>JAABUU010000548.1_pt1 | contig 82694 bp, 80 predicted proteins | sample 5559301 | NCBI WGS metagenome assembly JAABUU01 (sample SAMN10711884, study PRJNA513360) | rock metagenome | isolation source: Antarctica rocks | place: Antarctica: Victoria Land, Richard Nunatak white
ACTTCTATGCCGCCGCGCGCAACCTGCTTTATCGCAAGGGCTACGTCACCGAAATCTTCGCCTCGTTCGAGCCGCGCCTGCACTACATCGCCGAGTGGTGGAAGCAGTTGACCGGCGAGAGCGAGGGGAAAGATCACATCTCGCTATTCCCCGCGTCCGTTGACCTGACGACCGACCTGCACTCGATGGGGCAGTGGATTCAGCAGGGGCGGCGCAACATCATCGAGACGTTTGTCATCCTAGACGGCGGCGAACCGGCCCTTGCCATCCCCGCCGCCGAGAACGACCTGGACGAGCTAGGCTACCTGCAAGGCCGCCCGCTGTTCGAGGTCAACAAGGCCGCTTACGAGGCGACTTCGCTGGCCCACCGGGACGGCGGGGTCCCCAACAGCACTATCCACCTATCCAAACTGGATGCCTATACATTAGGCGCACTGCTCCAATTCTTCGAGCGCGCGACGGGCGTCTCCGGCTATCTGATGGGCATCAACCCCTTCAACCAGCCTGGTGTCGAAGCCTACAAGACCAACATGTTCGCCCTGCTGGGCAAGCCGAAGTTCGAGAAGGCGACGGAGGACGTGAAAGCGCGGCTGGCGGCCTTGCCGAAGGATACCGTGGTGCGGTTCTAACAGAAGCAGAGAACCGGCACTGGAAGTGCCGGTCTACTCGGGAGTGAAAGTGCCTCCGGCGCTAAGGAAAGGCTTACGGCAACATTCCCTCAGTCGCGGAGCGACTTCCATTCTATAGTAGCCCGGCACTTCCAGTGCCGGGTTCTTTCTTCGCCCGGGGATGCGCCTGCGCGTACACCTCTTGCAGCCGCTCCGTGGTGACATGCGTGTACATCTGCGTCGTGGCGACGCTGGCATGGCCGAGCAGTTCCTGAATGAGCCGCAGATCGGCCCCGTTGGACAGCAGATGCGTGGCGAACGTATGCCGCAGGACGTGGGGCGTGATCTTCAGGTGCGTCGAGGCGGCGGCGCAGTAGCGGTCGAACAGCTTGCGGACCCCCCGATCCGAAAGCCGCTCGCCGTAGCGGTTGACGAACAGCGCGCCGCTGTCCTTGTCCGCCTTCAGAACGAGTTCCGGCCGACCTTTGCGAACATATCGTTCCAGCGCAAAGACGGCCTGCCGCCCCAGCAGGGTCACGCGCTCCTTGTCCCCCTTGCCGATGACGCGGATGACGCCCTCATCATAGTTCACGTCGGCGACGTTAAGCGTCACTAGCTCTCCCGCGCGCATCCCCGAAGCATACAGCGTTTCCAGCAGGGCGCGGTCGCGCAGACCGAGCGCCGTGGCGGCATCGGGGGCGGCCAGCAGCGACTCGATCTCATCGGAGCGAAGGAACTTGGGCAGCCGCCGCTCCGTCTTGACGGTGCGGAGGCCGACGGCGGGCGAGCGGGGCAGGAAAGACTGCCTGGCGAGGTAAGCGAAGAAGGAGCGCAGGGACGCCGTCTTGCGGGCGCGGGAGGCGCGGGCAAGGCCGAGAGACTCCAGGTGGGCGAGGAAGGAGCGCAGCAGGGCGGGGTCAGCGGCGCGGATGTCGGTCACGCCCTGGGTCTCAGCAAACGCGGCGAACTGATCTAAGTCTTCCGCGTAAGCCTTGACCGTATGGGGCGAAGCGCCTTTGACGGCTTCCAGGTGATGCAGAAAGGCGTCACGGCAGGAGGCAATCATGTCGGAAGCGCGGCTTCCAGCGCGGCGAGGGCGCGCTCCGCCAGCAGGCCGTTCTTCTCCTTCTTGTCCCGGATGCGGTCCGGCAGCGGCGGCACGATGCCCCAGTTGGAGTTCATCGGCTGGAAATCCTTGCCGTCATAATGGGCGACATAGTTCGTCAGCGCCCCCAGCATCGTCGTCTCCGGCAGTGTCAGCAGCGGCTGGCCCAGCAGGTGCCGGGCGGCGTTGCGGCCCGCGAGGATGCCGGTCGCCGCCGATTCAACGTAGCCCTCCACACCGGTGATCTGGCCGGCGCAGAAAACATTCGGGTAGGCGCGCATCTGGAGCGTGTCGTCCAGCACCTGCGGCGATTGGATGTAGGTGTTCCGATGGATGACGCCGTGGCGGACGAACTCGGCATTTTCCAATCCCGGAATGAGGCGGAAGACGCGCTTCTGGTCGCCCCACTTCATGCGCGTTTGGAAGCCGACCATCGAATACAGCGTCGCGGCACGGTTCTCCTGGCGAAGCTGCAAGCAGGCCCAGGGCCAGCGTCCGGTTCGCGGGTCGGTGAGGCCAACCGGCTTCATCGGTCCGAAGCAGAGCGTTTTGGGGCCGCGCGCGGCGAGGACTTCAATCGGCAGACAGCCCTCAAAGTAAGGCACTTTGGACTCGTGCTCTTGCAGTGGGGCTAACTCGGCCTGAAGGAGCGCGTCGTAGAACGCCTGGTACTCGTCTTTCGTGAACGGGCAGTTCAGGTATGCGGGGTCGCCCTTGTCATACCGCGAGGCTGGGAAGGCGATCTCGAGGTTGATCGTCGCGGCGTCTATGGTGGGGGCCACGGCGTCATAGAAGAACAGTTGAGACTGCCCGGTCAGGCGTCCCACTTCGGAAGCCAGCGCGTCCGAAGTCAGCGGGCCGGTGGCGATGATGTGGACGCGGCTCTCGTCAATCGCCGTCACCTCGGCGCGCTCTACGGTGATGTTCGGGTGGCCTTCCAGCTTGCCGGTGATGCAGGCGGCGAACAGGTCGCGGTCCACAGCCAGCGCCTCGCCGGCAGGGACGCTGGAGGCATCCCCGGCGGCGACAATCAGCGAGTCCAGCCGCCGCATTTCCTCTTTAAGCAGCCCGGCAGCGTTGGTCAGCAGGTTGGACTTCAGCGAGTTGGAGCAGACCAGTTCCGCCAGCCGGTCGCCCTGATGCACGGGCGTCGGCTTGACGCCGCGCATCTCGATCAACCGCACTTTCGCCCCCGCATTGGCCGCCTGCCAGGCGGCCTCGCTGCCGGCCAGCCCGCCGCCGATGATGGTGATTTCGTCAGACATGATGCTTACAGCTCGTACTCGTCCACCGGCGAGAAGTAGATGACCGTGCAGGTCTCCTCCTCGGTTACGTCACGCCCGTAGATGCGGGACAGAAGCCCGATGACTTCCTCTTTGTTACGCATTTCCGGGTTCTCGCGCTGAACGTCGCGCGGGGACAACTCCCCGCAGGGCTTGACCTCGACCGCATCCAGGATGGCGCAGAACAGCTTCTTGCGCCGGGCGAACCGCTGGCCGACCGTCACCCAGACGATCTGCCCCGTTTGATACTTGTCGCTTTTGTCCCCCAGCCGGATCGTGGCCGACTTGCGGCCCTTCTTCAAAGCCTCACCGTACAGGTCTGTATAGAAATTCAGCGCTAACATGAACTCAGATCATCCCCCAACATCAAACCGCCGCCAGTTCCCGCTCAATAGGCGGCGCGTCGGCATCCGTAAACTCCGCGCCCTCCGTGGCGGCCTCTTTGGACTTAGGTGGCAGCGCTTCTTTGTAATCACATTCGGCGTTGTGGCACTTGATGCCGATGACCCGCCCGCCCCGGAAGGTGTTCTCGACCAGCGGCGACTGGCACTTGGGACAGGGGCGGCCGACCGGCTTGCCCCAGGCCACGAAGTCGCAGTTCGGGTAGTTGGCGCAGCCGAAGAAGGTCGCGCCCTTTTTGCTGCGCTTTTGGACCACCTCGCCGCCGCACTTGGGGCAGGGGACATCCACCTTCGCCGCCGCCACCTGCTTGGTGGTCTTGCACTCCGGGTAGTCCGTGCAGGCGATGAACTTGCCGAACCGGCCCGCGCGCTCGACCATCGGCTTGCCGCACTTGGGGCACTCGCCCTCGCTCTTTTCGGCTTCGGGCCGGACGATGGTTTTGCACTTCGGGTAGTCCGAGCACGAAACGAACTCACCGTACCGGCTGGAACGGATGACCATCGGCTTGCCGCAGGTCGGACAGTCCTGGCCGGCCTCGCGGGGCGGCACCTTCAGGTTCTCCATCTCCGCGCCGGCCTTCGTCACGCTCTCGGCGAACGGGTCGTACCAGCGGCGCATCATCTTGACCCAATCTTCTTTGCCCTCGGCCACGGCATCAAGCTGGGTTTCCATGCCCGCCGTGAACGCGATATCCAGGATTCCGGGAAAATGTTTCACCAGAAGGTCATTGACGGTCGTACCAAGTTCCGTGGGCCGGAACCGCTTCTCCGACAGCTCCACATACTGGCGGTCCTGAATAGTCGCGATGATGGCCGCGTAGGTGCTGGGGCGTCCGATGCCTTTCTCTTCCAGCGCCTTGACCAGCGTGGCTTCGGTGAAACGCGGCGGCGGCTCCGTGAAGTGCTGCTTGGGCGTCAGGGCGAGCAGGTGGAGCATCTGCGCCTCGGTCAGCGGCGGCAGGGGCTGTTTTTCCTCGTCCTCGATCTTGCTTGAGTCGTCCTTGCCCTCGCTGTAGACGCGCAGGAAGCCGTCGAACTTCATCGTCGAGCCGGTCGCGCGGAACGTGTAGCTGCGCGCGGCGATGTCCACGGTCACGACATCAAAGACGGCGGGCGCCATCTGGGAGGCGACGAACCGCTGCCAGATCAGCTTGTAAAGCCGCTCCTGGTCACGGTTCAAAGACTGAGCGACGCGCTCCGGCAGCCGCGTCACATCGGTCGGGCGGATCGCCTCATGGGCGTCCTGGGCCGCGCCGCCTTTTTTGTACTGCTTGGCGGCAGCGGGGGCGTAGGCCGCCCCATAGGTCTCCACAATCAGGGCGCGGGCGGCCCGCTGGGCCTCGTCCGCGATGCGGGTCGAGTCGGTACGCATGTAGGTAATCAGGCCGACGTGCCCCTCGCCGGGGACCTCGACTCCCTCATAAAGCTGCTGCGCCACCTGCATCGTCCGTTTGGCGTTAAAGCCGAGCTTCCGCGAGGCTTCCTGCTGTAACGTGCTCGTGATGAAGGGAGGAGCCGGGTTGCGACGCTTCTCGCTGCGCTTGACGGACTTGACGCGATATTCGGCCCCGGCCAGATCCGATAATATCTGGTCCGCCGATGCCTGGTTGGGGATCTCCAGCTTCTTGCCGTCGCGCTCGATCAAAGCCGCGTCAAATTTGTTCTTCGCCGTGTCCGGCGTCAGGCTGGCCGTGACGGACCAGTACTCGACCGGCTTGAACGCGAGAATGTCGCGCTCCCGGTCGGCGATCAAGCGAACGGCTACGGACTGGACCCGGCCCGCCGAAAGGCGGGGGCGGACCTTTTTGGAGAGAATCGGGCTGATCTTGTAGCCGACGATCCGGTCCAGCTCGCGCCGGGCCTGCTGGGCGTTGACGCGGTCCATGTCAATGCTGCGCGAGTTTTGCAGGGCGGCCTGTACGGCGGACTTGGTGATCTCGTTGAACTGGATGCGCCGGGGGTTACGCAGGCCCAATGCTTCCTGGAGGTGCCAGGAGATCGCTTCCCCCTCGCGGTCCGGGTCCGAAGCGAGATAAACTTCGCTGGCGTTTTTCGCGGCCGCTTTGAGCTTCGCCACGACCTCTTTGCGCTCCGGGATGACGACATAAGTCGGCGCGAAATCGTGCTCGATGTCTATGGAGAGCTTCTTTTCCGGCAGGTCCCGGACGTGGCCCATGCTGGCTTCTATTTGATAGTCGCTGCCCAAAAACCCTTTCAGCGTCTTGGTTTTGGCCGGCGATTCGACGATGATCAACTTCTTTGCCATAACGTGCTTTCCCTCAATGTTCCTCTTATTATAACACCCAAATGACTTTTTTGTTACCCTGGGACAAAACGCACGTTTGGCATGGAATTTGCAGGGAACTCAGTGAAGGAGAAAGTCGTCAATGTTTTTGTGCGTGCGTGCCATGTTACACTATTTTATGAATATTTCGTGGTACTATAGAGTGTCAAGAGTGTCATTGTCGCCGTAGATCGCCTCAGCCTATCATTGTCGCTTTGGCGCATGCCGCCGCCTGCACTTCCGGGGGAATTTCGATGCACACCAAATATGCCGTTATACCGACGCTTTGCCTTCTGGCGAGTACGCCCGTGCTGGCGGCCGGCCATACCGAGGCTCATGCCTCCGTGCCGCCGGCTTCCTTTCTGAATTATCATGTGTCCACGGTGCATGAGCTTTCCCAGGAAGTCACCATCGACCCTGCCGTGCGGGCACGCCTTGCCAACCACTTCCACATCAGCGAAGCGCAGATGACGCAGTACGTTCGCCGGAATCTGGTGCTGACCCATCTTCAAAAGACAGGCCGTTACAAGGTCGCCTGCGTCGGGCAAAACGGGCGGGAATACTGGATCGAATCGCGTCTGCCTGCCGGGACGGCCATATTCGCCTCTCGCGCGACGGGGCATCCGATCCTGAAGCTGGCGTGCGGCAACCCCATGGTGTCCTCCCTTCCGCCGAGCATCAAGACCGCCGAGAGCCGCGAGAGCATGACCCCGCCGCAGTTCGCTTTCCTGCCACCGCCCGCGCCGGCCGGTTCCGTGCCCATGCCGGGTTTGCTGACGGCAGCGGATGTCACGCCCACCGATTTGGTCGTCGCCAGCACCGATGTGACGCCGGCCGTCGTTGAGGTGTCGCCTAGTTTGGAAACCTTGATCCCCGGCGCCCTCCTGAGCGGCGGGAGCAGCGCCTTCAACGCCCTGCCGGCAGTCCTCGGCGCGGTCGCGCTGGGTGTCGCCAGCACCGGCCACGGTGGTTCCAGCCCCAGCGTCACCCCGCCGGCCATCCCGGAGGCGTCCACTTCGATCTCTTTAGGGACGATGCTTCTGCTAGGGAGCGGCGCCTGGCTTGCCGCAAGGCGCAAGCGAACGTCTGAAAAGACAAGTTAGCAAACGGCTCTTTCGCCGCGAAGGGAAACAGTTCGACAAAAGACGACCCCCTAGGGGGCCGTCTTTTTGTTGCCCATGCACCTTGCTAGAGCCATTCAGGGAATACGGCACCCGTCCGCTAGAGCACCCGGACGAAGGCATTGCCGGGGACGCGCTTTGCCAGACCGCGCATCTCTAGGAGCGTGAGGATGCCCAGAACCTGCGGCGGCGTCAGGCCGCTTTCGTGAATCATGCCCTCGACCTGGCGCGGCTGGAGGGTGAGCATGTCCAGCACCTTGCGCTGTTCGGGCGGAAGCGGGGGAACGGGGGTGGGGGAAGGGGACATGTCGGGCCGGCGCAGGGCGAGGACGCCGAGTTCACCCAGGATGTCCTCCACGGTCTCGACGAGTTTGGCCCCGTCCTGGATCAGCTTGTGGCAACCGGAATTGTGGCCCAGCCCGATGGGGCCGGGGATGGCGAAGACCTCGCGCCCTTGATCGCCGGCCTCGCGGGCCGTGATCAGGGAGCCGCTGTCGGCGGGGCTTTCGATCACCAGTACGCCCAGGGAACAGCCGGAAATCAGGCGGTTGCGTGCGGGGAAGCGCCAGGGTTCGGGCTGCGTCCCCATCGGGAACTCTGAAAGGACCGCCCCGAGACCGCCGGCGATCTCGTCGAATAGGCGGCGATTTTCGCTTGGGTAGTGGACGTCAACGCCGCAGCCGAGAAACGCCAGCGTCCGGCCGCCGGCCTCGGTCGCGCCCCGGTGGGCAGAGGTATCCACGCCGCGCGCGCCGCCGGAGATGATCGTCAGGCCGTGCGCCGTCAGCTCGCGCGCGAACTGGCGGGCCAGCGTCAGGCCGTAGTCCGTGGCGCGGCGCGAGCCGACGATGGCGAGGCTGAACTTGTCTTCGGGGATCAGATCGCCCCGCAGGAACAAGACCGGCGGGGCATCGGGGAGCGGGCGCAGGTTGGCGGGGTATGTTCCGTCGTGAAGCGTGACCAGCCGCGCGCCGCTTTTTTCCAGGGCGGCAAGATCGTGGTCGAAATCACGAGCACGGACGGCGGCTAAATGCGCCAAACGCTTCTCGTTGAACTGGGGAAGGCGCTGCGCCCATTCGTCGCGCGGGGCGGCGAAAAGCGCAGCGGGGTCTCCCCCATAAGCCTCCAGCAGAGCGTGCAGCCGGTGCGGAGCAAACTCCAGGGCGTTCAGTCTCAGCCAGGCTTCCGTGTTGGCGGGGCCTTCCATAGCCGTTTCTTCCTCCTGATGTAAGATTTCACGATCTGACAACTCCCACCCGTAAACGGTGTGGGGTTCTCAGGCTACGCATAGGCCGATGCCTTACGTTGACGCCTGAAGGCGGTGCCCCCGCCTACCTTCCGTCAGGACGAGCCTGGCGAAATCAATTTCCGCAGTGCGGAAATGGTGACGTTCTGTCTCTGTCCAGTCGGGTCACTCCAATAATGACGCCGTGCTAAACCGAAGTTCATCAAGGGTATTCATCCACCCCCTAAAACAACAGCATACACGCCGCACACGGGAACGTGCCATATCACAGAAGCAGAAGTGCTTGCACTTATTGTACCCTGCTATTGTACCCTGCCGAGCAGAGACAGAAACGCCAAAGAGCGCGTCTTCGGAAAGACGCGGGGCTTATATCCCAGGGCTAAAGCACCTGGGCTTTACGCCTATTACTGTAAGATTTCACGATGTCGAAGACGATGTTGGGGTGATATTGGGACGATGTTAGAACGGCACGATGGGCGGCGGCGGCGGCACGCCGGGGTTTCGTCCGTTTCCGCCGGGCGAGCTCGGCAAGCCGCCGCCGTTGCCGGGGAAGTTCGGAGTGTATGGGTTGAATCCCGGTCCTCCCGGCCCTCCTGGTCCACCTGGGCGTCCCGGCTCGCCTACGGTGAAGCTCCAGGTTTGGGAGGTGACATTGCCCCGCCAGTCGGCTGCCTTGAGCGTGATCTCGTGCTCCCCTTCTTTGAGGGGCGTTGCCGGCGTGTCATAGACGGCATTCTGGCCGGCGTGATACAATGCCTTCGCGTCCACCCCGCCATCCACCTGGAGACTGACGGAGGCGGGGTTGATCCCCGACCCTTCATCTATGACGAACGCGCCGTAGGTCAAGCCCTCGCCGCGCACGGTCGCGCCGGATTCGGGAAACAACTGCGTGAACTGAGGAGCGATGTTGCCCGGCGCATCCGACCGGAAGGCGGTCAGCGAGCCGTCGTCACTCACCACATACAGAGTTCCCGCTGCCACGATCGGCGCAGCGTAGACGGTCGTGGAGGGGTACTTCGGCTGGCTATCCGTGGCGCTGGCCTGGACGACATAGCGCCAGACCAGCTTGCCGCTGCCAGAATCGTAGCCGGACAACACGCCCGGCTGAGTCGCGACCAGGAGCAGGCTGCCGGCCAGCAGGGGCGGGGCGGTGTTCGCCCCATCCAGCGTAGCGCGCCAGCGCTCGCGGCCCGCCGACGTCAGCGCGTAAAGCACATTGTTCTGCGTGATGACATAGAGGGAGTCGCTGCTCACGGTCGGCGGGGTGAGGACGTTGGTCGGCAGCTTGATGACCGAGCGCCGGCTCCCATTGTTCGGGTCCAGGCCGTAAACCGTTTCCCCGGCCGCCACATACAGGTTGGTTCCATCGTAAACGGGAGGGACTAGGCTGGGATCGCCCGGTAAAAGGATGGCCCAGCCTTTCTTCCCGGTGCGGGCGCTGAGGCTGTAGACATTACCGTCCGAGGACGTAAAGACGACAAGGCCGCCGGTGATGGTGGGGGAAGTCGTGATCGCCCCGCCCGTTTCGGTGTCCCAGAGCACTTTGCCCGTCTCGGCACTGAGCGCATAGCAGTGGCTGTTGCCGCTGCCGAAGTAGACGGCATCGTTGCTGATGATCGGTGCGGAGCGTATCGCCCCTTCCAGCTTCGCCGTCCAAACCGTCTTGCCGGTGGCGGCGTCGAACTTGTAGGCTTGCCCGTTGTCGTCAGTGACGTAAAGGAAGCCGCCGGACAATGCGGGCGTGGCCGCAAAATAGGTGCGCGCCTTGCCGTCCGCCGGGTACTGCCACCGCGTCGTCCCATCGGCGGCGTTCAGGGCGTACAGAGACCCGCCGGATGGGAAGTAAACCGTTGCGTTGGCGTAAACCGGCGAGGCCGGGTTGTTCTTGGCATAGGACGTCGTATGCCGCCAGAGCACCGACAGGGGAGCGTTCAGCTTCTCGTCGGAGACGCCGGTATGGCCGATGTTGTTGCGGTAGTAGTCCACATGGGCCGTATTGACCGGCGTGGTCGGCGTGGCCGGCGCCGCAAGCGTGTCCGATACGGCCGGCGCGGCCGGCGTGACCTCGGCGAACGCGGCGGCGCCCAGCAGCGCCAGAGCGGCTGTGAGGGGATACGGATAATGTTTCATCATAACAGGCATCCTTACTTCGTTCCTCATTGAACAGAGGTTTTCTCATGTCAGCGGCGGCGTTTCTCGTCATCTCGCCATTCCGGCTCCGAACCGGGCAGGCCGGAATTTTTCCACAGTTTTTCCAAGCGTCGGCGCTCCTGCCAGTCCTTCCAGCGGCCGGCCAGATCGAGCGGGCTGCGCTGCTGGGGCGAGCCGTCCAGGGTCGTGCGGAACGTGGGCCGGGCGGGGCGGGTGTCCATCCGCAGGTCCGGCCCGCGAAAGTTCCGGCGCGGGGCGCTGTAGAAGCCGACATCGGCCCAGGGACGAGCGAAACGGACATACAGGTAGGCGGCAAGAATGCCGCCGAGCGCGAACAGGCCCATGACAGGCCCTAACATGCTGCCGTAGGTCAGATAGGTCCAGGCGGTGACACCGATCGCTAGGTACTTGGCACGCACCGGGAAGAAGTACACCGTGATCTGCTGCTCCGGGTTGAGCATGCAGAAGGCGACGATCAGCCCCGTCCAGGGCAGGAACACGCCGTACAGCGCGGGTGGCTGCTGATGCAGCAGCAGGCTGCCGAGGAGCAGTGACAGCGAAGAGGCTAACGTCAGCGCGAAGAAGAAGACCGCATAGCGCTGGCTCCCCCAGCCCCGCTCCAGGCTGCCGCCACTGAGCCAGAAGAAGACCAGGTTGATGACGAACCAGAGCGAGAACGGCGGCAGGGAGACCAGGGCGTAGGTCAGCAGCGTCCACGGCGCATGGATAAAACTGCCGCCCCCAAAGACCATCTGCGTCAGGAGGAACGGCCCGACGAGGGCGGGCGCGAAGAACGTCGCGAGAAAGGTGAGGACGTTGACGCCCACGAGGGCCAGCGTGACCGGCACGCCGCCACGCCGCACGAAATCCCGCAGCGAGTCCATCGGTGAGTTGGGCGAATTGTACCGCATCTTGCTCTGCTTTCCAGATGTCCGTCTAGTGTGTCTGCCGGACCGGCTCCGCGAATTGGAAGTTGAAACGGGCGTCCGGTGCGACATCCCCTTTGCTGTAAAAGTCTGTAATCTCCGGCCGATCCGGGAGGTTGTCGGCCCATTTGAAATCCAGCCGGAGCGGGCCGCGTGACGGCGGGAGGCCGAGCAGCCGGCGTGGAACCACCAGCATCAGATCGCGGCCCTGCCATCGGAACGTCGCCTCGCCGACCGGCTTCCAGTCCCATGCGCCGCCGACATTGCGCTCGATGGTGCAGCGGTTCCCCATCCGGCGGCGGTTGATGAGAAAGTTATAGCCATGCCAGCCCGCCTTACCCGCGGCATCCGTGTCCAGAAACAGCAGCATCCAGTTCCTATCGCCGGCCGGGGTCAGCGGCGCGGCTGTGCGGGCATGGAAATATAGATTAGCTGGGTCCCGCGCCACCTGCGCCAGCACGATGTCGTTGCGCGCGCTGTCGTCTCGGTAATGCGCGTGCGGCGTGGCCCCATCCCAATCCCGGTCCGCTACGTCGCCGCGCGCATCATGGTAAACCGGGCGGACGCTGTCCCATTGTTGATACGAATCTCGCAGCCGAATTGTTCGCGGCCCGGACGGCGGATCGGGGGCGCGCATCCCCTTGTAGCGCCGCATATTGGCGACGAACTGGTTGTAGTAGTCGTCGCTCGATCCGCCCCGCATCGGCTCCAAATCGCGGTTGAAGTCCTGGTTGAACTCGTCCACGATATGCCCCTGGCCGGCCTTCGTCGTGCGGCCCAGAAACACGACGCCGGGCGTCTCCCAGACCGACGCCGTCCACTCGTTCCACCCCGTCACCAGCAGGATCGGGGCAGCGACCTTCTCGGCATTGTCCCACTGCGCTTGGAAAAAGATGCCCTTCGCCGCGTCCGGCGAAACCCATTGGTCGTTGTAGACCGGTACATGGCTCGGCGCGCTGCTGACGCCGCCGGTCTTCATGTTGTTCCAGAGCGGCCCGCCGAGCGACTTGGAAACCACCATCTGCTCCACTTTGCCGTCGGGACCCAGCGCGGGCCGCTGCGCCCCGCCCTGATAGAACTCGTCCATGAAGCGCCACTTGGTCGGCTCTTTGGCCGCGTCGTGGAAGGCCCAGGTGGGCCGCCAGGTGAAATAGTCCTGAATGGCTGGCAGCAGGGTGGGATCCTTCATCTTGATGGGCTGGGTCGGGCGAGGGGCCATCAGGAGCGGCTTGCCCTGCCACCGGAACCACATGTCGTCGTATTTACCCGGCTTGTACCAGGTTTGATACAGCGCCTCGATCTTCCACTCCGGCTCAGAGTTCAGAAAAAAGACCAGGCGCGGGACGTGAACGCCTTTGGCTTTGAGGTCTTCGGCCACATCCAAGAACTGCTTCAGCTCGGCATCGTACACGCTGCCGTTGGTGTAGTCCAGGAACAGAAAGTCCACGCCCGCGTCCGCCAGCAGGGTCAGATGCTTGCGGATCACCCACGGATCGGTCGAGCGGTAGTACCCGAACAACGGCTCGGCCCAATACCAGGTCGGGAAGTCCGGCCCGCCCTTCGGGTGCGCCTGGAAGTCCCGGAAGCCGGGATGCGTCTTCAGGAACTCGGTGACATTGTAATCCGGCCCCCAGCGGTCCGGCCCGTGCCACAGCCAGTAGAACAGCCCGACATACCGATTCGGCTTCGGCCCGCCGACTTCCGCGTAGGTCGGCAGCTTCCGCCCAAGCGCATCCGTCCCCACGCAGTCCGCGTTGTCAATCACGACCTGCGGGCTGTTCTGGCCCAAAGACGGTTTCAGCCCGGAGAGTGAGAACACGGCGAGGGCCAGGGCAAACAGCCAGTTCGTTTTGACAATTTTCACGATCTCTGCGCCGCCCGCCTTTCCCACTACTGCCGCTTTTCTACGCTGGCTTGCTTTTCTACACTGGCAGGAGTTCGTTTTCGCAATTTCTCGTTTGCAACAATTACACGACCTCCGTTGAAGTCTGCCGCTTGCCGTCTGAGACTATTCTACACGGTTCGCGCGTGTCTGTCAAGAAGACCCGGCTTCCAGAACGAGAAGCCGGGTCAAGCAATTAGTCGGTTAGTTTGGAGACGTGTTTTAACTAAACGCCTTCCTCAATCCTGCCACGAGATCTTCTATGGTGGCCTTTGTGGAAAAAGAATGCGTTATTTTATCCCCTGCCGCATCCCAGCGCGTGATGTGAAAAAGATAGCAAAGATTTTCACCATCGGTCAGAAAGTGTATCATTGTTCGGAATGCATCCTTTCTAGTTTCCGGCGGCTTGTGTTCCCAAAAACTCCATGTGCCTCCTTGAAATGCGGAGAGACCGCCATAGAAGCGCCCGGCGCTACACAACTGATTTATAAGTTGTCTAACTGCGGGGTCAAACTGCGTCCACACTTCATCTCGTTGCCCCCGTAACCTTTCGGCTTCTTCCTGTTTGCGCTTCGCATCTTCGCTCTGTTGGAAGTTCAAGTCTTGAAATGGATTACTCATTGTTTACAGGGCCTCGATGGACACCTCCCCACCGTCCATCATCTCCATCTGAAGCAGGTGTTCACGCAGAATGACAGTCCCCAACAGGGGATCACCCTCTAGGACCAACACCTCGGTTGGGCGCGGCTCATCGTTCCAGTCGAGCATGATCTCATAGGTACGGCATTTAAGATACTGACCGTTCGCCAATCGCCGCTCACCAAAACCTGCAAAGGTTCCGTCAAGCAGTCCCGCCAAGTGAGCTGGCAACGCTAAATCTCCTACAAAGCCGGTATCAATGATGAACTCAACGTTGATTACGGTGCCAGCTTGCGGCAGAGGCAGTGTGATCCGGGGATGGTCGTCCCTGAACGCGCCAAGCATCATTTGCTGTCCCCTGAAAGGAGTTGATTGCCCAGCATCCGCAGAGTCAGCCCATCCATCTTGGCCGGGCCAATGTTCGTCGTCATGATTAAGCCCTCTGGCCGGCGGGCGCGTAAGGCTCTCCGCGCGTGGGGCGAATTCTTGGCGACTTCGTAATCCCCTGAGTCCAGATGGATGGCGACCTCCTGCCCGTTATACTGCGGCTCCAGAACAGCCTTGAGCGTTTGGTCGTAGATGGCGCGGCCCCTGGCGGAGAGCTGCTCCATTTCTTCCTGGGAAGGGATCGTTGGTGTGGTGGACACGTTTGTTACCCCCATAATTTTCTGTCTAATGCGCGGTACTGGATGGCTTCGGCGACGTGGGCCAGGCCGATGTTCTCCTGGGCGTCCAGGTCGGCAATGGTGCGGGCGAGTTTCAGGATGCGGTCGTAGGCGCGGGCGGACAGGCCGAGCTGCGAGATGGCGGCGCTCGATGCTTCTAGCTTTTTGCGATTGCAATCAAGGCTTGGATACGACGCCTCGCAACATCACTGCTGAAAATGCTTTGGAGTTCTTCCACGAGTTGAGAGTCCGTGTCGAACTCGTTTTCGTCCTGGCCCGCTTTCCCACCGGCCAGCATCACGTTCACCGGATACAGCCGGTCGTCGTGCCAGGCATAGAAGAGCGGGTCGGTGTAGTCATTCAGGCGCGGCGCGAGGAGGTAAAACGTGTAGCGAAATAAACTTCCACCGCCGGGATTGAGGATGGAGACAAGGCCCTCGACTAGCCCGCCGGTTTGCTCTTTGAGGCTTTCCGCCGCTTCATGGAGGATCTCGAGCGGGGGGCGCTGCGTGACTTGAACATCCAGATCGGCAAGGTAATCAGGCATTTCAATTGGCATGATCGGTCTTCTTTGCTAGAGATGAACACTGAAAACGAGAGGCAGATGGTCGGGATACGTTCCGGCCTTTGGGATGCCTGCCGGCGACACCAAAGACACCCCGCTGCGTTCCGCGTCGGCGTCCCGCGTGAGCACCCGCAGATCTTCATCGTGGAAGAAGGGGAGCAGGCTGGGGCTGACCAGTACCTGATCCAGAGTATACCAGAAAGGGTCTACCGATTTACGCAGATTGGAGTTGTAGTAGGTGCCGTATATCTTGGGCGCCCCATCTCGCGCGGAGGGGGCAGTCCGCTTCCCATCGCTGCCACCCAACAGCCGCCACATGGGATTATACAGGTAAGGATAGGAGCGCTCGTGCAGAGTACGCCGCCCGCCACTGCGCTGCACGACTTCACGGGAAGGGCTGGCATTTAGCCCATAGATTCCGACGAGGCCAGGATCGAAAGGGCTGGCGTTGAAATCACCGCAGACGATGACAGGACACTCAGACTCGCTTCTTTCTGATTGTAGGCTCTCAATGTCTGTCCTCAGTTCCAGCGCCGTCCTGCGCTGCCCATCCCCTTGATCCACCTGTACCGACGGGAAATGAACGGCCGCCAGATGCAAAATATATTCCGCGTCGGTCGTCAGCGACCAAACATCATAACACTTATGGGTGATCTGACGCACCCATTGTGGATGTTTCAGACGCGAGAACATCTGCACTCTTGACGTGCCGCTTCCGGGGACACCCGAAAAGGTCTCATCACCGGGAGGGCGCGGCCCGGCGTTTAGGGCGTCCTCCAGGGTGGAAGCATTGTCTTGAAATGCCGTCTCCGCGAACAGGAGAACATGGACATCATGGCTCTCGGCGATACGCACGATGTTCTGTGTCAGCGGTTTCCCCTGGAGATTCCAGAATAGAAAGTTCGTGCGCGGATCATTCAGCGACATGAAGACGACTATCCCCAGAGCTTCCGGTCCAGGGCACGATACTGGATGGCTTCGGCGACGTGGGCCAGGCCGATGTCTTCCTGGGCGTCCAGGTCGGCGATGGTGCGGGCGAGTTTCAGGATGCGGTCGTAGGCGCGGGCGGACAGGCCGAGCTGCGAGATGGCGGCGCGCAGCAGGTCTTTCACGTCGTCGGCGACGTGGCAGAACTGCTTGATCTGGCGGGCGCCCATGTGGGCGTTACAGTGCAGGGCGGTTCCGTCGAAGCGCTGCTTCTGCTGCTCCCGCGCGCCCAGGACGCGGCCCCGGATGGAGGCGGACGGCTCGCCGGAGACGCCGCCCTGGATCATCTCGTCCTGGCGCAGACGCGGCACCTCGATGTGGATGTCAATGCGGTCGAGCAACGGCCCGCTGATGCGCTGGAGGTACTTGGCGATGGTCGGCGGCGAGCAGGTGCAGGTCTTGACCGTGTCCCCGTAGTACCCGCAGGGGCAGGGGTTCATGGCGGCGACCAGCATCAACTGCGCCGGGTAGGTCATCGTCCCCGCCACGCGCGCGATGGTCACATGGCCGTCTTCCAGCGGCTGGCGCAGGACTTCCAGCACGTCCCGCTTGAACTCCGGCAGTTCGTCTAAAAAGAGAATCCCATCGTGAGCCAGCGAGACCTCGCCGGGGCGCGGCGTGCTCCCGCCGCCGGCCAGGGCGGCGTTCGAGATCGAGTGGTGGGGCGACCGGAACGGGCGCTTCGTCACGAGGGCCGTGTGGCTGCCCAGAAGCCCGCCGACCGAGTAAATCTTGGTCACGTCCAGCGACTCGTCGAGCGTCAGCGGCGGCAGGATGGACGGGACGCGCCGGGCCAGCATGGTCTTGCCTGAGCCGGGCGGGCCGACAAGAAGAATGTTGTGACCGCCGGCGGCGGCCACTTCCAGGGCGCGCTTGACGTGCTCCTGGCCTTTGACCTCGCAGAAGTCCAGGTCGTCCGCGCCCACCGTCTGCCGCAGGGCGTCCGGGTCGGCGGCCAGGGGTGTCTGCGCGTCGAAATCGTTCAGCAGGACAACGACATCGGCCAGCGAGCGGACGGCGTAGACATTGACGTCGCCGACAATGGCCGCCTCGCGGGCGTTGGCTTCGGGGACGACCAGGAAAGGCCGCTTGTCGGTCCGCGCTTTGATCGCCATGGGCAGGACGCCGGAGACGGGGCTGACGGCCCCATCGAGGGCGAGTTCGCCGACGAACATCCCGTCCGCGATGTGCTCGCTCCGCACCTGGCCCGTCGCGGCCAGGATGCCGACGGCGATGGGCAGGTCAAAGGCCGGCCCTTGCTTCTTGATGTCGGCAGGCGCGAGGTTGATGGTGATCCGCCGCAGCGGGAACTCCAGCCCGGTGTTCTTGATCGCGCTGCGGACGCGCTCTCGCGACTCTTGAACGGCGGCGTCCGGCAGGCCGACGATGGTGAACATCGGCACCGAAGAAGAGATGTCCACCTCGACCCGCACGATGTACGCATCAATGCCGAGAATGGCGCTGGAATCTATCTGAGAAAGCATCTTTCGTTCCTCCTGAACCTGGATCACGTCCTTGCGGTTTGTTTGGTATCTCCTGATTCGCGATCTGTTCCGAATTTCCTGCTTTGAAGTTTAAGTTTTTCGGCTTCCCGGTATAACTCGCAGTAAAGACTTTTTCTCAGGACGGCATAATCACGGGTAGACGGCCCGCAAGGGGCGTTATCCTTCGCAAACGAACAGGGCAAACCTCCCGAAAGGGGGCGACGCAAAGCTACGGGCCTAATCCGCTACTGGAACGGTCGCCGGGCTACCGAACTGCGAGATTACGAAGGAAGAAACAATGAACGTGCAGAAAACCGGCCGCCTGCTCACGGCCTTGATGGGAATCGCGGCGATCAGCATGACGGTGGCCCAGGCCGCCGGATCGCAGGCCCCCGCCAAACCCGCTCCCGCTCCGACCAAAGCCGCCGTGCCGGCGGTCACGGTCAAGCTGGGGGATGCCATGCTGGAAGAGTATCATGGCGGCAACCCGGCAAGCCGCACGACGATCCTGCGCGGCGGGGATGTCGCGCAGAAGGCAAAGCCCGCCGAAAGCGGCAAAAAGCATTCTTAGAGCGTTGACAAAAAAGGGAGGCCAAATGGCCTCCCTTTTTCTGTGCCCTCTATCGGTCCGAGAGCGGCAGGACGAGCGACGGGGTGGGGATGGTGTGATCGGCGCGGGTGGCGATGATGCTGGTGCCGACGGCGAAGTATTCGATGACGTGGCTGCCCCAGCCGTGCGAGTTCTCCTTGATGGTCGCCCCGACGATGCCGTCGGCCTGCAACTGCTCGGCTTCGGCCTGCATCCGCGCCAGGGACAGCTCGCGGGCGTCGTAGATGGCCTGCGTGTAAGTCGGCATCTCGACGTTCTGGCCGATCTGCGAGAACCAGGCTTTGACGCCCTGGTAGCCGACGTGGTAGACGCAGTTGCCCATGACGAACGAGACGGGCCGGTAGCCGGCCTTGATCAAGGTCCAGAAGTCCTGCCCGCTCAGGTCGCTGGTGAAGGGCCTGCCGTTCGGCGCGCGGTGGCTTTCCCCATTGCGCGCCTTGATGGCGGTGCCGATCGCGATGAATTCGGCCAGATTCTCCCCCCACTCCTGCCGCCCCACTTCCAGGCGGACACCGACGATGCCGTCCGCCCCGATGCTGTCCGCTTCCTCCTCCATGCGCGTCATCGCCAGCTCACGGGCATGGTACATGGCCTGCGTTAGCGTTTCCAGTTCCATGCTCTGGTTCATGGCGGGCTTCTGCCAGCCGATGTGGTAGATGGAAGACCCCACGACCAGGCCCAGCGGGTCGAAGCCGGCCTCTTTGACGAGCAGAAATTCGTTGACCGACAGGTCGCTCGTGAACAAGCCCTTCTGGTTCGCGCCGGGCCGCATGGCGGCCAGCCGTCCGCGCGCATGTGCCGGCAGGCCCTCTTGGGAGCCGGGTGTGTAAGGATTAGGCATGGTGTAGTTCTCCTTGGATTATTGCTATACTTTTGTTCCGCAATAACCTCAATGTTTCCTTCCACAAAAAAGAATGGCAAAAAATAGTTTGACGGACAGAAGTAATTGTGTTATGATAGTAGCAATATAACAAAGGAGGGCTTTTACTTTTCTCATTCTCAATTAGGCAAGCCTACTCAAGTTTGTCTATCACCTAACCAACAACCAGACGATGTCTTGTGGCGTCTACGGTTGCTGACTTTCTGCTATACCTGCTGCTCTATGCTGAAATGCGAAAGGATGCGAACATGAAACAGTATTCAACCATGCTGGCCGCTTTCCTTCTGGCCTGCGCCTTTCTGATCTCAAGCTGCTGTGCCGTTCAGGCCCAAAACTATCCCGGCGGGGGTACAAGCGGCTACTACTGGGGTGGCCCTTATTTCTCGGGGACAACCACCACTTCCACAAGCCAGCCGTCATATGGGCTTCCATCCCCCCCCTACTTCTGGCCCCATTTTCTCTAACCAGGGGTCCGTAAATGGTTCTCTGGCGCTCCCCTATGCCCGTCGCAGCGAGATACAGTACAGCTTGACGCTCAAGGCAAGCGTCCATGCGCGGTTCCTGTTCAGGACAGATCCCCTGAATGGGGGACCCGTGGTTCCGCACACAGGAAAATATCTCATTTCATGGGGCACGGCTGGAGACATTGAGTATAGTGGATTATTCGGGGCGAACTCCGCCATCATAGATGGTTGGAATGACCCTACCTTCAACCAATACACGCATCTGCCCATGACCTACCACTTTGGGGTGCCTGTCACCATGAACTATAGCAGCCAAGATGGAACGTGGGTTGCGGAAGGCGACCTGCCGGGGGGCCTCGAAGCTAGGTGCTCTGGCTTTGGGCTTGGTGAGAGTTATAGCCTGAGCATCAGCGCTTACCTAGCATGGACGGCAGGCCTCACTGAACCACCGTAATTCATAACGTCATCATCGTGAAGTGACTAGAAGTTATGTTACTCCTGCAAAAACAGTCAGCAGAGCAAATTCTTGCTGACTGTTTTTCTATGGGGCTTCATCCATATGCAGCGCAAGCTTCACCCGCCGTACAGGGTTAGGCCCATAAGGCGTCACAAACGGCGGTTGTGGTTCTCCGATCATACCGCCCGACATTCCATTTTCTACCAGAGTACGCTCTGGCCAGCCCTCTACGGAGTAGTTTACGCTCCTCCCATGCTGTGCCCAGTGGATCGTGACATAGTAGGAATGTCCGTGTTGGACGAGAACTCGTTTTTCCACCAGAGGATTCTGCTTGTTGATCCAGTAGGCAAGACTGAAGAGGCAAAAAACGACCAGTAGCAGCCCTACGATCAGTTTGTCTTGTCTCATGCTGAATTCCTTTCCCGATTTGTTCATCCGATAAGCGGCAGCGCGTAGTCAATCGCCAACGTATCGCTGCCGGAGGGGACGACGGCGGTTCCCAGGGCGGTGAACTCCACCACCAAATCGCGGCGTTGCTGGTTGTTGATCTCGACCTCGTAGGGGCGGATGTAATCCTCGATGGTCACGCCGACTACGCCCTCGGCGGCGACGCGAGCGGCCTCATCGCCCAGGCGAGTCATGGCGGCGTGGCGGGCGATGTAGGTGGCCTGGGTGTAGTCGGTCAGCTCCTGGTTCACCATGCCGCCGCCGAAGAAGCCGCCCTGGTTGGCCCACTGAGTGGCATAGGAGGCGACGTGGTAGTAGGTGCAGGTGCCGAAAGCGAAGCCGACCGGGGCGAAGCCGCCGCGCCGCAGGGCGTAATAGTCCTGGCCGGACAGGGCGCAAACAAAGGGGTGTTCGGGGACGGGCACGTCAGGCAGGGCGACGGCGGTGCCGCGCGCGGCGAACTCCAGCAGGTTGTCGCCCCAGTCATACGCCTGGCGTTCCAGGCGGACGCCGATGACGCCGTGCGCGCCCAGCAGCCGCGCCTCCTGCTGCAAGCGGGAGATGGCGAGGAGCCGGGCGTGGTACTGGGCGTGGCTAAGGGTGGTCAGTTCGGTGCTGGAATACATCGGCGTGTACTGCCACCCGACGTGGTAGATGGTGCTGCCCATGACCTGGCCGAGCGGCTGGACGCCTTCGGAAACGGACAGCGCGAACTCGTTGACGCTGAGGTTGCTGGTGAAGAATTGGCCGTTCTTGCGAAGCTCGGTCAGGCGCAGTTCCGCCCCCAGCGGCAGGCCGCCGCGCGCCAGCCGCTCTTGATCCTGCTTGGCGTGTTCGTCTACTTCTGCGTTGCGCTTGCCGAAAAGGGGCATGTTGTTATCGTTCCTATGACGCCTAGCGTCTGCCAATCAGTCGCCACGGGTTGAAATCCGAGGCTGAAAAGTGCCCGCCGTCCAGGGGACGTTAAGACGCAGAAGCGTGAGCCACTCTTGCGTCCCCTGGACGCTGGGCACTTTTCAGCCTCGGATTTTAATCCGTGGCGTCATCAGTCCAGCAGGTTCTTGAGGGCGAAAAATGCTTTTTCGTTCTGCTGGGCGCGGGCGGCGACGTGGGCGCTGAGTTCTGCCAGCCAGTCTTCCACGGGCAGTGGCTCCGTTTTAAGGGTGATGCCGCGCACCACTTTGGCCCGCTGCGCCGACAGGGGGCCACGCCCCAGGTCTTCCAGCGCATAGATCGAGTCGCCCAGCGTGATCGTCACCTTGCGGACGGGCTTCTCGCGCTGGAACAGGCCGCCCCGGCGCTCGACCTGGGTCTCGTCCGGCAGGGCCGCCGTCAGGACCTGCGCCAGCAGGGGCAGGAAGGTGCGCGCGTCCTGGGCGTAGGCAAGGGCCAGCGCCCCGGCGACGCCGACTTCGGAGAATCCTTCACCAGTCAAAGTTCGTTCCTGTCGTAAAACGCGGTCTCCCAGCGCTTCCAGAAATCAGGAAACGTCTTGGCGACGCATCTGGGGTCGTTGATGACGACGCCAGGCACGCGCAGGCCGGCGACGGCGAAGGCCATCGCCATGCGGTGGTCGTCGTAGGTGTCAATCGCCTCACCCGTATAGCGCTCCCCGGCAGGCGGGTGGATGGTCCAGTCATCAGATCCCTCCTCGACGCGGACGCCCAGCTTGGGCAGCTCGCGGGCGATGGCGCGGACGCGGTCCGTCTCCTTGACGCGCAGGCTGGCGAGGTGGGTGAGGTGCGAAGGACCGTCGGCGAAGGCGGCGACAACGGCCAGCGTTTGCGCCGTGTCCGGGATCGCCTCCATGTCCGCCTCAATGCCTTGCAGGTGTTCGGGGCCGGTCAGCGTGATTGTCTCGGGGGCGCGCGTGACGGTGCAGCCCATGCGCTCCAGCATGTCCACAAACTTGATGTCGCCCTGAATGGAAGACGCGCCGAGGTTTGCCAGCGTCACCGTGCCGCCGGTCACGGCCGCCGCCGCCAGGAAGTAGGAGGCGTTGGAGGCGTCGGCCTCGATGACGTAATCCTGCCCTCGATAGCGCTCCCTAGACGCCACGCGCAGGAAGCGGAAGCCGTCGTTTTCCATCGTGACGCCGAACGAGGCCATGACGGCCTGCGTGATGGCGACGTAGGGCTTGGAGATCAACTCGCCGACGATCTCGATCTCGACATCGGCCTGGGCATACGGCGCGACTTGCAAGAGGGCCGTGAGGAACTGGCTGCTGACGTCCCCGCGCAGGCGGCAGCGCCCGCCGGGCAGGCCGCCGCCGCGAACGCGCACGGGCGGGCAGCCGTGGCCGTTCAGGCACTCCGCGTCAACGCCCAGGGTCAGAAGGGCACCGACCAGGTCGCGGATGGGCCGCTCACGCATCCGGGCCACGCCGTCGAGGATGACGTCCGCGCCGGGCGGGGCAAGGCAGGCGGCGGCGGTGAGGAAGCGGACGGTCGTCCCCGAGTTGCCGATGAACAGAGGCTCTGGGGGGGCCTGAAAGGACCCGCCAGCCCCGGTGACGCGAAAGTCCCGCTCCGGCGTCTCTTCGATAGACACGCCTAGATCGCGCAGGGCCTGGGCCATGTAGAACGTGTCCTCGGAGCACAGCGGCGCGCGCAGCAGGGAAACGCCGTCCGCCAGGGCCGCGAGGAGCAGAGCGCGATTGGTGATGCTCTTGGAGCCGGGCAGAGAAATGGAGGCGTGAACGGGACCGGCAACCGGGGAAAGGGGTAACTGCTCGGGATAAGTGATCGCGTCCGCCATGCCGTCATTCTAGCACAGGCGGGCGGGCTTGTCAATCCGCCCGTCAATCGGTTCGTAATCGCCTATGGAGGGCAGGCATGGGAACAAGGAGGGCAGGCATGGGAACAAGGAGGGCAGGCACGGGGGCCTGCCCCTACGCCGCCCGTGGTCGGTGGGCATTGGTAGGGGCAACCCGCCGTGGTTGCCCTCGGCCCTCTCCGTGGTTGCCCTCTGTCTATCATCTATATGTAATCGGCCCCGTTAATCGGTGAATTCGGCGGGTGGGAAGGCGTCTCGTAGCAGTCGAAACTGAGCCGGGCGCGGCGGGCGGCGGACGACTTCGACGACATCAAAGCGCACGTTCACGTCGTCCAGGCCATGCTTGGCAAGATAGGCGAAGGCCAGCCGCGTGAGCTGCTTCTGTTTGCGGGCATCCACGGCCTCGGCGGGCGTCCCCTGCTCGCCCAGGGCGGCGCGCCGGGTTTTGACCTCGCAGAAGACCAGGAACTCGCCGTCCCAGGCGATGACATCAATCTCGCCTCGCGCCATGCCGCCCAGGGGCCGCACGTTCGTGTCCACGATCCGATAGCCCCGCATTTCCAAAAAGTCCAGGGTCTCACGCTCGCCTCGTGCGCCGGTCGTTTTGCGCGTGTCGGTCATGGCCTTAGCAATCGGGGGGCTGTCGGAGCGAAGCGGCAACGGGCGCGAAGGAGCGGCGGTGGATGGGGCAGGGGCCGTGTGCGCGCAGAGCCTCTAAGTGCTTGGCGGCCCCGTAGCCTTTGTGGCCGTCAAAGCCGTACTCGGGGTACACGGCATGGTAGGCGCGCATCATCCGGTCGCGGGCGACTTTGGCGATGATGGAGGCGGCGGCGATGGAGGCGCACAGGCCGTCGCCGCCGACGATGGCCTGTTGATGCCGGCAGGGAAAAAGCGGCACGGGCAGGCCGTCAATCAGCACGCAGTCGGGTAGGGGGGACAGCCGCAGGAACGCCTGCCGCATGGCCTCGCGCGTCGCCTGCAAGATGTTGATGCGGTCAATCGTCTCCGGCTCCACGACGCCCAGGCCGATGGCGACGACTTCGGCCCGGATGCGCGCCTCGGCCCGCTCCCGCTGCCGCTCACTGAGCTTCTTGGAATCGTTGATGCCGTCCAGACAGAAGCCCTCCGGCAGCACCACGCAGGCGGCGACGACCGGACCGGCCAGCGGCCCGCGCCCCACCTCGTCCAGTCCGGCGATCAGGTGGCGGCCGGCGGCGCGTGCCTGCCTCTCGTAATGCCACAAATCGTTGGCGGCAAGCATCAATGGACGACTCCCATGTCGGCCGGGGGCCAGAAGACCACCCGCGCCGGCCCGACGACCCGCCAGGATTCCAGCGGCCCCCAATTGGTGCCGTCGTTGCTGTCGTTGCGGTTGTCCCCCATCATCAGGTAATGTCCGGCGGGGACGCCCTCCGCCGGCTGTGCCGCCTCTTTCGCATACTCCGCCGCCATGATGGGGAGGCCGTTCCACTTGTATTCGGCCTGAGAAGGGTCATGCTCATGCTTGAGCGGCTCGCCGTAGTAGAGCTTCATGTCGTAATCGGGGTCTTCGGCGATGAATGGCTCGGCCAGCTTCACCCCGTTGCGGATGTTGTAGCCCGGATACACCCTGATCGGAGTATGGGCCATGTCCGAGAGGATCGTCGCAAGCTGCTCCTTGCCGATCAGGCGCTTGTCGGCAAGCACCCCCGCGCCGACGAACCTGACATGATGGTCCGCCTGGTCCGCATAGCCCTCGGCTTTGGCTTCCGGTCCGAACGCGCCCGCCTCCGCCAGAGCCTGGCGGATGTCTGCGTGGCTGTAGCGTTTCGTGCCGACCAGGACAAACCCGGCGACCGACTCCACCCGGTCGCCCGGCAGTCCGATCAGGCGCTTGACGAACGGCTTGTCGCCCGGCATGGCGGCGGGCGGGGCGAGGAAGACAACGACCTCATCCCGCTGAGGCGGATGCAGCCGATACTGGAACTTGCTGACGAGGATGCGGTCTTTGGCGCGGCTGTTGCCGAGCAGCGTCGGCTCCATTGAGGCGGTAGGGATGTAGAACGCCTGCACGAAGAAGGGTCGGATGATCAGGTAGACCAGCGTGAGGGCAATTAAGCCCGTCTCCGACAACTCGGACAGGGATTGGGCAAGCGGAGCCGGACGGCGGATGATGGCCAGCCGCAGCACGGTCAGCCCGGCGACGAGGGCCAGTATCCAGAGGATCGGCAGGTTCGCCAGCGTCTCGGTCAGGCTCGGCGGGGGAGCAGCATCCGTCATGGGCGGCCCTCACAGGATACCCAGGGCTGAACCCCTGGGCTTTAGAAGTGCAAGCCCCCGCCTGCCGCACTGGCAGACCCGGAGGGCGCGGGCGCAAGATTAAGGAGGGCGCGGCAAGCATAGAGGGCGCAGCAAGCGGCGCCCCTACATCTCTTCTGCCCGCGCAGGCGGGGATTTGCTCTATTACAGCCCCGCCGTTCAGGGCGGGGTATTGACTGCCAGGTCTAGTGAATCACGCCCAGCCGCGTGGGCGGCCAAAAAATAAGTTGCGCCTTGCCGACCACCCGGCGCGCTTCCAGCGGCCCCCAGACCGTGCTGTCCCTGCTGTCGTTGCGGTTGTCCCCCATCATCAGGTAATGGTCGGCGGGGACAGGCTCGGTCGGGCCGGCGAACTCCTGCTGGAACTCCGCCGGGCTGATGGGCTTGTCGGCCCACTTGAACCCCTCCTGATACGGCCCGTACTCGTGCTTGAGCGGCTCGCCCTGGTAGATCTTCATGTCATAATCCGGGTCCTCGGCGATGAACGGCTCGGCCAGTTTCACCCCGTTGCGGATGTTGTAGCCCGGATGCACGGAAACGGGAATGTCCTTCTGGCCGGTGAATATCTCGGCCAGGCGCTCTTTGCTGATCAGCTTCTTGTCGGCCAGCACGCCGCCGTCCACGAACCGGACATGATGGTCCGCCTGCAAGTCCGGCGGCGTGGGGTTGGCTTGGGCTTCGGGGCCAAAGTCGCCGTCTTCGGCCAGCTTCTGCCGAATTTCCTGGTGATTGTACGGCTTGCCATTGATGGTCACGACGCCGGCAACGGACTCCAAGCGGTCGCCGGGCAGGCCGATCAGGCGCTTGATGAATTCCGGGTCGCCCTCCATGGCGGCGGGCGGGGCGAGAAAGACGACCACATCATCATGGTGGGGCTTGCCGAGCCGATACCCGAACTTGTTGACCAGGATTCGGTCGCCGGAGCCGTCCTTTCCGAGCAGCGTCGGCTCCATCGAGGGCGACGGGATGAAGAACGCTTGCAGGACGAACGGGCGAATGATCAGGAAGACCAGCGCGACGGCGATCATGCCGGATTCGAGGATTTCGGCGAAGGAGCGGGCGTGGTCCGACGGGAGGTAGACAAAGGCCAGCCGCAGCACGGTCAGACCGGCGACAATGGCGAGTATCCACAGGATGTTCAGGTTCGCCAGCGTCTCGGTCAGGCCGGCAGGCGCGGGTGCATCGGAAAAGGGAGGCGGCATGGGTTGTTCTCAAAAGCGGCAAAAGCAAAGTCGCCAAGCGAGCCTGGCGACTTTGTTTACGCGGGGAGCGGTCTAGAAGTTCCGAATTGCTAGAAGTTCCGAATTGCTAGAAGTTCCGCTTTTCTTTAATGCGAGCCGCTTTGCCGACCTTCTTGCGGAGGTAGAACAGCTTGGCGCGGCGCACCAGGCCGCGCCTGGTGACTTCGATTCTATCAATCCGGGGCGAATGGATCAGAAAGGTCCGTTCGACACCGTAGCCGTTGCTGATCTTGCGGACCATGAACGCCGACCGGGACAGGCCCTGCTTGCGGAAAATGACCGTGCCCTCGAAGATCTGGATGCGCTCTTTGCCGCCCTCCACGACCTTCACATGGACCCGGACGGTGTCGCCCGGCCCGAAATCCGGCACACTGTCTTTACGCTGTGCCTTCTCGATCTCTTGGATCAGGGGATGCATGAACTGTATTTTCCTTGCTGCCTTCCTCCAGGGGAGGAAGTGGTGGTTCGTCTCGAAGCTGCTCGAGCAGCTTGAGGTCGGACTTGGACGGGACATATTCCGCCCAGAGGTCGGGCCGCCGCGCCTGCGTGCGGCGGAACTGCTCCTTGCGTCGCCACTTGGCGATCTCGGCGTGGTGGCCGGAGAGCAGAACATCGGGAACGCGCCAGCCTCGGAAGTCCGGTGGGCGCGTGTAATGCGGGTATTCCAGCAGCCCTTCGGAGAACGTGTCATCCTCGGCGGACTCGGCGTTGCCCAGCGTCCCCGGCTGGAGGCGGGTCACGGCATCTATGACGATCAAGGCCGGCAGCTCACCGCCCGTCAGAACGTAGTCGCCAACCGAAATCTCCTCGGTCGCCAGGTGCTGCCGCACCCGCTCATCGAAGCCCTCATAATGGCCGCACAGCAGCACCAGATGCGGGCATTGAGACAACTCACGGGCCTTCGCCTGCGCGAACGTCTCCCCCTGCGGCGTCAGCAGCGCGACGCGCGTTTCCGGGACGCGCGGCAGGCTTTCCACGGCGTCGAAGAACGGGCCGGGCCGCATGACCATGCCCGCGCCGCCGCCATAGGGCGTGTCGTCCGTGCTGCGATGGACGCCCGGCGCCCAGTCGCGCAGATCGTGGACTTGGACGTCCACGACGCCCGCCTCCCGCGCCCGCTTCACGATGCTGAAGCCCAGCATGGCCCGGATCAGGTCGGGAAAGATCGTGACGACATCTATTCTCATGCAGAAGCCGGGGCAGACGGCTCATCCAGGAGGCCGGGCACGTCGCGCACGACGATCCTGCGCTCTTCCAGGCTGACGCTCACCACGAAGTCACCGGCCACGGGGATCAGCGCCCCGGCATCGGTGACATACACATCATGGGCGGGCGTGCTCAAAACGTCGGACAAGTGTCCCAGCGGCCGGCCGGCGTCGGTCACGACATCCAGGCCGAGGAGCTGATCCACATAGTATTCGCCCTCGTCAAGCGGCGCGCGCTCCGTTTCGCGGATCAGCACCGCGCAGCCGTGCAGCGCTTCCGCGCCGTTCCGATCCGTCACTTCTTTGAAGTGGGCGATCCAAACGCCCTTCGGCTGACGGCGCAGGCCCGTCAGCGTCAAATCTTGTTGGAAGCCGTCGCCGGTGCGCAGCAGGCGCACCGTGCGGCCCGGCTTGAGCGAACGCGCGGCGGCGTCCGAAGCGGCCTCCTGCGCCGAAGTCCCGACAAGGCGGAGGCGCAGGCTGCCGCTGACGCCATGCGCTCCGGCAACCTCCGCCGCGAGAACCGAGTACTCGTCTGTTTCGGAGTCTAGTTGTGTCGAATCCGGCATGGCGCCTTGTTACGCGACGATCTCGACGTAGACCTTCTTCTTGGACTTCATCGCAACCGCTTTGGTGACGGTCCGCAGGGCATTCGCGATCCGGCCTTGCTTGCCGATGACCTTGCCCAGATCGCCGGGGGCGACATGGACCTCGTAGGTCGTTGATTCCTCGCCCGGCACTTCCGTCACCGTCACATGTTCGGGTTCATCCACCAGTTCCTTGACGAGATACTCAATCATGGGTTTCAACGTACTACAACTCCTCGTTTTCCCTGCCGCCTGGCTCATCGTGGGTGGTCGGCAAGGGCCTTGCTCTTCTTTCGTTAGGCGGCCGAAGCGGCTTCGGTCTCTTCGGCGGGCGCCGGCTCATAGACGCCCTGTTTCTTTAGCAGCGCCTGAACGGTGTCGGACGGCTGCGCACCGCACCCCAGCCAGTGCTTGGCGCGGTCGGCGTCGATCTTGAGTTCCACCGGCTCGACGCAGGGGTTATAATAGCCCAGGGTCTCGATGAAACGGCCGTCGCGCGCGCGGCGGCTGTCGGCGACGACCAGCCGGTAGAACGGGCGCTTCTTGGCGCCCATGCGGCGCAATCGTATCTTAACGGACATGCATGTTGCTCCTTTCTTGATGTAGTTTTCTTGATGTAGTAAGGTGATCATTGGACGAGTTAGCGGCGTCCGAACGGAAATTTGAAGCTCGGCGGCGGCTTCCGCTTGTTCTTTTTGGAGGCCGTCTTGTTGGAACCGCCGTGCTTGCCGCCCATGCCCGGCAGGGAGGGCATCGCGCCCGGCTCCATGGCCGTCAGTCCGCGCATCATTTTCTTCATCTGCTCGAACTGCGTCAGCAGGCGGTTGACGTCCTGGATGGTGCGGCCGCTGCCCGTCGCGATCCTTCGCCGGCGGCTGCCGTTGATCAGGCCCGGCTCGCGCCGCTCCTGCGGGGTCATTGAAAGGATCATCGCCTCGATATGAGCGAGGTGGCTCTCGTCAATCGCAACGCCTTTCAGCGCGTCCGCGCCGCCCAGGCCCGGAATCATCTTGAGTATCTGGTCCAGCGGCCCCATCTTGCGCATCTGCCGCATTTGGTCGAGATAATCCTCGAAGTCAAACTTGTTGGCCCGGAGCTTCTTTTCCAGTTCCAGCGCCTTTTTCTGGTCCAGAGCGCCTTCGGCGCGCTCGATCAGCGTCAGCACGTCGCCCATGCCCAGGATGCGCGAGGCCATCCGGTCCGGGTGGAAGACTTCCAGCGCGTCCATCTTCTCGCCGACGCCGACAAATTTGATCGGACGGCCCACGACGCTCTTGATCGAAAGGGCCGCGCCGCCGCGCGTGTCGCCGTCCAGCTTGGTCAGAATAAAGCCCGTCACGTCCAGCGCTTCGTTGAAGCCCTGCGCGACGGCGACGGCTTCCTGCCCGGTCATGGCATCCACGACCAGCAGAATCTCCTGCGGCGCGACGACGGCCTTGATGCGCTGAAGCTCCTGCATCAAGGCTTCATCAATCTGAAGGCGGCCTGCCGTGTCCAGAATCACGACATCGTGGCCCTTGCGGTCCGCCTCGGCGACGCCTTCACGCGCGATCACATCCGGCTTGGCCCCATCCAGTGTAAAGACGGGCGTTTTGACCTGTTCGCCGACCACCTGGAGCTGCTTGATGGCGGCAGGGCGGTAGATGTCGGCGGCGACCAGCATCGGGTTGCGGCCCTGCTTGCGCAGCATGGAGGCCAGCTTGCCCGCGTGGGTCGTTTTGCCTGCCCCTTGCAGGCCGCAAAGCATGATAACCGTCGGAGGCCGGGACGCAAAAGTCAGCGGCGCCTGCTCGCCGCCCAGCAGCGCGGTCAGCTCCTCGTCTACGATCTTGATGACCTGCTGGGCCGGGTGCAGCCCTTCGAGTATCTCAATGCCGACGGAGCGCTCCCGGATGCGTCCGACAAAGTCCTTGACGACTTTGAAGTTGACGTCCGCTTCCAGCAGCCCCAGGCGCACTTCGCGCAGGGCCTCGGCGACATCCGCTTCCGTCAGCGCGCCCTTGGAGCGGAGCCGCTTGAAGACGTCTTGTAATTTGTCCGCGAGACTATCAAACATCGGTTGCTAGGGGCGTGTAATTGGCTCAGAAAGGAGACACGCCGGAGAGTATACATCTTATCACGGCCAAAAGTCAAGCAAAGCAAAACCGTGCCTATCAAAAGCCTAGAGAAACCGATGGCATTTGGCAATAATATCAGCAATAATATCAGCAAGCCGCCGCTGACGGGCAAGAAGGCACAGCCGGTAAAAATGCAAGTATTTCGCGCCAAAGCGGGTATAGACAAACCAAAGGCGCGGCCAATGGCGGACGCGCCCGCTGAAACAGAAAGAAGTCAGTTGAAACAGAAAGAAGTCAGTCAATGAAGCGATTACGGGCCGGTTTCGGCGCCGACAACCCTACTCAAAAACTCACGCAGGAGGCTGTCAAGCTCTGCACGCTCTGCGGCACTTTGAACCACCGGAACAACGCGGAATGCTGGACCTGTCGCTGGCACGGGGAGTTCAGCCGGGACGAGCGCATGATCGCTCTGGCCTGGCAGCGGCTGGTGTCGCGCTACGAGGAAGTCCGGCTGGAGCATGTCACTGCGCAAAAGACGCGGACGCCGGGGGATTTCGGCGCCCCGTACCCCCGCTCCCGCTGGCAGACTCTGGCGGACGGCTGCCGGGTCTGGTGGCACAATTTCCAGACTCAGCGTGATCTGAACCAGGCCCGGCGTCAGGCCCGCCTGCGCTCTCGGACCCCATCCCGCCCCGATCAGCTCGGCGTCTAGCCCCGTCTTATCCTTTGACGAGCCGCAGCCAGTCGTGAAATAGAAAATACATGCGGTCAATGAGCAGCGCCATGCGCGTCATAATCGTCGAGCCGAAGATCGCGCCGAACGAGAACATCAAGACCCACCGCCCGAACTGGGCCGTCCCCCGGACGGCCCGGTTTCTTTGTTCAAAGGCGAACAGGAAGTAGACCAGGACGGAGACGACGATCGCTAGGAACAGGGCGTTGTTTAGGACGAACGAGACCTGGTGGAGCAGCGCGTGCGGGTCGCCGGGCTTCGGCGGCGGGGGAATCAAAGACTTGGCGGGGATGAATGATTTTGTCACCTGCGGCATGACGCGCGCGCTGAAATCCTGGAAAATCGTGCCTGCATTCAGGCCGAAGAAGATGCCGAAGATGAGCCGGCTCATCCAGGCGAAGCGCTGGGTGTAGATTCCGTAGAACATCAGGCCGACCGGCACGACCATGATCCAGGCCCATTGGCCGTCCTGAGTCATCGGGTCCCACCACTGCGGCCTGAGAACCGTCGTCCAGATGAACTCCAGGTCGTAGCCCAGCGCCAGACCCAGGAAGACGTGTTCAAAGAAGCGGTAGAAGCGGTTTTCCTTGAAGACGAGCGAGAGAATCGCCATCGTGCCCAGCGCGCCGAACAGCAGGATCGGATCAAAAAGGTGCCGGAGATAGCTCATCGCTCCCCCCTCAGACGGGCGGCGCGTCCGGCATAATAGCCGATGTTGCCCAGGATGATCAGCAGGATGATCAGCGCGTAGACCAGCGAAAGCGCGCCCGCCGCGCCCGACCCGAAACTTGGCTTGTCGAGGAGTTTGGCGCTGATGAGCAGGCCCTCATAATCCCCCGCGCCTTTGATTCCGGTCAGCATTCCCGCCATCTGCCCGGTATCCAGGTAAGGGTAGTAAGTGGGCGCCATGACGGCGGTCGGCGCGAACAGGAAGGGCGGGTTGTTGTTCTGCTCGAACAAGCCAAGCCAATACTCCGCCGTCGCGCTGGGAGTAATCTCGACGACCGCACCGATGTCGTCGCGCGTTTTAATGCCCTTCATCACCGGAATCTGGTCGAGTGGTGTGCCTTTGTAGTCCTTTTTGATCGTGTGTGGGATGTCCGTCACCAGGCCCTTGAGAATAGGCTGGAAGCTGGGGACGGGCCTAAACCCCCAGTTCACATAGTCCCGACCGTAGACGTAGCCGAACTTGTGGGCAAGCGGCTCGACGATCTGCGTCTGCGTCACCGTGTTGTTCTGCGTGTCAAAGGAGAGGATGGCGAAGTGCAGGCGCCGCGCCATCAGATGAGTCACAATCGCCTGCGCCTGCCACTGGTTCTCGCCGCGCGTGCTGGGCGACCACTGGCCGTCAATGATCACCAGCTTGTTGGGTGACTCCTTGGCGACCCGCTCGACGGTGTCATAGAAATCCTGTGACTGCTTGCTCGGATAGGTCGGCAGCGTGATGGGAAAGAACAAGGGAATCAGGATGACGACCAGGAGGATGCCGTAGATGACGCGCCGGTCAATCGTCTGCAAGCGGTCCCAAAGGGTGTTGTTCATAGTTCTTTATCGAAGTACGCCCCCCGCTCCAGACTTAGCCAGTAGCGCAGGGAGGTCGCCAGCAGCCCCAGCGCCAGCCCGAACAGGATGCCGCGCTGGGCGGGCGTGTTGATCTCCAGCAGCAGCCACTGGGCGATGCGCTCGATCCGAAAGTTCGCCCAGGGGTTTTCGGCGGGGCGCCCCAGACCGTCCACGCCGGAAAAGAAGTGGATGTCGTGGGTGATCCATGTGCCGAAGGACACGGAGCCGAGCATGACGATCAGGGCGGCGACCATCAGCAGTGTCGCCTCCAAGGACCGGATGCGGAAGGCGCGGTAGGCGGCGGACGCAATATAAAAGGCGATCATCGCGAACGTCGCCGAGGTCAGGCTGTTCAGACCGCCTTTGAACAACAACTGGAACATCCCATGCGCGTTCTGACCGGCCCAGGCGCCGGGGACGGCCGGGATGATCGTCGTCTTGGGGCTGTAAGCGTTCATCAGGCCAAAGACGAACATCAGGGCGAACGAGACCAGCAGGACCACGCTGTAGCCCCAGCCGGGGCGGGCGCGGGCGACGGTCCGCGTGTGAAGCTGCATCAGGGAGAAGACGCCCAGGCCGATGGCGAACGAGGCGACGACGGCGGCGAGGCTCGCGACCACGTCCTGATAGGGCGTCAGCGGGTTCTGGTTCGTCGTGGAGTTTGTCGGCCAGAAGAATTCCAGGGCGAAATACAGGCCGCCGAGGAACGTGAAGAAGGCGATGATCCCTTTGCGCGCCCGGCGCGGCGCGGCCTGAAGCGCGGCCAGAACGGCGAACATGAGCAGCAGGCCCAGCGCGAGCTTGCCGTAAAAGGCGCCGCCGTGCCCATGGACCGGCGCGAAGAATTGTTTGAGAGCGTTCAAGTAGGCGTTATTTGACCTTCAGGAAGTCCACGACCCAGTGCAGGACATGCGCGTGTGCAAAGGCGGGCACGTTCAGCAGGCTGACACAGGCGATGCCGATCAAAATGATCGCCAGCAGCAGCAGCTTGCAGTAGTCCTGGCCGACGATGCTGCCGAGCAGGGTCGGGTCACGGGACAGGTACGCGCTGGCCGCATAAAACTCGTCGCCGATGATGACGTAGTCGCAGGCGGCGATGAAGAACGGAATTTGATTGGTTTCGGTCGTGCCCGCGACCTGGACCGCGCCGACCTGCTGGCCGACCTCGGCGAAGATGAGCGACTCGGCGTAGAACGCTCCGAAGAGAAACGACGCCGCCACGCGCTCGCGGATGAGGATGCCTGCCACGCCGGACGCGAAGGCGAACTGCTGGCCGGTCAGGTAGCGCACATCGCCCGAGTCATAGAGTTCGGGCCGCCCGGCGTCGGCATAGGCATCGTGCAGTGTCTCCTCCGCCACGCCCGTCACGATGGGGTCCATGGTCGGGATGATGCTTTTGTTGCCGAACCGGGCCACGGCGCGGGCGATGTAGCCGAAGATGGACAGCGCTTGGAGCGTGACCACGTCCAGCCCGCTGATGCCCGGAACCATCATCACCGGCCGGCCCATCTCGGTCGCCCGGCCCACCGCCTCGTCGATGGCGTTCAGCCCCGCAATACGGCGGATGAATGGTAGCCGGGATTGCCGATTGGCTAGGAACAGAAAAATGAAAAAGGCAGGCAGCAAGGCAGTAACAAAGTATTCCGCAATGATTGCTGGCAACGGCGCGTTGCCATTCCTCCCGGCAACGGGGAGCAGACCGAGCCCCTCATGGATCATCGCACCCATGATGAAAAGTAACAGCGCCGAGATCAGAAGGCGGTATAACCAGTTGCCGCCTTGCGCCGCCATCACCTTGAAGATAATGATTAAGGACAGCAGGACGACGATGCCGCTCACCCACCAGTTGTCACTCGCGTGCTGCATTACGCTCCTTCACTCAGCAAATCAATCAAACGACGCACATTTTCCGGCCGCGCCAGAAGCTGGCTCAGGCGCTGCACGTCATTCAATCCGCCCGGCAAGAGCGGGGCGACGAAGGGCGAAAAGGCGACGAGGCTCTGCCCGCCGATGTAGCTCAAGGGCGCGCTCGACTCCAAAAACAGGATGGCGGGGACTTCCAGCCGCCACTTATGGACGGCGGCGGCCATCTTGGCGAGGAGGCGGTCGCGGTCTTCGTCTGACAGCGGCGCATCCCACTCATAATCCAGCAGGCCAAAGGCGTTAGGCACGGTCGGCGCACTCCTCGCGGCCCCGCCGCACGGCGGCGATGACGCCATCACGGTTCGTCTCGTCGAAGCGCAGGTAAACGCCGCGCAGCGGCTCGAACCGGGAGTTCTTGGCGCGCAGGGGACTGAGTTTCACGCCCTCATCCGTGAGGTAAGCGTGCCGTACGTCCGCCCAGCGGATCTCCAGCAGCGTCAGCCCGTGTCGCGCCGTGGCCGACTGCACCGTCAGCGTGTAGCGAATGGGAAATACGAATTCCGACAGGGAAAGAAGGACCGCAGCGGCCGGCAGCAACGCCAGCCAGAGGGAACGGAAGAGGCACAGGCTCAAGACGAAGACGCCTGCCAGGACGAAAGCAATGCGCGAGGCACGCTGCGGCTGCCGCCGAAGCAGATGGACCGACCAGGACAGGTCTGCCTCCTGCGTCCGCTCCCGCTGGGGCTGGGTTGTCGTGACTGATGGGGGCAAAAGTGCCATAAGAGTTTCTTGGAACAGATTGTCCCATTATGACGAGCCTGGGCACGTTTGTCAAGTCGGCCAGGCTCGTTCACAGGGCAATCGCCTATAAAGGGCAACCACGGGGAGGGAGGAGGGCAACCGGGGAGGGAGGAGGGCAACCACGGGGGGTTGCCCCTACGCGCCTTGTGATCCGTAGGGGCAGGCCCCTGTGCCTGCCCTCCTTGCCCCTGTGCCTGCCGGCTATATACAATTGCCCTGGGCTCGTTCAGAAAGCGGCTGGAAACCCGGCAAAAGAAAAAACGCCAGTGCCTTGCCTGTCTGGGCCTGTTTCGGGTAACATAGGCCCATGCCGCTGCTCGAAATCCAGGACTGCACCAAACAGTTCGGCGGATTGGTCGCCGTCAACAAGTTTACGCTCGCGCTGGACGCGGGCGAACTGGTCGGGCTGATCGGCCCCAATGGGGCGGGCAAAACCACGGCGTTCAACCTGCTGACGGGGGTATACGCGCCCACCAGCGGCTCCATCCAGTTCAGCGGCCAGTCTATCGCTGGACACAAGCCGTACCAGATCGCCGCCGCCGGCATCTCCCGCACCTTTCAGAACATCCGCCTGTTTCCTTCCATGACCGTTCTTGACAACGTCCGCACGGCGGCGCATATGCACTACCAGCCTTCCCTATGGGACGCCGTCTGGCGCGGGGCGGCCTTCGCCGAGGCGGAACGGGCGACGCTGGAACGATCCCAGGCCCTCTTGGACCGCTTCGGGCTGGGCAAGTATGCACAAGAATTCGCGAAAAACTTGGCCTACGGGGAGCAGCGGCGGCTGGAGATCGCCCGCGCGCTGGCGACCCAGCCGAAGCTGCTCCTATTGGATGAGCCGGCGGCAGGGATGAACCCGCAGGAGAAGAACGACCTGATGCGCCAGATCGAGAGCCTGCGGGACGACTTTGGCCTGACGATCCTGCTCATCGAGCATGACATGAAGGTCGTCATGGGCATCTGCAAGCGCATCCTGGTTTTGGACTACGGCCAGATCATCGCGCAGGGGACGCCGCGCGAGATACGCGAGAACCCCAAAGTCATCGAGGCGTACTTGGGCGAGGCGGACGCCGCTTCGAGCGTAGCCTAAAATGGCCGACATGCTGACAATTGATGGGGTGGAAGTCTCCTACGGCGCGATCCGCGCCCTGCAAGGTATTTCGCTGACAATCAAAGCAGGCGAGATCGTGACCCTAATCGGCGCGAACGGCGCGGGGAAGAGCACGACGCTGCGGGCTATCTCCGGCCTGGTCCCGGCGCAGCGTGGCCGGATCGTGTTCGAGGGCGCGGAGATCACGTCCCTTTCCGCCGACAAGATCGTTCAACGGGGCATTGGGCATTCGCCCGAAGGCCGCCGCGTCTTCGCCAACATGTCGGTGCGAGAGAACCTGGAACTCGGCGCGTTCACCCGGCGCGACCACGCGGGCATTCGGGAAGATTTCGACCGCGCGCTGACCCTGTTTCCGCGCCTGAAGGAGCGCATCGGCCAGAACGCCGGGACGCTCTCCGGCGGCGAGCAGCAGATGCTGGCGATGGGCCGGGCGCTGATGGCCCGCCCCAAGCTGCTGCTGCTGGATGAGCCGTCGCTGGGCCTCGCCCCATTCCTGGTTCGGGACATCTTCAACATCATCCGCGACATCAACGCGCAGGGGACGACCGTCCTGCTGGTCGAGCAGAACGCCCACATGGCGCTGGGCGTCGCCCATCGCGGCTACGTTCTGGAAACAGGCCAGATCGTGATGGCCGACGAGGCCAAAGCCTTGCTGGCGAACGAGGACATCAAGAAAGCGTATCTCGGCGAATGAAGCGAACGTCACTGTATGAAACGCATCTCGCGGCGGGCGCGACAATGGTTCCCTTCGCCGGCTGGGAGATGCCTGTTTCCTACGCGGGAACCGTCGGCGAGGTCGCCGCCGTGCGTAGCGCGGCGGGCCTGTTCGATGTCTCCCACATGGGCGAGGCGGCGGTGACGGGGGAGGGGGCGTTTGAGTTCGTCCAGTCCGTCACGACCAATGACGTGTCCAAACTCGCTCCCGGCAAGGCGCAGTATTCGCTGCTTTTGAACGAGCAGGGGGGCATCATTGACGACATCATTGTCTATTGCGGCGGCGTCAACGACTACTTCATCGTCCTGAACGCGGGCTGCAAGGACAAAGATTGGGCGTGGCTGCAAGAACAGGCCGAGGGCAAGCCCAGTGTCACGCTCAAAGACTTGAGCGACGAAACGGCGCTGATTGCCGTGCAGGGGCCGCAGGCCGTCGAGCTGGTTTCCCGCGCGGCGGAAGACGAGAGCCTAAGTGGCCTCAACCGCTTCCATTACCGGAGCGGGCAAGTCTCCCAAACGCCCCTCCTGCTTTCGCGTACCGGCTACACGGGGGAGGACGGCTTCGAGATTTTTTGCGGTTGGGAAGACGCCCCGCAGGTGTGGGACACGCTGGTAGAGTGGGGGGCAACACCCGCCGGATTGGGCGCGCGGGACGTTCTGCGCCTGGAAGCCGCCTATCCCCTGTATGGGCATGAATTAGATTCCGAGACAAGTCCGCTGGAGTCCGGCGTTGGCTGGGCGGTCAAACCAAAGAAAGGCGACTTCATCGGAAAGGCTGCGCTGCTAGAAGCCGCACCGAGCCGCCGACTGGTCGGCCTCCGCATGGACGAGCGCGCCATCCCGCGCGAACACTTCGCCGTGACCAACACCGAAGGTCAAGAAATCGGCCTGACGACGAGCGGCACCTGGTCGCCCACCGTCAAAGCCGGCATCGCGATGGCACGGGTGAGCGTCCCCTTTGCCGATCCCGGAACGCGCGTTGCCGTAGACATTCGCGGACGCCGCGCGCCTGCCACCGTCGTTTCTCTGCCGTTCTACCGCAACGGCGTCTAGAGCGGTTTTTAGAAAGGTTCCCCTATGCCTGAGCCGTCTGATTTAAAGTACGCTAAGACCCATGAATGGGCCAGAATCGAAGGCGAGGTCGCCACGGTGGGCATCACCCAGCACGCGCAGGAGGAGTTGGGGGATGTCGCCCTGGTCCTGTTCCCGGAAGTCGGGCGCGTCCTCCAGCAGGGCGAAAAGTTCGGCGAGATCGAGAGCATCAAGGCCGTTTCGGACCTGTACGCGCCCGTCGGCGGCGAAGTGGTTGCCGTCAACGAGGCCCTGAACGACGCGCCGGAGACGGTCAACGATGCCCCTTACGGAGACGGCTGGATGCTGCGGATCAAAATGAGCCAACCATCCGATGCCGACTCGCTGCTGGACAGCATGGCCTACGAAGCCTTAGTTTAGGAAGATTTTCATGTCCTACATCCCCAACACGGATGCCGACCGCGAGAAAATGCTGGATGCCATCGGCGTTCAATCTTTAGATGACCTGTTCACGCCGATCCCGAAGCCGCTGCAATTCAACGGTGAGCTGAACATCCCGCCCCGCATGGATCAGATGACGCTGGCGAAACACCTAACTAAGCTGGCGGCCAAGAACACTCATGCGGACGAAGCGCCATGCTTCCTCGGCGCGGGAATTTATGACCATTATGTCCCGCCCACCGTCGCGGCCATCACGGGCCGCTCCGAGTTTTATACGTCTTACACGCCCTACCAGCCGGAAGTGAGCCAGGGCGTCCTGCAAAGCATCTTCGAGTTTCAGTCCCTGCTCTGCCAGTTGTTGGCGATGGATGTCGCGAACGCCTCCATGTACGACGGCGCGACCGCCCTGGCCGAAGCCGCCATCATGGCCGGGGAACTGACAGGCCGGAAGCGTCTGGCCGTGCTTGGCTCGGTCCACCCCGTCTACCGTCACGTCCTGGACACCTACCTGCGCCACATGAGCCTGAGTGCGGACATTATCACGGACCCGGACGGGGTGGGGGACGAAACGGCGGCCGTCATCGTCCAGCAGCCTTCGTTCTTCGGGACTTTGGAAGACATGACGCGCTGGTCCGAGGCCGCCCATGCGAAAGGCGCGTTACTGATCGCCTGTGTGGACCCGATCTCCCTGGGGCTGCTGACGCCGCCCGGCGAGTATGACGCGGACATCGTGGTCGGCGAGGGCCAGTCGCTGGGCTGTCCGATGGGCTATGGCGGGCCGCTCCTGGGCTTCTTCGCTTGTAAAAACAAGTTCATGCGGCGCCTGCCGGGCCGGATCGTCGGCCAGACGAAAGACGGCGACGGCAAGCGCGCCTTCGTGATGACTCTGCGGACGCGCGAGCAGGACATCCGGCGCGAGCGGGCGACGAGCAACATCTGCACCAACGAAGCCCTGTACGCCCTGGCGGCCTCGGTCTACCTCGCGACGATGGGCAGGCAGGGCTTGGCGCAGGCCGCCGAACTGTGCATCCAGAAGGCGCACTATGCCGCGTCGGAGATCGCCAAGCTGCCGGGCTACGCGCTTGCCTTCCCCGACCGGCCGTTCTTCAAGGAGTTCGTGGTCAAAACGCCTGCCAACCCGGCCCGCATCAACGAGCATCTGCTGGCGCAGGGCATCGTCGGCGGCCTGCCGCTGGGGCCGCACTTCCCGGAGATGTCCAACGCCATGCTGCTGTGCGTCACCGAGCAGCGCACCAAAGACGACATAGACGCACTGGTGGCGGCCCTGGCGAGTTTTAGAATGGATAGCGTGTAAATGATCCCCGACTTTGAGCCTTTGCTGTTCGAGATCAGCCGTCCGGGTCGTTTGGCCGTCGAGCTTCCGGTCTGCGACGTGCCGGTGCAGCCTCTCGGCAGCCTGCTGCCGCGGGCGGACCTGCGCCGCGACCTGCCGCTGCCGGAACTGTCCGAGCCGGAAGTCATCCGGCACTTCACGCACCTGTCGCAGCGCAACTACTCGGTGGATTCGGGCTTCTACCCGCTCGGCTCCTGCACCATGAAGTACAACCCGAAGATCAACGAGGAGATCGCGCGCCTGCCCGGCTTTGCCCGCATCCACCCCTACCTGCCGGACACGGCAGTCCAGGGAACTTTGGAAGTGCTGCACTCCATGCAGGAGATACTGGCCGAGATCGGCGGCATGGACGCGGTCAGCCTCCAGCCCGCGGCGGGCGCGCACGGCGAGCTGCTGGGGCTGATGCTGATCAAAGCCTACCACGACGACCACGGGCAGGGCCATCGGGACACTATCCTGTGCCCGGAGGCCGCCCACGGGACCAACCCCGCCTCGGCGGCGCGCTGCGGCTACAAGACGCTCACCGTCAAGTCCGATGCGCGGGGTCGCGTGGACCTCGCCCACCTCAAGACGCTGCTGGCCGATAACATCGCCGGCCTGATGCTGACCAACCCGAACACGCTGGGGCTGTTCGAGGACGACATCGCCGAGATATGTGACCTCATCCACAAATGCGGCGGCCTGGTCTACTGCGACGGGGCGAACATGAACGCGCTGGTTGGGCGGGCGCGGCCCGGCGACATGGGCTTCGACGTCATGCACTTCAACCTGCACAAGACGTTTTCCTCGCCGCACGGGGGTGGGGGGCCGGGATCGGGGCCGGTCGGCATCAAGAGCATCCTGGAGCCGTACCTGCCTGTCCCGCAGGTGGTCAAAACCGACGAAGGCTATCGGCTGGACACAGACCGGCCCAAATCCATCGGCAAGATTCACGGCTACTACGGCTCGTTCCTGTGCATCCTTCGCTCGTATGCTTACATCATGTACTACGGGCGTGAGCGGCTGGCCCAGGTCGCCGAGAACGCCGTCCTGAACGCGAACTACATCCGCGTCAAGCTACAGGATTTCTTCGATGTCGCCTATAATGAACTGTGTATGCACGAGTGCGTCTTTACCGCGCGCCGGCAGCAGCGCGAGCACGGCATCAAGGCGCTGGACATCGCCAAACGCCTGATGGACTTCGGCTACCACCCGCCCACGATCTACTTCCCGCTGATCGTGCCCGAGGCGCTGATGATCGAGCCGACCGAAACCGAAAGCAAGGAAACGCTGGACACGTTCATCGAGGCCATGCGGCAGATCGCGCGCGATGTCGAGGAGGACCCGGAGATCGTCAAATCCGCGCCGCATGACACGCCCGTCCGCAAGCTGGACGAGGCGACGGCCGCCCGCCAGCCCTGCCTGTGCTGGTCCGGGGTGCCCGCATGACACGGCAGGCGCGGTGGCAGATGGAGGTTCTGCCGGGCAGCCCGTGGCATAACATGGCCATAGACGCCGCCCTGATGGCCGGTATTCGCGAGGGACATCAGGGCCTGCCAATTGTGCGCGTCTACCAGTGGGACAGGCCCTCGGTCAGTATCGGAAGACTTCAGCCGGAAGAACCCGTGCGGCGGCTTTACCCAGAGATTCCGTGTGTGCGCCGCCCGACCGGGGGCCGCGCCGTGCTTCACGGCGAGGACCTGACGATTACGGTGGCGGCGCGGGCGGACTGGCTGCCGGAGGACGTCGGCAAGACGGTACTTTCCTCCTACCGGTTGCTGATGGCGGGCCTTATTACGGCGCTGGAGGAGGCCGGGCACACTGTCTGCTTTGGAACGGAGAAGTCGCGCGGGGGGAGAGGAAGCGTCCACTGCTTTGATCTTGCCGCAGGGTGCGACCTCGTAGACGCTTGCAGCGGGCGAAAGCTGGTCGGCAGCGCCCAGCGGCGCGAAGGGGAGGCTCTGTTGCAGCAGATGTCTCTGCCAATGACCCTTGTGCCGGACCTTGACGCCTTCACACAGTCGTTGCGGCAAGGCTTCGGCCAGGCGCTGCGCGTCGAGGAGTGGCTGTTTATTGACATGGCCGCCGCGATATGTCATACTGATAGTTGAAGAGAGCGAGGGAGGCCCGCCATGGCACGCAAAATTCTGACTTGTGACGATGAAAAACACATTGTCCGCTTGATCCAGGTCAACCTGGAGCGGCAGGGCTACGAAGTGATCACGGCCTACAACGGGGCGGAGTGTCTGGAGAAGGTCCAGGAAGACCGGCCCGACCTGATCGTGCTGGATGTGATGATGCCGGAGATGACCGGCTTCGAGGTGCTGGAAACCTTGAAGAAGAACCCGGAAACGGAGAACATCCCGGTCATCATGCTGACGGCGCGCGCCCAGGACTCCGATGTCCTGCGCGGCTGGCAGTCCGGCGTGGAGTGCTACCTCACCAAGCCGTTCAATCCGATGGAGTTGATTGCCTTTGTGAAGCGGATCTTTTCTATGGAAGATGGGATCGCCGATGAGAAACGGTACGACCTCTAACGGAAACAAGCTGGTTCTGGTCAACAGCAGCGGCCGGCCCGTCCACGGGCAGGACCTGGTGGACGATGCCGCCGTAGATTATCTGTCCGGGTCCGAAACCGAGGCGCCTGCACCGTCTGAAGACTCGCGCAAGGCACGCGCGACGCTTCTGGTGTTTATGGCGGTCAGCATCGCCTGTACGACGGCCGCCATTGCCACCGGCTCTTATGCCATTTGGCTGTCCCGTCATCAAGCCGCCCGTCAGGCCCTGACCGACGTCAATGACATCCTGAAATCCTGCCAAAGCCGGATGCAGCAACTGGAAGCGGATGTCCAGCGCCTGCCGACTCGTCAGGCTTAAGGCGGGTGAACGACAAAGAGGTAACGAATGCCTGAGTCGGCGTCCGAGTGGGGCAACCAAGTACAGACCGAACGTGATCGGGAGAGGAGGGCGGAGCAATGACTCCAGTAGGTCGAGTCAAGCGGGTCTCGCGAACCATACTGTGCGGCGTCGGGGCGTATCTGGCGGCCAGCCTTCTGCTGCCCCCGCACCACGTCCGCTGGGGACCGGACGTGAGGAACGCCCTCTGTGTCCTCCTGGCGGTGGTCGCGGTGCTGGAGGTCCTGTGCTGGAGGTTCGTGCCTGCCAATGCCCCGTCGCCGCTGAGGTAAAGCACGGACACTGACCAACGAGCGCATGGCTACTATGGACATCAGCTACGTCATCGGCGACGCCACCGACCCGCCGCGGGACAGGCCAGGGATCATCGCCCACGTCTGCAACGACATCGGGGCGTGGGGCAAGGGCTTCGTTCTGGCCCTCTCGCGGCGGTGGAAACAGCCCGAGCAAGACTTCCGCGCCTGGGCGGGCGGCTAGGGGCCTGTGCCGTAATGGCCGCTGGCAGTCTAAGCTGCCAGCGGCCTTTCTATACGCCTTATAATTTGGTTCCGATAATGTGCATTATGCAATATACACGCACTATGGAAACTTTTTCTGCTCGAAATCTGGCAAAACAGAGAAAGGGGCTGTGTGCTGCCAACTGCTAAAAACGATCCTCTCGATCTGTCTGAACCATAGAGACTATACCTCATCTGGATAGCATAATATGTAATACGAATCAACTAAATACTTAATGCTAGTAAGCTAAATTTGAATGAAATACGGGGCATCAATGATGCCCCGCTATCCATTAATGCCGGAAGTGTCGCCGCCCCGTCAGCACCATAGCCGCACCGTATTGATCGGCAATGGCAATGGAGTCATCATCCTTCTTGGAGCCGCCTGGCTGGATGATCGCTGTCACACCTGCTTGCAGAGCCGCTTCCGGGCCGTCGGGGAATGGGAAGAAGGCATCGGAAGCCAGCACAGCGCCTTTGGCCTTGTCGCCTGCCTGCGTCACGGCCAGTCGGACGCTCTGGACGCGGTTCATCTGACCGGCGCCGACGCCGACAAGCTGCTTGTCCTTGACCAGCACAATAGCGTTAGATTTGACGTGCTTGACGAGCTTCCAGGCGAACAGGAGGTCGGACATCTCCTCCGGGGTCGGCTGCCGCTCGGAGACGGCCTCCGTTTCCGTCGGCTTCAGGGTCGCCGCGTCCTGAGTCTGCACCAGCAGCCCGCCGCTCACGCGCTTGTAGTCATACTCCTCGGCAGACGGAGCGGCCATGCCTTTGGCTTCCAGCAGGATCAGGTTCTGGCCCCACTGCTTTTTGGTCGTGAGAATTGTAAAGGCGTCGGCATCGTAGCCCGGTGCGATGATGGCCTCGAAGAACGTGTTCTTGCCCGTGATCAGGTTCGCAGTTTCGGTATCTATGAGTTGATTAACGGCCAGAATGCCGCCGAAGGAAGAAATGAGATCGCCTTCGCGCGCGCGACGGAAAGCTTCCTTCAATGTTCCTGCCATCGCTGCGCCGCATGGGTTCGTGTGCTTGATAATCGCGGCTGCCGACGTGGATTGACTTGCGAACTCCAGCACCAAATTGTAGGCGGCATTCAGGTCGTAGATATTGTTGAAGGTCAGTTTTCGGCCATTCAGTTGTTTCGCTACCGCCAGGCCGCCGGTCACCGCCGGTTCCTGGTAGAAAGCGGCGCGCTGGTGCGGGTTCTCGCCGTAGCGAAGGTCCTGCACCTTTGTGAAAGCCAGAGGCAGCACGTCGGGGAACCCCTGCCCTTCTTCCTGGGCTTCCTGAGCGGCAAGGTACTTTGTGATCATGGCATCGTAAGCCGCCGTATGGGCATAGGCTTGGACGGCGAGGCGCGTCCGGGTTGCCTGAGAGAGCGCACCGTCGTTCTTCTGAAGCTCGGCGAGAACGGCGGGATAGTCGGAAGGCGAGACCACCACGGCGACGGCGGCATGGTTCTTGGCGGCGGAGCGGATCATGGACGGCCCGCCGATGTCAATGTTCTCGACTGCCTCTTCCCGCGTCACGCCGGGCCTAGCGATGGTTTCCGCGAAGGGATACAAGTTGACCACGACCAGGTCAATGGGCGTGATGTCGTGCTGGGCGATAGTCTGCATATGCTCCGGCTTGGAGCGGTCGGCAAGGAGCGCGCCATGCACAGCGGGATGCAAGGTCTTGACGCGGCCGTCCAGCATTTCGGGAAAGTGCGTGATGTCCGAGATGTTCTGGATGCTCAGACCGGCATCCGCCAGACCTTTTGCCGTGCCCCCGGTCGAGATCAGCTCCACGCCCAGATCGGCCAGCCCTTGAGCGAAGTCAAGCAGGCCTGTTTTGTCCGAAACGCTGAGGAGAGCGCGTTTCACGCGAATCATGGCTGTCGTTCCTTTCTTGTCCGAGATTTTGCTGCCGCAACGAGCAACAAAAAAGCCGGGGCCACCCGGCACGTCGAATGTGTCAGGATGCCCAGGCGGACGGCAGTTGCAAATCAACGCTTCCTCAGGGTGATTCCCTGTGAACGCCAGTTACGCTGATTCTTTATTTTCTTCTTAAGCGCCATCATTATAGCACCCTATGCCCCACAAGTCAATTCCTGCGAGTTTTTCCGCAGGGCGATTGCATTAGGAAGGGCAGGCACGGGGGACAGAGGGCAGGCACGGGGGCCTGCCCCTACGCGCCCCGTCATTGATGGTGATTGATGGTGATTGATACATTGATGGTGATTGGTAGGGGCAACCCTCCGTGGTTGCCCTCTGTCTGTCATCGGTTGCCCTCCTTCCTCTCCGTGGTTGCCCTCTGTCATCTATAGGCAATCGCCCTGAGTTTTTCCGGGGCGAAAGAAGGAGTTTTCAGTTTCTTGCCGAATAGACACATTGCCTTGTCCTCCAGGGACACTATTCTAACATCCGGCTCGAAGGAGATGCCCCCGTGAACGGCAGCCTCAAGATGCGCACGTCGCTAGATTTTCCCTCTGTTCCCGCCAGTCGCTATCTGGAGGGGCCGCTTCATGCCCTGGTAGAGATTGAGCCGGGCCCCGTACAGGCGACGGATTCGCGTCCGCCCTTGAACCTGGTTCTGGTGGTAGACGCTTCGGCGACCATGCACCACTTCCATCTGACGGACGAAGAACGCGAATACTGGATGGGGGTTGCCATCTCGCGCGACGAGTTGGAGCGCGGTGAGGCCGACGAATCGGATGCGACCTACTGGACGGGCCAAACGCTCTCGGAAATGCAGAGCATCGCAAGAACGCCGATGGCACTGGCAACGGAAGCGATCAAAGACCTGTTGACGTCCCTGCGACCGAGCGATCAGATCAGTGTCGTCGCCTTTGCGGACCGCGTCCATACCGTTTTCAACCAGCAGGATTGGGCGAACTTCCCCGACGGGTGCCTCGCTCAAATGGACCTCCTGCGTGACCGGCGCCTGCCGGTGGACATTGGAACGGGTACGCACATGGCCGAGGCGCTGCGACAGGGCTACACGTCCCTCAGCCAGAACGTCCTCGCGCACGGCGTCAACCGGCTGATCGTCCTTTCGGACGGCATCGTGCAGGATGGAGAAGCAACTCTGCAAGCCATCAACGAGATCCAAGCCCACGGCTATGCCATCACGACCATCGGCTTGGGCGAGGAGTTCGACGAAGAGTTCCTGACCCGCGTGGCCGATAATTCGCGGGGCGAGTATTACTACGCCGCCGACAGCGCCGAAATCACCCAGCGTCTGAGGCAGGAAATGACCACGCTCCAGACGACGACGGTGACCGACCTTTACATCGCCGTGCGCGGCCTGGAAGGGACCGTGGTTCAAGACATCTTCTTGGTGCGGCCGGCCATGACCATGTTCGATGAGATTCACACGGAAGACGGCTGGCTGCGCGCCCGCGTCGGGGATGTGTCCAGCGCATCCCCGGTGGGGATCATGATCCAGGCAGCCCCTCCCCTTCTGCCCGAGGGCGAGCACGCGATTATCGAGACATTGCTGACTTGGACCGATCCGAACGGCCTGATCGCCGCCAATGCAGGCAATGCCGGCTCCCTCATCACCGCCCAGTTCACGGACGATCCGGCTCTGCTGGGTCAGACCAATCCCGAAGTCCAAGACCTCGTGGATCGCTACGCCGTCTATAGATACGAGCGAGAAGCGCAGCGCGCACAGGAGCGGGGCGATCTGGACACGGCGCGTGAAAAATTAGGGGCGGCCACAAGGCAGCTTTATCAGATCGGCGAGGAGCAGCTTGCTCAAGAGATGGAAGGGCAGCTTGCGGGACTGGGTAACGCCGCGAATCCCTCGCGGGTCAAACGCATCAAGGCGACGACGCGCCGGCTGGCGAGTACGCCGCTGGTCGAGACGCGCACCGAATAGTCGAGACGCGCACCGAATAGTCGAGACGCGCACCAGATGAATGAGTGGAATAAGCAACAAGCATGACTGACTGGCGGATGGGATTGCAGGCCTTTCGGGAAGGACGGATGCACGAGGCGGCAGATCGGCTGGGATCGGCGGCGGCGGAGCGGGAGCTAACCGTCTCACACGTCGCCCGCTTCGAGACCTGTGCCTATCTTGGGGCCGCTCTCTACCACCTGGGGCGGCCTGCGGAGGCCGTCACGGCGTTCGAGACTGCCTTTCAGCTCTCGCCGACGCCGGTCCCGCCTTCCGAGCTGACGCTGAACCTAGTTCACGCTTACCTCGCAGCCGGACGCCGGGAGGCGGCGCGGGAGGCGCTGCTGTACCTACTCAACTACGCCCCCGGTCATGTCGCCGCGCGGATGCTGCTCCAGCGGCTCAATAACACGCCCGACGACGAGCCGGTTACCGGGACCATCTTGGGGGAGTCCGTGGAGAGCGTCAAAAAATATCTTCGTACTTTGCGTTTCGCCACCGTTTCTTCCGGCGGTTATGACCCGGCGCAGGTCTGGGAGGCGCTGTCGCAACTGGAAACCTACATGGAAACCCTCGACAAGCGTATTCAGCGCGAACAGGAGACTGTTCTGCATTACGAGGCTGAGATTCAGCGCTATCGCCAGATGGAAGAGGCGATGGTTCAGAATTTGGTCCAAATACAGCAGGAAGCCCAGAGCAGTCCCGCCGCGTCGGAAGCGGCGCAACTTTCCCCCATTGAAATTCTATTCCAGAAAAAGCCCTAGCCTATGTTAAACGCCGACGATCTAGTTTTATCCGCCCTCCGGGAGACCGAAACGCAGTATCGAAGCGTCGTAGACGGCCTGCGCCGCGAGAGCGAGGCACGGCATCAGGAACTGGCGCAGGCCCGCTCTCAGGTGCAGCTGGCGCGCGCCCAGGCCGAGCAGCAGCGAGGGCGGGCCGAGCAGTTGGAAGCCGCACTGAGGGACATCCACCACGCTTTGTTCAGCGGCAACATCTATGACCTGATCTTGCGCACCTGTCTGAAACTCACCGGTGCGACTCGCGGCCTATATGTGGCGGTGGAAGCGCACGGCGCCGCGCGCCGCGTCCTGGCCGCCGTGGACGTGGACGGTTATCCCCAGTCTCCCGCCTCCCCATTCCTGGAAAGCCTCTGCGCCCACGCCGCCCGCAAGGGTGAAACGGTCGTCTATAACAAAGAAGGCGACGCCGGCGATCTCCCTCACCCGGCCCGCTCGTCCGAGGGGTTTCGAAACTTCATTGCAGCCCCCGTCATCTTAATGCGCGGATTAAGCGGCATCATCATCGCGGCAGACAAAGAAAACGCCGATTTCGAGGATGCCGACGTCCAAACCCTGCTCCACATCGGCAATCAGGCCGCTGTCGCCGTCGAGAATACCCACCTGCGTCAAAAACTGCAAAACGCCTACCTGGGCACGGTCAGCGTCCTCGCGGATGCCATGGAAGCCAAAGACCCCTATACGCAAGGCCATTGCGAGATGGTTTCGCGGTACGCCCGGCGGATCGGCCGGCGGCTTGACCTCGATGCACAGGAATTAAGCATCGTCAGCTACGCCGCCCTGCTGCACGACATCGGCAAGATCGGCGTCAGCGACGGCATCCTCAATAAGCCGGGGGCGCTGCTCCCCGCCGAGCGTGATTTGGTCCGCTCCCATGTCCGCATCGGCCATGACCTCATCCGCCATGTCCCGGCCCTGACGGTGGTCGCCGACGCCGTTCTGCACCACCACGAGTGGTACGACGGCACCGGGTATCCCGACGGCTTGCAGGGCGAGCAGATTCCCATCGCGGCCCGCATCGTCGGCGTCGTGGACTCCTACGGCGCGATGGTCACGCGGCGCTCCTACAAAGAAGCATTCGGCGAGGACTACGCCCGCGCGGAACTCCGCCGCTGCGCCGGCAGCCAGTTTGATCCGCAGATCGTGGAGACGTTCCTCCAGGTTCTGGCGGACCCGACTTCTGAGGTAACGGAGGAAGACGAGGAGAATGATCTCGCTCCCCTGCCCGGCTTCCTGCCCCACAGCCAAGCTTCGGCTTTCTAACTTTCCCGCCTTTCGGAGACAACGCATGAACATTTCGCGTTCCCTCTCTCTCGCCCTCCTGCTGTTACCGAATGAGCCGTAAGGCCCCTGAATTTAGGATTTATTCTTTATTCATGGGGATATAAGGCTCCATGCCTTTCCTGCGAAGCAGGAACTAGTTCCGAAGGGAAGAATGAACGCAAGGCATGAGATTGTCTTAATCTTTTTAATCCTTGCACCTTTCGGGTATAACACAAGAAATCACTGAGCCAGTTCAGAGCAAGAGACTTAACGGGTTGTTAGGCTGAAATCTTGTTAGGCTGAAATCTTGTTAGGCTGAAATCGTTAATCCTGCCTAGCGTAACCCCAATAAAACCCTAAATCTTGCGGGTCGCTCCGTAAATAAACACTGCCGTGAACACGTTGCTTGAAACACAGCAGCCTGAGTGCAGAACCACATTGGGGCAACAATGTGTGGGTTGAAAGACCCTAGAAGCCCTCGGCTTTAGCCGTAGGGAGTTGTCACTTTGCCTCACGCCCGCCTTTGCCCAGTCCCCGGCCCCTTCCGAGATGCGCGGGCTGTGGGTGGTTCGCGACAGCCTGACGGCGCCCGCCCAAATTTCTCATGTCGTTGCCCTGGCCCGGTCGCACCACTTCAACACCCTGTTTGTCCAGGTCCGGGGCCGGGGCGATGCCTTCTACCGATCCAATCTGGAGCCGCGCGGCGAGGAATTGGCCGGGCAGCCATCTTCCTTTGATCCCCTCGCGGAAGTCATCCGCCAGGGCCATGCTGCCGGCTTGCAGGTTCACGCCTGGATGAACACCTGCTACGTCTGGGGCGCAGGCCGCAAGCCTTATTCCAAGTTGCACGTCGTCAATCAGCACCCGGACTGGCTGGCGCGGGACGCGCGCGGCCACTACGTCCTCAAGTCGGTAAACGAGTGCGAAGGCGCGTTCCTGACGCCCGCCAATCTCGCCGCCCGGCAGCATATTCACGACGTTTTTCTCGATGTGGCCCGCCGCTATGACGTGGACGGCATCCATTTCGATTACGTCCGCTACCCGAACGGCGGCTATGACTACTCCGACGCCGCCCTGTTCTGGTTCCGGGACGGGATGCGCTCCTCGCTGACTACGGATGAGATCGCCCGGCTCGACCGCCGCGCCCGGACCGACCGCCTGGCCTACCCGCACTTCTTCCCCGCCCAGTGGCAGCAGTTCCGCCGCCGGCAGGTGACAGACATGGTGGCCGCCATTTCCCAGGACATCAAAGCCATCAAGCCCTGGGTCGTCGTCTCCGCCGCCGTCTTCGCCGACAGCCGGGACGCGCGGGACGCGCGCGGCCAGGACTGGAAGACCTGGCTGCAAAAGGGCTACCTCGACGCCGTCATCCCGATGGCTTACGGCGCCGGCACCGCTAAAGTCGCCGCCCAGATCGCCGACGCCGTCGCCTGCGCCGGGCTAGGCTCCTGGCACATCCCCGCCGGCTCGACCGTCGCCAAAATCAACGCCGCCCGCGCGCTGGGCGCGCAAGGCAGCGTCCTGTTCAGCTACGGCGGCATCACCCGAGACGGCACGAGCGCGGCCTACCTGGACAAAGTAGACGCCGCCTGCTACCCCGGCATCGCAAGCGCCCCCGTAATGCCGTGGCTGGCTCCCAAACCAGGCCCACTGAGTGCGACGGAGGAACAAGGCGTCAGCACACCGGGAGGTTAAGGAGAACGAGATGGAGCCTGGGGAATTCGTAAAGAAGTGGCAGGAGTATAACCAGAGACGCGGCCAAGAGGCGGCGGAGTTCGTGAAGTTCGTCGGCTGGAACTTTCAGGTCAACGTTCATACCTCCCAGTTCCTGAAGATCGCCGGCCTCCCGCGCGACTCTCGGATTTTTCGGACGGAGGACGAGGACAGGCTCCTCAAGCCGTTGCCGTCTGTATACGGGCCAGACGACTGGAACGACTTGGAGCGGGCGCGGCTGAAGCCTTACTTACTGGTTGCGGATCATCTCGGCGCAGGCGATCCCCTTTGTGTGGATACACGCGACAATGATGCCGTGATAGTCTTGTGGCACGAGGGGTCGTTTGAGGACAGGACGTTTGTGAACAGTAGCATCAGCCAATACGCCGGATCGTTACTGATTCACGCCGAACTCTATGAGCAATATGGAGGCCGGTTTGGGGAAGACGCCGATCCTTATGAAGAGGGCGACCCGGCCATGCCAGCAGACTTACTCGCTCAAGCAGCGGAGCGGTTCCGGGTCGCCGATGCAGCGGCAATGAATGATGGAGCGTTCTGGAAACGCGAGCTAGAAGAACTCGCGAAGTGGACTTGATGCCTACTGGAATGAAGAAAGGGCCGCAGGTGGGCACCTACGGCCCCTGAGGCGTGCGTTTTGGTCAAGCGGCCTCGCCGAACAGCCGCCGGTACAGGTTCGTCTGGAGCAGGTTTTCCGGGTCGCACTCGCGCTTGAGGGCCATAAACTTGGAGACGCGCTCCTCGCCCAGCGCCTCCACCGCCGCCGACCGATGCAGGGCGCTGTCTTTGGCGAAGTAGAAGCGGCCGCCGGCGTCCAAGACAAGCCGGTCCATCTCCGCCGCCAGACTCATTAGGGCGCCCTGTTTGGCGGGGACGACGGCGAAGTCCAGAGCCAGCGAGTAGCCGTCTACGGCGTGGGTCATCAGGAAGTCGTCGGGCCGGTGGCGCTTGAAGACGCCGAGGTAGGGGACAACGCCATACGCCTGGGCCAATTTCAATTGCGCGGAAAAGATGGCCTGGGCGTGTTCTTTGGGAACGAAGCTCTGGTACTGGATCAGGCCGCCGGGCTTGTAGGCGTGTTTCCAGTTCGGCACATAATCCAAGAGAAAGGCGAAGCCCGCGTGAGACTGCGTGTGCGTGTGCCGGTCGCCGAGTTTGGCCGCGCTCAGGTACTTGGCGAAGTTGATGGCCCGCATCCCCGGATCGTTGACGAACGGCTTCATAAAGCGCCACATGATGGACTTCGGGACCACGCCGAAGAGGCTGTCCGGCAGTTCCTGGTTCTCCACGCGCAACGTCTGCGCCGGCTGGGGGTCCTCGCCGGGAGGGAAATAATTCGCCTGGTGAACCTGTCCCCGCCCTAAGCCGTCGCCGCTGGCAAAGCAGTCAATCCAGCCCACCAGATAATCCGACTGCGGCAGGCGCTCCTCGAAAACCTGAAATAATTCGTCAAAGTTGCGGTGTCCAATCGGGGTGACGTTCAGCAGGCCCGAATAGACCTTCTTGAGCTGCAAGTCGAGCCGGGTAATGACGCCGAGCATCCCAAAGCCGCCGATGACCGCGTGGAACAGATCGGCGTTCTCCGCGCGTGAGCAGACCTTTGTTTCCCCCGTCGGCGTCAAAAGCTCGAACTCCTGAATCCAGTCGCCAATCGGCCCCGCCTTCCAGTTGTTCTTGCCGTGGATGTTCATCGCCGCCGCGCCGCCCAAAGTCGGGAACATCGTCCCCGATACGACGTTCGGCCACCAGCCGTCCTCAATCGTATACTGCCAGAGCTGCTGGATGGTCACGCCCGGCTCGACGCGGATGAGGCCGGTCTGGGGGTCCCAGGCCAGAATCCGCCTCATCCGCGTCAGGTCCAGTGAAATCCCCTCGGCGTTCAGCGAGGCGTCGCCGTAGGAGCGGCCCGCCCCGCGCAGGCCGACCGAACTCCCGGAGCGGCGGGACTGGTCGAAGACCGCGCAAACGCCGTCGGTCGTACTGGGCCGGAATACATAACTCAGGGCGGAGGAAGACATCCCCCACCCTTCCAGACGCTCCAGCTGATCCTGGGGCAAGCAATCGGTCAGATGCTGGTTCATTTAGATGTTCAGGTATTTGAAGATCGGGGCGGGAATGGCGCGGATGACGGCCATGATGGGCTTCCACTTGCCGGGGACATAGGCCACCCGGACCTTGTCTTTGGCGGCCAGTAGTATCTCGGCGGCGGCCTGTTCGGGCGAGATCATGCCTGGCATTTTCAGCCCCTGCGTCATCGGCGTATCCACCGGACCCGGCTTGATCGTCACGACAAACGCGCCGCGCCGCTCGATCCGGTTGCGGAGCGACTCTAGGTAGGCATTCAGCGCGGCTTTCGTCGCGCCATAAACGGGGTTGCCGCGCCGCCCCCGGTCACCGGCCACGCTGGAGATGCCAATGATGGTCCCCGACTTGGCCTTTTCAAATCGCCGCGCGGCCTCGTTCAGCCAGGCGACGGCCCCGGTGAAGTTGGCGGCGATGGTTTCCGCGTCTTTCTCGGTGTCGTACTCTTCGGGGCCGACGCGGGGCATGACTCCGGCGAGGTAGACGATGAGGTCCAGCCCGCCCAGATCGCGCGTGATGGTCTCAAATAAGGCGGGGACGCCGCCGAAGTCGGTCACATCATGCGCGTAGGGCCGCGCTTGGGTCGCGCTTGCCTGGCCGTTTAGCTCCTGTGCCAGCGCCCGCAGGCGATCTTCGCGCCGGGCGACCAGAGCGACCCGGCAGCCGTCGGCGGCCAGGGCGCGGGCCAGCGCCTCGCCAATTCCCGATGAGGCGCCGACGATAATCGCGCGTTTCCAGGTCTGAGGCATGGTCAGCTTCTCTTCGCAACCCAGAGTACGGCATTGTGCAGGATTTGGCGGACGTTCGGGTCGAAATAGGTCGGATAGGTCTCGTGTCCGGGCCGGAAATAGAAGACGCGCCCCACCCCTTCACCCTGCCCTTTGCCGCCGCCCGGCCCGCTGGTGAACTTGGGGTCAATCCCCTCGCCGACCGTCGCCGTGAAAGAAGGGAAATACTCGCCGCCGAGAGGAAAATAGGATTGGAAAACGACCGTCAGCGGCGGCGGCACGTCGAACGGCGAGCCGTACATCTCCTCGGCGGGCAGCACGAAGTCTTCCACACCCTGCGCGATGGGATGCTTCGGCGCGCAGACCGTGATCTCCTCCGTATCGGCGGGGTTTTGCGCCTCGCGCCAGCCGCCCTTCAGATGACCCGTGCAGTTCAGAATGCCCCGGAATGTTTTGGAATAATGGGCCGAATGCAGGGCGATAAACCCCAGCCCACCCTGCACGGCTCCGATCACTTTGGCCGCCGTCTCATCGGTGACTTCATCGTGCCGCGCATGGCCCCACCAGAGCAGGACGTCAATGCCGGACAAGGCTTCGTCCGTGACGCCCTGATTGGGATCGTCGAGATTGGCCGTCGTGGCGGCGATCTTGCCGCCGCCCAGCTCGTTCAGACCATCGGCAATCGCGCCATTCAAACTCTTCGGATAAATCGTCTTGGGCGCATGGTGGGGCGCTTCGTCCCAGACCAGCACGCGCACGGGATTGTCGGACATAAGTTCTCCTCCTTATTCGCCACCGGCGCCGACGCCGGGTTCGGTCATTTGGCGGGCATCCAGCAGATCGTTGAGCTGATCGGCCGGTAAAATCTGTTCGGACACGCAGAGGTCGCGGACGGTTCGCCCCTCATCCACCGCCCGCTTGGCGAGCTTGGCGGCGGTGTCATAGCCGATCACCGGGGCAAGACTGGTCACCATGCTCATGGACCATTCCACCAGGCTTTCGGCCCGCTGCGCGTTTGCCGTCAGCCCGACGACGGCTTTCTCCGTGAAGACGCTGACTGAGTTCGCCAGGAACGTCAGGCTTTCCAGCACGTTCCGCGCCATGACGGGCAGCATGACGTTGAGGTCCAGGTTGCCGTGCGTGTTGGCGACCGTCACCGTGACCGCGTTGCCGATTACCTGTGAACAGACCATCATGAGCTGCTCGCACATGACGGGGTTGACCTTGCCGGGCATGATGGATGAGCCGGGCTGAACGGCGGGAAGCGAAATCTCGCCCAGCCCGCAGCGCGGGCCGGACGACAGCCAGCGCACATCATTGGCGACCTTGAGAAGCGACGCCGCCACGGTCGAAAGCTGATTGGCAAGTTCCACGGCCCCGTCCTGGCTGCCTTGCGCCTCGAAATGGTTGGCGGCCTCCACGAACGGCAGGCCGAAGCGCTCCGCCAGCTTCGCCGAAACCGCTGCGCCGAAGCCCTCCGGCGAGTTGATCCCTGTTCCGACCGCCGTGCCGCCGATGGCGAGTTCCATCAGACGGGGCCTGACGCTCTCCAGCCGCGCGATCCCTAGCTCCACCTGCCTGGCCCAGCCGGATGCTTCCTGGCCCAGCCGGATCGGCGTGGCATCCATCAGATGCGTCCGCCCGATCTTGACGATCTCGTCCCATTCCCGCGCCTTCTCCGCCAGCGCCGTGTGCAGCCCGCGCAGGGCCGGCAGCAACCGCGTTTCCAACTCGGTCGCCGCCGCGACATGGATCGCCGTCGGGATCACGTCATTGGATGACTGGCTCTTGTTGACATGGTCGTTCGGGTGGACCGGAGACTTGGACCCGAGGATGCCGCCCAGACGCTCGATGGCACGGTTGGAGATCACCTCGTTGGTGTTCATATTCGTGGATGTGCCTGAGCCGGTCTGGAAGATGTCCAGGACGAACTGGTCATCCAGGCCGCCGGCGCTCACTTCGTCCGCCGCCTGATAGATGGCGTCGGCGACGGCGGGGTCGAGCAGACCCATCTCCACGTTCACTTCCGCCGCCGCCCGCTTGATCGCGCCCAGCGCCTGAATGAATGGGCGGGGAAAGCGGACGCCGGAAACGGGGAAATTAGCCACCGCGCGGGCGGTCTGGGCGCCGTAATAAGCGTCGGCGGGAACCTGGAACTCGCCCATCGAGTCCTTTTCGGTGCGTGCGTTTGTCATAATATTGATGCCAAGTCACTTATGCGCGTCGCTGGAAAGATGATACGAGAGAACCGCGAGTTCCTGCAAGAAAGAGACGTTGCGGACGACGACGCGCTCCGGCACTTTGAGAATGATCGGGGCGAAGTTTAGGATCACCCGCACGCCCGCCAGGATCGCGGCGTCGGCGACGCCCTGCGCCGCCGACGCGGGGACGCAGATGATCGCGATCCGCGCGCCGACCTCGGCATTGATCTGGCGCAGCCGGGCTTCGTCTTGGATGACCAGATCCCCTTGCGGCTTGCCCACCTTGCCGGGATCACTGTCAAAAGCGGCGGCAATGTGGAACTTGTGCTCGCGCAGTCCGGGATACCCAATCAGCGCGCTGCCCAGGTTGCCCGCGCCGATGACGATGATCGGCTGCATCTGGTCTATCTTGAGAATGCGCGCGATGCGCGTTTGAAGCTCGATGACGTTATACCCAACGCCGGGCTTGCCGAACTCGCCGAAGTAGGAAAGGTCCTTGCGGAACTGGGCCGCGTTGATCCCGGTCTGCTTCTCGACATCGGTCGAGGAGATCGTCTCCACTTGCGATGCTTCCAGATCAATCAGGTAGCGCAGATAGGTAGCAAGGCGTTCCAGAGTGGGGATTGGGACCTTCGGACTGCTGTTCACGAGTGGTTTCTCTTGCCATTCCACCGCCTGCCGTCTTTGCCCAGGCTCATCTGAAGTCAATATTCTCGATAATGTTCTCGATTGTGAATTTCGTCACGGATATTATACTTCCGTCACGAAGGGGCGTCAAGTCCCCGCCCAATCGCGCCGAAAGTTTCATCCCGGCATCTGCGGCGACCACCAGGAATTCGTGAAGAGAGCCTGGACATGATCATCATCCGGTTCGGTACTTCCGCCGGCGGGCAGCGCGCTCTGAGCCGCATCGCCGACAAAGATCTTTGAGGCCCCGCCCCCCGCGCCCGGCAGCATCAAGACGCGAAGCGTGAAAGCCGTGGCGGAGGGGCTGGCGGCGGCGCCGGCAAGAACCGTATGCAGCGCGCTTCGTAAAACAGCAGCGCGGGTCAGGCCGTTCCCGGAAGACAGGCTGATGGTGATGCTCATGCGAGCGGCGCGCGGATCAAACTGGACATCGTCAACGGTGATGCCTTGCGCGCTGAGATCACGAGAACTGCGCAGGGCGCCGAGAACGGCCTGCTCCGCCGAGTCCCGTGGACTGTCATTGGCCTCAGCCCCGGCGGGCGGGGGGGAGGCCGGGGGCACCATGACAGGAGCCGTCTTCACCTCCTGAGACGGGGCGAGTCCCAGAGTGGCAAGGGCGGCTCGGCGATGGACGGCGGCATAGGCGAAAACGACTACCAGGCAAACCAGCGCCGCCGCCGCCAACGCGCCGTAGCGCAGCGCCGTTTCAGGCTCCTGCATCAGCCGCCGCAGAGGCTGGCGCGGCGTGGACGCAGGGTTTGCGGGCGCAAGGCCGGCCTCCCCCGCGACCGGCTCCGCCGTGACGGTCTGACGCTCGGTGCGGGAAGACGGCAGTTGTCTTTGGAGAAGGCGGTCCAGCTTTAGACGATCCGCCGGGCTGTCGGGATTGGCGTCGAGCGCCATGCGATACCACTGGATCGCGTCGTCGAAGCGGCCCTGGTTCTCATAGATGTCGCCGAGCAGGCTCTGCGCGGAGGGGCTGTCCGGGGCGAGTCGCAGCGCAGCCATGCAGTTCCGCACCGCCTCGTCCCAGCAGCCCCGCATCCGCAGCAGGTTTGCTTGGGCCAGAAGCGCGTAGACTTCGCGCGGCAGCCCCGCTTCTTTCCTGAGAGCGGCGACCGGCCCGTTACTTCTCCCGCGAACGTCCGGGCGATTTATGTCCGGGCGATTTATGTCCGGTCGATCCAAAGCCATCCTCACCTCGCTCCGTCGCCGGCAGCCCGCCAGGCGCCGCCTCTTCCCACTCCACATGCAGGACCGGAGCGACTACGAGCTGGGCGATGCGGTCCCCGCGCTCGATTCGGATCGGCTCCTGCCCCAGATTGATCAAGATCACCCCGATAGTGCTGCGGTAGTCCGAATCGATGGTTCCCGGCGAATTGACCAGGGCCAGCCCCTGCCTCAGCGCCAGGCCGCTGCGCGGGCGCACCTGCGCCTCGTAGCCTTCCGGGACGGCGATGCGGAGGCCGGTCGAGACGAGCACGCGCTCGCCGGGCGCCAGATGCACGTCTTCCGTGACGGCGGCATGAAGGTCCATCCCCGCCGATCCCGCCGTCGCATAACTCGGCAGCGGCAGGTCCTGCGCCCCGAAATCGCGCTCAATGGAGATACGCACCGGTCTCTAAGACTCCGCCCGGCGCACCGGCAGGATCACGGTAAAGGTCGTCCCCTTCCCCGGCTCGCTTTCCACCGTCACTTTCCCCCGGTGGCCCTCCTCGACAAGCGCCTTGACCAAAGACAGCCCAATGCCCGTTCCCCCGATCTCCCGGTTGTCGCGGTTGTCCACTCGGTAAAAGCGCTCGAATATCTTGTGGAGATGTTCCCGCGAAATACCCATTCCCTCATCCGAGATGCGCAGCGCGACCGACCGGGGATGCTCACCCTCGGCCGTGTCGGCCGTCACGCGCCCCTGAACCCGCACCGTGCCGCCCTGCGGCGAATACTTGATCGCGTTGTTGACGAGGTTGGTCAGGATCTGATCCAGCTTGTCCAAGTCGGCCTCGACCGTCGGAAAGTCCGGCGGGAAATCCATCGTCAGGACATGGTTTTTGGCATACGAGCGCTGGCCCGTCAGCACTTTCTCCGTCAGCGCCGCGACATCCACCGGGTCCCAATTCATCTGCATCGCCTTGCCTTGCTCGATGCGGGAGATGTCGAGCAGGTCCTTGATCAGCCGGTGCAGGCGGTCGCATTCCGAGTCGATGATGCCATAAAACTCGCGCCGCGTCGCCTCATCGTAATACCCCTCGTCGTCCGTCAGGAGGGTGGAGATAAAGCCTTTGATGCTGGTCAGCGGGGTCCGCAGCTCGTGCGAAACCGTGGAAATGAACGCCGTCTTCATCTGCTCGACGCCGCGTATTTCGGTGATGTCGTTGAAGATCGCCACGATCCCCGCCGGCGCCCCGTCGTCGTCACGCACGGTCGCGCACTGCACCTGATAGATGCGCTCCTGGAACTGGTCCTCCGGGGCGGCATTGGGAACGGGGAATGCGACCTCATCGGCGACCTCGGCATGGCCGGACGAGAGCGCGCGGCCCAGAATGGCGCGGACGCGCGTGTCCGAGATCGCCTTGTCGTAAGGGACGTCAATCAGAGGCAGGTGCGGCGCGATGCCCAGGATCGCGCGGGCCGACGGATTGATCTGGAGCAAGCGGCCGTTATTGCCCACCATGAGCAGGCCCGCGTAGAGGCTGTCAATGGTATGCAGCAGCTCCTGCTTCTCCTGCACGACCTCGCGGTACATCTGGGCGGACGCGATGACGGCCGCCCCTTGCCTGGCGAGCTGTTCCAGCAGGCGGACGTCTTCGTCCACGAAGATGCCGTCGTACTTCTTGTTGAAGACATGCAGGACGCCGACCGTCGTCCGGTCCAGGACGCGGTTGTCCTCGTCCCGCTTTTCCACGATCAGGGGGACGGAAACGGCGTTGCGAATCCCCAGCCGCGCCAGCCCTTCCGCCGCACCGCGCGGGTCCAGCGCGGCATCGTAGGTGATCAGGGAGGAATTGGTCCGAAAGACCTCGTTGGAGACGCCCTCCTCGGCCACGCGCCGCTCCATCGCGGCCATTTGGTCGCGCGTCAGCCCCAGCGCCGGCTGCGTCGCGTACAGAGTCGCCGCATTGGCGTCGTGGAGCAGGAACACGCACTTTTCGGCCTGCAAGATCTTGGCGATCTTATCCACCAGGCGCTTGAGGATGTTCTCGAACTCACCGGGAGACGGCAGCGGCAGCGCGGAAGGCGGCAGGGGATGACCCGGCGGCGAGGCGGGGGCTTTCGTTTGGACGTCCTGGATGCGCTGTTCCAGGTCCAGATTGGCCTTTTCCAGCCGCTCAATGTACTGCCGGCGGTCTTCATAGACGGACGGCAGCGATTGGTTCCCGCCGGTGTCGGAGGGATCGAGCGGAGACGGCGGGTTTTGCGACATCGTGAGCGGCGTACCTCAAGGCATTATAGCACACCCTTCGGAACGGCGTCAATCGTTGGACTGGCCCGTCCAGGGCAATTGCATATGGAGGGCAACCACGGGGGGTTGCCCCTACGCGCCCCGTGATCCGTAGGGGCAGGCCCCCGTGCCTGCCCTGTTTGCCCCCGTGCCCGCCTTCCATAATGCAATCGCCCTGCTGGCCCGTCCAGGGCAATTGCATATAGCCCCCGGCACTTCCAGTGCCGGGGTTCTCACAGGCAATTGCCCTGCTGGCCCGTCAAGGCAAAAGGAGCCGTCCGCAGTTTTCGCAGGTCTGCACCTGCGCGCCCTCCTTGACGGCCTTGATCGAGGTGGACGACAGCGTCATGTGACACCCGCCGCAGGCGTTGCCCTCGATCCGGGCGATCCCGATGCCGCCAGGCTTGGCGCGGATGCCCTCGTAGCGCTTCAGCGCCGCTTTGTCCTCGACCGCCGCCTCCGCCTCCCGCCGCTGCCGGGCGAGGTCGGCCAACTCCAGGTCGAGCGCCTCGTGACGGGATCGGAACGACGACAGCGCCTCGGCCCGGCGTCCGTCCGCCTGCCGCGCCTGCTCCTCGGCCACCGTGAGGGCCGCCTGCGCCTGCTCGGCCTGATCCATCAGCTCCAGAATCCGCCCGTCGAGGTCCGATTGCTGCCGCCCCAGCGCCTCGATCTCCTTCTCGATGTTCGCCAATTCCTTCGGATTGGTCACCGTCCCCTGGTACAATTTCTGCTGGTAATTCTTACGCTTGGTTTCGACCGCCGCCGATTTCAGCTCGCTGTCTTTCAGGCCCCCGGCGATTTTCTGATGCGCGCTCCGCCTTTGCTGCTCCTGCGCGTGCACCGCCTCGGCCGCCGCCGTCGCCGCTGTGCCGTTGTCCAAGGCAGCCTGTGCCCTCTTCGCCTTGTGAAGTTGGCTGTCGATCACCTGCAAGGCGTACAGCGCCTTCAGCGTTTCGGGGACGGTTGGCATTGAGAAACTCCTTACGAGAGGCAAAACTACCTCGATTCTAGCAGAAACGGGCGTCCCTGTCAAATCAGGTACAATAGGGGCATGGCGAAAGCGCAAACGCGATATGTCTGCCGTCAGTGCGGCTATGAAAGCCCGAAGTGGCTCGGCAAGTGCCCCTCCTGCGACGAGTGGGGAACCCTGGAGGAGACAATCGTCGCCGCCCCGCCCAAATCGCCGGGCGCGCGCGCCTCCCTGCCGACCTCCTTCGTCGGCCAAAGCAAGCCGCAGCGCCTGACCGACGTCCCCTCCCCTTCCGAGGAAGGCCGCATTCGGAGCGGCATGGGCGAGTTCGACCGCGTCCTCGGCGGCGGCATCGTGCGCGGCGCGCTCACCCTCATCGGCGGGGAGCCAGGTATCGGTAAATCTACATTGCTGAGTCAAGTCGCAGGAAACCTTGCTTCCAGTGGCGGCAAGACGCTTTATGTCTCCGGCGAAGAGTCGGCCACGCAGATCAAGCTGCGCGCGGAGCGGCTGGGCATCACCAGCGGCGACCTGCTGCTGCACAATGAAACGGATGTGACACTCATCGCGGCGACTGTTCAGGCCGAGCGGCCCCTGTTCGTGATCATTGACAGCATCCAGACGATGCAGCACCCCGAAATCGAGTCCTCGGCGGGCAGCGTTTCCCAGGTGCGCGCCGCTACCGCCCAGCTTGCCCTGGTCGCCAAAGGCGAGGGCATCCCCATCTTCCTGGTCGGCCATGTCACCAAAGACGGCGCGCTGGCCGGGCCGCGCGTCCTGGAGCACATGGTGGACACGGTGCTGACGTTCGAGGGCGACCGGCACTACACCTATCGCATCTTGCGCGCCGTGAAGAACCGCTTCGGCTCGACCGATGAACTCGGCCTGTTCGAGATGCACGAGGAGGGATTGGTGGAAGTCCCCAATCCCTCCGAAATGCTGCTGGCCGAGCGGAATGGGAACACGGCCGGCTCCGCCGTCCTGGCGACGGTGGAAGGGACAAGGCCCCTGCTGATCGAGGTGCAGGCCCTGGTCGCGCCCTCGTATCTTGCTAACCCGCGCCGAACGGTTTCGGGCGTGGACGCCAACCGCGTCAACCTGATCCTGGCCGTGTTGGAGAAGCGCGTCGGGATCAGCCTCGCGAACCAGGACGTGTTCGTCAACCTCGCCGGGGGCGTGCGCGTGGACGAGCCGGCGTCCGACCTCGCCGTTGCCGTCGCCATCGCGTCGAACTTTCAAGAGCGGCCCATAAACTCCACGATGATCTTTGCCGGCGAAGTCGGATTGGGCGGCGAGGTCCGCGCTGTCGGCCATATGGACTTGCGGCTGCGCGAGGCCGCGCGCATGGGCTTCCGCCAAGCCATTATCTGTGCGCGCAATAAAGCCGGCCTGCGCCGCCCCCCCGATCTGGAAGTGATCGGCGTAGATACGGTCCGCCAGGCACTGGATGCCGCCCTGGCCCGCCCATGAAGCGCCTCTGGCTCCTCTTGTGTTTGCTGGGGCTGGCGGCCTGCGGTCGGGCGCAGCCGCCCCTCGTCATCATTTTGCTGCCGGGAACCAGTCTCGAAGGCTGGCGGGCCGCCGACGCGCCGCATCTGCATCAGTTGATGGCGACGGGCGCGCTGGCGGTGATGAACACGCGCACGGCCCGCCTGCCCAATGATCACGCCCGCGAGACGCCCGAAAGCGCCGCCCTAACGCTGGGCGCAGGGGCACGGGCAGCGGGCGGCTCCGAAGCGACGGCCTTCCTTCCTGTCTCGGCGGTCGTCCCCGGCCTCGGAGTCTCGGCGGGCGAATTGTGGGCGCGGCGCACCGGCAGAATGCCCCTGCCGGGCCAGTACGTCAACGTCCATTGGCCTGCGACCCTGCGCGCCAACGGACGCCTCGGCTACCGCCTTCGGCTTGGCGCCCTGGCGGACGTATTAGCGTCTCGGAATATCCAGGTTTTGGCGGGCGGCGGTCCCTACGCGGCGGGTGTCGCTGCTGACAGCGGCGGCGCCCTCCGCCGTTCCCCTCATTTGACGGCGGCACAGGGCCAATGCGTGATTTGGGACGCCGGTTCGGATGTCCGCGCCGCCGACGAGTCGCTTCAAATCGCGGCGGTGCAAGTCGCCCGCTTGCATGGCCGCCTGCTCATTTTGTCTCCTTTTGCCGGGAACCATGATTACGCGCAGGGACGGCGCTTGACGCCCCTGTTGGAATGGGGCGCAGGCGTTCCCGCCGGGCTGCTGCGCTCGCCCTCAACCCGCCGCGCGGGGCTAGTCACCGACACCGACTTCGCGCCCACCGTCGGCTCCTACTACGGCATCACGCGGGAAGATTTTCCTGTCCGCCCGTTTGGCGAGGCTTGGGCTGCGTTTCCCATGCCCCACGCGGAACGTCGGGTTCGCACACAGGAAGAGCAGGCGGAGAGGCAGGCGCGGGGCATCAAACTCCTGCCTGTTCTCGCATTTGCGCTCGCCGTCTGGATGCTTGCGGGTACGGGGTTGGCCGGGCTAAAGCGGCTGCCTTGCTTCTGGCCGATTGTTCCTCTGGCGCTTCTGGTCGCGCTCCTGTTCGGCACGACCGTCTTGTCTGTCTTTGTCTGGTTCGGCCTTCTGCTGGCGCTGGGGGGGCTGCTGGCGGAACGCTTCGGGGCGCGCGAAGTCATGCTGACGCTGCTGACCGTCCTCATGGCAAGTCTGCTCTTAGACATGCTGACCGGCAGCCGGCTGATGCAGCGCGGTCTGCTTGGCTACTCGGCGATTGAAGGGGCGCGCTATTACGGCATCGGCAATGAAGCGATGGGCACGCTGATGGGCGCGCTGATTGTCCTCGCGGCCCGCCTGTGGCAGCCTTTCGGACGCGCGCGCGGGGCGCTTCTTCTCCTGCTGGGCATCGTCAGCCTGCTGCTGGGTTCCCCCACGGCGGGCGCAAAGGCCGGCGGCCTGCTTGTTTCGCTCCTCGCGTTTGGGACGCTCGGTTTTGCCCTTCTGGGGGGCCGCTGGTCCGCCCGCGTGGCGCTGGCTCTCACCATCTTTGTCGTCGCGGCCATGACGTGTACCGCCGCCGGCGAAGCGTTTCTGAGTCATGGAACCCATTCGCATGTGGGTGAAGCCGTCCGGCGCATACAGACCGGCGGCTGGTCGGAAGCCGGGGACATCGCGGCGCGAAAGCTGGCGGTGGACAGCCGGCTTGCCTATCACAGTGCCTGGGCCTGTCCCCTTTGGGGAGGGCTGCTGTGTTTGGCGTTGCTGTGGCGGGGGCGGGGCGCGGCAACGCAGGAAGAGCGGGCGCTTCACGTCGCCGGCCTGGTCGGCCTCGCCGCGTGTGTCGCGCTTAACGATGCCGGCGTCGTCGCCGGGGCGCTTTGCCTGATCCCCCTCTGGTGCGACAGCGCTGTCAGCGTCACAAAAAGAAAGCCCCCGGCACAGCGGTTGCTGTACCAGGGGCTGTGGCTGAGACGCAGAGATTACTGAGCCGGCGCAGGAGCAGGAGTGGTGCCCGTCCCGGCGCCACCTGCGCCAGCCCCGGTGCCACCAGTGCCCGCACCAGCACCAGTGCCCGCACCAGCACCAGTGCCCGCACCAGCACCAGTGCCCGCACCAGCGCCTGTGCCTGTACCAGCACCAGTGCCGCCAGCACCAGTCCCGGCACCCGTTCCGGTGCCGCCCGTGCCCGCACCCGTTCCGGTGTCACCAGCGCCCGTGCCACCAGCGCCTGTGCCGCCAGCACCAGTCCCGCCCGTGCCCGTGCCCGCACCCGTTCCGGTGCCACCAGCCCCGGTGCCACCAGCGCCCGTGCCTGTACCAGCGCCTGTGCCACCAGCGCCTGTGCCACCAGCGCCTGTGCCCGCACCAGTTCCGGTGCCGCCTGTCCCAGTGCCCCCGGTGCTGTCCGTGCCCATGCCTGTCCCGGAAGCGCCCGTCCCGGAGGTCGAGTCCATCGGAGGCATCAGTACCCGGTCAATGATGTGAATGACGCCATTGCTGGCTTTGATGTCGGCCTTGGTGACCGTGGCGTCGTTGACGCGCAGCCGGCCCCGGCGGCCCTTGGTGACTTGCAGCGTCCCGCCCTGAACGGTGGGAGGCGAGGTCGGGCTGGTCATACTCATGGCGTCCGACGCCATAATGCTGGCGGGGATGACATGGTAGGTCAGGATCGTTTTCAGCCTGGCGGGATCGGCCAGGAGTGCATCGAGCTGCCCGGCGGGCAACCGGGAAAACGCCTTGTCATCCGGCGCGAAGACAGTGAACGGCCCCGCGCCCTTCAGCGTATCAACCAGGTTGGCAACTTGCAGCGCCTTGACCAGCGTGGTCAGGTTCTTGGCCGCCATGGCGGTGTCCACGATGTCCATCGTCGCCATGTTGGAGGACATGCCGCCGCTCATGCCGCCCGCGCCGGGCATCCCGCCGCTCATGCCGGAGGACGAGCCGCCGCCCGGCATCCCGCCGCTCATGCCGGAGGACGAGCCGCCACTCATGCCAGAGGACGAGCCGCCGCTCATGCCGCCCGAATCCATGCCGCCGCTCATGGACATGCCGCCGGAACCATTCTTGGTGCCGATGGATTCATAGGTGGAGATGTAGTTCGAGACCTCCTGCTTCTCTTTGTCGTTGCTGTAGACGTCGCCCAGGCGCAGGTTGTACTGGGTGGCCAGAGACGGGAATGTTTCACCGCGCTCGACAGCGGCGGAAACCGTGCGGAACGGAATGCCGGTCTCTTTGCCGATCTTGGCGATCGTCGCGATCTGGCTGTCCGACAGGCCGCGGGCCTTCGCCTGCTGCAAATCTACATAGTCGTAGATCGGGTTGCTCAGGATCGAGTAGTCCGGCATCATGGAGCCGGACATCATGCCGCCGGACATTGAACCGGAACTCATGTTACCCGAACTCATGTTACCGGAACTCATGTTGCCGGAAGTGGAACCCGAACCCATACTGCCGGACGTACCGGTGGACATGCCGCCGGAAGTGCTGGTGCCGGAAGCGCCGGTGCCGGAAGTGCTGGTGGAGCTGTCCGTCGTGCCGGGCGCTGGAGCCGCAGGCGTGGTGCTGCCGGTGCCGGGAGCGCCGGAGGTTCCGGGAGGCGTGGCCGCCCCAGTCGCGGAAGTATCAGGGGTCGTTGTCGTCGTGCCGGGCGAGGTCGTCGGGTTGGCGTTCGCGTCCTGAGCGCGTACACCAGCGGTGGAGGCCGCCAGCATAGCGGCGACCGCACCGGCGACGGCCCAGTTGCGCGTGGTTTTTCGGGTTTGCATGGAAGAGAATGCTCCTTTTCACAGAATGAACCGATCCTGGTCCTCCCCTCGTTATAAAGGCACAGCGAGAGGCAGGACTCATGCGGTATCGGCATCGTCCGCTTCGTTATACCTCGGTCGTGCCTAAAATAAACGCGGCCCTTGCTTCGCAAGCAAAAATTTATACAAGGAACATCATGGCGACGCGCACTTACCTTTCGCGTTATTTCGGCGAGCAGGGCCTTCTCAAACGCGCCCTGCCTGGCTTCGCGGTCCGGCCCCAGCAGCAGACCGTCGCGGCGGCGGTGGACACCGCTCTGGCGACCCGTGGCGGGATCGCGCTCATCGAGGCCGGAACGGGTGTCGGAAAGACGCTGGCGTATCTGATCCCCGCCTTGCAGCGCGCCAAGCCGGACTGCCGCATCGTGGTTTCGACTCACACGCTCGCCCTGCAAGCGCAGCTCGCCGAAAAGGACGTTCCCCTCGTTCAGTCCGTCTGGAAAGCCCCCGTGGACGCCGCCGTGGTCAAAGGGCGCGGCAACTACCTGTGCCTCCAGGACATGGACGCCGCGCGGGCCGACCTGTGGACGGTGGGAGACCCGGAGTTCGCCCGCGTCGCCGCCTGGAGCCGCACCTCGGAACGGGGAGACGTGGCAGAACTAGACTTCACCTATCCCGGCTGGGCCGACATCCGCGCCAACCCGGACACCTGCAAGAAGCAGGAGTGCCGCTTCTTCGACCGCTGCTTCTACTACCGGATGCGCCGCGAGGCGCAGGAAGCCCGCCTCTTGCTGGTCAACCACGCCCTCTTTTTCAGCGATCTGGCGGTCCGTCGCAGCGGCGAGCCGGACGCCAAGCTGCTGCCGGATTACGACTTCGTGGTCTTCGATGAGGCGCACCACCTGGAGACGGCGGCCGCCGCCGCCTTTGGCATCGCCTTTTCGTCCTCGCGCCTTCCGGCCCTGGTGGATAAGCTCCGCCGCGTGGCCCGCCAGCTTGACATGAACCTGGACCGGCTGAAGGCTATTGAGTCCCAATCCCAGTCGCTCTTCGACCCATTTCTGCGCGGGAACCGCGCGGAATTCTTCGTCGCCGACATCCTCCGAGGGGAGGAGGCTTTGCAGTCTGCGCGGTTCCAGACCGCCGCTGTCAGCCTGCTGCTGGACGGCGTCGCCCTCGAACTGCTTAAACAGGACGCGGGCGGCCAGCCCGCCCTCAAAGACCGCATTGACGGTCTGCGTCGGCAGTGCGTTCGTGCCAAGGAGGAACTGACGCTGGCTTTCGGCGGCGACGACCCGAACTTCGTCCGCTGGGGGTCCCTCGGCCGGGCCGGGCGGCGCGGCCCGATGGCGACGATCCACTGGACGCCGATCTCGGTCGCGCCCATCTTGCAGGCCGCCCTGTGGAAAGAGCCGCGCGCGGTCGGCGCGGCCCTGGTCTCGGCCACATTGTCCACCGATGGCGGCTTCGGCTACGTCCGCAAGCGGCTGGGCATCCCCGACGCCGATCCCAAAACCACAGAGACAATTGTCGGCTCGCCCTTCGACTATGCCCGGCGCTGCCTGCTGTATGTCCCACGCCACCTGCCCATCCCCTCGGACGATCCCGGCTACGCCTACGATTCGGCGAATGAAATGCTGGCCCTGCTCGAAGCCTCGCGCGGCGGCGCGTTCCTCTTGTTTACCTCTTACCGCGCCCTCAACGCCGCCTACGAGCACCTGACGCAGTCCGATCTCCCCTACCCCCTGCTTCGCCAGGGCGAGATGCCGAACCCGCGCCTTGTCCAGACATTCAAGGACGAGAAGAACGCCGTCCTGCTCGGCACGCAGTCCTTTTGGGAGGGCGTGGACGTTCCCGGCGCGGACCTGCGGATGGTCATCATTGACCGGCTGCCCTTCGCCGTGCCGGACAGCCCTTTGCACAAGGCCCGCGTGGACGAGATCACCCACTCGGGCGGGGACTGGTTCGGCGACTTCGCCTTGCCCCAGGCGCAGCTTAAGCTCAAGCAGGGCTTTGGCCGGCTCATCCGCACGAGCCAGGACCGGGGCGTCGTCGCCATCCTGGACACGCGGCTGGTCCGCAAGACCTATGGTGAGCGGTTCCTGCGCTTCCTGCCCCCCGCCCGCCGCGTCTTCGACATCGCCGAAGTGGAAGCGTTTTTTCGCGAGGAGGACTCTCCCATGTCGGAGGCGAAATAGTCGCCTAGTCGTTTAGTCCCCGCATTTTCGCGGGTAAGCCACGACAATCACCGAAGAAGGAGTCACCCCATGGCATTTGAAGTCCCCCCGCTCCCGTATCCATATGACGCGCTGGAGCCGCACATTGACGACCAGACCATGCACCTGCACCATGACAAGCACCATCAGGCGTATGTCACCAATCTTAACGCCGCCATCGAGAAGCACCCGGAGCTGTCGAGCAAGTCCGCCGAGGAACTGCTCAAAGACCTGAACGCCGTCCCCGAAGACATCAAGGCGGCCGTCCGCAACAACGGCGGCGGGCACGTCAACCACACCATGTTCTGGGAGATCATGAAACCTGGCGGCGGCGGCGAGCCGACCGGCGCGCTGGCCGAGGCCATCACTTCGACCTTCGGCAGTTTCGACGCTCTCAAAGCCGCCGTCAACGATGCCGGCGTCAAGCGCTTTGGCAGCGGCTGGACCTGGCTGGTCAAGACCGCCGACGGCAAGCTGGCCGTGATCAGCACCGCCAACCAGGACAACCCGATGAGCGAAGGCCACTTCCCGATCCTCGGCAACGATGTCTGGGAGCACGCCTACTACCTCAAGTATCAGAACAAGCGGCCCGACTACCTGGCCGCCTGGTGGAACACGGTCAACTGGGACGCCGTGAGCAAGCGGTTCGAGCAGTCCGGCCTGTAGAAAGCAAAAAGCCCCCGGCATGGCGCCGGGGGCTTTTTTTCTTTAGCAACTGGACTTTTGGGGACGATAACTTGGTATGGACGAACAACAGGTGATGGAACTGGTGACGCAAACGTTAGGGATAAAACTGCTATCGGCAGAGCGCATGACCTTAACCCATAGCGGCAATACGGTATATGACGTGACCCTGCCGGAGAGCCATGTCATTGTTCGCCTCCGAGGAACGGATAAAAACGCCTTCTCGAAAACCGCGCAGAACATCCGCGCCCTCGCCGAACTCGGCTTGCCTGTGCCCCGTGTCTTGGCTGAAGATACCTCGCTGACACATTACCCCTTCTGCTACATCATTTTAGAAAAGATTCCAGGACGTGATCTGCTGTACGAATTGGCGAGCATGACACGGGCGCAAATGACGCAATTGGCCGAACGGATCGTGTCTGTTCAACAGGCCGTAGCAAGGCTGCCGCAGGGAACCGGTTTCGGCTGGGGACACATCGTCGAAGGCGGTAGGGACCCTGCCTGGTTTGATGTTTTTCAATCGGAAACCGAGCGACTGCCTCCGGTATCAGACGGAGGGCCGCTTTCAGACTATAAATTCCGCCTCCATCAGCAGCGTCTCCGGTTTCAGCCCTATTTCCAAGACCTTAAACCCATTTGCTTCTTGGAAGACCTGACTACGAAAAATGTTCTTCTGAAACACGGAGAGCTTCAAGGTTTGATAGATTTTGATTGCGTCTGCTTTGGAGACCCTTTGTGGATGATCGGCCTTGCCGCCGGGTGTATCGTGAACGACATTGGTCGGCAAGAACTCTTCTACATCCAAGAGTTGTGTCGCTGCTGGAACCTGACCGAGCAGCAACACCGCATTGTCGCCTATTATGCGGCTCAGAAAGCGGTGGGCTTTTTGGAACATGCGCTTTCTGAACAAGATGCACCGCGCGCAGAGCGGCTTATTACATCGGTAGAACAATGGCTGGCAAGGCCTGAGTAAGTACTGTATGCTCAACGTTTACGGCAGCAGTCTGGACGCCACTCGCTTCTGCCCGATCTCCCACGTGTGCTCCCAGGGCCGCTGCGCCAGTTCCTCATACCGCCCGCTGTCCGGCTCCAACTTCCAGCCCATGAACGCCCAGCCGACGTAGTTGCCGACGTCCCAGATCTTTTCCGACGGCAGCTGCCCCTTGAACTGCGGCATCGCGCTGCCGGGGATACCGTACAGGACGGCGTAATAAATCGCGCCGTTGGAGATCGAGCTGACTTCGTTCTTGCGATAGTCGTAATGGTAGCCCGGCTGCCCCCCCTGTGGGTTGGCCCCCGACGCCTGCACCAAGGTGAAGTCCATCGGCGGCGGGCTGAGGTAGGGCTTGGACGGCCCGCGCCCGTCGCCATGCTCCCCATGACAGCCGGCGCAGTAAGCGACATACAAGACCCGTCCACGCTCGACCGAGCCGACCGTCACCGGCTCCGGGTTCGGCATGACCAGCCAGGCGCTGGGCATCGTCGAGTTGAGGTACGGCAGATTTTCCGCCGGGCCTTTTTGGTAATACTTGATCAAGTTGACCTTCAACGCGCGCTGCTGGTCGGCCCGCTTGATGCCGTCCTTGCCGCCCAGACACTGGATGTAGGCGATCAGGTTGGTGCGGTCTTCCCCCCGGATGTAGCTGAAGGAGGGCATGAACGACTGCGGGCGCGTGTAGCGCGGGTTCTGGAAGTGCGCCCAATGCCAGTCGTCGGAGTGGTAGCCTCCCTCGCGCATCAGGTCCGGCCCGTTGCGCGACGAGCCGACTAAGTGAGGCGAGTCGTAGGCGTAATCCCCCGGCTGGGCGGCCAGGCCGCTGCCTTCGCCCCAGTCCATCGGGCGTGTGTCCTGCGAGTGGCAGTAGACGCAGCCGTTTTGGACATAGACCTCGCGCCCCTTCAGCTCCTGAGCCGTGTACCGGTGCGCGTTCGGCGACGGGGGCGGATTGAAAACTACGCTCGGCACGATGGTGATCGCGATTACGACGCTGAACACGACCAGGAACGAGCCGAACAAAATTGTCAGCGGGGTCATTTTCATGGCGAAAGGGTTCGACTCTCTAATCTACGACGACAACGCGGTCGTCAAACTGCGAGGGCGGCGCGGAAAGCTCCTGCAAGTCCGCGATCTCCTTGCGCCGCGCTGCCGCCTTGCTCCGCGCGGGCTGGCGGATCGTCATCCATAGGTTGATGAGCTGCATGATGACGGCAACTACGATCATGCCCCCGGCGACCGAGCGCAGGTAAAAATACGGCTTCACGACTGGATACGCCTTAACCACCTGCTCCCCTAGCGACACCCAAGCGCTGGCCTGCGCCAGACCCGCCGCCGTGATGGACCAGAAGTAAAGGTTGATGCCGAGCAGCATCAGCCAATACGTCGTGTCGGCCAGGTTCCGGCTCCACAGGGGCTTGCGGACGATCTGCGGCACCATGTAGACCATCGCCCCGGAGGCGATGAACGCGAACCCGCCAAGCAAAGTGATGTGCGCGTGCGCGATCGTCCACTGCGTAAAATGCACGAAGCGGTTCACGGACATCAGCGACTGTACCGTGCCCTGGAATGAGCCGGCGAGGTAGAAAAAGCCCCCCGTCAGGACGAACCGCAGGGGGATGTTCTCCAGCAGCTGTCCCCACTGGCCGCGCATGGTCATGTAGATGTTCACGCTGAACGAGAAGACCGGGATGATCAGCGCGACCGACCCAATGATCGCAAACACCTTGAGCCAGTTCGGGATCGGCGCTTGCAGCAGGTGGTGCATTCCCGTATTCGAATAAAACAGGGCGATGGACCAGAATCCGATCAGAGACAGCATGTGCGAGTAGAGCGGACGCCGCGCCAGTTTAGGAACCAGGTAGTAGACGATGGCGATGCCGCCCGTCGTGATATATAGTCCGAAGACGTTGTGCCCGTAGAACCAGTTGAAGACGGCGTCGTCCAGGCCGACCAGAGACCCGGTGCGCTGGAAGTTCGTCACGCCGTCCGGCAGGTTCGCCGCGTTGTTGTTCCACAGGATGTGCCGGTGCCCGTCCGCCGTCAGGTACGTCGTGAATGGGTGCCACATGGTCTGCCCGATGAAGAATATCATGGCGATCCAGACCAGGGAGCCGCCGATGTACCACAGCGAGACGTACATCTTCGGCTCCCGGCGCGCGGCGATGGTTTGGAAGATGATCACCCCGTTGACGCACATCAGCATCAGGATGGGCCAGTCCACCCACATGGGGTACTCGCAGTATTCCTTTCCCTTCGTGTCGCCCCACAGGACGGCGAGTGTGCCGGCGACGACGCCCAGGTTCCAGAAAAGGAGCAGCAGGTTCGCCGCCCGGTCCGAGCGCAACGGCGTCTTGCACAGGCGCGGCACGATGAAGTACCAGGCCCCGAAGAACGCGGTGGAAAGAAACCCGAACAGCACCATGTTGACGTGCGCGGGCCGGAGGCGGCTGAAAACAAGCTGCGGGACACCGGCAAAGATGTCCGGCGTGGTCAGCTCGTCGGACATCGCCAGCCCGATCAGCGTCGCAATGACGAACCACACGGCTCCAGACATCAGGCCGTGCAGGGCCGCCGAATCGGGCCGGTTCAGGCGCTCCCAGAGCGTGTCGCGCGCGGGCGCTCCGGGTTCCAGATCCGAGGAACGCGCGGGCAGCAGAGATGTGATGGACATGGCGGGCGGGGCTTCCTAAACGGCGCGGCAGAGATGGGAAAGACCTCTTGAAGTTGTGATTTGTGTACCCCGTCTTCGCCGCACTCAAACAGCCTCTTGCCCAGCCTTGACGAACCGTTCTCCCTTCAGGTAAACTCGGCTCATCAATTCTTTTGGGCAGCCTTTAGGACGATAGCCGCGACCGAAAAGACGCGCTCGTCCTGTCAGCGGACAGCCTTCGGGCGCGTCTGTAGGCAGGGAGGGTGCGTCTTTGGTCGTTCGAGGGAAACACACGCATGAGCCTGATTCGACTCAATAACATTTCGGTGAAGTATGAGGACCGTCAGGTCCTTCGCAATGTCTTCTTCAAGCTGAACGAGGGCGAGTGCGTCGGCCTGATCGGGAAAAACGGCGCGGGCAAGACGACCATCCTGAAGCTGATCCTGAACCGGATCGAGCCGGCGGCGGGGGCGGTCGAGCGGGAGCAGAGCTTGAAAGTCGGCTACTTCTCGCAGTTTTCGGAACTTGATGGTCGGCTTTCGGTTCAGCATGTGCTCGAAGACATCTTCTCAGACATCCGCGCCCTGGAAGACGATCTAAACCAGATCGCAACCGCCCTAGAAACGGTCGAAGACACGGACGAGATGGAGCGGCTTTTAGAGCGACAGGCGGCGGGGTTGGACGAGATGACGCGGCGGGACGGCTGGGAATACGGGCGGCACATTGACACCGTGCTCTCCAAGTTAGGCTTCAGCGCAGACGACCGCGACCGGCCCATCGAGCAGTTGTCCGGCGGCTGGCGCAACCGGGCGGCGCTTGCCCAAATCCTGCTGGAAGCGCCGGACGTGCTCCTGCTGGATGAGCCGACCAACTACCTCGATGTGGAGGGCCTAGCCTGGCTGGAAGGCCGGCTGAACACGTTCCGGGGTGGCCTCCTTCTGGTTTCCCACGACCGGCAATTCTTGGACGGCGTCGTGACGCGCGTCGTCGAGGTCGAAAACTACGGGTTCCAGGAGTACGCCGGCTCCTTCACGGATTACATCCGCGAAAAGCAGTTCCGGTTCAAGACCCTGGAGCGCCAGTTTCTCCACGAAGAGGAGCTGCTGACGTTTGAAGCCGAGGCCATCTCCGACCGGGACGAGGCGCGGCGCAACCCCAGCCCGAGCCTACAGCGCAAGCTGGCCGACCTGAAGAAGCGGCGCGAGCCGCGCCCCATAGATACGGTTGTGACCGCCATTTACCAGGGCATCCGCCTCCCCGACAAGCTCTTGGCGGCGGAAGGAGTGGCGAAGTCCTACGGCGGCCGGACCCTGTTCTCGGGCGTCTCGTTCGAGGTCGAAAAGGGCGAGCGGCTGGCGATTGTCGGCCCCAACGGCAGCGGCAAGTCCACCCTGCTGCGCCTGCTGACGGGGGAGGAAATGCCCGACGCGGGCGAGATCGTCTGGCCCGGCGGCACGTCCTTCGCCGACTTCAACCAGATCCTGGCCGAGCAGGATTTAAATGACACCGTCACCCACGCCGTCAACACGATGGGCGGGGCGGGCGCTTTAGCCTTCGGTGCCCAGCGCAAGCAGGTCAACAAGTTCCTGTCCCTGCTCCAGTTCTCCGAGATGGACCTGAACCAGCGGATCGGCACACTCTCCGGCGGCCAGCGCGCCCGCGTCGCCCTCGCCAAGTGCCTGCTGTCCGGCGCGCAGACCTTAATTTTAGACGAGCCGACAAACCACCTGGACCTGACCAGCACCCAGGTCATGGAGCGCGCCCTGGTCAACTTCCCCGGCGCGGTGGTCGTGGTCAGCCACGACCGCTTTTTCCTGGACAAAGTCGCCACCCGCCTGCTCGTCTTCGAGCCGGGCGGACGAACGGAAGAGTTCAACGGCAACTGGACGATGTGGCAGGCATCGCGCTAGGGCGAAAGCGGCGGCGTCACTGGGATCGAGCGCAGCGTGATCAGTTCCAGCGGCAGGAGCGGCACCGTCACCACGCCGTTGTGCATGAGGACGAAGCCGCCGGGCCGGTCGCCGACAGTCGCCGTGCTGCGTCGGACGACGAACCGCACGGCACCCCTCTTCGCCAGTTCCGGCACGCGCACGGTCACTTGGAACGCCTGGGCGGCGTAGCCGCTGTTGTGCAGGGCGAAGTCGTGGGGATCGTCGGCGTCGCGGAATGTCGGCGAGGTGTAGTTCGAGAGGCCGATACCCCAGGTTCCGTCCGGGTTCCGCGCCGCCGCCGCGTTGACGCGCGGCTTCTTGCCGTAAGTGTAGTTCATCTCCCCGTCCAGGCTGCTCCGGGAATGGCGGAAGGCTGCGCCCACGTCAAACGTCTCGGCCAACTGCTTGAGATAGTAGTACTTCTGGAGGATGGTAGGCTTGTAGGGAGCCGGGTCGTACTTGATGATCCGGCCCGTGTTCCCATGCGGGTCGGCCTGCTCGTACCCGATAAAGAACTGCCAGTCCGTGACCCGGTGGTTGACGTCGTTCAGGAACCGGGATGCAATGCTGGCCGCTTGCAGGCCGTCGTGGGCGTCCTCGTCGGCGTCCGTAATGCCGCCCGCCTCGGTGATCCAGTATTCCTTGCCGACGGCCCGCTGCGCCATCTCCTCCCGCGCCGCGTTGTTATACGAATGCGTCGCAACGCCTTTTAGGTCGCGCCAGGCTTCCGCATCGGCCTTAATCGAGTCCACCACGGCGTAGGCGTCCGCGCCGCAGTTGGCAGACTCGGGCGCGATGATCCGTACCGCCGTCAGCCCCCGGACGTCCAGCGCCCGGCGCAAGGCTTTGATCATCACCGGCCACTGCGAGTCCGACAGTTTCACGGGCCGGTCGTTCGGCTCGTTCAGCACGGCGGTGTAGTTGATCAGAATCCCCGTCTGATCCCGGAAGACACGGACGAACCCAGCCAGCAGGGCGGCATAGTTCGCTATCTCGGTGTCCCGAATCAGCCCGTGCCCGTCTCCCATCGCGGCGGGGATGTTGTCCGGCGCGAGGTTCAGCCGCGTCGCCCCCGCCGCAAGGGTATCCGGCAGCTTGTGCGTGTTCATCCAGCCGTCGAGGTAGGGCGCGATGTTCCGCGCGTCCGGCGCGGGAGCGCCCTCTGCTGCGCCCGCGTGAGCTGCCGGTTGTAGTCCGCCGACGGCGTGAAGCGGAACAGGCTCGCGCCCAGCCCGGCGAACGTCTGCCGCGCGCCGGGCTGGACGGTGATGGTGAGAGAGGCGGGCTTTCCCTGCGCCTGTATAGGCACAGTCAGAATCAGGGTCAACACAGCACACAGCAGGGCTTTCATCACGTCACGGCTCCAGTCACGGCTCCAGCAGCACGGGCGATGCCGAGATAGTAGCGAGGGTCAGCGCGGCGTCAAAGTTCTGCGTGTCGCCCGCCAGACCCCGCACGCGCCTCACCCCCCAGGACTTCGGTACGGAAAACGTCCGCGCGCCGTCCGTGTTCCAGACGATCCAGGCGCGCCTGCCGCCGGGCCGGAGCAGGGCGCAGGCCCAGGTCCCGTGCGCGTCCGACGCGCAGGACAGCATCCGTGCGCCAGTCAGCCAGCCCTCCACCTGTTCGTAGGCGATGCCCGAAGGGGCCAGCACGGCGGGGTTCCGGTTTCTGCCGTCCGGCGTTTCCCGGTCCAGCCCGAAATACAGGCCGTTGTCGTAGGCGTAGAAGTACATCCGGCCCAGTCCCGCCGCCCAGTCCGTGATGAACTCACGGGCGAGGTATGCCCCTGCGTCCGTCTCCGTGTGCCCCTTCAGTTCCATGCCCGTCTCGGTGTTCCAGAGCGGCTTGCCCCTCAGCCCGTGTGCCGCCAGGAGCGCGTGGTACGCCCGGACGACCTCGGCGTCGCCTTCGGGGGGGTTGCTGTAGGAATGGACGGCGAGCACGTCGGCGTACCGCCCGCCGCCCGCCGCGAGATAGTCATCGTACCACTTCAATTGCCCGACCCCCGCCCCGCCCGAGGGCGGGGGTGCGACGACGGCGGCGGCTGGGTCGGCCTGGTGAACGGCCTCGGCCGTCACGCGCTCCAGCGCGGCCAGCTGGGCGGGTGTCCCGCTGTAGAACTGCGTCAGGTCCGGCTCGTTCCAAACCTCATAAGCCGCGATGCGGCCACGGTAGCGCGTCGCCACGGCGCGGACAAAGTCGCGCCGGTCTTGCAGATCATCCGGCGGCGCGCTGGTCCCGGCGTAGGTGTTTGGGCCTTTGGGGGCCGCCCACGGCGGCGTCAGGCCCAGCGTGAACAGGAAGTTGACGCCATGCCGCTCGGCCTCGGCCACGTCTTTGTCCAATTCCTCCCAGTGGTACATGCCCCGCTGCGGCTCCACGGAGGGCCAGATGACGCCCGAATCCCAGGTGCGGAAACTGCCGAAGCCCAGGGCGGGCCAAGGGTAGCCCGGCGCGTCGTGCATATGGTTGGCGTTCAGCCCGAAAAAGGCACTCGGGATGATGCCTTTCGGCGGCGAGAGCGTCTGCGCCTGGGAGCCGGGGGCGGGGCGGGAAAGCGAGGCGTCGTCGAGCCACAGCGTCCCCACCCCCGACGTGTTGACGATGACGACGCCCGCCACGGCGGGCGTCACGCCCTCCGCCGCCACCAATGTCCACCGCGTCCCGACTTTGGCGGGCGCGGAAGCATAGCCGGTGTACGATCCGCCCGCCTCGCGCAGCCCCAGCGAGACCCACTGCGCCGGCTCGGCGCGCATCCACAGGCTCACCCGGTAGCGGCCCGGCGTGAACCGGACGGGCTGGACGAATTGGGCGAATCCGCGTCCTACCTCGATCCGCTGGGACAGCCTGCCGCCGTGCGGGCCGGCCGAGTCGAGCGAATAGGCGATCTTGACGTCCGCCCAATTCGTATTGTCCTCCCAGCCTTCGGCCACCGTGCCACGGATCTGGGCTTTGCCGCTGGGCGCATCGCTCGCGCTGACCAGGGCGGGGCCGGGTGTCTCGAAGCCGGGGTCTTTGAGCGCCTGTGCGCGCAGCGATGGAAGGCAGGCCAGCGCGAGCAGCAGGCAGAGAAACTGTGTCTTCATACGGATGTTATAGCACGGCGGTCGGCGATTGTCAAATAGGAGCAACCACGGCAGAAGGGCAACCACGGCAGAAGGGCAACCACAGGGGGTTGCCCCTACGCGCCCCGTTACCCGTAGGGGCAGGCCCCCGTGCCTGCCCTTTTTTCACCGCGCCTGCCCTTCATAGGCAATCACCCTGAGATTTTTCTCCCCGCAGGCAGGACTTTCCGCCGCCGGGGAGGAAGTAAGCGCGCAGAGACGATTATCGAGGAGGCTATCGAAATTCCGTGAAAGAAACCATTTTAGTCGGCATCATCGGCACCGGCGGCATCGCGGGCGGCAAGCACATGCCCGCCCTGTCCAAGCTGGAAGGCGTCGAAATGACCGCGTTCTGCGACATCGAGGTAGCTAAGGCCCAGGCAGCGGCCAAGCGGTTCGGCACGCCCACGGCGAAGGTCTACGCAGACTACCGCGAGCTGCTCAAGGACGCGGCGATTGACGTGGTCCACGTCCTGACCCCCAACGATTCGCACGCCGAGATCACCATCGCCGCCCTGGAAGCCGGCAAGCACGTCATGTGCGAGAAGCCCATGGCGAAGAAGGCCGCCGACGCCCGCCGGATGCTGGAGGCCGCCCGGCGCACGGGCAAAAAGCTCTCCATCGGCTACCAGACGCGCCAGTCCGCCGAAAGCCAGTACCTCAAAAAAATCTGCATGGCGGGCGATCTGGGCGAAATCTACTTCGCCCGCGCCAACGCCCTGCGCCGCCGCGCCGTTCCGACCTGGGGCGTCTTCCTGGACGCCGAGAAGCAGGGCGGCGGCCCGCTCATCGACATCGGCACCCACGCGCTCGACCTGACCCTGTGGATGATGGACAACTACGAGCCGAAGTCGGTTGTCGGCAACACCTACCGCAAGCTGGGCGATAATGAGGGTTCGGCCAACGCCTGGGGGCCGTGGGACCCGAAGCAGTTCACCGTGGAGGATTCGGCCTTCGGCTTCATCACCATGAAGAACGGCGCGACCATCATCCTGGAAGCCTCCTGGGCCATCAACCTGCTGGACACCACCGAGGCGAACTGCACACTGGCGGGAACCAAGGCGGGCGCGGACATGAAGAACGGCCTTCGCATTAACGGCGAAAACAAGGGGACGATGTACGTCCAGAACATCCAGACCGACGGCGGCGGCGTCGCCTACTTCGACAGCAAGGGCGTAGACCTTGCCTTTGAAGAAGCCAAATCCTGGATCAATGCCGTCCGCAACGACACCGACCCCATCGTCCTGCCCGAACAGGCCCTGGTCGTCTCCGAAATCCTGGAAGCCATCTACGACTCGGCCAAGACCGGCCAGCCAGTCACCTTCGACCGCTAAAGGAAAAGCGGGCGGGGGCAAGCCCCGCCCCTACCAGCATCCCGTAGGGGTAGGGCTTGTCCCTACCCTCTTCTCTTTTCTCCCTCCTGCTTGACACCCGAACGCGCGGTTGCTATAATTGACCCAATAGCAAGTCTCTCAAGCAAGTCTCTCAAGCAAGTCTCTCAAGAACGTCCACGCCTTCCGAGTGTCCACTATGAAACCATTCCCCCGCCTGCTCTCCCTGCTGCTGGCGCTTCTGCCCTGCCTGCTGCCGATTCGCGCCCATGCCGCAGGCTGGCCGAACAGCAATGACAGCATCTTCCCCCCCGAAGCCGTCGCCAAGCCGTACATCAACTTCGACGGCAAGGGCTTCCTCGTCAACGGCAAGCGCATCTACATCGTGGCCGGGGAGCTGCAATATCCCCGGACGCCGCGCGCGATGTGGCGCGACCGGCTGCTTCGGATCAAACGGGCGGGCTATAACACCATTCAGACTTATGCCTTCTGGAACTACCACGAGCCGCGCGAGGGCCAGTTCGACTTCACGGGGGAGAAGGACCTGGACGCCTTCCTCAAGCTGGTGCATTCGCTCGACATGTACGCCATCGTCCGCATGGGGCCGTATGTCAACGCCGAATGGGACACGGGCGGCCTGCCCGTCTGGCTCCGATTCAAGCCGGGCCTGCGGCCCATGAGCGACAACCAGCCGTTCTACCAGGCCGTAGATCCGTATCTCGCCAAGCTGTATCCTATCTTAGTCGCCAACCAGATCGGTCACGGTGGGCCGATCCTCATGGTCCAGCTCGAAAACGAGCACGTCATGGACGGCGGGGGGGGCGGCGGCACCGACATGCCGAACGCCTACTACAAGCGCTACTACAGCCAAGCGCGCAAGGCGGGGCTGGAAGTGCCCCTGTTCTTCAGCGGGCTAAACCATGACGACGACCCCGCCGGCGCCTCGCCATTCGACATCTCCGGGCGCACCAGCCCCTGGTATTCCACCGAGTTCTGGACGGGCTGGGTCGGGCGCTACGGCATGGACGCCGACCGGGCGAAGAAGCTGGAGCGGACGACCTGGAAGGTGATCGCGTATGGCGGGGCGGGCTACACCCACTACACGATGGCCGGCGGCACCGACTTCGACACCTGGAACAACGACCAGCAGGCGTCCTCGTATGACTTCGGCTCGCCCATCGGCCAGGCCGGCGACCTGCGGGACGCCTACTACCGATGCAAGCGCGCGGCCATGTTCGCGACCAGTTTTCCCGCCGTCTTGTCCAACTCCCTGGCGAAAAGCGGCGGCGCCGGGGTCGTACCGACCGAAGGCGGCGTTCGGATCACGCATCGCAAGGGGACGGCGGGCGAAGTCCTGTTCCTGGACAACGCCAACGGCGGCCCGATCAAGACCCAAATCAAGACGAAGGGCGGCAAGACCTTCCCCAGCGCAGGGCCGTTTACGCTGGACGCCGGTGAGATCATGCCGGTGGTCAAGGGCTACCCGCTCGCGCCCGGCGTCAATCTGGAACTGGCCGCCGCCCACCTGCTCGGCGCGGCGACGCACGGAGACATGACCACGCTTGTCGCCTACGGCGCACCCGGCGAGCCGGCGGAGCTGCACTTCGCGGCGGCGGGCGCAAAACTCGCCGGGCAGACGGCGGGCGAAAAGGCGCTGTCCGTGACTGCGTCTCATGTCATCCTGAAGACGCGCATTCCTGACGCCGCGCCCGCCGTCAGCGTCTTTCAGGTCGGCAGCCGGAGGGTCCGCGTCCTGACGATGAGCGCCGACATGGCCGACCGCACCTGGTTCCTGGACAACGGCCTGATCGCCTGCGGGCCGGACTACGTCGGCGATGTGGAAGAGACGGCGGGCGTTCCGCACCTCCTGACGGAGCGGCGCGGGCTGAACGCGCCGGCCCCTTCCCTGCCCCAGCTTCTGTACACGGCCTCACTCGCCCCGCCCGCCCCGCTGGCGCCGGTTCCGGTTCCCAATGTCAAGCCCGCCCCCGCCGCGCCGCCCGCGCTCGGACCCTGGCAGATGGACGCTCAGGAGCCGCTGGCGCAGCCGGGCTACAACGACGCCGCCTGGAAAGCCAGCGACCAGCCGCTGCCGATGGGCGCGGACGGCGACATCAGCGCCTATGCCTGGTATCGGGCCAAAGTGGACGCGCCCACGGCGGGCGTCTACCAGGTGAGCCTCAGCGATGCCGGCGACTGGCTGACGTGCTTCGTCAACGGCAAGCGTCAGGACAGCAGCGACGTGCAGACCCGCTATAAGACGCCGGCGCCGCGCAACCTAACGGTCCACCTAAAGGCCGGCCCGAACACCCTGGCCTTCTTGACGGCGCATTACGGGCGCAACAAGCTGTTCAACTATTATGACGCCCTCGACGAGATTGACGCCAAAGGCATTTCGGGGTCCGTCAGCCTCACGACGACGGCTCCCCAGGCCACTCCGATCAATTCCTTCCGCTGGCGGGCCGACGACAAGGCCCCGGACGACGCCGCCCAATTCGCCGCGCCCGATCTCCCTACGACCGGCGCGGACTGGCAGGACGCGACCACGGCGACGGACGCCTTCAAAGGCCGCGTCGGCTGGGCCTGGTTCCGCACGAGCCTCCCCAGCGTCCCCGGCCCGCACCGGCGCATCCACTTCAACTCCATTGACGACAACGGCACGGTCTACCTCAACGGCAAGAAGCTTGCCGACGGCGTGGGCATCAACGCCGGCATAGACATCTCGCTGGACGACGCCTGGCGGGACAACGCCCCGAATGTGCTGGCCGTTGCCGTTCAAAACACGGCGGGCGCGGGCGGCATCCTCGGCGATGTCAGGCTGACCGGCGGCGTCGCCGACGGGATCACGGTCCACGGCTGGAAAATGCGCGGCGGCGTCACCCCGCCGTCCCCGACCGCCCCCGTCTGGCAGCCGCTGGCGGGCAATGGTGGCGCAAACGCCCCGGCGTTCTACCACACGACGTTCGCCGCCACGCCCCCCGCCGCCGTCGGCCCGCACCCCATCCTGCGCGCCACCTTCGCGGGCCTGTCGCGCGGCTTCTTCTGGCTCAACGGCCGCTGCCTGGGCCGCTACCCGGAAAAAGCGCCCATAGACAGCATCTACCTCCCCGAGTCGCTTCTGCGCCCCGGCAAAAACAATCTGGTGGTCTTCGACGAGGACGGCAACTCGCCCTCGCAGGTCAAGATCATCGTGGAAACGAACGCCAGCCGCGTCGGGGCCGTTCTCGCCCCGAAGGGAGGGCCGCGCACGGCTACTTTAACAAGGACAGAGAATGATTAAACATTATCGGCAATAGGCTATACTGTAAGTATGCTCAGTTACGACACCCTGAAACACAAAGACCGCGAGTTCCTGGCCGCGACGGGCCTGACCGTGGGCGAGTTTCTGCAACTCCTCACCGC
>JAABUU010000549.1_pt1 | contig 82626 bp, 121 predicted proteins | sample 5559301 | NCBI WGS metagenome assembly JAABUU01 (sample SAMN10711884, study PRJNA513360) | rock metagenome | isolation source: Antarctica rocks | place: Antarctica: Victoria Land, Richard Nunatak white
CCCCCGGACAGTACAGACGACTGTGGTGATCCCATATTCAAAGCCCACATAGTCTCCTCATGGATGGGCGGTCTCTTGCGTAAAGAGACGTGGAGTCGCCTTCCACGGCATATTTCTCAAGCCGCAGACCCAAGTGGGGCCTGTCCGCTCGAGCAAAAGGTGGGTGACACACGCTGCAGCATCACCAGGCATCCCCTGCCCGTCCCTATCTTTGTGGCAATAAGTTCACAGAGGCAACTGCGGACTGCGTCCACAGCAAAGCCCATATGGGCTCCACATTCAAACTCTGTCCGCTGCAAAGCCAGCATAAGCAGTGCGCGGGGCAGTCAGCGCTGGGCTCAGCCTAGGCTCACCTGGCTCGGCGCAGGTCAGAAGGCCAGGCCCCCATGCGGGGGTCCGCTGGCCATAGTAAAACAGAGACGCCTCATGACATTCATTGCTGACAGTGCTTCTGCATTCCTTGCTGACGGTGCTAGCACGCCCGCGGGGCGGCCCGGCCCATCCCTCAGGCGGCCAGCCCCCCATGTGGGGGCCGGCCGCCTGGGCAGCCCTGCTGGGCTGACGAATGCTGTGCCATTATCAGTACCTACCATACCCTAACCCTGGTATACTCTGATTCGGCTGCGGGCTGCGCCCACACCAAATTCTTACAGGCCGGGCGACGCCCGGGCCTATGCCAACATGGACCCACAGTTGGCGTTGCGGCGCGGCTGCGGCATGGCCGCTGGAGCGCTACAGCTTGAGCGCCAGGCCGAGGCCCAGGTGCAGGACGCCCATCGCCGCCCAGACCGGGAACGCCCTGCGCGCGGGTGCTGGCGCCTCAGCTGCTACTACTGCCCTGCGTCGCATGCCGGCCCTCGCAAGGGAAGGAGGCTGCCGCAGCGCGCCGACGCAGCCCGCGCGCGTTCAATGGGCGCGGCTGCGAGCGCTGGCCACTATGCCTCACACGTCAGACTGAGTCGCGTATCAGCCTTCCGCCACTGCGTGCCTCCCGCTGACATGTGCAGACCAGCAACGGAAAGCCAGCAACAGGTTTTTTCGGCGCGTGCATGGGGGACAGGAGTGTGCGTTAGCATCACTTCGCGGATGCACGCTGCGCGGCAGGCGCGAGCAGGCGCACTTGGCGCCGGCCGCGTCAAAGTCGGGCCCCCGGAAGTTGAGCAGCAGGAAGAGGCCGGACGTGAGCGTGGCCACGCCGATCAGCGCCCACCGCACCGCCTCATACGGCAGCACGCACACGCACAGCACGGGGATGAGGATGCTCAGCACGTAACCTGCACCATTTGCATGCGCACACAGCTTTCAAAACTCACTCTCGGTCACGCGCTTTGTGACTTACTTTACAAATTGTCGGCGTGGCCAGGCGCATGTGTGCGGGCAACTCGCAGGTGCGGTGGCAGCAACAACAGACGCAACGTATGCTGGGCAAGTGCGCACCCTGCGCGCCCTGGAATGGCAGCATCATGCGGCTTGTGCCGGCGTCGCTTGCCGCGCCGGCCCGTGCGGGCAAGCCCGCGGCCTCGCTGGTGGCGGGCGGCGCCGTAAGTCCTGTGTCCGGCGACGCGCACACCGCGCGCGCGGCTACCGCTGCCGCAGCCGCTGCGGCACCCGGCTTGGCGTCCGCCATCGCGCCGACCAGCGCAGTGGGAAGCTCACTGGCCAAGTCCGCATCGGCTGACTCCTCGGCTGTCAAAGCGGCAGCGGTGGCAGCGGCGTTGTGTGCATGCTCGTCAGTCGGGTCCTCGACGGCGGGCGGCATAGACGCCGAAGCGGCCGCCAGAGCGGCGCCGGCGGCAAAGGCGCCAGGCGCATGCAGGGCGTGCGCAGAGGGGTACTCGACGGCTGAGTTCTCATTGGCGGGGCACTCCTCGACCGCAGCGCTGCCAATGGCAGCGGCACGAGTCGCGTGCAATGAAGGCGCAGGCAGGTCCTTGTCAGCTGCGATCTTGTCAACCGGCTTCTCATCGGCTTCGCACTCATCGGCCGGGGCGGTGTCTGCAGCGGCGGCATCAGCCTCGCGCGGGGCTTGCGCTGGCAGGTCCCCATCGGCCGCGCCCTCGTCGGCCGGCACCACATCGGCCATGGCGGTGGCGGCGGCAGCAGATGCGGGCGCATATAGCGTATCCGCGTGCGGCTCCTCAACGGCAGCGTCCCCATCTGCTGCATACTCGTGAGCCGTAACGGCGGCACCGGCAGCGGCGTCAGGCGTGTGCGGCGCGTGCGCGGGCGAGTCGGCGTCGGCATGGTGCTCGGTGGTCGCCGGTGTGCTGACAGAGGCGGCGGCGGCGGCAGCGTCAGGCGTGTGCGGCGCTGGCAGCAGGCAGCCCGCTCCCTCCGGGCTGCCGGGGGTGTTGGTTGCGTGCACGCCGTGGCCGCCATTCATGGGCGAGCCGTGCGACAGACCATCCTCCGCCTCGCACGCCTGCATGACCGCGGTCACTGTCATGATGTGGCCTGGTTGTAGAAATGCACCCACTCTCACTATGTTCAGCCGCGCCCAGCGGCTCAAATGTGGATGCCAAGAGGAAGAGTGCACTACCGTGTACCGCACTGTTAAGCACAAGCATGAAGCAGGGGGGCCTGCCTGCATCAGCGTGCCGCCGCTGCGGCGCACGAGCAGCTCGAGCGAGGCGCGCAGGTCGCCCGCGTCGTCCTCCCCGTTGTTCAGCCAGACCAGCAGGCGCGCGATGCGCGGGAGCGTCCCCAGATCCGAGCTCGCGTCTGCGCTGAGGTCGGGCAGCGTCAGAACCAACTGGCCAGCACTGGCGCTGCCAGGGAGGGCACAGTCACAGGCCGCTCAGCGTTGCCATCGCCAGACCCCGGCCATGCACCTGGGCGGGACCCGAGCGTGCTTCACGTGCCAGGCGCCTGCATCGCATGCCGCGGCCCACATCCCTTAACACTCCTGACTTCTTGTTTCTGGGCGGTCGGTCCCTGCACTTGGCACTGCTAGCCGTGCGCCGCAGCGCCAGGCCGCGCGCGTGCGGCGCGCAGTGGCCAACGGCAACACCGCATACCAGCCGCTGCTCGGCGAACCAGACGCCGAGTGCGGCGACAAGGCGGTCAGTGCCTGCACGCACATGCGTGCGGTGCCTGCAGCTTGTGCCTGCCCGCCGTGCGCGAGTTTGTATGGTGCCTGAGGCCCGCAACCAAGCGCCCCCGGAAGGGAATTGTAGCCCGGTGTTGTAGCCCATCAAGAGCAGCTAGTGGGGGCTGCAGGCAGGGGACGGCGACTATGCGACCGACAAGGCCGTGATGCACACGGCGCCGGGCGTGACTCTGGCGGAGCTCCACAAGCTGATGTACCCCGGGCTCGCCAACGTGATCTCCATCCTGATTCAGGTGGCCATGCGGCACCCGCCCGCGAGCACTGTTATACATGGATATACACATATGGAACGCATATATGATGCATGTTGCGTTTCAGCTCTACCTTTCTGTTGTCAGCAGTGCTTGGCCGAGTGGTGCGAAGAGCGCCTCGCATTCAAACAAGCTCCGCTAGGATAATCGTGTGAATCTATAGCGCGACAGCGCCTGCGGGCAACTGGCATGCAGCTGTCACATGGTCGGTGGAATAGCAGCCGAGCACGCTGCAAAGAGGCGTGACCGCGCACCTCCTGAGCGAGGCAATACGTTTTTTTGGTGTCACGGACCGAGCGGTCCCAGCTTCGTGTCTGAGCACGCCGCGTCTGCGCGCGCAGGGCGCGGGGCTGCGCTTCATTAGCGCATCGGTGTCGCAGATGCTCTCCGGCTCGTGCATCCTGTTCACGGCCGCGCTGTCCGTCATCGTGCTGCGCGCCAAGCTGAACAAGCTGCACTATGCCGGTGACCCCGGCCGCCCGACGCGGCTCGCCGGCGGCGTTGAGCCCGCTTGCGCCCATGTGCAGCAGCGCGCCCGGCCTGCTACAGTAACATACTGTGCTGGTGGCTGCGGGCTTGCCCTTGCATGGCGCTGGCCTCCCGCACACCACGTGCCACCACACTGTCGCCCGTGGGTACACGTGCGCTGCCTGCATGTCGGACGCGGTGGTGTGCTCCGGCTCGCATGGAGCGTGAGGAGTGGTTAGCAGCGACGAGGTGCCAGTGCGCTGCACACTTAGCTGGAGCGACGTGAGCGCGAGCGCCATGCCGTGCACGATGCAGTTCTTGCAGCAGACCGTTCTTACTGGGTTGTTGCCGGGGCCAGGCATCACGCTGGCGTGCGTGGGCGTGTCGATCGTGTCGGCCGTGACAATCCTGACGCGCAAGGAGGTGGCCTCGACGGACGCAAAGTCCACGACTTTGGGCATCGTCCTCACGCTCATCGCCATGGTGTGACCCGCATCTTTCCTCGACCTGGCTTGCAAGCCTGGTGGCAGGTTCGGCACAGCTGCAGCGCTGCTGTGTGTATAAAAGAGCTTCCAGCATGGCGCGCGATGTGTCCGCATCCCTGCATGCTGCAGCAGACAAGGGTGGCATGCGCGAGGGGAGACCGCACTGGATGGCGTGAGCTGAGGGCGAGGCCGCGCGCGCCAGCCCTCCCGGCGCCGTCACCGAGTCTCCACCCTCCGCTAACCATATCCCTGTACCGCCGCCTGCGCTCACCGCCGGGCGGCGCGCGCAGGCGATCCTGGCTGTGCGGCTCGTGCTGGAGGAGAGGCTGTGTGACAGCATGGTCCTGCACCCCATGCAGGCGCGCCCCTGCGCCCGTCGCGCGAGCTTCCAGGGCGTGAGTGATGCGTCCCATAGGCTGCCTTTTTGCGTCGCGCGGGCGCTCACAGCACGGACTGCGACAGAAGAAGGTTTGGTCGCGCCCTGCACTGCAGAGCTTGATGTCACAATGCATGTCACTTGCGCACGTCCTTACACTGAGACAAGCAGTGCCTTAGGTGCTGGGCTACGAAGGCGCCTGGGGCAGCGTGTTCATGGCGGTGCTTGGCATGCCGCTCGCCTGGCTGCTGCCTGGGTCGGATGTCGGTGCGCCCCCGGCTCCTGCTGACGCGCTCGGCACGTGCCTGCCGTGCCGCTGTGCCGCCGCATGCCGCATGGCATTTGACGTTGATATGGCATGCACACCAGCGTATGCGCATCTGTTCAGCAGAAACGCTGTCCCCATGCCCCTTCTTGGCACCTTTGCAATGCTACTGAGCAGCGTGCACCTGTTGTGAGGGGCAAGGGCGGCCGCAGCGGAGGCAGGCAGGCAGTGACCGCAACAAGCGTGCTGGCGATACTTCTAGGCATGCCTGTCACAGCAAAGCGCCGGCTGTCCGCCACCGGCGAGCCCGCCGACGCGCCGCCGTGCTCTGGCGTCGAGCACAGCAGCGTCGCGGGTCGCCTGCAAGGCGCCGTGCGTGCCCGGACGAGTCAGCGCGCACGGCGGCGCAGGCGGCCACGAGGAGAACACGCTGGACAGCCTGGCCATGCTGTGGCGCACGGGCAGCCTGAACGCGGTGAACATGCTGTTCTTCTGGTCGGTCGTCGGGCTCAACGTGTTCGGCCTGATGGTCACGCAGACGCTCGGCTCCGTGTTCCGCGCCGTCCTGCTCACCACGCGCACGGCCACGGTGCGCCCGGCGGGCCGCCCTGCGCGGCGCTCCGCGGCCGCGCAGGCGCCTGCTCGCCGCGCGGACGGCCGTGCTGCGCTGGACAGGGATCGTTGAGCGCCTCGTGGGAGGCTCTGAGCAGTGGAATCATGAGTCGGCGGCAGGTGCACTTCCACCTGGCCCGGCCGGCTCGCAATCTCAAGTGAGGTGCTTGTCAATGACGCAACCCTGACAATACCCTAAGAGCACGCCCCGAGCTGGTGGCGCGGGCGGGGGCGCCAGGTGTGGGCGGTCAACCTGGTGCTGTATGCGCTGCACGTCGGCGGCAGCAGCCGCGTGGGCGAGTCCTGGCAGTCGCCGGAGAGCTGGGTGCAGCTGGGCGGCTTTGTGCTGCTGCTGGCGGGGACTATCGTGTATGCGCAGGTGCGCCAGCCTGCGTGCCGTGCTGGATGTTCTGTGCTTGCACTTCGTGGTGACCCGGTGCAGCGCACACGCCTGGCCTCGACGCGTGCCTTTGCATGTGTGGCCACTGTCAGGGCATTCGCACAAGAAGAAGACACACATTCTTCACATAAGTAGAAGCTGACAAGCAGGAGGATTCCAGAAAAGCGAGAAACGGCGCCCTGACGTGCCAGGACTGGAGCGTTCATATGTGCAGCAGGTGCCATCCCTGATGCCAGCTGACGCTGGCTGTCGGCGTGCGCGCCTTTGCAGGGTTCCAGCCCTGCGATCGACGAGGACGAGGATGACGCGAAAGGCGGCGAGGAGGACGACGCGGACAGCGGCGCGCCGCCGCCGTCGGCGGACGGCGCATCCGTCGGCGGCGCGGACGAGGCGGCGCCCGCGCGGCGCAACATCACGCAGTACCGGCCCTACTACAGCGTCTTCGTGCCGCGCACGGCGGCGCGGTCCATCCGGCCGCGGCCGCGCGCGGCGCGCGAGCCCGTGCGGCACTGCGCGTCGCTGCCGAGCGGCGACGCGCTGCTGGGTGCGCTCAGCATCCTGGGGCACGTGTGCCAGAAATTTTCAAAATTTTTTTTGTAGTGGACATCTGCCTGCCTGCTGTCGGACTGACAGGGGGCAGGGGATGGTGCAATGACTTTTGAAGCATGCGGGGACCCTGATCTGCGACCTGCTGCTGCGCAGGGGCATCGTTTGCATACGGCGCCGGCCGCCATGCGTCGCTGCCGCTCGGGGATGAGTCCGCCGCGGCCTGGCGGCGCCGCGTCACCCACCCGCCCCTGGGCCTGTTGGACGGCGGCGACGTGACGCCCCCGCGCGGCGGCGGTGGCCCGCGCGAGGCCGGCGCGGCCGGCCAGACCGGCACCTCGCCCGGCTTCGTGCGCACGCTGCTCTCGCGCAAGTCGTGGTTCCTGGACGAGGACCCGCGCCGCGCGGGCGCGCTGCGCTCCATGTCTACCGCCGCGCTTGACGGCTATGCGGATGCGGCAGTGTGCGCGGCGCTGCCGTCCTCGCACGACGGCCGCTCGTCGGACGCCGAGCTCCCGATGGCCTGGGGACCGGTCGACGGCGATGCTGGGCGCCCGGCGCGCTGGTCGGCCACGTCGAGCCGCGATGGCGCGGGGGCCCCCGCCGTGGGGGGCTCACCAGACGGCACAGCCGCGCTGGGCGTGCGCTGGAGCGATGCAGGCGGCGGCGGCGACGCCGGCGGCCCCGGTGCGGCTGCAGCGCAGCCCGGCACCAGCCCGACGCCCGGCCTGATGCTGGAGCGGCGCGCGCTCGCGCGGCGCTCGCTGACGGCGATGCCGGTGCTCGGCGAGGCATCGGAGTCGCCGCACTCGTCGGGCGCGTCTCCAGCGGGCGCGGAGCGGGCGCCGGGGCCGTTCGAGGGCAGGGTTTCATCAGGGTTACGGCCCGCGTCTTCGTCTGGAGACCCTGCAGCGGACGGACCAGCGCCCTCTCCGAGGGCTCCCTCGTCAGCGGGCGCGTCTGCATCGCCCAGGCCGGTCGTGCTGGCAACGCCGTTCGCCACTGCGCCGCCGCTCAGCGATGCCCTGGCGCCGAGCGTGAGCGCGCCGCCGCCCGGAGACGTCCTGGTCGAGGCGGCCGGCACAGCCCCAGGCAGCATGCCAGCCGCCATACCCGTCAGGCAGGGGTCTGCGGAGGCGCCGCAGGCGCCTCCGACCTTCGGCGCCAGCCCGACGCCCGAGCTGGTTGTCGAGCGGCGGGCGAGTGCGCGGCGGGCGCCGCCGTCGCGGCTGCAGTCAGTCACCGAGGGCGGCGGCGCGCCGCGGGCGACGGTGGGCTTCCCGGAGGGTGGCCAGGAGCAGCCGCGGCAGCAGGCCAGCGACCTCAACCCCAACGCGCCCGCCTGGGTGCCTGGCAGGACCTAGCCACCGCAGGCAGCCGCGCGCGCTGGGTACTGTTGCAGGGCTGCCATGCATGTGTATCGTGCCGGGGTGCCGCATGCTGCGGGCTGTCGGGTGTACAGAATGGTCACCAGACGTCGGCAGCCCAACATGGCGAGCTTTGGTCTTGGCAGGCGCGCCTGCATGCGCCCACTCTTCAGCACTTGCTGGGACAGGAGCCTGTGCGAGCCTGCCAGTTCCCCTGGGCTGGGCCCCTCGTCATCATGGAGCGCATGCAGAATGAGGCATGCCAGGCGCAGCAGGGCGTATTACATGTTTACTGATGGCAGGCAGCCCTGGTGCCAGGCTACCAGTGTGCCATCATGTGCAGTCACTGAAATAAAACTCGGCTTGTGGGTGGTTGCAGAAGAGCTGCGAGCCGGTGCGACTGCTGGGCTATCTGCCAGGGCGTGACAGGTTGGCATGCTATGCACGCACTGCTCTGGTTTGTGTTGTTGTCTGTCAGGCTGTCATGCGCTGTGGCCACAATGCTACTTGTGCAGACGGTCCAGCCTAGAGCAGCGCTAATGCTTGAGCGATACAGCATCATTCTGACGTTGTCTGATTGGCAGGAGTGCTACTGTGCGTGCTGTCCTATACGGTAGGTGGCGAAGTGGTTCATGGGACATGTGGTGTGACTCAAATGAGCAGCGCATTCTATGCGGGCAGGGGCCCAAGGCAAGGAGAGAGCAGAACAAGATGTGACCATGTAACTTCTCCGAAAAAAGAATATAATGTCCGGCCTGTTGCAGGCGTACCAATCCTGTCAGCAAGGCAACAGCGTCACGTCAGGGACCAGTGCCTGCGCGCTTAGGCAGGCGCGGTACCTACATAGGCTAGGCTGTGCAAGCGGACAGCTCGTGCATGCAAAGCAGCCATGGCCGCCCGTCCTGCCCTTCATCCAGTCCTCCTAGCACTTCTCCTCGCACCGCTGCTGGCACGCGCGGGCGCCCGCAGCGCGGCCGCGCCCGCCGACAGGAGCAACAGCAACAGCGCCGTGACTCACGGCCCGGCGCCTGGCAGCGCCAGCGCTGGCCTGTGGTGCACTGCGTGCGTGCTCGCTGGCGCGGAGCCGCTAGAGGGCCGCAACCCCAGCTGTGGCGCGTGCGCGGGCGCGTGCGGGAGTGCGTGCGGAGCGGAGTGCGCGCCCGGCCATGGCCTGCAAGCTGACGGCGGAGAGGCAGGCGGCAAGGAGGCAGACAGCGGGCCAGCGTGGCAGCCGCTCGTCATCATGGGAGTCGGCGAAATGCTGGGCAACATTGTCCGCGGCGTCACAGGCGCGGCCGGCCTCGGGCTGCTCGCTGCAAGCTGGGCTGCGTGGTGACTAAGCTGCGCGCCTGTAGAGGCCTGCCACGGCGGTGTGCCTTGTATGGCAGGCTGTGGCCGCGTGTCGACAGCGCTCCGTGGCTCGCGCAGGCTTTGGCTCCGCGGTCGTCATGGTGTCCGTGTGGATCATTGCGACCACCGTGGGCCTCAATGCAGGCGCGCACCTGAGAAAAGCTTGTATCTGCCGTGCGGCTGACAGGCCCTTGCGCATACCACTGTCTTTCACCTGGCAGCCTGCCGCCTCCCAGCAGGCCCGCCCGCTGTGCACACTATGGCCAGCGCCAGCGCCCTGCATTGCCCGCTGTTGCAGCAGGCGCACCCAGCGCCGCGCCGCCTAACCCTGCCCAACCCCGCGCCCCGCGCAGGGCCCTTCGTGACGGTGATCTTTGCGGACAGCCTGGCCGGGCTGTTCAACGCCGCGCCGCTGCTGCTGGCCACGCAGCCGTGGTACTATGCGAGCTGGCGCCTGGTGTTTACGATCATAGGCTTCCAGGCGCGCCGCCCAGGCCCGACCCGCTCTGGCGCTGTGTGGACGGCAATGGGCATGCCTGCTTCTTGCACCCTTCTCTGGCTGCAGCACCTGTGTCACAGTTGTCGCCTCGGTATGGTACTCCGCTGAGCTCAGCGTCGTATGGGACGCGGCTGTTGAGTAGCATGCGTGATCGTGTGCACTTCGTCTCACCTGAGCAGCCTCGCGCCTGCGTGCAAGGCGCCCTTGTCAGCGCCCCTAGTCCACGCAGGCGGTTTCTCAGGCATCCGCTCAGGGCGCCGGCGAGCAAACACTGGCAGCAAATGCGTGCTGAGTCGCTGCGCTGCGGCAAGCACAGGCCCGCCTAGCCTCACAAGACCTGGCCCGGCGGAAATGCAGGCAATGGGCGCGCCGATCGGCGCCTACCTGGTGACGCACCTGGAGCCGCACAAGACGCAGCTGTGCATCGCAGTCGCGCTGACGGTCATCTTCTTCCTCATGGCCTTCAAGCCGGCGCAGGCGCGCCCAGGACCTATGCTGGGCAGCGGTACCCTTCCCTACCCTAACCCTACCCTGGCGTCCCTGACCCGGCCTACCTTGTTCCTAGCCAGGCGCCTGTTGCTTTTGCAACCGCATGACCCTGGTGGACTGCCTCTGCGGCGTCGCGTCTGATCGCACTCCCGGGCGCAGCTGCTCAAGAAGTGGCGCGCGCGCCGGGCGCCGCCCGCGGACGCGCGCGACGCCAAGGCCGAGGAGGGCACCGCGCAGCCGCTGCTCGCCGCGGCCGGCTCTGCCACCCCGCGCCGTGCGCCAATCTCCGCCACATGCACCTTTCCCAGCTCCTGCCACGTGCTCATCGCCAGCAGCCCAGATTGAGCCTCGTTGACCGCACGATACCCTGCGCAATGATCTGTAAAAATCCTTGTCATAAGTTCACGGCAGCTGCCCGCTCGCTCTTGATGTCTCCTGGTCTAACAAGCAGCTCTGGTGGGTGTCACTGTCTGGCCCGTCCCAGTTTAAGCAGTCTATACTCAGTAGGGCTGCGCCGCCGTGCAGATGCTCACGCTCTTGCCGATGCTGCGGGCGGGGCCGGGCCGAAGGGCGATGCGGCAGTGGCGGGGAGTGATGCAGAGGCTGCTGCTGAGCTGGGCGGGGCGGGCGCCGCCGCGGCGGACGCTGCCGCGGCGCCGCCCTCGCTCGGGCTGCAGCGGCAGTTCAGTGACAGCGCGAGCAGCCTGCGCGTGCACGTCGTGCAGGGCACTGGCAAGCAGAAGCCCCAGGATTTAGGATTAGGGTCAGGGAGCGGGCACGAGTCAGGACAGGCGATCCCTGTGCCTGGCCGTAGCGGGCTGCGGCGGGGCGGCGCGTCGCCCGCGTCTGCGCCCGAGACGCGGCTCCTGGGGGAGTCCCCCGCGTTACGGTCGGGCGGCGGGGCCGCGAGCTTGAGCGGCGCGGCGGCGAGCGGCGGGGTGCTTGCCGCGTGGGGCGAGGAGGCGCACGGCAGGGGCGCGGACGTAGAAGAGGGGGCAGGCCTGCTTGCCGGGTCAAGGGGCCGTGAGGAGGCGCGGGCGGGCCCGCTGGCCCCCCGGCGAAGCCTATCGATCGACTCGCTCTCGGAGCACGGGCGGCGCGGCGCCCGGGAGGCAGGGGCGGCAAGCAGGAGAGGGGTGCTAGGGTTTACCTGGACAGCGCCGGGCAAGGCGCATGCGACGGAGGCTTCGCCGACGACGGGCGCTAGGTTTGGCGGCGCCGCCGCCCCGCTGGCGCGCACGGCGTCTGGGCAGGTGCGCAGGCGACCCGCATGCTGGCAGCGCCCTTTGCCAGTCACCACCGTAGCCTACAATGGCAAAGGAAAGGAAGGGTCCCGTGTGCTTTGCTACTCGTGACTCGGGGGTCAGGGTCCCGACCCTGTGGCGGCGGCGGCGCGCGCAGGAGCGCCAACGCTTGGCGCGCGAGTGGCGCGTGTCGACGAAGCTGCTGGTGGGCGCCGGCGCGGCCGCGGCCACGTGCTCCGGCTGCCTCTCCGCGCTGGCCGGCATCGGCGGGCCGCCCATCATCCTGATGTACGAGCTGCTGCGCGTGCCGCAGGTGCGCGCGCGCCCCTCACGCAGAGCCCATCACAGTGTAAGGTAGGGTAGGGTACCCTATCCTGACCCCCCCCCACTCGCGGAGAGCGCGGTGTCTGTCAGAGGGTGCGCGGTCCGCTGCACGGCGGGACTGGTTGTTCACATGGCGGAGTGCAGGGCGCCCTGCCGGCGCGCGCCGCCCCTTGCAGTGGCCTCCCAGGATGAAGGGCGCGGTGCATGCACCGGCGTGTCAGAGTATCGTCGTGCGCGTGTCTCAACAGAAACAGCTGTGACGCCGAGCTGTGAACAGTGGACGTGCGTCGTGCAGCGTGTCCCGGTCTGCTGCAAGGGCTAGGTTAACCCCTACCCTACCGTGCCAAGCATAGCACCGCTACATGCGCCCGCTTTCACTCCACTTACAAGCCTCTCAACCCTTCCGGCCTCTGGGCGCGGCGGGCGTCTGCTCGAGCGCCCGCTCTTGTCGGCCAGGCGCCGCCGGCCGCGCGCCGACGGCGCGCGCTGCGCGGGCGCGCAGCTGGTGGTGCGCGCGACGAGCACGACCACCAACCTGGTCAGCATCAAATTCCTGACGTACCTGTTCATGGGCGCGGCCAAGTGGGACGACGCCTGGCTGTACGCGGTCGCCATCGCCTGCTCGGTCAGCGGCCTGCAGGCGCGCCGCCGGGCCGCCAATAACCCTACCCTGGCCTGACCGCCGGTAACCCTGCAATCAACCCTACCACATCGAGCGCTGCCTGAGTTGCGCTCGATGTCGCGTGCGCCGTCCAGGGCTGTATGTAGGTCTGAGCTGATAAGCGCATCCTGGTACCCCCACCTAAGTGTTGCATCCAAGTGTCGCGAGCTTGGTCCGGACAATGCACTCCTGTGTTCTGCACCCTGCTGACCCACTGGTGGGGCAGTGCAGCAGGGTCGTCAATATATTCTGTGACAGCCTGCCGCACCTGTCACGCTGCTCAAGTGACCCCTGACGCTGTTCAATTGACCCCTGACATGAGTTGCGCGGGACCTCCTGCTGTGTGTCACCTCGCGTGTGCGGCGTGCGGCGGCAGGTGGGCGCGTGGCTGGCAGGCCGCCTGGACCGCAAGATGTTCGGCCACGTGCTGCTGGGCATCCTGGGCCTCAGCACCTGCCTGCTGTATGCCAGCGCGTTCGGGCTCACCGGCCACTGAGGGCCGTGCGGGCCGGCGGCAGCGGCGCGCGAGTGGCCCGTGCAGCTCGTTCAGTGGCCTCGCCCAGTTGTATTCTTCAAGTGGGGTATTTTCTCAAATCCTAATATGCAAGAAAGCACTTTGGTTGGCGGTCCTATGCCAGCTGCATTCTTGGGTGGCATCGGGATCTGTCCCGGGGAATGTCGCTGGCACCTCTCGGCCCTCGGTCTGCTCACTGGTCAGGACGGCTGAGTGCAGAGGTTGAGATTGCTGTTTGGCTCGCGCCCGTTGCTCTCTTCAGTTGTGTTGAGGTTTGTCTGTCTGTCCAGGCTGTCAAGCATTCTGAGTGTCGTGGGTCACCTGTGTCGATTCTGTCTATTGTTGCCTGATGTCTCACTTTCTTTTCTGGTCAAGAGTATGTATCACAGATGTCGTGATGTAGCATAGCTGCTTGTGTGGCGTTTGCAGCAAGACAATGATCTATACGTAGCGTATTGTTTACTGAAAGGACCTGCCGAGTAAGTGATGCAAGTGCGTTTCATGCAGGAGTACAAGCAGTTCTTGGCAGCGGCAGACTCAAGACACCGGTGCTGCTATGGCACACCTTGGCTCATACAGGTTTGCATGCTGTGGCACGGGGTAAACGTCTTGCATGTATCAACACATGTATTTAGGAGCTGTCCCTGCTTGCGTGTCTGCCGCCACAGTGTTTCAACCCTGCTGCACTGCACCGCCATGGCCGCACAGCACCTCAAGCAGCCTTGCAGGGGTTAGCCCGGGGTGCGCGCCACGACCCACTGAAACGCTTGCGGGCTGTTGATACCCGTGCGCTCGGCCAGCTCGGTCGCGCGCGCCAGGAATGGTTGCCGCAGCGCCTCCACCTGCAGTCAGGGAGGGCACAATCATTCAAGACATAAAAAGTTCATCATCGACACTGAGCTGATGACGAGTTACATACATTCGCGGAGCGTGCAGTGCAGTGTACGGTGGCACTGTGTAGCAACAGACATTTTTCAGCATGTCAGCTCGGGTTGCCGTACTCCTCAGGCGGAAATTTAACGCGTAGAAATGATGCAGTAGGCATAGGCCTGATTGGAGCTGGCGTTAAACATTTGATCTGGTGGCATCGAACATCGCTCCTAGCGCACACCAGCTGTCTCCAAGCACACAGGCATGACCTCTGCAGCAGCTCGGGCGATGGCAGCCCGAGCGGGAGCAGGGCAGCCACCTGCTCCTCTGACAGCACGCAGCGCAGGGGCGCGATCGGGTGCGCTGTGTGCAGCTCCCACATCCTCTCCGCATGCGCGGCGGGCGTGGCCACCTCGAAGGCTGGCTTCTCGCTCGTTACGGCCACCTGGCGCGGGCGCGCGCCGCGAATTGACGCAAAGTGCCCGGGGTGCTGCCATGCCCTGCATTCCGCTTGCCATGCGCACACTCCAGAGTTTGGGCTGTCTGTTAGCGCAGCCGGCAGCTTAACAGGATGTCAGGCACTGTGGAGGGCACCCTCGATCCAACACGTGCTCTCCTGAGCTCTTGCAGCGCACATGAGTTCCGTCATGCTCATGGCTCGTGCCCGCAGCAAGGAGCTGAGGGCCAGCTGTGAGCCCACCCCGACCTTTATCCTCACTATTGCAAACTGCTGCCGCAGCCGGCGAGCGGCCTCACCTCGACCTCGGCAAAGCCGCTGGCCAGCAGCAGCGCGCGGGTTGTCGGCGGGTCGGCCAGCGGCGCGCCTGCAAGCGCGAAATGATATGTCAACACCCCGCTCCGCAGTCTGTCATGGCCGGTGGGCTGCCTCTGCGCCCCCTCGTGTGCCCAAGGCAGGCCATGCTGACACAAGCTTATTGCTCATCGTAACCGCGTCCATGCGCAGGATGGGTAGCATGAATGACCATTACATTACACGCTCCCACCAGCAGCGCATGTCTTACGTCGCAACAGCAAACAGAGCGAAGGGCGCAGTGAGTTGAGGCGTGCGCGCAGCGGCGCGGCCAGCGCGAGCGCGGCCCAGCTTGACAAACAAGGTTATGAGCTCAGCTTGCTGCTGCGGGGAAGGCATGCAGGCGGCCCCGCACCCGCGTCCACGAGCGGCAGGTCGTGCCGCTCGCGCAGCAGCTCGTGCAGGAGCTCGCTGGTCGCCAGCAGGGGCGCCTGCGCGCCCGCACCGCATGCCAGCATTGGCACCTGCTGGGCTCCATACATGGTGTGTCGGCCTGCAAGTGCTGGCTTCAGCCCGTGCGTGGCAGCAGGCCTCCGCGCCAAACCCTAGACCTCTGCAGGTGCGATTCTGGTGCGGCATCCTGGCGCCGCCCGAGCACCGGCGAAGCAAGGGCGGGATGCACGGCAGGCCCAGCCTGCGGCAGCAGCAGCGCTGCATGCACGCATGCTTGACAATCCTGGCGCGCCGGGCAGGGGCGCGCGGCGCGCGCACCACGGGCGTGTTGAACGCCAGGCGGCCGCCGGGGCGCAGCCAGCCGGCGATGCGCCGCAGCGCGGCGCCCACATCCGCGAAGTATAGCATGCCGTTGGAGCACAGCGCCGCGTCGAAGCCGCCAGCCGGCAGCGGCAGCGTGTCCACGTCGCCGGCCTCAAACATCACATTCGTCAGCCCCTGCGCTCGCGCCTTCTGGCGCGCCTGCGCGCGCCGGGCTGCGCTGCGCTTCGGGTGCTGCCGCGGCAGCCGCGTGCAGGCGCGAGCTGTCAGGCGCGCGGCGGCCGTGGCAGGGCCGCCGCGCACGACTGCAAGCATAGGGGTAGGGTGGGGTTGGGGCCGCCGCGTACCACCGCGAGTATAGGGTCTGGGGTGGGGTCAGGGCCGCCGCGCACCACCGCGAGCATCGCGTCGGTGAGGTCGATGCCCAGCACGGAGCCGGCGGGCCCCACTCGGTGCGCGGCCGGCAGCGTGACCCAGCCCGTGCCGGCGGCCAGGTCCAGCACGCGCTCGCCGGGCTGCAGCGCGGCGCGCTCCACCAGCGCAGCTGCCTGCGCACGCGTGAAACACCGCCGCTGCTCACATGCCTGCAGCACGTCCTGGTTGGCTTGGCAACGCCTTTAAGTGTCAACCTGCGCCTTATGTCTTGCTCTGCTCCGCTTTCGAAAGACCGTTCACATTGGCTAGAGCGGCTAATGTCTATGACACAAGATGAGGCACTGGCCTATGACATAAGATGAGACATATGCTCAGGCCGTTGTGTGTGCAGCATGCCAGCCTGGGGTGGAAGCCGGTCTCGTTGCTGTCGTAGCTTTGGGTAGACGTTCTTGCAAGTGGTTTCTTACTCATTGCCACCTCTACATATAGATTGGACAAGAAATTTGCGCCAAAAACTTTGCGGCGGGTGCCTCTGCCCTGCCGCCGACGCTAGAAACCTCACTTGGCAGGTTGCAGCCGCCGCAAGTGCTCTTGCACGTCAAGCCGCGCGAGCGCGCCGACACCAGCCCCTACCTCTCCAGACGCTGCTGCTTCCCTCCCGGCTGCGGCCGCGCGTTCCTCCGCCAGCCGCGCGAGGCCCGCGGCCAGGCCCGCAGCCCGGCGCTGCGACCCCCACGGCGCGCCGGCCGCGGGTCCACGCTCGCCCGCCGCGCCGGCGGCACCCGGTGCTCCGCGCCGCGCCCGCCCACCCTCACCGCCGTCGGCCGCTGCGCCCCCCGGCCTGCTGGGGCTTTCCGCGTGCACGGCCCCCGCCGCGGCCGCCCCAGGCCTGTCTGGCGCTCCTGTAAGCGCCCGCGGCAGCGCAAAGAGCACGCGGTTGACGTCGCCCTCCACGTCCAGCTCGTACACCTCCGCAAAGGCGTCCTGTCGCGCGCGCGCCACCCCCTCAGCAACCCTAGCCCTGGCAGTACCCTGTCACTTGCTGCACGATTAACATCTGCTGAAGCTGCAGTGCACCCGCGCTCGACACTAACCCCACACCGTTCCACCCCCCCAGCATTTTTTTTTTCGACCTCCCACGTCACACAGGCTTCCCTGATAGGGTTTCTTCTGACATGCCATGTACTTTGCGCGGCAGGCGCGCGCCTGCAGCGCGCACACGGCCTCGCGCACGGGGCCGTCGGCGCGCGCGACGCAGTTGACCGCCAGCAGGCCGTCCGGGCGCAGCGCGGCCGCAGCGTCCCGCAGGAAGGCCGCCTGCGCGGGCGCGCCGAGCTCGCTGCTCGCGGGCATGCAGCCACATGCATACCGCACGGTGGCGCAGTCAAGGAGGGGGGCGTGGCGAGCAGTGCGATCAGCACGTGCGCGAGGCGCAGGAGCAGGTCGCGCTGGGTTTCACAACTGGCTGTGGGCAGGCGCGCTCGCGGCGCGCCGCGGCCGGCAAGGACTGGGGTAGGGTATAGGGTAGGGTCAGCGCCTGCAGGAACGGCGCGGGCGGGCAGCTCATGGCCAGCGACGCGTCGTCCGCGCCCGCGTCGACCACCAGGAGGTCGAGCCGGCCGGGGCGCGCCTGCGCCAGGTCCGCCACGGCCACAAGCCCGTCGCCGACGCGCGCCTAACCCCAGAGGCGGGGAAATTACGGTTAGGGTATCTTTAACGGTTGCTTGCCTGTGCACAGCGCCGCGCGGCGTGCACGGTGCGCGCTCTTCGGACGGGTGCGGCGCGCGGGCGCCCGCAGCAGAGCGCCCAAGCAGAGGCGCGCCCGCGCACCGCGAGGCGCGGCCGCTCGGCGCGCTCGCTCAAGCCAAAGTGCCGCCGCGCCAGGCCCAGCACGGCCGCGTCCAGCTCCACGCTGTCCACGTCCAGGCCGAGCGCGCCGCTCAGAAAGGCGGGCAGGCCGCCGCCGCCCAGACCGACCACCAGCGCGGCGCCGGGCTCGCCGGCGCGCGCGCGCTCCGCGATGCCCGGCGCTGCGCGCGCGCGCTTGTACGTGGCCGGGTGCACTGCTGGCAGGATGCGCTGGCTGAGCGGCCTCTGAGTAGCTCCTCAGTCCACTAGCAGAAGATTGGTAGGCAGGAAGCTGTTGGTTCCACTCCGATCCTAGAGGACCTAGTAGAATATAAAACATTGGTGTAGCCTGGCCAAGGTCGGTCGGGCCGCGGGCGGACATGCTGAGGACAGGACGTCGTACACCAGGAGGGCCGGGGAAAGAGGCCCGGCGCCAACCAGCGCACAACCGGCGCAGGCTTGCAATCACGGCCGCGGCGTGGGCGCAGCGCAGGCTGCTGGGCGAGCGGCGCGGCCGCCCACCCGTGAGCGCCAGGCCGGCGACGATGGCGGCGTGGTACGCGCTGCACAGCACGCTGTGGTCCACGCGCGCCGGCCGCGCCGCCTCGGCGCCGGCCGCGGCGCCGGCGCCGCCCGCGCGCTCACCGCCGCCGCCGCCGCCTCTCTTTTTGCCCTTCTTCCCCTTGCGCGCGTCGCCGGGGCCGCCGCCGCCCGGCGCGCCGCCCGCGGCCGCAGGCGCGGGGTCAAGCGGGCCGGGGCCAGCGGCCAGTGCCGCCTCGGACTGCACCAGCGAGCGGTTTGCTTCAAATACCAGGCGGCGCACCCAGCGGCCGCCCGCGGCGGCCTCGCCCGGCGCCTCCGTGGCCAGGCACACGTCCTCCACCACCATGCGCCTGCGGCCGGGAGCGCCAGGGTAGGGTTAGGCTTAGGGTTAGCGCGCCGCTCCCGGCGAGCCCGGCGCGGGGGCTCGCTGGCGCTGCAGCGCAAGGCTGACGCACTCCGTTGGGCCACATCTTGCGGGGACAATCAAGGCAGGCAGGCAGGCAGACCACAGCCTCGCGCCGCCCAGCTCGCTCGGGAGCCAGGGTTGCAGGGCGCCAGTCTGGCAGAGCGCTCGAGTGTGCGGCATGCGCACAGCTGTTTGTCCCAGTGGAACAGGCGCCCAGATGCTGTAGCTGGAAGTGCGCCGGCAGCGACTCACATGGTCCCCGGCACGACCTAGGGCGCGATCCCGTGGCGAACGAGCCACTGGTCCCCGTCGAGGTGCAGAGTGTGCATCCGCGATTCAGGGGTCAGGGGCCCCCAGCGCGAGCCAAGCGCGCACCCGGTGACGGCCGAGTCGACGGTTTCCAGCACGACGCGGCGGCCGAGGCCCTCAGTGGCCGTCAGGAAGGGCACCGCGCGCTCCACGCCGCGGCAGCTGTCCGGCGCGAGCTCCGCCACCTGGGCTCGCGCGGCATGGTGCTCGCCCCGGTGTAGGGTAATGCAGGGTCAGGGCAGTTGCCGGCGCGCGCTTCGGCACGGGCTCGTGGGGAAGTGCTGCACGCCGTCGGGGATGTAGCAGACGCGGCTGCGCCCCTTGCCATACTCTGCATGACGGTTGGTCAGCAGCTGCGCCGTTCGGCAGGCCGAGGTGCTGGTGCACCTCCCAAGCTGCCGCGTCCCCTCACTGCCGCAGGCCGTCCTCCCGCCTCCTCTGCCCCGCCCAGGAGCACAGCCCAACCGCCCCGCAACCAAACTCGCACGTCCAAGTGAGACAGCAGCGGCATGAGCCACCCACATACCGAGCATCTCAACCGGGCGGCCCCGGGCGGACAAACACACAGGGGCAAACAGCAGCGGCTCTGGGCACGGCAGCGCCGGCCACGCGGCCGCGCGGCTAGGTCCATGCTGACCACTAACCCAACCCTACTCATTAAACCCGACTGGGCACGCACCAGTGGCGAGAGCTCGGCCTGCACGGCGGCCAGGCTGGCGAAGGCGTGCCCGGCGCCCAGCGCGACCAGGACCAGCCGCCGCGCGCCGCACTGCGCCGCCACCTCCCACTGCCCCGCCGGCTCCGCGAACAGCCACTCGCGCTCGCGACCCTGCGGCCCAGCGCGCCGGCTGCTCAGCGGCCAGGGTCACTGGCTTGCCCTTGCAGCACCGCCACGGCTTCCCAGCAGAGCTTCCAGCAGAGCTTCCTGCCAGTGCAGTCACCACAGGGCCCCGGCGCGCTCTGCACATCCTGCACAAACCGCGCGGCGGAGTGCACGGCAGCCGCATTTTAATATGACAAGGCGGGCCTCCTGGCAGCACCTGCGGGACGATGAAGACGGCGCAGTCGCGGGTCGCGGCGGCCGCCTGCGAGGCCTGCGCGTCCAGCACTGCCGCCACAAACCGCGGCGCCCGGCCAGGCCGCGCGCCCGGCGCGCTGCTGCCGCCCCTGCCGTTCGCCTCTGCTACACCTGGCGACGGGGCGGCGCCGCACGTCCCAGTACGCCCGCTCTCGGCCCCGCCACCGTTGTCAGCAGGACGCTCATTACCGCCGGCCTCCGCCGCCGCTGCAGCACCGCCGCCGCAACTGGCAGCATGCCCGTTTGCAGCAAGGCCCTCTGCCGCGCCGCCCTCCGCCTCTGTCTCCGCCCCTGCGCCGCGGCCGGCGCCGCTCTGCTCCTTAACAGCGTCGGCGTCCGGTGAACCGCGCTGGGCCGCGGCTGCTGTGCTCGCGCTGGCATCCTGCGAGACCGGGGCCGCCGAGCCGTTCGGCGTGTCCCGGCGGCCGCAGTCCTCGGCGGCGCCTACAGAGGTAGCGGCCGCGCCGGGCTCGCCAGGGTCCAGGGCTTTGCCAGGGCCCGCAAGCGGCGCGCGGCGCGTGGGCGGGGCGGCGTCGGGGGTCGCTGGCGCCGCAGGGCCGGGCGCGGCGGGCGCGCCGGCGGGCTCGCTCGGGCTGCGCACGCGAGTGGCGCCGCGCGCGGCGTTGGCAGCCGCGCCGGCGCGCGGCAGGCTGAGCGCCCGCCGCCGCCCCGGGCACAGCAGCGCGAAGGGGTCCGCTGCGGAACGCCTGGCGGCCGCGGCGCGCAGCTCGTTCTCAGCCCGCACCATCTGCGCGGAGAATGACACTCAGACAGCCGTCGAGGGTCAACACCAGCGCACTACCACGACTAGGGAAGTTTCGAATGATATATATGACTTTACCATCGCAATGCCAGTGATATGCCAACACTGAAAAGCACGCAGCCAGACAAAAGGCTGTTCTATAAGCAAAAATACGCCCTTGCTCTGTGAAGCCCCTTAGGCAACCAAGACCCCGCGCGCGCAGCACGCACAGCACGCGCCGCCACGCAAAACGGGCCATGGCGCCGGGGCGGCGCGCCCGCTCGATGCTCGCCATGTGCGCCGCCGCCGGGCCCGCCACCGCCGCCGCCCTGAAGCAGAGCTCCACCGGCGGGGGCGCCGCACAGGCCGCGACTGCGGCGCCGTCCCCGGCGTCCACGCCTGTCAGCGCCCCGTCGCCGCCTCCTTCCTCTTCTCCTTCTCTTCTCGCGTCTGGCGGCTCGGCGGGCGCGCCCCGCACGGCAATTGCGAGCAGGGGCTGCAGCGGCGAGGCGGCCATGTCGGCCGATGGCGGGACGCGCTGCAGGGACAGGCGCCAGCCGGCGCCGAACGCGCCCAGCAACGCGCCTGCAGCGCCGATGGTGCTTGCCATGAGATTTTTTATGACTTGAGCAGACTAACGCAACGGTAAGGGTGGCCGCTCCTACTCTGCGTGCTACCTAGGGAAGTCAAACAGAAACATTCAGTGGAGAGACACCCATGGGTTCAAGTGCAGCTGCATGCCCACGCATGCGCACGTCTCCACACTGAGCAGGAGTCCAGGTTTGGGGCTTGCCAGATCGCAGGCGCCCGCGCGGGCGTGACGCGCGTGCGCGGCTATCAAGCGCTGCTGCCAGGCAACGTGCCCCCGCCAACATCTCTGCACACGCAGGCGCTGTCGGGGCTTGACCGGCCGTGGTGTCAGTCTTTGCGCTTAAAGGTAGGGTATAGGGTCGGGAGTCGCAGGGCGCACGGAGCACGTGCGCCTGCGCCAGCGTCACGCACACATATGCGCCGCCCGATGCGGCCGCCAGGCGCGCCACCTCCGCCAGCAGCGCGGCGCCGGCAGCGCCCGCGTCGGGCGTGTCCTCACCCATGAGCGCGTCCAGGCCGCCTTTGTCCACGACTAAGTCAAAGGCGCCCGCCTCAAACTGCCGCATGGGACATGCGCTCGCTATGGTGTGGCCTTATGCATGCTCACATAAGTGACGTGCCTCTTTACAGGTGAGTTACTGGTCTAGGTGGATTGTTTTTGGTACTTCTTGTCCTCCTTCACCACCATGCATTCCACTCACTGCCTTGTTTCATACAGTCCTAGAAAGGCTCTCTGCAGCACACATGCAGTAGGTTGGGACCACATTAACATGGGTAACAGTCAGAAGCACACTTTGTCTTCATGTGGGGCATTTTTGTGAGCAGAGGCAAGTGCCGGCAGCGCCGTGTCGGGAGGGGCCGGCGGGGCGAGAGCGCTGGAAGGCGCACCTTTGTCGCGGTCATGTCCTGCACGAGCCACTTCATGTTTGGCCGCTTCCGCAGGTTCTTCAGCAGCATCTCTTTGATGACTGTCCGGCTGAAGTCGATGTTGGTAATGTCCGTGCAGCCTGCATCATACCTGCGGCACTCCTTGCTCTCACATACGCTGCTCAGCTTGCTATCCAGCGCACTACTTGATACAGTGACCGAAACGCATGCTGTCAAATCACACATCCGCTGCAGTGCTGCGGGCGCACATGTCCGCCGACAGCTCGGAGTTGCCGCAGCCGATGACGAGCGTCCGCTTGCCCGGCGTGCACAACGGCGCCAGCAGCGGCCGCAGCTGCTGCCACTCGCCATACCACTCAAAGGCCTTGGCCTTCCTGGCCCTGAAAAAGCCGTCCCAGAACTGCACCGAGCGGTAGTCGTCAAAGCTCTGCGGCAGCAGGCCCGCGTCCATCCCTGCTGCTTGCGGGCTCCTCCCAGCAGGGAGACACTGTCCTCTGACGCAGCCTCAGTGTCCTCCCAGTCCACCAAGTAACCTCGGTAGGTTCGGCGGCCGCCTGACTCTCACTGCAACTCCTACAGTCGGCAAGTGTGCAGGGGTCCGGGCTCAGCGCAGTGTGACGCGGCAGGATGCGTCTCGAAAACTGCTGGTTCTGCTCCAGCACCGTGTATCCCGGGCACGGCATCACGTTTGTGCGCAATGACTGCACGGTGCGGCAAGCTTGTGCCTGCAGCGGTAACTGCGACAGGCAGGCGTGGCGAGCGGAGAGCTTGAAAGCTGGCTTGCCCCGGGCGCGCAGGTGTTCCGCTTCTGCCGCAGCAAGTGCCACAAGAACTTCAAGATGAAGCGCAACCCGCGCAAGGTGCGCTGGACCAAGGCGTACCGGAAGCTCGCCGGCAAGGAGCTGGCCGAGGTGCGGGCCCGGGCCTGCCTGGCACACGCTTGCCCCACGCTTGCTTACTTCATCTGCAGGCGCAGGCCCTCGCCAGTGGGACCGCGTGGTTGACAGTGCACGTGGTTGTCAGCCATGCTGCTCTTAGAGCAGTTTCTCGTTGTCGAGTGTGAAAATGATTGCTGCGGGCGCAGGACGCCACGTTCGAGATGGAGCGGCGGCGCAACCGCCCAGAGAAGTATGACCGTGAGCTGGTGCACAAGACGGTCAAGGCGATGGAGAAGATCACAGAGGTGGGGCGCGCTTCCGCCGCCTTGCACTACCCTGCCTTCTTCCTGGGTCCTGCGCTAGCATGCTTCGCCTCGAATCGTTGTGTGTCCTCCTGGGTAGCTCCCTGCACCTCCTGGCAGGCTGGCACGGCACAGCGCGTGCTCCTGAGCACAGCGTGCCAAGTCCCAGATACGCTCACTCTCTCTCTCGAGCGTTGAGGTCTTCGGTGGCTCCCTGGCCACCTCAGGCCTTGCTGAGCTCCAGCGCCCGGTCCGTTATCATACAGTACGGTGCCAATTTGGCACGTCTGGCACTGCCAAGACGTGCGGTGCGCGGGCGCCGAGGCCGTGCGTGCGGCGGGGCGGCAGGTGCGCCAGAAGCGCCAGGAGCGCTTCTGGGAGGCGCGCATGCGCAAGGCGCGCGCGCAGCAGCGCACCGCGGACGTGGTGTCGCTGGAGAAAGACATCCACCTGGTGCGCGCGCCGGGCGCGATGTCGGCCGAGGCGGCCGCCGAGAAGGCCGCGGCGGCCGCGGAGCGGAAGCGGGAGCGCATGCGCGAGCGGCTGCGCGTGCCGGTGGAGCCGGCCGCGCCGCAGGCGATGCAGGAGTGAGGGAAATTGCAAGCTGGCGCGCCTGGCTGGCCGCTGGCGCGGCGATGCTGGCGTGGGCGGCATGCGCTGAGCGCGTGAGCGCCATGTTCGTGTGCAGCACGCCAGGCACGTCAGTGACCCTGGGATGGGATGGGGGAGGGGGTTGGGCGGGCAGCTGAGCGAGAGCGGCTGTTGAGAGTGGTGCGGCAGGCCGTTTTGGTCATTACCCAGTCCATGGCTCCAGGCCATGCCCCAGGTCATCCGGGAGGGACTGGGCTGTGGAAGTTTACGGCCGCGTCCCATCTGGTTGGTAACGCCCTTAGGAGGTCAAAGTCAGTTGGGCAGCACGTGCGCCGGCCGCGCTGGCTGCGTTGCGGAGCGCGCAGCCGAGGTCGGGCAGCGGGCGCCGCCGTCCTAGTTGCACCCCCGCCTGTCACCCGTCAAAACTGTCCAGTGTGTTTGTCTCCTGGCCGGTTCAGTGTGTGGTGGGTGCAGTGTATGTGTTGAGGCCGCGCGCGCACATTTGGGTGCTCAGCACCACGCAGGACTGTCACGGAGGCGGACACCCGGGCACCCTACATTGCGTGCTTACCCTTATGAGCGCCATGCAAACATGCCATGAAAGGCCGTGGCAAGCTTCACCGCCGCTGTGCCGCTGTCTGGAGCAACTGGACCATGACGCAACATATTCACACCTGACCTCAACCTTGTGACCAGACCACAATGTCCCAGCTTGCTACCCGCCCCGCACTTCTGGCTGTCAGTGAGCCGTCCATGCGCACACCTGCGGAACGCCCTCATGCTCGCAGTGCTCCCACTGCTCCCTGTAAGGTCGGGCCTTCCTGGGTCCCCGACCCACGCACCACCCATGCTGGGCCCCGCGGCCCAGCACGCGTCCATGACCCATGCCCGCCACCCGGCAAGTGCTCGCTCCTAGCCTACGCCCGGCGCGGCGGGCCCACAGCCACGGCGCCAGGCCTTGGGCAGGCGTGCGCCGTGTGTACGAAAAAAGTAGGTGCGCCCATACCAAAACCCCATCAAGGCACACCGCCGGGCACGCAGGGTACTGCCAGCGCGCTGCAGCACTGCTGCGCTGCCATGCGCCTGTCTGGGGCGTTGCGCTGCAGGCGCGGCACGGACGCTGAAGACAGCGCAAGCGGTGCGCGCTCTGGGACCGCCGCCGGCGCGCCGCTGCGCGCGCCGCGCGCCCGCGCCGCGCCGCTGGCGTGCGGTTCGCCCAACGGCCTTCCAGAAGACCCCGACACCGTAAACCCCCATCTGGCCTGCGCGTGGCGCCGGTGCTGCAGGGTGTAGGATTAGGGTAGTAGGGTTAGGGTACCGCCTCAGTCGGCCTTGACGGCGGCGAAGATCTGGTACGTGAAGTAGAAGGAGGCCAGGAAGCCCACGGTGCCGGTCGCCAGGAACAGGCCCCACAGCGACAGCGCCATGTAGGCCAGGTAGAGCACCATGGACGTCACGCCCGACAGCGCGTGCAGCACGCTGAACAGGAACCACATCGCGTACAGGCCGACGTACACCGCCACGCTGCCGCCGCGGTGGAACGACCGCCACCTGCGCGCGCGCCGGCGCTGAGGGTTTCATGAAGCCTGAGGGACGACAGCCACCCCATTGCTGACGGTTATCATGTGCACTGAGGAACGACCGCCGCCTGCGCGCCCGCCACTGCTGAGGGGACGCCCTACGCCCGCCAAGGCCGGAGCGGGTCGCAACGGCGCGTGCGAACAGCGCGCTGCCGGCACGCCTGACCCATCACATCTGCAGGCCGCCAGGCGGCAGACGCGCGGGAGAGACGGCAGGCTCTGGTGGTGCGTCAGGCGGGCGCCGCACCACCACAGGTAGTCCTCCGCGCAGAGCTGCACGTAGGTGCAGACGAGCGCCACCTCGATCGTGATGAGCACGGTCAGCACGCCCACCACGAAGCAGAAGCCGAAGATGTAGTAGAAGTACCCCTGCCGGCAGGGGCTGCGCGCGTCAGCCGCGCGCGCTCTGGGGAGGCCCCCTCGGCGGCTCCCCTGCCATGCCGCCTGCCTCAACCATGCCTCTGTATCCTTCGGAAGAAACACTTGGCTGCCCCTGGATTGGTGCATGGTAGCCAAAGGTTGGGATGGGATCAAAGCCAAACGCAGCAATCAGGGCTGGCGACGCTCCGCTGCATGACATCAAGGCCTGCGACAGCCAACTGCGCGCGGGCCCCATACACCAGGGCGCAGGCGCAGGCGCCAGGGCAGGCACGCGAGCGCAGAGCCGCGCCGGCAGACAGGGCGCCCGCGCGCGCTCGCAGCAGACAGCGCGGGCCCTTGTGCGCGCTCCCAGCAGACAGGGCGCGCGCGCCTGCCAGATGGACGTCATCGCAAAGTACAGCTCCACGAAGATGGTGCCGAAGGGCAGCAGCCCCGCCGCCAGGAACAGCACGGTCGGGTGCGAGGCCCAGTGCGGCGGCGGCACGTGGCGCGGGATCTGGTTGGTGCGCGTGGGGTAAGCCTTGATCTCCTGCTTGGCCGCCCACAGGCCGCCTGCGCCGCGGCGCCCCCGCGCGCTCGGCGGCCGCGCCGCGCTGCCGCCACGCCTGCGGCACATGCCTGCAACCGCGCAGCGGCCATGCACGGATGCCGGCGCTGCTGGCGCAGGACCCCGGCAGTCACGGTGTCCCCACTCCAATGAACTGTAACAGAAACCCTCCGCTCATGCATGCACCCCCGCGTCTGGCCAGCGCGTTTGCGCGCCGTGCGCACCGACGGGCGCGCTCATGTGTGGACAAGCCCGCAGCAGCAGGCGGGGCCGAGCCGGGCGGCCCATTTGTAAAAACAGGGTGAAATCAATGTGCTTGGTAGAACTGATCCCCACGACAACCCCCACGCGAGCGCGCGCCGAGCCGCACCCGAGAAGCAGAGCGGGATGGAGATGAGGAACCAGAGCGCAATGAGCGAGAAGAAGGCGCCGAGCGGGATTGCGCCGCTGCTGCCGGTGTGCACCAGCAGCACGTTCAGGCCGCTCATCGCGGCCAGCGTGATGCCGGGGAAGTAGGCCGCGCAGCGCCAGGCCACGCCCGGCCAGCCCTCGTACGAGCGCTGGATCATGCCCCACAGCCACACGCTGCCGAACCCCGCGCCGACCGCCAGCAGCAGGTACACGACCAGCAGCGCGGTCAGCAGCGCGCCGCGCGACGCGGGCGACAGGAAGCCTGCCGCAGCGGCCGGTGGGGTGAGCGCGGTCTGCAAGTGTGCGCTGGTGCAGGCCGCACCAGCTCGCGGCGCCTCCGAGCGCGCCCGCTGGCGCTGCGGCGCCGCAGGGCCAGAAGCGCAGCATTGCGCGCACCTTAGGGCGCCTGGTCAGGCGCGGGATACAAGCACAGACGCCACTCAAGCCCACGCACAGTTAAATTTTTTGATGAGGCCTGCGCGACAAGCGCAGCGCGCACATACGCTGCCGCGCGCCGCTGCAGCAGGCCGCCGCCGGACACGCGGGCTGTGACCAAGGGCGGATAGGGTAGGGCAGGCTAAGACGGGGCGGGGCGCGCCGAGCGCGGCGAAGAAGAGCGTGATGAAGAAGGAGGCGGTGATCTGGATGCCGGAGCCGACCTGCACGCAGAGCAGCGTGACGTCGCGCGGCGGGCGGAACACGTCGCCGGCGACCATCTTCCAGCCGCTCTCCTCCATGTCGTCCTTGGGCCCTGCGCGCCGGTCAGGGTAGGGTCAGGGCAGGGCGCGCAGCGGGCGGAACACGTCGCCCGCAACCATCTTCCAGCCGCTCTCCTCCATGTCGTCCTTGGGCCCTGCGCGCCGGTCAGGGTAGGGTTAGGGCAGCACGCGCGCCCAGCACGCGCGCCCAGGGTCCCGATCATGCACAGGCGTCGCGACCGGCGCGGGCGCAGCGAGAACCGGGCGGCAAACCAGTAATATGGGCGGAATCTGGGCAGGTGGGCAAAATCTGTGAGTTATCAGAAGACGCATGTGCGCGCCTGCGTCGCCCAGGATGCCCTCGTAGCGCGCGAGGTCGCGGCGCACGGTGCGCATCAGGATCATGGCCACGATGGACGACATGACCAGCACCACCATGAGCGAGTTCAGGATGGAGAACCAGTGCACGCGGCCGCCGGGCATGCGCAGGTAGGCGTCCCAGCGGCTTGCCCACGACACGTCGCTCAGCTCCCAGAACACGTCGTAGGTGTACACCACCTGGGCGCCTGCGCCGCCGCGCGCGCACGCGCCGGCCGTCAGCGCAGGCGTTGTCTGCTGGCGCGGCCTTCCCGGGGCACCCGCGTCGCGCGACCCCGCGCCCCGTCCCGCCCCGCAAGCGCGAGGCGGAGGCAGAATTAGAAGAGGGTGCGCGGGCGCAGAGCATGGGGGCAAGCGCCGCAGCTTGTGACAGGCCTGGCAAGCGCTGTACGGGCCCGGCGCATGAGCGCCGGCTGAGGGGCGCCTTCGTACTGGGCGCGCGCAGGGCGCACCCTGCGTGATCTCCTGTGCGGCCGGCGCCTTGCCCTCGATGACGTCCATGCACGAGATCTCGGCCGGCCGCCCCGCCCCCGCCTCGCGCGCGATGCTGCACGCCATCACCTGCGCGGCCCCCGCGACCGTGAGCAGGCCTGCGGCAGGCCCTGCGCGGCTGGCAGCGCAAAGGGCCCGGCCCTGCGCACCGCCCCGCGCACCAGCAGCAGCGCACGCCCGCCACCCCTGGCGCAGGCACCCCTGGCTTGCCGCGGCCCACAGGCCCGCCCGCCTATGCATGTCCAGCCCAAACCTGCCCTATCCCTAACTCCACCATGCACGCCCGCGCCCCGGCCTCCAAGCGCGCGCCTCAAACCCGACGACCATGTACATGGAGAGCTCGCCGCCGCCTGCGTGCTGCTCGGCCGCCTCGCGCAGCGCATCGGTCTACCCTACCCTACCACGCACGCTCACGCCCTGGTTCTACAAGCGCGGCGGCGCGCGCGCCTCAAAGCCGACAACCATGTACATGGACAGCTCGCCGCCGCCCGCGCGCCGCTCGGCCGCCTCGCGCAGCGCCTTCGTCTCTGCGTCCTCGGCCGGCGCCGCGTCGGCCAGGTCCCGCCGCGCCGCGCCGGCCAGCCGCCGCCGCGCGCCGCCCTGCGCCGGCCAGCCCGCCCGCTGAGCATGCCTGGCAAGCTGAGCACGCCTGGCGCCACCTCGCCGGACACGCCAGGCTCCCTTCTCCGCTCCCGGGCCATAAAAGTGCACATGCGGCAGGCCTAGGCCGATCCTCGCGCGCGCGGTGCGCCTGCTCCCGCCTCCCAGGATGCCGCCGGCGCAGCAGGCCGAAGAGCTGATCCACACGCGGGGGCGCGCCTCGATGACGGCGGCCGCCTCGATCTCGGCCATGTTCTCGCGCGCGCGCGTGTACTGCCCGTTGGTCTTGTGCACCAGGATCTTGAACATAAGGTGGTTGTTCAGGAAGTACCGCCCATCGCGCTCGTAGCCCACCTCGTAGCCCGGCCGGATGCTCTCCGGGTTCTCCGCCAGGTCGTAGGTCGTGATCGGCAGGTTGTCCAGGATCAGGCGCACGCGGTAGTGCTGGTCGATCTTCTCGCGCAGGTCCTGTGCGCGAAGACAGGGTAGGGTTAGGGCATGTAACCAGGCGCGCGCCGCGGCCGCGCTCACGCGCCCAGCGTGACGGACGGGCCTGCGGCACGCCAGGGCTCCACCGGCTGCAGTCCCGCAGGCTCGGGCAGCCGCCGCCGGTCCCTGGCGAAGGAGGGTCAGGGCTTCCGTCCGGCTCCCCCAGGGCGCGCCGCCGCTTGGCACAGACGCCGCTAGAGACAAGTATGTCAGTACCGTCTGCAGCGTGCGTCATCAGGTCGCAATGGTGCCTCCCCCGCGCCCATACTGGGCCCCTTGCACGTTTGACCTGCAGATTCGCGTTGAATATGGATGCTCTTCTGCCCGGACCCAGGCCGCTGCTCAGCGCCTCCACTCCGCCCTGTACACTGCCTGCCCCTGACACACTCCCACGGGCCCTGCGCATTGCCCTGGCCCGTTTCAACGGTCCTGCGCAGCGAGTGGCACTGCTGGCTGCCTCCAGCTCTGGCCGTCCACGCTCGCGTCACGCTCTCACAGACAGGTCCTGGGCAGCTCGGTGCGCTGAACACGGCTTGGCTTCCGTGTGCCGCTCCAGCTCGCAAAGCGCTGCTCACACTACTCGTCACACCACTGGCAGAGGGCGATTAGCCAGCCACAGACCGTCGCAGGCCCTCAACAACTCTGCTTGCTTGCTAGCAGCTGTGAGAGCTACAGCGTCAGCGCTCCGCCGCAGCGCACCGCCCGCCGTCCAGCCTGGCAGCAGGCCAGTGCTGCGCCGCGTGCAGACCAACAAGGGCGTGCGACGGGCACAGAGGCTGCCACCCGCACTGCTGGCTCATTGCAGGCGCGTCCGCCAGCAAGGCTGGCTGGACAGTGCCAGCACACCGACGTACTCCCGACTGGGCCCAACAGTAAGGGCTGCACAGCAGCGAGTATTAACTGGTAGCCCAGGGACTGGCGCGCTGGCCGCTGTACACAGCGAATTGCGCACGCGCTGGGCGGGCTGCCTCCCGCCTAAACCGGGCTGGTGAGTGCGGGGCCCGCGCACCGCCACCTCCCTGTCCGTGATCGGCCCGTAGGAGCCGTCCGGCTGGCACACCAGCTTAGCCTTCTCCTCGACCTACGGCCGCAGGGTGCGCAGCGATCAGGCAGCGCGGCGCGCGCTCCTTTTCAACCGCATGCTCCCCGACGCCCGCCGCTGGCGGCAGGTTTAGCGCATCAACACGCGAAGCTGGAGGAGGCGCGCGTGGCCGCGCCGCCGGGCCGCGCACCAGCATGGAAAAGTTGTATGGCGAGTTCTCAATCCGAGAGCCCATCAGGATGGTGCCCGGGTTGATGGAGCTCAGCGACTTCTTGACGCCCTCCGGCGGCTTGCAGAACGGCAGCGTGTAATAATTGTAAGGAAGTTCGGTCTCGGAGGATGTCAAGGAATTCACCTCCGCTGCGGCCCGCAGAGGGAGGCAGGTCAGCTGGCCCGTGCCCAGGAAGCTGCTGCCCAGCCGTCGGCCCACTGACAACCAGGTTCTGATCGGACGGATCACTAGCCAGTGCTATTGAGCCTCAAAAACAGCACTGGGAGCGCTGCGCTTGCACAAGCGCAGCACTGTGTGCAGCCACCTAGCGAGCAGTCTGCGCGCCAGCTCACGGCCTGGCCGTGGTGCCGCGTGGGGCAGGGCGCAGCGAGTGCGCACCTTGCAAGTGCTGGCCCATGTAGAACTCTTGCGGGTAAGTGCCGGGCAGGTAGTAGGCATAGGTGCTCGCCGCGCAGCACAGCAGCAGCGCCGCGCAGCGCAGGCGCGCAGCGCCTCCCATCTTGCAAGACCAGGCTGCACTAGTGATGGTGTACTACTCGGAAACTCATCGACTAGCCGCTGACTTTGCTTGCTGTCACAGGCAATCCGCCTTTGCTTCGGCAGTGCACACACAGCGAGGCCTATGAGCCTGAGACAGGGCTTTACTACTAATAGGGTATACCCCAGCTTTCTTGCAACATGCAAGTTGTACTCAAAGACAAAACAAACAAACACACATGCACACTCATACACACACACTCAAACATACACGCACAGCCACGCACAGATACACTCACACACACAACGTCAGAGCAGGTGCTGCAGCACACACAGTGCACTCCATTATTGCAGGTACTGCTCCTACTCCCGCGGCGGCGTGTCCTCGTGCTGCTGTCGCCGTTTGCGGCCCCGCCCAGTCGTGGTTATCCAGCCTGTGAGAGTGCGCTGACCTGCACCAAAGCCATGGACTCGCTATAATCGGAGCAGCTGGACAGCCCGCCAGCTGCAAGACAGCGGCACTGCCTGTGAGCGGGCAGAGCGCTAGCTGAAAGTGGGGCTTTGCATAGTCGAGCACGATGGCAGTAAGGGTCTTGTTTGAAGTTGCATGCAAACAGCAAGCATGGCAAACATTTCCATGGCGTCAGTTTTACATGCATTCACAATACCTCCTGCGATCATGACGCGGCAGCACTGGAAGGTTGCAGGCACACAGCGTCCACGCAACAGCGCTGGCACACGGTAATACTTGCAGCGGGGGCCGGGGCGCCACCTGACAGCCTCCAGCGCACGCGGCTGCTGAGCGGCAGCGCCGCAGCCGGCTTGTCAGGCAACGCCAGCGGCGGCAGCGCAAAGTCGGCCTCCACGGGCGCGTGGTCCGAGCCTTCAAAATCGGCCAAAATTGCGCAGTGCGTGCATGCCGAGGCCAGCGTGCGCACTCCAGGCTCCTGCGGCGCACAGAGGGGTTCATGTGAACTGCGCACCAGCCAGGCTAGGATATTTCAGCCACATGGTTGTCAGGCCAGAAGCCACGAGATGTTTTGGCTGCGCTACTTGGAGTAGCATCTACGGTCACCGCATGCAGAGTGATGTGCACGTGCTACCTAGGTCCTGCAGTACACTGCGCCGCACGCAGGGCCCATGCAGCCCTTCAGACGCCAGACACCTTGCAACTTCATGCAGTGTATCCCACAACCTCAGCTTCCAGCCTACAATACAGGGTAGAGGGTTAGGGTAGGGTACAAGCAGACTACAGTCACTCACCTGCACAGCGACATCCACGACTGCAGCTGCGCCGCAGCTGCCGTCACGGTCAGCCGCGCCGGCCGCCGGCTGTGCGCCTGCCGGCGCCGCGTCCGCCGCGCCAGGGCCCCCAGAGGCGGACGCGCCGGGCTCCGCTCGCGCCGCCGCCGCCACAGGGGACTCGCCTGCATGCAGTGCGGCAGAGCGTGCGACATCACTAGGCCGGCAAAGCCATGGCCACAGGCATCGCTTGCGTTCAGGGCCGCAGACCGCGATTGAGATGTCCAGTTGTGTCAGACTGACACACAGCGCTGGTGTGACCGCAGCACCTACTTAACCTGCTCGTCACAGTGTGTTGCTGTCTCGTGTTAAGGCTGCACCTGCAGGTGGCGCCACGTCGGCCGCAGGCTGCCCGCGCGTTGCGCCGCCGCTCCCGCTGCGGCTGAGTACTTGCCCGCCGGGCGACGCCGGTACGCCGCCAGCCTCAGGCGCAGCCGACACGCCGCCGCCGCGCGCGCCGTGCCCGGCGCAACCAAGGGGATCTGGAGCCAGGGTCCCGCCCGCCAGGATCTGGCCCACGGCACAGTAGTGAGCAATGGCTGCACGCAGTGCCGTAGTTCATGGGGCAAAGTTGCCCGGCTTAATATGCATGCAAGTCCTGTGCATGCAAAGGGCGTGCCATGATAGGGGCCGCGAAAGGGAGTTGTGACATGGAGCGGGGACACACATTGTACACCACGAAATGCAGTGCAGGGGGCGCACATAGTCGACGCGGCAGCCGTCCCAGCGCGAGTGGTGGCCGCGCGAGCGTGACTCGCCATGGTACGACCATACTGAGGCTCCTACCTCCGGGGACGGGTGGTGCCGCCTGCGGCACGCGCGCATGTATCAAACCAGGCTCTGCCTCGCGATCCCCTGCAGCCAAATGAGTGTAAGGCAGGCTGGGCGTGCTGCAGGTTACAGGGCCGCTGTCGGCTGTCAGCGCCGTGCGGCCACGCAGAAAGGCGGCGCCCCAAGCCGTGCACGCTGCCTGATTCTGCTGTGTGATACGTGAATCCCTTTGCAAGGTGACTGGCGCGGTGCACTGCTGCACAGCCACATGCACATGCAGCAGGCGCGTTTAGGGTGGCTGCCAGAGAACTCGCTTACTGGCATCCGCCCATGCGCACCCTAGCGCAGCCAGGCTGGCGCACACGCCAGCCCGGCACCCCCGGCCGGCGCGCCCGGAGCGGGCTCACCTGAACACGTCCGCCAGGCGGCCGCGCGGCCCCGTGACGAGGGCCAGCCAGGCGCGGTCCGGGCGCTCCGCCAGGAATGCGTCCACGGACGCGCCGGGCCCGTGGTGGCAGTGGTCCTCGGGCGCCGCGGTGATGTTGAGGTCGCCGCAGAGGATGACCGCGCGCCCCGCGGACAGCGCCGTGTTGATGCGGTGGGTCAGGATCTGCGCCGGCGCGGCGACCGCGTCGGCGGCCAGGGACGGACACGCCCCTTACAGGAGCGATAGTGCACAGCTGCGGGCATCTCTGCATGGCTGCGGACCGCGGTACCTCACCATGTCATGGGCATGTCGCAGGGTGTCAGCACCGAAAGCTCTGCAGCGCCTCATTGCGCTGCTTTTGTCTTGGCAACAACGCCGTCGCAGTCGCACATTGCAAGGCGTGTGGCAGTCTGTTCTGACGCGGCAGGAGCATGAAAGCTCTGTCTCAGACGCCTGTGTCGTTGGCGGTATGGCAGCGCATGCAAGCACGTAGGGCTCTTGCCTCCAGGGCCCTGCCTGTGAGCAGTGTTGGCTGGCCTCCTCCAACACCCACAGGTTTGCCAAGAGCGCGGCAGACTGCCACATGCAGACGGCTGTCCAGGCGCGCCTGGAGCATTCGCATTTTGTGTGTGAAGCGGTCACCCTCTGGGCCCTCGCGGCCGCTGCGGGTAACGGCCGGGAGGTACACGTTGAACAGCACCAGCCGGCCGTGGTCGGTGATGACGCAGCGGCCCTGGTTGTCCACTGCGTCCAGCTCCGCGCGCGTGAACCTGAGTGCGGGGCCCAGAGTCAGCGAGGCAGACGCGCGAGGGCCCCTGTGCAAGTCCAGTGCCAGCGGGGCAGGCTGCCCCTGGTTGCTCCCTTCACAGGGGGTCTTTGTAGGTGTAGTACAGTAGGACAAGGCTGACAACACACCAGGAACCGTGCGCAACGTGGAACACGGCGCTGCAAGGTGAAGCAAAGCACTCACGCTCTCCGCAGCACACACGCGCAGGGCAGGCTTGGCGCACCGCCACCACCACTTGCTGTCCAGGTCGGCGCAGATGCCGGGTGCGCCAGGCGCGCGCGTGCCCGCCAGGCCGTCCTCAGCGGCAACGGCCTCCGCTGTGGACGTCCGGCAGAAGGTCGCGACGCCATGGTGCGCGCTCCATTGGCCGCTGGTGTTCAGGGAAAAGAAGGACTCCCTGGTGCGCCGCTCAGGTATGAGTTGAGCGCACGCGTCCACTTTTTGGGTGAGCCAAGGCAGGCATGGCTTCGCAAGCAACGGGAAGCGCGACCATGCTCTCGTACCACCCAGCTGCGACAGCAAGCTTGTCCATGTTCTTCATGTCGGCGCCAGACAGCTTTGTCTCTTGCACGCAGACGATGTCTGCTTTCAGGCGTTCGAGCAGCGAGGCCAGCGTCTCATCATGGTGCTCCAGCAAAGCACGCAGGCCGTTCACGTTGTAGGTCACCAGCCTCATTGCTTTGCTGCTGCTTGCTGCCCAGGTGCCAAGGAGGTGCCTGCTACCTGTGCTGCAGAGTCCTAAGCAGCAAACCTGGGTCAGTATAGGAAAGCAAGCGTCTGGCGCTCCTCCTGCATTGACCAAGACTGCATTGAAGGAAAGGCTCTGACTGCGCGGCGCCCTTCGGCGCTCGGCTATGTACCTCTCCGCTCCTTCCGAGCACGTCATGCACAGCAGGCTGAGACAGGGCCGGGTGAGGTCTAGGGAACGCGCCTGTCCCAAGCTGCAGCTGGGGACTTTCTCGCGCACTCAGAGCCGTTCCCCCATCAGACACACCGCAGCTACATCGCGCCTTGCTAAAGCCTTGAGACGGGTACGTCCTCCTGATACGACTGTATAAGCTTCGCGCGGCCCTCAAACGCCGGCGCGCTGCGTCATCACAAACTCCAAGGCGGTCCGCCCAGCGCTTGGCGCGACAATCAGCCTACCCTAGCCCCTGAGCTGTTGTGGTATGCTGGTGTGCTGCGTGCTGCCACAGTGGCAGCCAAGGTGCTGCACCAGTCTGCGCTTGCAGCGCGTCACTCACGTGCGCGCACGCAGGGCGCGCAGGAGCGGGCCGTACAAGTGCCCACCACGGTCTGGTCAAGCCCGCCAAAGCGCGCGGCCGCGCCAAGCAGGGTGCGGGCCGCACGTCACAGAGTCTATACTGCAGGCTGCTGAGCTGGGCCTTACCATGGTCCTTGACCTGGGACGGTATGAGCGGTGCCTTGTTGGCAGAGGCTGCATTAACATGCCTTCTCCAGCGCCCCTCCTGCATGCAGAGGCATGTTCTGGCCAACGGCCACCCCAGGCATGTGCTGAAGTTCTGACTGCATGCAAGGAAAAGGAAAAGAAAACTGGCTGCCTGCTGTGTACCAGCCTGGCGGTGGCTACGCACGACTGCATCAGTGCTGGCCAGGTGTCCTCATTCTGGAATGATGCGCTCCGTGCCACACACTGTCGGCTTGCAGACTGTACCAGGAGGCCCGGACACGCTGGGCGCGCCAGGCCGCCTGATCGGCGCGCCGTGTGTGTGGAGGGTGCAGGGGCGCCGCCACAATGGCGAAAGGCAGTGCACGCGCGCGCGTCGCCGCTCTAGTCAGGCGCTTGGCGCCAGGCAGCTCTGCCGCTGAGCAAGCGGAGGCTGCGCATGCGCTGGCACGCCTGTGCTCTGACAAGGGCCAAAATAGGGAGTATGTCAGAGGATGCGGGGGCGTCGCGGCGCTGGTCGGGCTGCTGGCGCCAGGCAGGACAGATGCTGTGCACCTGCAGGCTGCCACGGCACTGCAAAACCTGAGCATCGACAATGAACAGAATCAGAACAGCATCAGGGAGTGTGGGGGCGACGCGGCGCTGGTCGGGCTGCTGGCGCCCGGCAACTCTGTCACTGTGCAGAAGCACGCTGTCGGCGCGCTGTGCAGCCTGTTCTTTGATAACACTCAGATTAAGGACAGCGTGCGGGAGTGCGGGGGCGATGCGGCGCTGGTCGGGCTGCTGGCGCCCTGCAGGTCTGCCATTGTGCAGATGCAGGCTGCCAACGCGCTGAGCAACCTGTGCTTTGAAAACGCTCAGAGTAAGGACAGCGTGCGGGAGTGCGGGGGCGTGGCAGCGCTGGTCGGGCTGCTGGCGCCCGGCGGCCCTGCCGCTGTGCAAGAGGAGGCCGCTGCAGCGCTGTGCACCCTGTGCATGAGAAACACCCAGAATCAGGACAGTGTGCGGGAGTGCGGGGGCATCGCGGCGCTGGTTGCCCTGCTGGCGCCTGGTTGCTCCGCTGGCGTGCAAAGACGAGCTGCAGGCGCGCTGGCAAATGTGTGCTTTCACAATGTCAGGAACCAGGACAGCGTGCCGGTGTGCGGCGGCGTTGCGGCGCTGGTGGGGCTGCTGGCGCCCGGTGTCGCGCCTGCTGTGCGTGCGCGGGCCACCGGGGCTTTGGGAAACCTGTGCATGACAAGCGCTCGGTGCCAGGACAGTGTGCGGGCGTGCGGGGGCGTCGCGGCGCTGGTGGCGCTGCTGGCGCCTGGTGGCTCTGCCGCTCTGTGTGAGCAGGCCGCCAGGGCGCTGGCAATTATGTGCATTGGACCAAACACTCACAACCAGGACAGCGTGCGGGAGTGTGGGGGCGTCGCGGCGCTGGTCGCGCTGCTGGCGGCTGGCTGCTCCGCTGGCATGCAGAAGCATGTTGTGAACGCTCTGGCAAACCTGTGCGCTAAAAGCATTGAGAACCGGGACAGGGTAAGGGAGTGTGGGGGTGTTGCCGCACTTGTTGGGCTGCTGGTGCCCGGCGGCTCTGCCGCTGTGCTTGAGTGGACTGCTCGGGCGCTGTGCAACCTGTGTCGTGAACATACTCAGAACAAGGACAGCGTGAGGGAGTGCGGTGGCATTGCCGCGCTGGTCGGGCTCCTGGTGCCCGGCGGTTCTCCCGGTATGCACAAATGGGCTGCTGGGGCGCTGCACAACTTGTGCAGTGACAACGCACAGAGCCGGGAAGCAGTCAGGGCATGCGGGGGCGTTGCAGCCCTGGAGCGCGTGCTTGCATGCGCCAGCTCGGCAGCGGCGCACGACTGGGCGGCAGCGGCACTGCGCAACCTGGTGCATGCTTAGCAAGCGGTGGGCCACTCACGCCAGCCAGGGTAAAGCGGATGCGCTCTGCGGTAGAGACGTGGCGGCAATGCTGGTGGCAGTGGTAACTAGTGTTGGCATGCCTTACGTCTGATGCTTGATATACTAAGCTGGGCATTGTAAGACTTGCAATGCAAGTGCTAGTATCTGCTGTCACGCAGGGCTGAAGCATTGTCGTCAGGGGTGTGCAGCTAGAGCATGCGGTGTGGACGGGCGCTCTCACCGCGATGCAGGCCTGCACCTGCATGCCAGCATGCCAAGGGGTGGGCTATGCCAGCTAGGGGGTGGCATGTGCTGGGTTGCCAGCCTGCCTGCACACATGTGCCGTCAGCGCATGGCTCGACCTAGGGCATTCTGCCCGGACCCTGTGTCTGTGTTGCAGACTGGAAGTACGCAGCAGCATGTGTTTGCATGTCGGCAGTGGGACACATCCGTGCTGCATCTCTATAAAAACGTGATGGCTGAACCCAAATCATAGTGCCAGAAGTGCGGATCATCGGGACGGATGAACCACTGTGAGACCTTGGTTTGCCTGCAATGTGGGGGTGTTTGCTCCTACTCACATGGCTTACTTTAGCTCTCTGGCGTCTCAAGCTGTGCCGTCCTACCTCTGCAATACCTCATGCAAGCACAGACACTGTGCTCGCGGCCAGGAACCATTGCCAAGTGACCAAATCGTGCAGCAGTCTCAACCCCTGCCTGTGTAGAAACCACTCCCGCGCAGACACAGCAGGCAAGAGGCCTGCTGGCCTCACAGGGAGGAACGCCGCGACAGCGCTGCTCGAAGGCTGCCCTGTCCCGGCAGTGGCCTGCGGCACTGTTGCCAAGGCTGTTGGCACGAGGTGTGTGGCAAGCAGTGCCGCGTGTCACAGTGTGCGCACGGCCTGCTGGTTGGCGTCCTTGTGCCAAAGTTGGATACTTGGCTGTAACTCAATTATTTTATTGCCACACAAACAATGTCACCGTGCGCGAACAGGTCTGCAGGCGTTGTCCGGATAGCAGGCGTTCGACTTCGCTGAGAGAGGGGGGTTATTGAGAACCACAGTTGAGCGCGACATCGCCGATTTCAGCCCCGTTTGCCGCTCCGCAGCCAATTTCACACTTGGGAGGCCGTTGTTAGACGTCCAAGCTGCTTTTGGTGGCGGGAGGAGGCGGGAGCCTAGCCCATCACTGAAATCGATTGATGGGCCACACCATGGCCACGCTCCAGGGCCTGCCCGGCCCACTGTGGTCTGTCAGAAGTCACCTGAGCTCGTTTGCGGCCACTGATCCACTGTGCACGGGCCGCTCGGGGCCCAGCAAGCCGATGCGCATCACAGGAGGCGTGCACAGGCCTGCTGCAGTGTGTGGCAGCAGCGCCCTGTGGTAAGTACTTGTGCTGGTCTTGATGGAACCTATGAGGACACCAGAAGCCGCCCGAAGTCTTCCGATGCCTCAAAAGACCAGGAGGTGGCAAAATGTGCTCTTTTCCACAGGCCTGTCGCGTTCAACTGTGGTTCTCAATAACGCCCCTCTGAGAGAGGGCCGGGTGAGGTCTAGGGGATCTGCCTGTCCGAAAGCTGCCGCAGGCCGCCTTCCTTACCAGACAGACCGCAGCTACATCGTGCCTTCCTAGGCGTCAAACGACTGCAACCTATTGGATCACGACCAGGTAAGCTGCGCGAGGCCCTCAAACGCCGGCACGCTGCGTCATCAGTAACTCCAAGGCGGTCCGTCCAGCAATGGCGGCAATCAGCCTAACCTAGCTCCTGAGCCTGTTGTGTTGTGCTGCGTGCTGCGTGCCGCTACAGTGGCAGCCATGGTGCTGCACCATCTACGCTTGCAGCGCAGTCACACGCGCGCGCGCGCACGCGGGGCGCGCAGGAGCGGGCCGCACAAGCGCCAGCCACGGTCTGGTCAAGCCCGCCACCGCGCGCAGCCACGCCGAGCAGGGTGCGGGCCGCACGTCACACAGTCCACACTGCAGGCTGCTGAGCTGGGCCTTACCATGGTCCTCGACCTGGGACGGTGTGAGCGGTGCCTTGTTGCCAGAGGCTGCATTATTGCATCTGCTCCCGCGCCCACCTGCACGCAGTAGCATGCAGCCGGCCTGACCGGTGGCCACCCCATGCGGACTTGTGTTGACATTCTGACTGCATGCAACGCCAGTAGCTGCCTGCTGTTTACCAGTCTGGCGGTGGCCATGCATACGGTCGCACCGTCTCAGTGGCCCTTCCAGATCTTTCTGCGCTGCATTGCTGCCGGGTACGCTTGCAGGCTATCCATAAGACGCGTACAGGCTGAGCGCCTGATCGGCGCGCCCTGTGTATGGCGGGTGCAGGGGCGCCGCCACGATGGCGAAAGGCAGCGCACGCGCGCGCGTCGCCGCACTGGTCAGGCGCCTGGCGCCCGGCGGCTCTGCCGCCGAGCACGTGGAGGCCGCGAATGCGCTGGCGCGCCTATGCAATAACAAGGTTCAAAACCGCGACTACGTGCGGGAGTGCGGGGGCATCGCGGCGCTGGTCGCGCTGCTCGCGCCCGGCGGCTCTGCCGCCGTGCACGAGCAGGCTGCCGGGGCGCTGCTGAGCCTGTGCTTCGAACACAGTAAGAACAAAGATGCCGTGCGGGAGTGCGGCGGCGTCGCAGCGCTGCTCGCGCTGCTCGCGCCCGGCGGCTCTGCCGCCGTGCATCGGGAGGCCGCCGGGGCGCTGTCAAACCTGTGCAGCGACAATGCCCAGAACAGGGAGTGCGTCAGGCAGTGCGGGGGCGTCGCGGCGCTCGAGGGGGTGCTGGCGTCTGGCGGCTCTGACCTGCGCGCGCGGGCTGCCGCGGCGCTGGGGCACCTGTGCATTGACAGCGCGCAGAGCAGGGACAGCGTGCGGGCGTGCGGCGGCATGGCGGCGCTGGTCGCGCAACTCGCGCCGGGCGGCTCTGCCACAGTGCAGGAGCGCGCGGCTGCGGCGCTGGCAAACGTCTGCGCCGGAAACGCCACCAATCAGGACGGCGTGCGGGACTGCGGGGGCGTCGCGGCGCTGGTCGCGCTGCTGGCGCCCGGCGGCTCGCCTGCCGTGCACAGGCGGGCCGTGGCTGCGCTGGCAAATGCGTGCAGCGGCAACATCCGGAGCCAGGACAGCCTGCGCGCGTGCGGCGGCATTGCGGCGCTGGTCACGCTGCTGGCGCCCGGCGGCTCTGCCGCGGTGCACCTGCAGGCAGCCATAGCGCTGGCACGCCTGTGCAGTCGCAACAATGAGAATCAGGAGTGCGTGGGGGCGTGCGGGGGCGTCGCCGCGCTCGTGGGGCTGCTGGCGCCTCGCGGCCCTGCCGCCGTGCAGGAGCGGGCTGCCAAAGCGCTGGCAAACGTGTGCGCCGGGAATGCCCTGAACCAGGACAGCGCGCGGGAGTGCGGGGGCGTGGCCGCGCTGGTCGCGCTGCTGGCGCCCGGCGGCTCTGACGACGTTCGGGTGGTGGCTGCCTGGGCGCTTTGCAACCTGTGCACTAATAACACGCTTAACCAGGACAGCGTACGGGTGTGTGGCGGCATACCGGCGCTGGTCGCGCTCAGCAACACCGCCGCTGCGCACAAGGGCATTGCCGGCGCGCTCGTGAACATGACCGGCGGGAGCGCGGCAAATCGGGAGGCAGTCCGGGCATGCGGGGGGGTTGCAGCCCTGGAGCGCGTGCTCGCATGCCCCAGCTCGGCAGCGGCGCACATGTGGGCGCTGTCCGCGCTGCGCAACCTGGGGCAAGCTCAAGCTGCCGGTGGCCTCCATGGGTCTGGCTTTGTTGTGCAAGCTGGGCAGCATATCTACGTGGGAGTAGAGCAGCCATGAGGCAGGGTATAAAGGCGGCGCTGAGCAGGTCGCACCCCCGGGACTGCCGGACCCGCAGGCTTCTGCCCGGGTAACATGCGCGCATGCGGCTGCCGCACGCGCACAGACTGCCTCAGGGCATGACGCTCGGCCGTGCAGGCGTCGCGGCGCCAGGGCTCTGACAGGCGGCTCGCGCTGCTGAACCGCCGTGGGCGTGGCGGTGTGCTGGATGTGTTTGTCGTTGTGTGCTTATGCAGAGCCTTGTTGCATCACCATGCTGTGCTTGGGGCGGTAGCGACCGTTCCTGGGACGAAAGATCAAGAGTACCGAGCCACCTGGCGCGCGGTTGGTGTACAGTAATGAGCGCTCCTGTGTTTGCTGTTACCGAGCGTGCCTTCCTGGCTTGCAAGTCCGGGAACCAGCTGTGCTTGCGGGAGTGTTGGAGGGAGTGCACAGCCAGGCGGTCGATCTGGCTGCTGTGTGTGTGCTGACTGTAGGAAGAGAGGTGTCTGTGCCGTCCAACCAACCGCTTGTGGCTGTGTGGGCCGTTTTCGCTGTCTCAGCCAAGAAGTTGAGGAGGATGGAAGAGTCATTTACATGTTCCAGATGTAATAAGCTTAAGCAGGCAACAGCTGATCACGCACATGTGTAGGAGCTGGATGCTGCAGTGCTTTGCATCTTTCGCACTGTTGACAACCCTCCACATGCACAGGGCTCGCATTACAACTGTATCCTTCACCGCGAGCGCTGCTACAGCAGAATCATGTCGACCAGGTCACGGGCTGCGCGCATCCGATGTCGGCAAGCTGGCAGCCATCGCTGCTGTCGCGCAACGCGCCTGACTGGCACACCGCTATGTCGCGCAGCACGGACCCACCCGAAGGTCTGACACCGCCGCATTCGCGCTCAGCGCGCAACCCTCATGGCACGCTGGCAAAGTTGGGCGGCGCCACGCGCACAGGGTGCAGGCTCCACGCCTCCTCGTGGCACAGCCGCCGCAGCGCCGCCTCCTGGTCCTCGCTCCGGCACAGCACCACGACCGCGCCGCCGCTGCCCGTGAACTTGGCCGCCGCTGCACATGCCGCACACCACCCAGCGTGACAGGCAGTGTTTTGAGCACAGCAAGTACAGCTGAAGTTCGAAAGCGGTATGCTCGCATGGACTGAAAAAAACAGGGCTGCAGAGTCGCATGCCCCATGAGGCTGAGAGCGTGCGTCGCAAGCAGGCAGCCGCTCTGCCCCTCATGCGTTGCTGCCATTTTGTTGACCACTCGTTGATCATCAACTCGTTGACCATATGCTGACCTGCAACTCCAGAGTGAGACGGAGGAGGAAGCAAGCCGCGCACCGCCCAGCGCGCGCGCGGCCAGGACCATGCGCAGGTTGAGCGCGCCGAGCGCTGCGTCGCCAAACATGCGGCGGCGCAGGTCGAAGTTGCGGTCCATCAGCGCCGCGAGCGCCGCATGGTCGCGCGCCTCCAGCGCATGCCTGCGATCCGCACGGCGCACGCTGATGTCACAGACGAAGCCAGATTGTGCACGCACACGCTGCCTGCCTCAGCAGATTGTAGTAGGGGCAGGTAGCACATGCTTGCGATCGCACTGCTTCTAGTGGCACATGCGGAGTCTGGGAATATCGGATGGTTGCGCAACAAGAGGGCACTGCGCTTCTCGTGGTTGGCAGACATACAAGAGGTAGGACGGCTGCCACCTCTGCGACATGCAGCACCCATGCAAAGCATGGCAGGACAGGCAAGGCCGGCCCCCTCGCTTCGGCGTTATTGGGTTTTGCGAGGTGGGCATGAAGCGCACCGCCCCTGCTCCGCGAGGCTGGCGACCTCAGCCATGGCGGCCCTGACGCCGGGCTCGCCCGCGTCCCAGCGCCGCCGCACGTCGCTGTGCACGCGGCCGCTGTCGCTCGCGTCCGCCGCATGCACCAGCCACAGCGGCGGCAGCAGACTCGCGTCTAGCGCCTCGTACCTGGCTCACAGAACCCAGTGAGAGCTAGGTCGCACAAAGGTCCAGTCGAGCCAGACGGACTGTGTGCGGGGTTGGCACAAGCTTCTCCAGTTGGGAAATTGGTGCGGCAGCCGCTGGTGCTAGCATCTGCCGTGTGCACTAGTGGCATTGAGGGCACAATGCCCATGTCTAGCGCCTCAGCCATATTGTCGACAAAGCAGCACATGGCCAAGGGATGGGCAGCGCTCACGCTTGGGGCTGCAACGGATGTAGTGAGCCAGGTCAGGCCTCGCGCAGTGTGCTTTGCCCCAGCTCGGCATGCTGACCGCGCTGCATGCTGCATGGAGTCAAAGAAAAGAGCTCGGGCCCTTCCCGCACGCACCGCCCATGGCCGTGCCGCTCCACTAGGCCGCGCTCAAAGTCCATGTACACGAGCCCGCCATACACCTGGATGACGCGGTCCTGTAGGCCAGCCGTGATGCCCAGCTCGGCCTCCGCAGCCAGCACCAGCGCGGGCCGCTGCAGTGGCGGGATCCTGGCGCCGGCGCTCCGAGCTCAGCACCAGCGCGGGCCGCTGCAGCGGCGAGACCCTGGCACCGGTGTTCCGAGCTCAGCACGGTGCGCGTTGTGAACCTCGACGGCCAGTCGGGCGGCCGTCCCTGCGGGTGTCTTGCCGGCATGGCAGAGGTATAACAGCGGTCTCTGGTCATTGCCCTGGTGCCAGCGGTGTGAAATTCGGCTTGCCATGGTACTCAGCAGCACGAGCATACAAGACAGGCAGGACACACAAAGAGTGAAACAGGTGTAGCCGCTCCCCGGACCCAGGCAAGCAGTGCCAGCAGAGACGCACTGCTCCGCAACGCCGTAGAAGTCCAGCAGGCAGCTCAGTGCGGCGCACACGATGGCGGAGCTGCCCGACAGGCCCGCCTGCCGCGGTATGCACGTCTCGTAGCCCATGTTGAAGGCGGCGGGCGCCAGCTCGACCCCGCGCTGCGCGCAGAACTCCCAGAAGCGCTTGCATGTCGCCTGCAGGGGCGCCCGCGTCAGCGCCCGAGCCCTGGCGCTCCGCAGGCGCTCTTCCCAGCCCACGAGCGCGGTGTGCGCCTGGGCGGCACTCCTCAGCTCCAGGTGTCCCCTTCAACCAGCGGGGGAGCAGCAAGTGGGCCACCTTGAGCAAACGGATGCCGCCGCCATAGCCCTCACCCGCGAGCCGCTCCACAAGGTCCGCCATCGAGTCATACTCGCCACCATCATGCACCGGGTGGGGGCGGAAGCAGAGCTTGGCAGACGGCGTCAGAGTCACCTGCAGCCCTGAAACAGAGTCAGGAAGCTCTGCAGCCGCAGCACAAGAGAGGGATGCGGTATGGTCAGATGGACAGGCGCATAATAAGTGGTGGACTGGTCAGACGCACAGCGGTGTGCAGCGGACGCGCGCCTCTGCATAAAAGTTTGCCAGCGACAGCGAGACTGTCTTCCCGAAGAAGCCGTCTGATGGGTTGCCGAGCAGCCCAATGCGGGCATACACGCGGTGGCAGTTGGGTGCGACTACTGTCTCAGGCGCACTCTGACGCTGTGCAGACATGGGCTCTCTTGCAGCCCGCACTCCTGCTGATGAGTGCTATCACAAGTGCTGTGTTGCGGCAAAGCGAAGCACCAGTGGCGTTACAGGTGCGCCCTCAGCTAGATCCAGCATCAGACAGCATTGTGCACGGCTGGCTCTCCTCCTTGCGGCAGTTCCCGCACCTGCCATTGCTGGCCAGCAATGCATAAACCTGCCAGCACCCTATCTTGTTATATAGTCGGGTTCACCCCTCATTCTGTACCTCCCTGATCAGTCTTGCTACAGCATGCACCGCCTTTAAACCCGCTCACACTCTGCGCAATCGCGAGCGCGTATGGAAGGCTGGGGACTCTGGAACGGTCGCGTGCGTGTCGGCGCGCTTGGGAGCGCGCCCGGCCGCAGGCGCGTGGTAGTCGGGCATCGGGCGCGCCTGCACGCACGCCGCCAAGCCCTCTGCCAACGCGCACTGCGCACACGCATGAACAGGCCTCCACAGCGCCAAAGCTCTGGGTGCTGGGTTACAGGCACCGTGCGCTTCGGCCTGCGCAGCTTCTGGGCCCCCAGCAGCCCCACAGAGCGCCCGGGAGGTGTCCTAGCAGGTTGCATGCACAAAGCCGCGGGGCATGTTAAGCTCTACCTTACCCACACCCTACCATACCTTGAACTCCATCAGCCGGCGCTGCTGTTTCACCTCCGCGGCCTCCTGCGCGGCGCGGCGCGCCTCCTCGGCCTTCCACTGCGCCTGCGCAGCGAGTCCGCCCGGCGCCCCTTGTCAGACCGCGCTGTGCATGCGGCGCGCGGCGCAGCCAGCACGTCCGAATCCTGTGGCAGGTCTTGCAGGGCAAAGCAACCCTACCACTGCCGTTAGCGGGCATGGCACGGGCCAGCAGCGCGTCGCGCTTGGCCATGGGCTGCGCAACATGGGTCGGCCAGACGCGTGAGAGCAAAAGCTGTAATGACAGCTTCATCACAGAGCAACAAGCAGTGCACTGGCGGGCACGCGCCTCCAGCGCCTCCTGCTTGGCCTTGAGCTGCGCGTCGAACGCCGCGCGGCCGGGCGCGCGCGCGGCCAGCGCCAGCGCCGGCGCCGCCGGCCGCGTGAGCGGCCTGCCGGAGGGCGCCGGCGGCGCCGGCGGCGCGTGCGCCGGCGCGGGCGCCGCCACGAAGACCGTCGCGCGGTGGCGCTTCTCGGCCTCGGCCGCCTGGCGCGCGGCCTGCTCCTGGAGTGCCTGCGCGCCGCGCCAGCGGCTCGGACGCCGAGGCAGTTATCCAGCGCGCCATCACTCCTGCCGTCATGCAGTTCGGGCCTGCTGTTGCAGGCGAGCGACGGCAGCGCGGGCGCAGCCCCGCCCATCTTGCGCAGCGCTCGCGACTGCGACGCCCCCACCGCACAGCTGCGCAGGGGCGCTGGCCTACGACAGGCGCTTAAATGCGACTACGGCAAGCTGTGTTCCACCTAGCATGTATGAACACAAGTGCACATGCTCAGCAACACAGGCTACACGAGCGCACGGTTGCGTTTCCGCGCCTGCTCGTGCCGCGCCTTGCTGCGCAGCCGGAATGGCGCCGGCTGCGTGGGCGCGCGCTCGGTGGGCGCGGGCGCGGGCGCCGGCGCGCGCGTCGTCAGCGGCGCCGGCGCCGCGCGGAAGGGCGCCTGCTGCAGCACGCCGGGCTCCCGGGCGCCCCGCCGCGCGGCCGCCCCGCGCCGCGCCTCGCCGCGCGCCTGAACAGGCCATGACCGAGTCAGCCGGGAGCAGCCCTGTTCGCGCTTGACCCTGGATTGCCGCACAAGCATGCCCAGCCTGAGCAGCCGCCCTCAACGAACTGGCGGCCACGACAAACGCTCTCGTCTGGGCTATGCAACGCAGCTCGTGCGCGTGCAGGCCATGCACACGCCGAGCACAGCAACAACGGTAGTTTGCAGTGTCAGGGGGGTCAAGGATGCACAAGAACGACTGGCCACATCTTCACATACGCTACACTGTAGATGCAGGTCCGCCAGAGAGGCGCTGCGCAGAGCCGCACGTCGGTGGAGAGCTGGAAGGGCTGCACGGCGGTGACGCTTTTGCGACGGGCGGCCGCACGCGGCAGGCGCGGCGTGGCCGACGGCACCGGCATGGCCTTGAAGACAAAGGGCGGCTCACACGGTGCCTGCGCGCGCCTCAAAACGGGGTGTCGGGGTTGTTACAGAGACTGACGTCCAAAGAGGCATGTGCCCGATAAGGCGCGTGTCAGTGGGGTGTGCACAGCATGAAGTACGCTGCAGAAAGCGCAGCACTTCTGGACCCCACTGGCGGAGCGGCCTGAAGCATCGGCGCTCACAAAAGCGCTGGCCGCAATGTGGATCAGGGCTGCCAGCGCACCGCGGCCGGGGCGCTGTGCGCGGCGGCGCGCGCGTCGGTGGCCAGGCGCGGCGCCTGCGGCTGCGTGGGTGAGCGCGGCGGCGGGCGCGGCACCGCCGCCGCCGCGCGCCCGTCCAGCAGCGCCGGGCTGCGGCATGCAAGCGCGTGTGAGCAGACTGTGGTGGCCGCCCATGCCTCTTTTTGCACACCAAAGAGTTGGACGAAACCAAGAGCAGACGCAGCAGCATGGACATGGCATGTTGACGCGCGACGAGCCGCAGCGCGCCGGGCGCACTTGACGGCCCGCGCATGGAAGGGCGGCAGGGCCGCCAGAGCCTCCGCCTCCAGCTCCGCGCTTGGCTTTACCGTGCCCGGCCGCGCGCGCGCGTCCGTCGCCAGCCTGGGTGCCTGCGCGCACAGCGCAGGCTGAAGACCACTGCAAAACCATCATCTGAGGACATGTCACAGCCTCAGGGTGCAAGCACGATCATGTTTGCGCCTAGATTGATTTTTTGGTGTGATGCATGCGTGCAAAAACTTGGTGACAACACAGGTTGCACAGTGCCCATGAAGCTTGCCTGCGCACTCATCACTGTGTGTGTGCGTGCATGCAAACATGTGCAGACTTCTCTGACACATCGTTGTGATGCCTCGAATTGTGGGGTAGGGGGCGAAGGGGCCGTGCAGCGCGCCTTGGCCTCGGTGAGCTGCCCAGCCGGCAGCGGGGGCGGCAGCGCCGGCCCCAGGTGCTGCCCGCGCGGCATGACGTGGAAGCGCGCGGGCGTGGCCGCCTGGAACTCGGCCACCTGCAGCGCGAGCGGCCGCCACTCCTGCGCGTCGGCCTGCGCGCGCCGCGGCAGGGGTATATGGTAGGGTTAAGTTAGGGTACCATACCCTATATCCACACGGTGTTGCGGGAATGCCGTGCGCGTCCAAGCAGTAGGGCGCCAGCGTTCTTGTCACACGAGGGCTGCTTGGAGCGGCTTGCCTGGGCGCAGCTCTGGAGCACCTGTCGACGATCACTGCTATGCGTTCGTGGGCGTCCAGTCCACCAGCACGGCGCGCTTGGTTGTTAGGCCGCATGACAGACATATTGTTCCGCCGAACACAGAAAACAATCTTCACTGCCGCCCCGGTACGACTGCGCAGCTGCGCACCGCACTGGCGTCCGCAGCGGCCGTGCGCCGCCGCTTGGCAGTGCGCAGGTCCGGCGCGGACGGCTGCGTCAGGCCGCGGCCGGCCGCGCGCTGCGCCTCTTGCGGGCCCGGGCGCCGCGCCGCTCCAGCCGCGGGCTCACTCGGCACTGGCGCAGCCGGTGCCTGCAGGCGCATGCACGCCCTGTCGGCACGCACACTCACACCACTGGCTCTCTGGGGAGTGTCAGAACTGTGAAGGCGCCTTTTGCGCGCAGCCACGCTTGCAGGCCACTGCCAATGTGCGTCACTGCTGCTGTGTCAGTCCCCTTGGCTCACAACCGGGGTCGGACGCCCCAGGGTCAACCATGGGTCTATACCGGCTGCGCCTCCGCCTCTGCTGCGCGTTTGCGCGTCTGCGGGCCCAGGCGCGGGCTGCGCGGCACTGTCGCGCGCGGCCGCTGCTGTGCCGCCGCCTTGCTGCCCTGCTGGGGCGCCTTGCTGTGCGCGGGCGGGCTGCCACCAACTGCCGCGCCAGCTGCGGCCGCTGCCAGCGGCTTTGCCCCGCGCAGCGCCGGGCGTCGCACGCCCGCAACGGCGGCCTCGGCGCCGTCACCTGCTCCCGCAACCCCTGAAAAAGAAATTTATGACGGTCTTTGCGGCAGCAAAGCAGCACTTCATGGCCGCGCCAGCTCAGCAGGAGAGTCGCACATGCGGGGCAGGATCAGGGAGGTAAAGAGACAGGGCCTGGCGCACTCATAGCGGCGCGAGCGGCAGGCGCGCAGGCACGCGTCCATGACGTCACAAGGTTTGGCGGCTGGCGCGGGGCCAGCGGCGCCCGCGCCGGCGCCTGATCATGCTGTCTTGCGGCTGCGACTGGCGCCTGCAGCGCAGGGCTGCTCTGCTCAGCAGCAGACCCAGTGCCTGCCGCGTTGTCCTGGGCCTCTGGCGGTGAAGGGGCGGCGCGGCCTGAGCCCGGCAGGCGCCCTTCCGCGGCCTGCTTGGAGGCGCGCACGCCCTCCGGGGTCGCAAGCCCTGCCGCGCATGTGCCGTGCGTTGGCCGCAACTGGGGCGGCCACCAGGCGCCGGGACTGTGTACAAACGTGCATGGCTATTCATCTCAGGTTATCTTCCCTCAGTTGGTATCGGCGCTGGCGCAAGCCGCGCGCACCCGCAGTCTGGCTGGTGTCGAACCAGCCGTCCTTATGGCAGGCAGGAGAGCACGTGGCAGCGTCTTCCAGCGCCTCGAAGTCGTAATAGCGCGGCGCATTGAACTCCCAGCGCGGGTCCACAGCTGCAGGGGCCTGCGGCGGCCCCGGATCCTGTGCGGCGGCGGGCGCGCAGACCTCCGCCATGGTGTCCTGCTGCCTCCTGTGCTCACTGTCCTCCGTCTACAAGCTTTCGGGCCTTCAGCAGCTGCAAAACCTGGACTTGAAAAGTGCAAAACCTGTAAATTCCAACAGAGCTCTGAGAGCTGTGATGGCCAGCCTCTTCGCCTGATGAGCCTACAGGAGGCCCTCACTCGGGCTGTGAGCGCACGCGCAACCTAGTGCTTGATTGATGGGCACGCGCGCACACTCTGCATAACATGTTCATCAAGCAGGTGTGCACGCCTCGGGTGATAGTCAGGTACATATGCACGGCTTGCCTTCGCGTGTTTTGCCAAGGCATCAGCACCACGCTGTGCGCGCTGTGCAGGTGATTATTGAGGGCTTCAAGAGCTACAAAGACCAGATAATTGCCGAGCCCTTCAGCCCGGCCATCAACGTGGTTGTCGGCGCCAATGGCTCCGGCAAGAGCAACTTTTTCCATGGTGCGCCGCTCTGCACACGTTTATGCGTTGCCGGCGCGCGCCTGTGGCAGAGGCTCTTTGCCTGCAAACCATAGGTAGCAGCGGGGCCGGTGTGAAGAGGGTGCTGCAGGCCAACGCGCGCCTGCGCCGCCGTTCAAACCTGTGCCTGGCTGGGGCGCTGTGCTGACGCCCGCGCCTGTGCCGCAGCCATCCGCTTTGTGCTCAACGACATCTTCACTACCTTCCATGCCGAGGACCGGCAGAAGCTGCTCCATGTACGCACCCGCGCCGCGCTTGCGCAGCCTGTCCTGCGGCCGGTTCTCTGCATGCGCAACCTTGGCCGCGAGCGCGCGCGGCTGCGGGGCCGCAGGAGGGCGCGGGGCACGCGGTGCACGCGGCGTACGTCGAGGTCGTCTTCGACAACTCCGACAACCGCTTCCCGGCGCGCCGCCCGCGGCCACGCCCCACTCCAACCTGCGCTGCACCGCCTCTGCTTGGCTGCTGGCCATGTCAGCCCCTGTGCAGCTCAAGCATACCTGAAAGCTTAGGTGACACAGAAGATGTATGCTGCAGGTGGACCGGGAGGAGGTGCGGCTGCGGCGGACCATCGGGCTCAAGAAGGACGAGTACCACCTGGACAAGAAGCACATCACGTGCGCTACCACGCTCCATGCACTAGCTGGCTGGTGACCTCTGGTACATGACTGGCAGCGTGCTGAAGCGCTGGGACAAAGATTGTGAAGATGATGAGGACACTGAGAAGTCCTGCAGAGGAGCATCAGCATGTGGCCACTGCATTTTAATTGCAGGCACCCCGTTCTCTTCGGAGAAATTATGGTCAGAGAGAGGATGGGCAGTGGTCCCACGGACTGCGCGCGCGCGCAGGAAGACGGAGGTGATGAACCTGCTGGAGAGCGCGGGCTTCTCGCGCGCCAACCCCTACTACGTCGTGCAGCAGGGCAAGGCGCGCCCCCCACCCCCCGGCCCTGGCCAACAAGGTGGAGACTTGTCGTTATTGCGCACATGCGGGCTGCACACTGCCCTTGGTTGTCCTTTGCTGTGGGGCTGCTCCTCGTCGCATTGCTGTAGCCGCCTCTCATCCGGCACACAAGTGTTGTGTAGGATGGACATGCAGGTTGTATTTGTGTCGTGGCTTGCCCAAGCAAGGACGAAGGCCAGATGCTTGTCTGAGCAAGGCATGAGGCCAGACACGATTGCATGACCGCGGCGCGCGCCCGCCAGATCATGGCCATGTCGACGATGAAGGACAAAGAGCGCCTGGAGCTGCTGAAGGAGATCGGCGGCACCAAGGTGTACGAGGACCGCCGCCGCGAGAGCCTGAAGATCCTGCACGACACCGACAACCGCGGCCAGCAGATCAATGAAGTGGTGCGTCCCTAATGCTGCTGCGTTTGTCCAGGCGGTGCACCCCCTCAGCAGGGCCACCACCGCTTTGCTAGTGTGTGGCAACGACCACAGACGTCGACTGAACCGCTTGTCCACTTGTCCGATTGTCCGCTTGTCCATGCAGCGCCAGGCAGTCATGCTGTGTCGTTGAGTGGGCGCCATGCCCCAGCATGGTAACGAAGCCCATGCTGTCACCCCCCCCCCAAAAACATAAAGGTGGAAAGGAAACGAGAGTGATGCATTGCGCAGCGCCCTCGCCCCTGCCTCATGGTCCATGCGTCAGCTCAGGCGCGCGGCCGCGCGGCCGCGCCCAGGTGAGCGCGCTGGAGGAGCGGCTGCGCGAGCTGGAGGGCGAGCGCGCGGAACTGGCCAAGTTCCAGGCGGTGGACCGGCAGTGCCGCAGCCTGGAGTACACCATCTACGACGCGGAGATCACCGACGCGCGCGCGAAGCTGGAGCAGGCGCGGCTCCGCCCCAGCCCTGCGGCTCGGTGTCCCCGGGCTGCGCGGCGAAGCTTGTGATCTGGCGCACGGCCGATCAGATGCTCGCGGCCGGGGTCTGGTGGAGTTGGGGCGCCCTGGATGAGTGGGGCTGGCGCACGGCCATGTGGTGCATTCCACGGCGCTGCGGCGCTTCCAGAGGCCAGGGCTGCTGAGGCTGTTTGAGGCGCTTTGCTATGCGCCGTTCTGGAGTGAAGAGGTCGAGGCAAAGCGTGAGCGTGAGCGTGAGCGCCGACGACATGTGCATTCCGTGACGCCGCGCTCCTTCTGCTATGCCCCTGCAGACGGGGTCGGTTCCGCTTGAACATATCATCATACTGGCGGCTTGATGGTGTAGTCTTTGAAGATGCAATTTGGCTACTTTGCTCCCTGCGGCATGCTGTTCTGCTCCCTGCAAAGTCCGAGGCATAACGCGGCCGCCCGGCAGCGCAGGTGGATGCGGAGCGCGAGCGCGAGGGCGAGCGCGCCGGCCAGGCGCGCGGCGAGGCCGCGGAGGCGCACACGGAGCGCAAGAAGCTGGACAAGGAGGCACGCGCTCTCGCAGCGGCGCAGGCGCGCGCCCCCGCGGCTGCCGGAGCACACAGGAGCTGCTCGCGTTGCTGACAGCCGCACACGAAGCTTCTGCCGAGCGACTGCGCACAAATGGGCTCACACCGTACTGCACAGCAAGCAGAGTTACTTCCTACAGCTGTGCGATTGCTTACAGTTCTACAGCGGCTCACAGTCCCGTCATGTCTGCCCAGCCACGTGAGCTGTTGCTCAGAGCGCCGTGCATGTTGCATAGCTCGCCATCTGTGTTACGACACGCGCTCGTATAGCCGTCGCACCGAGATGGGCGGCACTGCTGCGCTGCAGGAAGCCGCGCGTGCGGCTGTGGCCGAGGCGGCCAAGGACAAGGCGGCCGCCGTGTCCGCCTGCGTGCAGCAGGAGCTGGACGCTGCCGAGCTGCGCGAGCGGCTCGGCCGCTACGAGCGCACGCAGGTCCGCCGCAGGGGGCGGCCGCGGCCGGGCGCCATGGTCGCGCCTGGTGTGGAGTGTGGAGTGCATGCCTGCACGTATCCAGGGGCCTAGGGCAGCCCACAGCCGGAGAGTCGCGGTTTTGCAGCCGCCGACTGCGCTCAGCCCAGAGGCCTGCCTGTCTGCCTTGGCACATGGCGAGCTTGCATGCACGCTGCTATCAGGGCAAAACGAAGTGTGTACTCATGGCGCCCTTGCGCCCCGTGAACGCTTCTCGGCTGGGTGGCGAAGTCGCTCGCTTGGAGCTGGGGGAGCTGGTGCACAGCCTGGTGGAGCTGAGCCGATAGGATAGGTTTAGGGTTGCCCCTGGTGGCTTGCGCTGACCCCGCGCGGCCGCGGGCGGCCAGGCGGAGAGCTCGCAGAAGCTTGAGGAGCTGGCGGGCGAGCTGGCGACATGTGAGGCGGATCTGGCCAAAGTCAGCGCGGAGGCCGCCGAGAGCGAGCACCGCGCTGCGGCCGCCAGCCGCGCGGCCGCCGAGGCTGAGCGCCGCCAGCAGGCGCGCCCTCCACGATTTGCCCCTGGTCAAGACCGCGAGAGCATGTGCTCTATGCGTAGCGCGTGCGCATGCTGCTAGACCGCACAGGCCGCGCCGCAGACGTACTGTAGCTACATAGCCTGTCTCGCACGCCGCCTTTCCTCTCACCACCGGCGCGCTGAGCTCTTCTGTTGTCTGCATGTTGCATGGTGCAGCATCGTGCGAGCTGTTTCGCCCTGTCTGGGCAAGAGTCTAAGGACTCCTTGTGTCCACAACACACTGGACCCTTGCCAGGTGCAGACGTTGGACAAGTGAGGATGAATGGAACAGCCAGAGAAACAGGTCAGATGAAGACCCTGCCTGCACAAGCTGGCCCAAGCACGCCGCCCAGGCGGCGCGCCGACCGGGCGCCCCGCGCGCACGGCAGGCGCTGTACCTGAAGCAGGGCCGCAACGCCCAGTTCGGCAGCGCGGAGGAGCGCGACGCCTGGCTGGCCAGCGAGGCCGCCGCGCTCGAGCAGGCGCTGGGTGTGAAGCAGGCCGCCCGCGGCGAGCTGGACGCGCAGGCGCAGCGGGCCGGCGCGGAGCTGCGGGACCTCGCGCAGGCGCGCTTTTAGTTGGCAAAATGGTGGCGTACAGTTACTTGACCAGGTAATTAAACAGTGGTGCGATCATTCGATGAACGCGTGCAAAAAAAAAAGCCTCCACAGCGCTACGTGTCCACAACTTAGAGTTAATGAGATTCAGTGAGCGCTGCTGTTGCGCACATGGGTGTGCGTCGGCTCTGCCTCGCCGCACGCTCCACTGTGATGCAGTGATGTGCGCCATGGTGTGAGTGCAGTGCTGGTATGATAGCACAGTGCGCTTGACCATGGCGACGAGAAATCTCATGTACAGAGCGAAGGTACGCAGCCGGGGCACAGTGCTCTTTCACACTGCTGTGCAGACGTGCACACTGCACATCCTCGAGTGCCTGCAAATCGCGAGGCCATGGTCCGGGGTAGTGGTGGGCTGTGCAGCGGCGGTTCCGACTGCTGCTGACGTGAGGACCTGCATGCTCACCGCCCACCAGCGGCGCAGGCCATCAGCGACAGCGAGGCCGCGGTGCGCGACGCGGAGGCGGGCATCGCGGCGGCGGAGCGCGAGGCGCGCGAGACGTCCGAGCGCCGCAACGCGCTGCAGAACGAGCGCCGCAAGATGTGGGCGGCCGGCGACGAGGCCGACAAGGCGGCCGCCGCGCTCAAGGTCGAGCTGCAGCGCCTGGAGAAGCGGGCGCGCGCGCCCCGGCCGGCCTGCCACATGACCAGCTGCAGCGTGGGCGTTGCTCGAGGCTGAGGCGACTCCTTTTGTATTGCCTTGTGGGTGTCAAAATAAATTACCAGAACGGCTGATGCACTGTCCCTGTCATGTCTCCACAAAGCTCTATGCCAAGCACTGAGATCGACGTAAGACTGTACTTTCCCGTCGTCGCTGCCTGGCCGCGATTGTGGCATGATGCGTCATGATGGCTGCCTACTTCGAGCGACCCTTGCCCAATCGTATATGCGCAGACCGCGCTGAGCGCAAACCCTAAAACCCCCTGCTCGGTCCTGCAGGTGGACCAGGCCATGCCGCGCGACGTGGCGCGCGGTCTGAGCAGCGTGAAGCGCTTTGTGCGCGAGCACCAGATCCGCGGCGTGCACGGCACGCTCATCGAGCTGTTCAAGTGCATGCCGCAGCTGTACACGGCTGTGGAGGTGCACCCCTCCTTGCCCGTTGCCTCGCTTGTCAAGCGCATGCACTACTCATAGGCGTCCTGAATGTGACTGTGTAGCAACCGTCGGCATCGACGTCGAGCGCTGTGTCCATTAGAGAGTAGGTGCAGTTGCAGATGCGGCGGATGCACGTCGATGGCTGGCGCAGGCCTCCAGTGTGTTTCTCCGGTACTCTCTGAGTAGATTTTAGGTGGTTTTTGCTCTGCATGTGTACCACCGTGCATGCTTTCTAAAACTCGTCTCAAACCATTACCTGGGCTGAAACCAGCCAAGAAGGGGCCCATGGGGGCGCCAGGTGGCTGCGGGCAACCAGGTGTTCCAGGTGGTGGTGGAGAACGACGACATCGCCACCCACATCAGCAGCCTGCTCTACAGGGAAAAGGTGGGGCCCCGCCCCAACGACGCGCCCGGAGCACTGCAGGACGCCGTCTCGGTAAACGACTCACGACACATGCTGGGAGCACATGCCGATGTCTGTGGAGCCTGCTCTACTGCAATATGACATCCAGCATCGCACACCACACCAAGTTCACACCGGACTCGGGGGCGCAGGCGGGCCGGGTCACGTTCTGCCCCCTGAACCGCATCGCGCCGGAGGCCGTGCGCTACCCGGGCGACCTGGGCACCGACGCGCAGCCGCTCATTGCCCGCCTCGAGTTCGACGCGCGCTTTCAGAAGGCCGTGCAGCAGGCGCGGCGCCGGCGCTGCTGCCGGCCCAGTGTGTTCTGCACACAGATCCGATTCGCATGCAGACCTGATTCGCATGCAGACCTGATGCCTGGCGTCCTGATCTCCCAGCCACACAGAGCGCCAGTCTCTCCTGTCCGTCCTTGCCCGCTTCATATCAGACGGCTTGGCGCTCTCAGCGCTTGATGCGCTGCAAGCTCAAGTGCATCAGTAGCGCTTGTGAGGGCAGGCGCCTGGCAGGCAGCGGCCGTGTGCAGCAGCCTGAGAGGCGGGAGATGCGTCAGCACATGGGGCCGCTCTGGGCAGCAGGCATGCGAGCGCGTTGCGCGTGGTACTCAGGTCTGGCGCCGAGCGCTACCCAACCCTGACCCTATGCCTGCGCGGCCCGGCAGGTGTTCGGCAAGGTGCTGGTGTGCAAGGACCTGGACGTGGCCGGGAAGGCCGCGCACTCGTCCAACCTGAACTGCGTGACCATCAAGGGCGACCAGGTCAGCAAGAAGGGCACCATCACCGGCGGCTACCGCGACGCCAAGCGGTGCGCGGCCGCCTCCTCGCGCCGCCGGCGCCGGCGCCGGCGGCAGCTGGGCAGGCTGTGCCACGCCGGATGGCGGTGTGACAGGCGCAGCAGTGCTTCGTTCTCTCATGATCATCTCAAGTGTGCTGGCACATGCGCTGAGGCGCAGTACCCTACCCTAGTACTGACGCACAGCACCCTACCCTGCGCAGCTCGCGCATGGAGGCGTTCAAGGCGCTGGAGGAGGCCGGCGCGGAGGCGGCCGCGGCCGCGCAGCGGCGCGGCGAGCTCAAGGAGCGCGCGGACGCGGCCGGCGAGGAGGTCACGCAGCTGTCCGCGCAGCTGGAGGCGGCGGGCGCGCGGCGCGCGCACCTGCAGTGCGCCGCCCCGGCCCCGCGACGCAGGGTCCTCGGCGCCCCGCGCCGAGCTGCCTGCGCGGCCGGCCGTGCGCCTGGGCTGCTGTGTTGATATGTATCAAGAGCACCGAGCAGCACATGCACGCCTGCGGCGCAGCCCGCTCCTGGCAAATAGGGCATGACACCTACTACCACTTTCTGGGTGGTGATACGTGTGCCTCCTGTGCTTGTCACGCAGTGCAGCCTGCGGTGCCGCCTGCGGTGCGGCCTGCGGTGCCGCCTGCGGTGCAGCCTGCGGTGCAGCCTGGCCTGGTCGCGCTCTTTTCGCGCGCCAATGCCGGCGCGCGCCCCGACGCACCGCGCCGCGCGCCGCAGGACGGCGCTGGGCGCCGCGCGCGCGGAGCTGGCGGCGCTGCGGCGGCGCGAGGCTGACGCGCGCGGCGCGGCCGAGGCCCGCGAGCGCCGCCTGGCGGACCTGGCGGCCGGCGCGGACGAGCTGGCGCGCAAGGCGGCCGAGCTGCGCGCCGAGCTGGGCGCGCCGCTGCACGCGCAGCTGAGCGACGACGAGCGCGCCGAGCTCGCTGCGCTGGGCCCGCGGCTCAAGCAGCTGCAGGCGCGGCCCCTCTCTCTGCGGTGCGCTGTCTGCCAGCTTTGCTGCAGCGGTCGTCCGCGAAGAGACGGTGCGGGCGGCTGGGCGGCGCGCTCCGTGCGCAGGTGAGCCCGGGTGGGCTGGCCGCCCCCGGTCCGCCTGCCCGCAAGCAAACCCTACCTGAGTGAGGCCATGCAAAGAGAATCCCTGGGATGCGCTCCGCCAAGCAGGCCGGAAGCAGGCAGGGCCGGGGTTGACCCAGGGAGAGCGGGCGCTGGCAGTCACGGGGCGCGGGGCGCAGGCGGAGCGGGCGCGCGAGCGGGCGGCCGCGCTGGCGGTCGCGGCCCGGAAGGAGGAGCGGGAGGCGGCGCTGACCAGCAACCTGCCCGCAAGCAAACCCTACATGAGTGAGGCCATGCCGGGGGAAACCCTGGACGCGCTCCGCCAAGCAGGCCGGAAGCAGGCAGGGCTGGGCCCGACCCAGGGCGAGCGGGGCGCGGGGCGCAGGCGGAGCGGGCGCGCGAGCGGGCGGCCGCGCTGGCGGTCGTGGCCCGTAAGGAGGAGCTGGAGGCGGTGCTGTCCAGCAACCTGCGCCGGCGGCGCGACGAGCTGCGGCAGGCGCTGGCCGAGGCCGACGCCGGGGCCGCCCGGTGCGCCGGCGCGCGGCGCTGGCAACCCGCCTCGCTCATGCCTCCCCTCCTTTGGCACGACACTGGTCTGTGCGGGACGGGCTGGCGATGCTTTACGTCGCACGAGAAGGGTGCACCTCTGCTGTCCGCAGTGGGTGCCACTGCTTGCTGAGACCCAGTGCGTAACCCAGGGCACAGAATCAGGTGATGCTGCTCGCCCGCAAGGCGCCAGGATGCAACCTCAAGCTTCCCTGGCCGGGCGCAGGGCGGCGCTGGAGGCGGCCAGCGCGCAGGCGGCGGCCGCGGCGGAGCGCGTGCGCGGTGCGGAGGCGGCCGAGGCCAAGGCCGAGGCGGCGCTGGAGGCCGGCGCGGCGCGGCTGCGCGAGCTGGCCGCGCAGGCGGAGCGCCTGCGCGAGCTGGAGGCGCGCGGCGCGCTGGGCGTGCAGGCGCGCGCGTGCCCGGTCGCCGCGCGCGCGCACGGGCGGGGCTGGCCCCGCATCGAGTGTGAGCGCGCGCAAAGCATGCGCGCGGCTTGCACCTGGGACTCAGCTCGCGCAGGCGCCACCTGCCTGGCATGAACAGCATTCACATGTCAGTAGCGGAGTTATTGCGCTTGGCCTGCCAGTACACACGTGGACTTGGGCATGCGCCGTATGGGCAGCCTCTCAGGCGGCAAGACGTGCGCGGGCTCGACCTGATGCACGCGCACGCGCACAGACCAGCCCCCAGCACCCAGCCGCCGGCGCGCCGCGCAGGACGAGGCGCGCAAGGCGGACGCGCTGCTGGCCAGGCGCGGCGCGCTGGCGGCCAAGCGGGCGGACCTGGAGCGGCGCGTGCGCGAGCTGGGCAGCCTGCCGGCGGACGCGTTCGAGCGCTACCGCGGCACGCCGCTGCCGGACCTGCGCGCGCTGCTGGCCAAGGCGCAGGCGCAGCTCAAGAAGTACCAGTGCGTCAACCCTAGCTCTATCCTAACCTGCCCTTACCCCACAGGCCCCATGAGCGTGCTGTGCGCAAGCGCGGCGGGTGCCCATGCGCGGCCGCCCATCGGCTGGTGCCGCCCGCGCACGCGCGCGCGCGCAACCCGGCGGCGTGCCTTCTGAGCCGTCTCATGCCGTCTGCGCGCTCAACTGCCGCAGGCGTCGACCAGGAGGCGTGCAGCGGGATACACACGTCTCCCAAGCGACTTCCTCCCGCCTCCCCAGAAAAGTTGGCGCCCCCGTGCCCCTGCGATGTGAGAGCGCGGGCGCAGGCACGTCAACCGCAAGGCGCTGGACCAGTGGACGAGCTTCACGGAGGAGCGCGAGCGCCTGCGCCGGCGCCAGGGCGAGAACGCGCGCGGCGAGGCCAAGATCCGGGAGCTCATCAAGACGCTCGACATGCGCAAGGACGAGGCCATCGAGCGCACGTTCAAGGCGCGCCGGCCCCGCCGCCAGCCGACATGGCGGCGCGACTCGCAGGGGCGGCCGCGCCGGGTCAGTGATGTGGCGTGCTCTCGATCGCCCGCAGGCTCAGCGTGACGACCTGCCTGGTATCTCTGCGGGCTGGCGACGGGCGCTGGCGCAGCGGAAAGTCGAGCAGCGCATGACCTGTTGAGGGGGCGTTCCGGCTTGTAAACCGCCAGCTGTGCGCGGCAGGGCGTGGCCAAGAACTTCCGCGAGATCTTTGCTGCGCTGGCGGCTGGCGGCAAGGGCGAGCTGGTCATGCAGAAGCGGCTGTCCGGGCCGGCCGCGCCCGCGCCGGCGGCCGGCCTGGACGCCGAGGGCGATGCCGGCGACGAGCAGACCGAGGCCGGCGGCGTCGCCGAGAAGTATGTGGGCGTCAAGGTCAAGGTCCGTCTTGTGCCACAGGCGCTGCAGTCAGCTGCTGTTCGGTCAGAGGTTGGGGCAGCAGCATGTTGGGCCTGACCTGGAGCTGGAGGGGGTGGACGTGTTGGGTTCAATAAAGGCAGCGTGCCTGATGGGATCACATGCTGTTCAGAGGGTGCTGAGCGGCGAGCGCAAGCTGGCTGCATGTTGTTCCATGCTCACCGTTGCAACCATGTGCGTGAGCCACCACTTTGCAGCAGGTACTGCCATGCACATGCGCCTACAAATGTCCTTTGGCGCAGCTCGTCGCTCACGTTCATTGCCGTTGCAGACATGCTCGCAGCCCTTTGGGCTTGCAGCCAAACAAGCCTGTGCGCGGCGGCAGGTGTCGTTCAGCGCAGGCGTGGGCGCGGTGGCCTCGCTCGCCGCGCTGAGCGGCGGGCAGAAGACGCTGGTCGCGCTCGCGCTCATCTTCGCCATCCAGCGCTGCGACCCGGCGCCCTTCTACCTGTTCGATGAGATCGACGCCGCGCTGGACCCGGCCTACCGCACGGCCGTGTCGAGCATGCTGGCCGCGCAGGCGGCCGACGCGGCCAACCCGGCGCAGTTCATCGTCACGACCTTCCACCCGCAGGCGCGCCCGCCGGCGGCGCTCGCGCAGGCCACAGCATGTCCTGCCTGCTTGCCAGGTCGGCGTGGCCCACTGGGCGGCACATTCTTGCTACGCCCGTCCGCAAGCACGCCCGCAGGGCGCTCCTGTGTGTCCGGCGGGCAGCGCCATGCCTGGGATGCGCCTGTATTGCAGAGAGGGTGTGTGCGCTGCTCGCACTTCACGCCAACGTGAGCCCAGTCGGCAGATCATCAACCTCTCCTGTATTTTTGCTGCCCTCCAGCTCCCCGCCAACTTCCCGCCCGGCGGCAGATCATCAACGAGGCGGCCAAGGTGTACGGCGTGTCGCACAGCAGCCGCATCAGCCGTATCGACGTCGTCACGCGCGGGGACGCGCTGGAGTTCATCAAGGACGAGGCGCGCGCGGCCGCGCGCGGCGGCGCGCCGCAGGCCAACGGGGAGGACGAGGGTGAAGGCGGGGACCAGGTCATGCGCGACGTGGACGCCGCGGACGGCGCCCTCGGCGAGCACGGCGCTGCCGGCCTTGATGTGGATGAGTGACGTCCCTCATGCTCATCGCATGACTGCTGCAGCAGCACATGAGCGGGCGCCTCATCTTCGCTCGCAGGCGCTGAGCGAGAAAGAACAAACGTCGTGGAATGCCAAGAACCGCTGTCTGAACACCAAGCGTCTGCGTACTTGAAGCCGTCATGCTTTGTGCAAATACATCTGTACTTGGAAGCACGTGTCAGACTTGTGCTGTGTGGTAGCTTGCTATTTTTGTTTTCCTCTGCTGCTGTCTTATATGTTTGGCTTGTTGTCTGCATGCTGGGACTTTGGAGTCACATTGTCACCAAAAACGCAGCTGACTTTGCAATATTCATGTGCATATCTTACTTCACATCCCGGCGTCATAACATGCATAAGATGCTGAGCACATCTCAAGGTGCATTGGTTGAAACGCTTGGGAAAGCTCAGACCTGCTTATATATCATGTCAGGCATCCTCCTGCTGCCGTTCCCGATCCTTCAGCCGGGCATCCCACAGCCGCAGCTGCTCGCGCTCATGCTCAGCTGCTGTCGCCTCGGCCTCTGCTCTGTCCCTCTCCTCCTGAGCGGCCTTGGCAGCCGCCTCGCCGGGCTGCTCGACACGGCCGCCACCGCCAACGGCGTCGCGAAATGCGCGTGAGGCGTCCTGCACTTGCGGTGGCGCTTGTAAGGGGTGCCGCCGCTGCCAAGAATACTTGCCCCACACCCTAAATCTATGAAGTTCCCAGGCACTCACCACAGGAGGATGCGTGTGTCGGGTGTGACGCTGTCTGAATTGCGGTTGTGCAGCACACCAACGATGGCGAATTTGCATGACCACTCCGCAGGCGCCTGCTGTTGGAGCAAGCATTGCGCGCCTCCAGCATCATGATCAAAGCCGCCCTGCTGTGGAAGGGCGGCGCAAGACTCCAGGAGCAACTGCTTACCAGGTCTGCAAAGTCATTTTCAAGGTCCAGCACCAGCTCCAACAAGCAGCAGGATGAGCAGTCATATTGACAGGGGCCGCACCGCCAGGCTGTTGCCCCGCGCCGGCGCCCGCGCGCTGGCGGCTGCTGGTAGGTCCAGGCCGACAGCCTCCGTCTGCGCCACCCGCTCCAGCTGCGCACCACCCCGCGCACAAGGGGCTTTGACCGCCAAGACGCCAAGGTATAGGGGCCACAGGCGGTCACCGATGGGGCTCCTCCACATCAAGCTGTACAACCTAGTGCCCTGTGAACGACCCCCTACAAATGCATGCTATTACAGCACAAGGACAGCAAGCCACAGCAGCACAGGAGTGCGATCAAATATCTTGGTCGAGGTGTTGAGCAAGGCACACAGACAGGGCCTCACCTGCACGTGCGCGACGCCAAGCAGCAGGCAGGCGACGGACAGCGCGTCCAGGCTGAAGCCGTTGCGCAGGCTGGGCAGCGCGTATGCGACCGCGAAGAGGTAGTACAGGCGTGCGCGCGCCGGGTCCTCAAGCGCCGCAAACACCCAGGCCTGCGGGCACGCGACTGGCCACTGAGTTCGGTTGCCATGGGACTGTGCAACATGTGAAGAAGGTGCTGTGCCGGTGCAGCGTCAATGGCTGTGTGTCCACAGCAATCAGCAGCGCTGCTTGAAAACATATGTCAGTTATGAATCTGCTGTGCGGCTGCAACATCGCGTTCAGGCAGCTCTGACCTGCCAGCCTGCCCTTGCCAGCACGCGCCAGCCAGTTGAAGAGCGGGATGAAGCTGATGACCGTCATCACGCCCCACTTGACCTCCTCCCCCTCCACCTCGTCCAGGTCCTCGGCTTTGTCCTCCCGGTCCACATTGCGCACGCGCGCCCTGCCAGTGACCAGCGGCAGCGCCGAGTAGCCCAGGCCGGCCACGATGGCCACGCCGACGCTGAGCTCCACCAAGCTGTTGTTCAGCAGGCCGCGGCAGCGGACGCTGCGGCTGCGCCGCCACGGCTGCCGCTGCGCTGGCAGCACCCGCTGCGCGCCCGGGCAAGGGGGCGTGAGGAAGTGAAGTCTGACCTGGCTGTGCCGCTGGAGCGGCATTGGGGCGTGCCCAGCACGGCACTCCTCGCTCGTGCTTGCTAGTTTCGTGCCTTGTGCTTACTGCTCTTGCGCTGAGGCTTGAAGTTATGCTTCCGGACACCTATATAGGCTTACTTGTGCACACAGCTGCCTGCTGTTGGCGCACTGCTATCTAGAACAGCATCCTGACATCGTTTACGTCCAGTCCATACAGCGAAGGCTCTGCTTCGCGCGGAGACAGTGAGCACATCACCAGGTTCAATCTTGATATATTGTCTGGATGGAGGCTGCCGCAGACATACCAGGCTTTACGCCGCTCGCAGTCATCCCACTGTCTTGCGACAGCCAAGAAGGCCCGCCAGAGTGGGCTATGATCGAGCTGCAGGGCGAGCTGGAGCGCCGCGACCCCGTGCAGCCCGGCCAGGAGTTTGCTTTTGGCCAGCTCAAACACTCCAGCACGGTGCGCGCCCTGCCTCACTCAAAGTGCCTCAGCGTGCAAGATGCACCGGCAGTGTGAGAGAGCTCTGCGACGAGGGCCGCGTGAGCTGGAGTGCGCTGCATGCACACCACTTGCTTACTCCCGCGAGCGGCACAGACTTACTTCCGCGAGCCTCACAGAAAGAGGGCGTGATGGAGCTGGTCATCGGCTATCACTTGCTGGAAGGCACGGCGGTGAAGCTGAAGAAGCCGCTGGCGGTTCTCGAGAAGCGCGCCGCCGCGGCAGACGCCAGCATGGCCGAGGCGGACCCGCCGAGCGCCTCTGGCAGCCCTGCAGCCACCGGCGACCGGCCCGCCTGCTCTGGGGCGGGCCAGCCCGGGCCGCTGGCACCGGCGCCTTCAGTAGAATACAAGGTGCGACTTCTCAAGCAGCGGGGGCACAACTGCGCCAATGTCTTCTGCCTCCTGCAGCGCTGACTGTGGGCGGTCTGCTTGCAGGTCATCGGTGTGATCAGGCAAAAGTGCCTCTTCAAAAACCGGCCGCGGGCGATCATATCAAAGGCAGAGCCATCAGGTGGCGGCACCACATGAACTCTGTGCTAAGTGTGGCTGCCGCTGGTGTTGACTGTAGTGATGCGTGGGCTGAAGTGAGTGCATCTGTAGCCCGTGCCACGCATGCATGTGCACACATGCACACAATCCCCAGCCTTCCAAACCCTCACACTCCGGGCACAGCTGACATGCACAGGCCTCCCAGGACTGCGGGCACAGCCAAATGGGCTCGACACAACCCGCACACGCATGCACATGCATGCGTGCCACATGCACATGCATGACGTGACAGAAGGGCGCAGTGGGCACAGTGCCGCCACGCTGCGGCGCCACGGTGCGGCGGGCACCTGCTACCCTTCCTCCAGCTCGCGCGCCCGCCTGGCGGCCTCCCGCGCGGTCATCGCCAGCGTGACCACCTTGCCAGGCGCCCGCATCGGCGGCGGCGCGCTCCGCTTGGCCACCCCGTTCGGCCCCACGCCCGCCGGGCCCGCCGCATGCGGCCCTGCCCCACCCTGCGCGCCTCCGCTCGGCCGCTGCGCCGACCCCGGCACGGGGCCCGCCGCTGGCCCCGCGCTGGCGCCCCTGCCGCCTGCAGCGCCTGCGGCCGCAGGCAGCCCCGAGGCGGGCGCCGCAGCGCCGCCCGCCGCGCACGGCGGCGGGGCGGCTGGCTGATCCGGAGGCGTTCTCGAGGCTGCAGCCCCGGCGGGCGCGGCGGCGGCTGCCGGGGCCGCGGGGGGCGCAGCCGGCGGCGTCGCGGCGGGCGCAGCGCCCGGCGCCATTGCGCCCGCGAGCGCCCCGGCGCCGGCGAGGACCGTGGCGGGGGGGCCGACGGGCTGCTCCGGCAGCGTCAGCGGCGGCGCGACGGAGCGCGGGCCGCTGCCGGTGCGGCGCGTCTTGGCGAGCGGGCCCCAGCCCTCCACGTTGGGCGGGAAGCGCACCGCCTTGGCGCCCCGCGCCGCGCTCACCGCATCCTGCGCGCGCGCGGCGGCCCACATACCAGGCTCAATCGGTGGCTCTTGCCCGCAGCGCCCACGCGCCTCTTTTTTACTACAGAAACCTGCGGCGCCACTTTTAGTGCAGATCCATCGCTGCCAACGCCCATCCAATCCGCCTCTCCCCTGCAGGGATAGTGCTGGCAGCTCGATGGACACAATAGGCCAGGCTAGCCACGCTCAAGTGCCGCAGGCGAGTGTGGCTGGGCTATGGTGTTCACGCGCGAGGGCTCTGCCTCCAGCAGGGCCATGCGGCGAGCAGGCAGATTGCATTACACACTGCACTCCAACCCTGCAGGGCAAAGCCCCCATTGGCCAGCCGCCACAGCATGTCGCAAGGCCGCCAGAGCATGTCGCAAGGCCGCCAGAGCATGTCGCAAGCAGCGTAATGCCGAAATGCGCCAAGGGCGCGCACGCGCGCGCGCGAGAAGTCCGCCTTGAGCTCGGGCGCCTTGGCGAGCAGGCGGCCCATGTAGGAGGCGGGGTCGGGCGGCCGCTTGTGCGGGTGCTCCAGCGCCCAGCAGCGCATGACGTCCCAGATGACGCCCGGCGGCGCGTCCGTCTTGACGCCCAGCGGGTTGCAGTGCGTCGAGGACACGCGGTAGCCTGCGCGCACCCGCCACCTATTTGGTGGGCTCGACGCCCTATTTGGACACTGACGGACTGCCGGCGCTTGAGCCTGGGCCTGGGCTGCAGGCCTTCTGACACGCAGGCAGCTTCAGCAGCGCGTACGGTGTTGTTTCACACAAGCGGCCAGGCAGCTGTCAGATGCTCTGTGAGACAGCGCCAGCTGCTGGTCTCCCCGCACATGCAAATTGGTAAGGCTGTGACAGCATGGCAAGCAGAGCATGCTGAGCCGTCACGAGCTGCCCACTCAAAAATGAACCTGCGCGCTCGCTGCGGTGCTGGGGGCGCCTGCATCCCTGAGGGTTGTGCAAACCCCAGGGGAAGGGTCAGGGCACCGGCATTGACGAGCGCGGAGCGGAAAGTGTCGGCGGGCGGCGCGGACAGCTTGACCGACTTGGCCACATCGTGCAGGTTGTAGTACAGCGGCGCGTCCGGCAGCTCTTCCAGCGCCATCGCCAGCATGCCGCGCAGCTTGGCGTACGACGCAAAGCGCCCCGGCTCCGCCTGCCGCGTGGGGGGCGCCCCGGTCAGAGCAGCGTCGAGGTGGGCGTATTCAGAGCTACGGCGGAGTGGTCCTCTTCAGAGCTACGACGACCGCACCGAGGTGCGATGCTGAGGGGCAGCTTCGCAAGCGTGGCGATAACAGGCTAAGCTTCACCAACCAGCGCTGCAGTGACCTCCCAGGCCGGCATGCAGCGCCGGGTCAGCCAGACAGGGTCCAAGTGGCAAGCGCTGGGCAGTTTGCGGGCGCGACGGCAGGGTCGCAGCGACACGACGCCCGACAGTCACGTCAGGCAGGCGGACGTTTGGTGTGGAGATTAGCCAGTGGAGGAAAGCAACAGCCACTCTAAGACCGCAGGTGCAGGGGCCGCACGTCGAGGATCTCGATGAGCCCCTGCAGCCACTCGGGGTCATGCAGCGGCTCCGCCCACAGCGGCCCGCCCATGAGGTAGCCCGCGCCCGTCTCGGCGCACTGCTGCGGCATCGGCGGCCCCTGCCCGGGCACATACTTCACATTGTTGTGCTTCAGCACCTGCGCCGCCGCCGCGCCCGGGCGTCAGCAAGCCTCGCGCTGCTCCTTGCTCAGCCTGAGCGCCCCGCAGAGTGCACACTCTGCGGCCGCATGGGGCGCCCCAGCCTGCGCCACCCTCTGCGCCATCACACTCTGCTCCAGAGTGCCATGTGAAGACCTGCCCCTCTTCTACCACGCCGCGCGCGTGCCCGGCGCTGAGAGAGACGGCCGCGCGGCCGGCAGCGCGAGTGATGCCCGCCCAGGCAGGGGCGTGCCAGCCCACCTCCCTTTCCCTTCACAGCACGCACCGCACACATACTGCGCATGTGCAGCGCGGCCGCACAGTGCACTGCATGCTGGACGGCCGATAACGAATCGCCGACCACAGTGCTAGGGCTGGGGCAGGGCGGCGGCCGCGCCTTGCGCCCGACGCGCTGCGTGAAGAAGGAGTCGCAGCCCTGGCTCTGGAACACGTACATCTGCTTGCTGGCCGCGTCGCGCACGGCCACCGGGCTGGTGTACACACGCACGAGCAGGCGCACGTAGAAGTTGATGCTCAGGCACAGCACCTGCGTGAGAGGGCAGGCTTCAAACCCTACCCTGCATGTCCGCACGGCAGCGGAAGCACGCGCGCGCAACATGACCGCGCTTGCTGCATCCCTGGCAGGCTGCGGGGCAGTCGGCTTGCTGTGCACACGACCTGAGTCAGCACTGACAGCGGCGACTCTCGGATTCTGTAGGTCCAGGCCAGTGCCGCCGCCCGCGGCCGCCACCCGCGCACCGGCACGATGTGGCGCTTGTAGCGGTTGGCGTGGCCCTCAAGCGAGGCGAGGACGATGCGCAGCGCCATCTCGTGGCAGTACGGCCGGTGCAGCGGGTAGGCGCCGTACTTGGCCCAGCACGAGTCGCCGTTGTTGCCGCACAGCACTGCGCGCGCCCGCGCGCGATCAGCGCCTGAGCTGGGATCGACACCACCCAGCGACGGCGGCCGGCCCACTGCGCTGCTGCGCGCGCGCGCGCGTACGCTCGCGGGGCCGCCACGCGGACTCTGTTGACACGAACAATGCAGGGCTGCAGTGCCGCGCAGCGGCGCCACGCATGGCCCTACGGTGGCATCCGGCTGACTGGCGAGGTGCGCGCAGCGCCGCCCAGCCAATTGCGTGACACCGTGCACGCTGCGCATGCTGTGCGCGTCAGCGGGCGACGCCGCGCCTGCCATGTCAGTGGCGGTGACGAGGAGCAGGCCGCCATCGCTGACCGACTGCACGGCCGCGTCGAACAGGTGCGCCGGCGTGCCGAAGGGGTCCAGGTCGATGGCCTCGTACGCGGCTGGGTTCTGCGTGCATGAGAGGGTGAGCTTTAGTAGGGTGTGGCAGCCTCAGCAACTGCAGCAGGCGCCAAGCAGGTCGGGCATGGCCCCGGTGACGCACGCCGGTGAGGCGGGCGCTCAGGGCGCGTCTGCAGGGCATGCAAGCCCGCGGCTCCTGGGCCTCCCTGGCACAGGCGCGTGCATGCGGCGGCGCATGTAGTGCACATATCTGCTATATCACGGGTCTCCAAACATTCACTTCAACCCTACCCTGCATGCAGGCGGGCCGGCCGCTGTCGCGCGCCGCAGGGCGCGCCTGGTACATGACCAGGCGCGCGTCGCCCTGCATGGGCCGCACGAGCGCGGCCGCGGCGCCGCCGTTGTGCGCCGCGTTGCGCCGGATGGCCGCCACAGCGGCCTCGTCCATGTCGTTGGCGTCGATGCGGGAGATGCCGTCCACCTGCGCGCGCGCTCACGCTCGCTTGCCCTGCGCAGGGGCAAGGCCGCGGCCCGCTCCGGCTGCCCTGTGCCGTGTGTTGGGCCTGGGGCCGCTGCGGCCGCCTCGGTGCGTGTCGCTGGCGCCAATGCTGGAGATGCCCACCACCCGCGCAGGCTCTCCCGCACGCTCTGCCCCAAGCGTGGACGAAGTGCTTGAGCACTCCATCTGCTCTGCATCATGGCGCAGCGCCACGCAGCAGCCGCAAGCGGCCATCCACATGGAGAGTATGATGCAGAGTAGGCTGGTCTGTGATGCCAGGCCGCAGGGGGGCGACCCGGCATGGGGCGCGCGCCTCCAGCGCATAGCGCAGAGCGCGCAGGCCGGACGCGGCCAGGCCCTCGAGCACGCGCACGCCGCGGCCGCCCTGCTGGCCCGGCGCCGGCGCCGGCGCGCCGGCCTTGCGCGGCCGGCCGGGCTTGCGCTTGCCCTCGGCGGCCTCCCGGCCGCGCAGCGCCACAAAGTAGCGCAGCGCGGCGACCGACAGGTCGCGGTTAATGACCTGCGCACGCACGCGCGGCGCCGGGGTTCGAGTTTAACGCCGTCGCTGAGAGAGCTAGCGTGAGCCAAGCAGGCTAACCTTTGGGGGCCCGAGGACTCCGCTGCAAATTCTGTCTTTCAGCTGTTGGTGTGGGCGTGGAGCCCAGTACACTACAAGACACAAGCTCTGACTCCCGCGTGCGACCTGGACTCACACACAAGCCTGTAGAGGAGGGCCCTGGCCGCAAAGGCCGCGCGCGCCTGGGCGGGGTTGTAGAACACGTCTTCGCCCTGCAGCAGGATGGTGGCCGCGCCCTCCGTGATGGTGCGGAACCCCTCGGGCACCTCTGGCTTGCTCGACCTGCGCACAGCCTTGAGCTGGCTCGGTGCCTGCATGCAAACAGGTAATCCTGTGAAACATGTTTGACAAAAGGTCTGCCCCGACGAGTGGGAGAGAGTGGTGCAGTGAAGTTGGTCTGCACCAACAGACTGTCTGCTGGTCTGGTGGCGTACCCATTGGTTGCGCCTGCCGCAGGCGGGCTCGCGCCGCTCGGCTGAGCGTCGGTACTCATCCCGTGCGTGCGCATGCAGGCCAGGGCAAGGCCCTCATGCAGGTTTGGCAGCCACTGTCCCGCCGCCCGCGCTGCGAGCCGCGCAGCTCCCCAGCGTGCCACTCCAATGATGCTCTAAGCAGCAATTGCAGGCAGACAGCGCTTTCACTGGCGCCGCTTGGCTTGTGGGGTTTCTTTGCTTCAAGGCCAGCACTGTGAACGTATGCTGTATATACAGTGTGCGAGTTTATGCCAGTGACACCAGCGGCGGGACTTGACGGCCGGCACCCTAATTGCCTTGGATCTCACGTTACACGGACCCCTGCTTGTGTGCAGAGTGCTTGAATTTTGGCAAGCTGTTGCTACGACCACGCCTGGATATCAGCAGCAACTGCGCCTGGCACGCTATCAGCCTGCTGAAAACCTTGACTGAGTAAACGACCAGTTTGGTGCAAAGCGCGCATTTAGCCCGCACTTGCCAGCAGAGCTTGAAGCGCTCCAGCGTCGCGCCAGCCATGGCACCCAGCAGCGGCTCCAGCACGGGCACCGCGAGCCGCAAAGCTGGGTGCGTCTATTTTGAGCTTGGTGTGACACTTGGCGGAACGGGCCTGGTTCAAGTAATCTGCCTGTGGGCACCAAGTAGCCACAGAAGGCGCTACAATACGTATCCAAGGACCAAGCAGGGACTGTGTACCAAGCGGAGGTGGTTCGCTTTTTGGTGGTTGTGTGCCAGCGGGTTTCCGGTGGCACACAGAGCAGGTTTTAGCAGGCAGGCGTCAGCAGGAGTACGTGACTGCGGCATATATGCCTCTACCTGGGAGGCATGGCCGGCCGCCAGCATAAAGGTCGCAAGCATTGAGGGCGCCGGTTGCGCGACCTAATATTGGCTAGTGCAGCTAGTAATTGATGAGCAGGGCGAGCGCGGCGCACCTCATAGAGGCACACACATGATAAGCTGGGTTCTTCATCTGTTGCTGGCTGGTACAGGTACCGGTGCGTGAGCAAGGTGAGCGCGGTGGACGAGGGCCTGCTGCGTGCGGGCGGCTGCGCGGCGACCGCGCCTGCGCCCGGCGGCACTGGAGCAGCCTGTGACCTGGAGCAGCGCGGCCCGATGCTGCGCGGCGCGCAGGCGCGCGCGCTGCGCGCCGTGTCAGCGGACGTCAGCACGGTGACGCGGTGCGCGCTGCACCTGGGCGACGCTGGCAGCGGTGCAGCCCGCAGGACTGCGGCCATCCCAGCTTGCACAGACGTGCGCAAGAAGCAGCATTGCAGGCGGAGCTCATCGCATGCGATGGGTGGGTGTTGCAGCGCTCGTGCGGGGTCCACTTCAACCCATGCCTCCCCGCACAGGCTGGCGCATGCAGGCTCATGCATGGCAGCGGCTGCGCCACAGGCTTCAGGCGCGTATGCGCAGACTCCATGACCAACATGCCGGGAACTGGATGTGAGCGAGCGAATGAGGTGTTCACCCGCTGTCCCCAGGAGCGACCTGGAGCGGATGCGTACCGCGCCCGCGGCCGAGCAGCGCGCCGAGGGCGGCGCGCACGCCGGCGCGGACAGCGAGCGCGCCGCCGCGCGCAAGCTCCACATGGCGGGGGTGCGCCCGGCCTCGCGGCGACATGGCAAGCGCTGCGAGGCACCCCGCGCCTGCACCCCGCGCCTGGCATCCAGCCTGGCACGAGGGCGGGCCGCAGGTTCGTGGCGTGCGCAGTGCCAGCCGTGAAGCTCTGTTCCATGCGCCCGCGCGTCCGCCGCATTGCTTGCAGCTACCCACAGCTACCCACAGCCACCCAGCATCGCATGGCGCATACGGCGGACGAGTCTGCAGGCACGGGTGCCCATGCTGAGATGCCGTGCGCACCGCGGCAGCTCGAGGCACAGCGACGCGGCGCCGCAGCGGCGGCCGCAGCGGACCCCGAGCGCGTGGCGGCAGACGCGGCGGCGCGCACCCGCGCGGTGGCGCTGCGTGCGCAGGCCGGCGAGGAGGCGCAGCGCATGGCGGCGGTCGCGCTCGCATCCGCCACATTCACCGTCCGGCGCGCCCCTGCTGGGCCGCCCAGCAAGCAGAGATTGACCCGAGTCCATATCGACAGGTCGTGTCAGGAAACAGACGTCCATGTGTTCCCTGTGGGAGTCACAGGACCGTTCTCAGGTTGTGCCACCAGCGCATGCGCCTCACCTGAAGCATGCCCATGCCGAAACAGCAGAGCCTGCTGCAACAAGGGCAGCGGCGTCGCGTCTCAGCGGCGTGGCTCGCAGCCCTGCGCGGCGGTCGACAGGGCCACGCGCCCGCGCAGGGACCACCAGATCGAGGAGAAACGCGCGGCAGCGGATGCGGCCCGGCGCGCCGAGCGCGCGGCCGACGCCGCCATGGAGGCCGCGCGCGTCGCGGCGCTGGCGGTGCACGACAAGGCGCGCTTGCATGTTCGCCTGGGTGTGCAGGACGGCAGGCGCGCAATAACTTGTTGCACGACACAGGACAGTATGTCACCTTTTGGCGACCTAGTGCTAAGCTGACGGCGTCTGCATACAAGACATAGTCTGGATGTGCTGAGCAAACCGCACTCAAGGCTTGAAGAGGGTCGCGCATTGAGGCAGGTCTGCATGGAGCGCTCAGGCAATGCCATCAAGGACCTTGGGACCGCTTGCCAAGGGGTGTGCAGGCCGAGCGCGCTGTGTCCACGACAGTGCTGCCAAGCACCTGGCAGCGCCAGAGAGTTCATGTGAGTTCATTCCTTTAATCGCTATGCCAGCGGCTGCAGGCGGAGCGCCGCGCCGGCAAGGCCGTGCTGCACGAGCAGCTGGCGGCGCGCGAGGAGGAGTGCCAGCTGGCGGCCGAGGCGCTTATGGCCGAGCGCGCCGCCATGGCCGCGCAGGCGCGCACTCGCCCGCCCGTCCAGCGACGCTCGGCAGAGTTGTATCTTCATCCTCTGTGTTCACCCTCATGCGTCTTGCTACGCTGGCAATGCCCCTTCGTCTGCCTCCTGCAGGCCAGGTGCTGGACTTTGCAGGGCGGTCGCCAGCCGCTTTGCTTCATTTCATTGCACCAGTCCTAGTGTGGGAGCGTCCTGCTGCCTGAGCGGCACATTTATGAAGTAATTACAAGGGGAGAAGGTGTAGTAGGAAGGGTCTTTAAGCAGGCCACGCCAGTGGTGCGCATGTCTGCGCACAGGTGGCGAGAGCGCAGGCTGCGGCCGCCACCACGCTGGCCGAAAAGCGCGAGCGCGCGGCCGCGCTCACGCGCGTGGTACGCAGCGCGCCAGCAAGATCCTGCCTGTGCGCAGCCCTTGCGCAGTGGTGGCTGCATGCATCTGCGCTGCTCACTCCGCCTGTGCGTTGGCCACCTTCTGAGCCATGTGCATGGCAGGAGCAGCATGGCATGGCAGGGCTCTTGCCTTGGAGAAGCATCATGCAACGCCTGGTCCTGGAAGTCGCACGGCAAGGAGGTTCCATGACATGTGAGTAGCCTGCCTGTCGCACGGCAACGCGTGCCTTGATGGGGCCAGAGGACGAGATGTTATGCAGGTAGTGGCGAGCAACGCGGAACAGCTCGTGCGCAAGGCCGCTGAGCGTGCGGCTGCGGCAGCAGAGGACCGTCGCATCGCCGCCTGGCAGGCAGAGCGCGACGCGCGCGACCAGGTGCGCCATATCGTCCTGTAGCTGCCGAATGCGAGGCGCGGGACACGCATAGCAGCGCAAGTGCTGCTGGTGTGCATGAAGCAGAGCATGCGCTCCACAGGCTGTGGAGGCTGAATGAGGTCGGCTCTGGTTGCATCAGCCGTTCTACTGACACGCGTCGCGCTGTGGGACTGATGGTCGTCTGCGCTTGAAGCCAGTGCTGGTCTGCGCCGCCGACAGGCCGCGACAGAGGCAGCCGCGGCGGCAGCGGCGGCGCGCGAGAAGGAAGTGACGGCGCTGCGCGCTCAGCAGGAGCGCGCGCTCGACCGGCGATCCGAGCTGGACGAGCTGCGTGCGCGGCGGTGCGCCCTGCTCTGACAGCTCCGTGTGCCAAGAAAGTCCATGTTTGACGTGTTGTGGACAAAGGCATGTAGACTGGTAGACTATTAGACTAAATTTGTGTGTGGTTATGACATGACATGACAAGTCACCGTCCTTGAAGCAAGCGCTGAGGCATCCCAGTGCGCTACACATAGATGTTTGTCAGCGCGCGTGGTCCTCAGCATGGGCAGGTCGCATGCATGCAGGCCTGACGCGTCCATGCCAGCGCCGCCCCAGGTGGCAGGCAGCGGCGGACCGGGAGTGGCGCACCAAGGAGCGCGCAGAGAGCGCGCGCCTGGCGGGCATCCATGCGGACCTGTCTGCCGCGCGCACCGCGCAGGCCGCCGACAAGGCTGCCGCAGCGACCGCGGCCGCCGCGGCCGGCGCGGCGGAGGCTGCGGCGGCGGCCGCCGCCGCTGCCGCGGCTCGAGCAGAGCGCGAGGGGCAGGTAGGACGCTGGCTTTTGGTGTAAGTCATGAGGTAGCTACGTGTCGGCAGAGCTTCCTTCTGCGTGCGATGCGCATAATTCCTATGGATGCATTTTGCAACGCCGTTTTGGGTTGGCGCGTAGGAGCGCGCAGCAGCAGATGCGCGTCGCCGGCATGCGGACGAGCTGCGCGCACAAATGGCGGCAAACGCCGAGCGCGAGCGCGCGGCGCGCGAGGCTGCGCGCAGCGAGGGCGCTGAGGGGCGTGCTCGCGCGATCGCGCACCAGGCCGCCATTGAGGTGCGCTGTGGTGTTGTGCATTTGCGGTAGGATTTCCCAAGGGTGCTCGCCGAGAGGTGTGGGTACGCGGCCATCATGGTGTGCTATGGTGCTGTGGGCGTTACTTCACCAAATGCAGCAGAGGCGGGCCTGCATGCAGCTGCTTACAAGATTGCCACAATACATGCGCTGGGCGTCATCACATTATCAGACATGCCTGCATTGCTGCAGGATTTTGGCATCAGCAGTCGCATGTAATGCCACTTGCTTGAACTCGCCTTACGCAACCGTCGAGCACGGTGGCTGCCCTGTGCGCAGGCCCTGCGGCAGGCCAAGCTAGCGGCCCTCGAGGCCGCAGGCGTGCCAGCAAAATACCGCGCCCCGCTGGCCACCCGCAGCTTTGCCACGGCCGCGCATGGCTAGCGTGCGCGGGCGCTCTAGAGCAGCGCTCTAGAGCAGCAGCGCATGCACTTTCGACGCCTAAGAAGCTCCTTGCCTACAGTGAATGCTACAGCAACTGTCCTGGAGGCACGCAGAGCATTCACCTAGAGGCTGGACAGTGCAGTCCACATAAAAAACGCAGAGTGGTGGCCACCTGACCATGCAGGTGACCAAACGAGCTAGCTGCATTTGTGTGGCGGGTTGTCATGCCAGTAGTGCATGTCGCCAGACTATTTGTTTATGGGATATTACCCCATGGCAAGCCCCACCATGTTATATACACACATCTTGGCAGACACTCTGATCACACGTCTGCCTAAGCATCCACCCCTGCCGTGCCAAGCAAATACGCAGTGGGCACCTGCTGGTTGCAAGTGAAGGAACATCACCGCCTGCAGATTAGCGCAAAGCAGGGTGGGTGCACGCTTGCAAGTCAGAGTCCAGCCAGGTGCACGTGCTTTGACTACCTGTGGGCCACATGTGAGCATCAGAGCATCATCCAAGTGTAGCAGCGCTGTCTTCTGAGATTGTCCGCTCTCTGCACATGCCGTGCCAAGATGTGCACGCACAACAAAGGTGCGTTCCTCCTGGTGTTCCCTAGGCGCTTTGATTACTGTATTGTTTCCTTGCTTGCCTTGCTGCTGGCGATATATATTATCGACCATATGCTCACCGCACGGCCTCACTGCCTGCAGGGACACTGGGGCTGCTCCTTGCAAAGTGCCTGGTGTGTGCACTGCTGGCAGCGCCGGCCTGCGCGGCACCTGTGGCAGCCACGCTACACCTGGCGGAAAGCGCCACCATGCTGAGGCCAACGCCGGACGCAGATGTGCGCGCACACTGCGGCGCCTAGCCCCGGACTTGCACACGAGTTGCCAGAACTGCACACCATATGCAACGAGCGGTCTTACCTTATATACACGGCCTGCAGTTCACGCGCTCCCTGACTGTAGCCAGGCGACACAGTTTCTTGTCACCTGACGTAGCAGTTGACTTGGGTATATACAGTCGTATGGCCGCTCTGCAAGGTCAAAGCGCTGCTCTGCAGGTCGTCCAAGAGCGTGTGACGGTGGCAGTGCGGAGCCCCGGCCATTTCATTGAGGGCTTTGAGGTGCGGCCACGCCTGTTTCCAAGTCGCCCTTCTGTATGTCCCCCATGCACTCTGCAGCATGGCTTCCACCTGTACCTGACCGCCTTGATCACATGGGCTCTCAGCCAGGTCGGGACCTGTTGCCTTTTGAGGCAACGCATTCGACAAGAGTGACCGAGCGGGAGCCTGATATGCACGTTCTCCGCGTATGCGCAGCACACATTTGACGACTGCATATGGCGCGGCCGGCGCTTCTCCTGCGAATATACGAACACCAGCATCCCCGCTCAGGTTGAGGGTGCGCCCTTGGAGACTCCAGCTGGCATGCTGGCATGCTGAGCAGCATGCGTTTCATCTGCAGGCGCACTTCTGCTACCACGCTTCATCAGCCCCTGATGAGACACTGCTGTGCAGCAGCTGCTGATGCACTGCCCATTGTTAACAGTGGCAAATCAAGTATAGACACAGTTGAAGGCAGTTCACGTAAACCATGGGGTGGCGCCGCATGCGCGCAGCTGCAGACGCGCTGCTCTACCACGCACCCAACGTGTGCGCGATGGCGCCAGCGCAGGAGCGGCCGGCGCGGCGGCGGCCGGGGCAGCCCATGGTAGTGTACTCCATGGAGTCGGTGCGCGCGATATTGTCACTGCTTCGTCACCTCTGCTGTGGCAAGAGAGCAGACCAGTGGCATTGGCCTGTATGATCTGGCAAGCCGAGCTTGCTGACAGGCGAGCCTCATTCTAGCCATGCGCAGCTCTCTGCCTCGCCATGCCTGCACAGTGCCGCCCATGATGCGCGCACCCGTCGGGGCAGGCCGGCTACTACCCGTGCCTGGACTCGCCCGCCTTCATGAGCCTGTTCGACCTGGAGATGACGTACCGCTTGTCGGTGCTCCCACTCGTGCAACGCGCGCTCTTGCCGCCTGTCCGCTTGAACCGGGGACCCACATGGGCCCATGGTACATGGCTCCCCTGACTGCTTTTCCTCATCCTACTCGTGCGCGCCTGATGCCGTCTCCGCAGCTGCAGCGCAGGGCATCTGCAAGGACAGACAGGCAATGCTGCGTGCGCCAGCCGGCTTGCCCGCCGACGCATGCGGATCGAATCACGCAGGTCGCAATGCTCGCACCCTCAGCGCTGCCAGGGCGCGCGCGCGCAGGCCCAGATCCCGCTGTCGTACCTGCGTCCGGATCAGCTGGCCGCCTGGGGCCAGCCTGGCCTGGGCTTTGACGAGCGTGAGCCCGCCGCCGCGTTCGTGCAGAGCAACTGCAAGGTGCCCAGCGGGCGCACCGAGCTGATCGCCAACCTGATGTCGTTCGGCGACGTGCCCGTGCACAGCTACGGCAAGTGCGGCCGCCCAGCCCCCGGCCGCGTGCGAGCTTTGCGGGAGCCTGTGGTGTGCGCTCTGGTGGCGCGTGAGCCTTTGCAGGAGCCCGCGGTGTGCGCCCTGGCGGCGTGTGAGCTTTGCAGGAGCCTGCAGTGTGCGCCGTGCGATCGGGGCGGACGCGACGGTGGCACAGGCCCGATGACGGCGGCTGGAAAGAGAGGAGACGCGGGGCAGGTGCCTGAACGGCGGCAACCGCAGCCTCGCGGTCGGCGAGAGCAAGATGGGCGTGTTCCGCCGCTACCGCTTCTGCTTCGCGATAGAGAACTCCATCGCGCACGACTACGTGTCGGAGAAGCTGTGGGACGCGTTTGCGGCCGGCTGCGTGCCCATCTACTACGTGCGCCCTTCCCGCCACGGCAGTATATGATATCGATTGACACGCACAACGACGTTCTCACCATGCTGGCAGTGCGGAGCGCGTGCACCTCTTGAGCGCATTCAATGCATTCACTGTGCATTAACGTAACTGTGCGCCCATGCAATGCAGGGCGCGCCGAACGTAGGCCAGTTTCTGCCCGCGGCAAACGCCATCATCGACTACCGCAAGCTGGGCTCGCCGGCCGCGCTGCGCCTGGAGCTGCAGCGCCTGAACAGCGACGGCCACGCTTGGGCTGCCAAGGTGCGTTCCTCCCTGCCGCCGCATGGTCTGTGTCTAAACTTTGCAGGTCTGTGTCCAATTGGAGTAGTTCGGAGCTGGAGTGGACTGTTTGGAGCAGGGCCAAGCAGGTGAGGGGCGCCTGACACCGGGTGGCGCCGGGCAGCATGAGCATGGCACGTCTCATGAGAGTGTGCTTTGCGGAGAGGCTGGTGGCCACATGTCAGGCTGCCAGTGTGCATGACCTGTTAGGTCCTCGCCTCACGAGAGTGCGCTCTGCGGAAGGCCGGCGGCCGCATGTCGGGCTGACGTTCGCGCATGACCTTGTCAGGGCTTCAGGCATGCGGTGCGCAGGTCGCATGGCGCACCAAGCCGCTGCAGACGCTGAAGCCGAGCTTCCGGCGGCTGGCGCGGCTGGTCACTGGCAGCCACGCGCAGGTGCCTGCAGATGCCCTATGTGGCATGCGCCCCAGCGCGCACACACTGCAGCCTGCAGCAGCCGCCCCAGCCGCGAGTCAGATGGAATGCTGAAAGCAGCTGCACAGTCGTCGTGGTTCACCTTACCTGGCAAGCAGCTGCGCGGCTGCTCATGGCTCAAGTTGCACGAGCTTCCCAGTCACCAGCATGGCGTAGAGCGCGCAACCCAGCGCTCCTGTATACCCTGACGCCGGCGCGCGCGCAGTGCGACCTGTGCGGGCGGCTGCTGGCGCGCCGGCCGCCCGAGAACGACACGCGCGCAGAGGCCGTGCACCGGCGCGCGTGGGGCGTGGTCGGCGGGCCGGGCAACCCCGCGCCGCTGAATGTCACCGCCATGGCCACCGCGGCGGAGAACCTGGCCTCGCTCATGGGCCAGATGCAGGCCAGCCTCGCGGAGCTGGCTGACAAGGCGGCCCGGCACGTCAATGACACGGACCGGGGTCTGGGCATGTGGGCGCCGGCGCGCCGGCGGCCGCGCGGCGCGGAGGCGTAGCGTGGCCAGGCGTGCCCGCCGCGGCTGGGCGCTGGCCACGAAAGCTTATCTTATCAGTTTGCATGTCCTTGGCATGAAAATTGTGAGATACCGTGTGATATCTTGTGAGCTACTCATGCGCATCCCTGAGTGTGCCAGTTTGGATAACAATTGTGTGCATGCGGACGGGCTTCATCCTGGAGTTTGTGGTCAGCGTCACTGCCAAATAAACTTGAACAAGCACTGGCGACTTTGTGAGTCATCCGAGCTTGCGCATTGCAGGCGTCCCAAGTGTGAGTGTCTGGTGTCGTCTTTAGGGGTAGCAGGTGGGGACAGGGGCACGCGAGAGTGCTCTTGGCCAAAGCGCATTCGTCTCAATGTAGAAAAAGCCCAGACAGGGATGCCTGTAGCCTGCCTGCAACACACTTCCAAGGCCCAAGAACGCCCTTTCCAGCAGACCCACAGCACCAGCCGGGCCGCAGGCTGGATCCAGGCTTCTAACAAATGCGCGCGGCCACCACAGCACATATTCTGCAAAACGCTTGGGCTGAGCGCTACAGGCGGCCTGGCAAGTCTGACCCTACCCCAGCCTGGCACACCTCTAAACCCAGCCTGCCATGCTAAACAACACTCCCCTCGACGATGCCCACAGCTCCTCAAGCGAACCCATCGAGCGGCCGCACAAGGCGTGAGCACGGCGGTGTCGGCGCCCGCCAACTCAGCAAGCGCTGAGAGAGAGATATCCGCTGACGCACCCATCTGCGCCATACTTCTGACCAAAGACAGACCCCTGACCAGGCCAGCGCGGTGCGCACAAGCGCGAGCTCCAAGCATGGCGCCCAGCTGGCAGTGAATGCCCATAGGAAGATGAGCCCTGCCAAACCCCGTTTGACTCGTTTGACAAAGTGTCCGCAACACGAAGGCGGAGCCTAGGCGAGCAGGCATGTCAGGGACCGCAATGGAAGCCAGCCTGTCGATGCGGGAGCCAAAGACCTCAGCCCCGTACCCTACCCCTTGGACAGCACGGCACGGTGCAGCATGGTGGCAAAGTCCTGGTACGACGGCGTGCCGGGCCCGCGGTCCTCAACCAGGTACGGCAGCACGTGCTGCTCCGGGGGCGTGCCTGCACGCGCGCTCCTAGCTCGGCGAGCCACGGCATGAGTGTGGGTCACAGGGCAAGCGCGCCGGGGCGCTGGAGCATGCGGCCTGCGCTGCCCAGGTCTTGCCGGGTGATGCCGCAGCCCTGAGTGCAGTGCCATACCCTGCGCCCATGCTGCGCCAGGCGTTGGCCGGATCTGCGCCAGGGCTCTGTTACCCTAGGGCCGCGCGGCGCCGCACGCCCGGCCTGTTAGAGCCGCCTGTGGGCGCCTGCCGTACAGCAGCCAGCAGGCCGCACGAGTGCGCTCACACACTGCAGGCTGGCCGAGCGGGGCGGCAGGCAGGGCACCAACGCGGGCGCCGGCGCGGCGGCGGCGGCGCGCGCGCACCCTGCCGCACAACGAAGCAGGTGGGGTAGTTGCCGCGCGCGTCGCGCAGGCGCCCCAGCACCGCGTTGATGCGCGCCGACAGCTCCAGCCCGGGCAGCGCCGGTTCCACCTTTAGCACCTGGCTGTCCGGGACGGGCCGGCTGACGTCCACCGCAAACACCTGCGCGCGCGGGCCGGCGCCCGCTCAGCATGGCTCCTCTGTGTAATCAGGCACGATTGGCAATCAGCGGCCGAGCACATGACCAGACACAGCGCAAAGGCGGCCATCGCCCTCAAGCCAGTGCAGGGGCGCCTCCACCAGAACGCACAAGCGCCCGGGACGACGGCTCCTGATGCACAATATCAAAGAGCAGGCTCCTGCACTGCGGCGGCGACGGGGCAGAAGCCGGGCGCGACCTGCGAGATGAAGTCCTTGGGCACGCGCTTGCCGAGCCACAGCACAAAGATGCGGCCGCTGTCGAGCAAGTATGCGCCCGCGTCGCTCATGTACGCGCCCGTCAGCGGCACCGTCGGCGGCAGCCGCACCCTGCGGCAACGCGGCCGTCTGCCTCGTCAGTAGGCGGCATGTACACATGTGGACAGGCTCCGCCTCGAGGGGACTGCTCTGTCGCTGCACGCACCAAAGGAGCGCGCCCTAAGTTTGCCTGCAAAGTTAACACCTAGAGTGACAGCACTCTGTGCGGAAGGGCCTGTCATGGCAAGCCGACCAATGCCGCTCACGCAACAGCACCCCCTCGACGAGCGGGCACCAATGCCCAGACGGCGTCACTTGTGTGGCAGGCGCAGTACGAGCGGAGCGCCTGCGTGCGTCGCAGGCGCGGCGCCGCGCGCGAGCCGCACCGGCCGTCGGGCCCCGGGCGGCCCCAGTCGCCGGCGGGGTCGTGCACGGGGTACAGCGCGGGGTAGAGCAGGCGCAGCAGCTGCGGCACGCTCGCGGCCATGACCTCCAGGCCCACCGCCGCGCGCTCGTCGGTGACCACCTCCTTGCCGCCACGCAGCGCAGTGCTCTTGATGATGCCTGCCGCCCGGCGTAGAGGTTTCGGTTTAGATTACGGCGCGCCGCCTGGCGCAGCTGGGCCGTGAGAGCCGCAGCCCGGACACGCGAGAGGCTGCGCAGAGCAGAGCGCGCGCAGCGGCCGCTCTGCCCTGGCTGCCGGGACGGGTCGGAGCCGCGCTCCGCGCCGCCGCCCCGCCCAGACGAAGTGCATCCGGGCAACGCACATGCGCCATCGCGCACAGACCCCGTTGCCGTCGGGCACGCAGGGGGGGAGGAGGGCGGGGCGGGCGGGGCAGCGCGCCGAGCGTCCAGACGGGGAGGTAGCGCAGCGAGGGCGGGTAGATGAGCTGGTGGTGCGGCAGGTTGCCGCGCGACGCGGCCGCGTGCATCACGCGGAACTCCTTCAGCGCCATGGACAGCTTGTGCTGCGCGCGGGCGGCGCACGCGGCTCAGTGCGGGCGCGCCGTTGACGTGTCAGGGTGCGCAGCGACCACCGCGCCGTGTCACTGGTCCACAGACCTCGCCCAGAGGCACCGAGCACGCTTGGAGAGCTGCGGGCGGGTTCAACAGGACACCCTGACGCACCGCCGCCGGGCCCCAAAACACAGGCGGCGGCCGCTCAGGGCGCCGGCGCGCGACGCGCCGCACCGCGCCTGAATGGCGGCACGCGTCCCGTCCAGCTTGGACATGTACCTTTTCGTCACTGCCATAGGGCCCTATCCTACCTTAACCCTACGCACCTGGATGGCGGCGCGCGTCTCGTCCAGCTTGGACGTGTAGCTCTTCTCCACCGCCAGCTTGGCCAGCAGCGCGGCCGTGGCGGCCGCGTCGGTCGCGCGGAATAGCTCGTTGACCTCCTGCACCACTGGGAAGGCCACCGTGTGCACCCTGCGCGCGCCGCGCGCAGCCGCCGTAAGCGCTGGTGCTCCGCGGCGATGCGCGGCAGCAGCGCACAGCCTGGCGGCAATGTTCGCGTCTATGCGCGCGGGCAGGGCAGCTCGGCTGCGCGCTCCGGACGCTGCGCACTCCGGACGCTGCAGTGAGGAGGCTGCAACACGCGCTTGACATCTGCGCTGCACGGGACATCTCCAGTGGTCCCAAGGGCTTAAAAGCCCCCAGAGACACCGAGGGGCCGCCTTGCCAGACGCACAGCACCGCCGCAGTCGAGCGCACCAGGGCCTCGCGCAATGCTGTACAGAGCAGGAACGGGG
>JAABUU010000552.1_pt1 | contig 82372 bp, 73 predicted proteins | sample 5559301 | NCBI WGS metagenome assembly JAABUU01 (sample SAMN10711884, study PRJNA513360) | rock metagenome | isolation source: Antarctica rocks | place: Antarctica: Victoria Land, Richard Nunatak white
CGCCGACGAAGATCGACCGAGATGGCTCGCATACCTGCTGGCCTCCCCTGCCAGCAGACAGGTTGAATCAGAAATCAGCCGATCCAGGAATCCCCCCGCAATTCAATGCGCGCGGAAAACGCTCTAAGAGATTAGTTCCCGAAGATCCTGCACCTTTGGCACACCAACGGCGTGGGAAGGCTTCTTTAGTAGCTTGATGCGTTGCTCTTCTATATGCAAAACATGGCGTGCCCATCAAAGGACATAGTAAACGTTCCCTGACAGATTATGTCTCGACCGATCAAGAGATCGAAAGAAGTTCCTGCCGAAAACTCTACGCCAACTACAGGAATAAATCCCATTCTTACGTTTGTAACTCCAGTTGGAGAAAGAGAGTTCTGACCAAACGGAATACCAACCTGAAACTGATATTGATTGACTGCCTGCGTGCCGTGGACGCCGCCAATATTTTGCTTGCCAATAGGGGTTAGCTTGGCATCAGAGACCACCTTGCTTGTAATACAAGTGCAAGATGCTCCGGTGTCAATTAAGGCTTGATAGAAAACAGGTGCCATTGGTGGCCCAGATCCCCAAGCGAAGGCACGAAGTCATGCGGAAACACTGTCACTTGAATTATTGGTCCGACTTGCGGGTTGTGCATTATTGTTAAGCACGGCATAGTTGTAAAACCTCAACTGTATCGATTCATCAGTGACATGCTGAATAGAAAACATCTTATCTGGAAAGGCTAAGTTACCTGCCCCTCTAGCATCCGCTGCACTGGAGTAATATCCTTTAATCTCTTGATCTTTCATCAACGCATACTTGCCGTGATGAGATGTTACGATGGTAGGGAGTAGTTTCTGGAACGCCTCATAGTTAAGATCAACTTCATCCTGGATTAGCTTAGGCATGATCGCATTTCCCATTTGAGAGTCAAATTCTAAGCGCTGAGCGGTTTCGAATCCAGGGGCAAACTGGCCTACGCCCTATCCTGATGAGGCTGTCAAGATAGAGAGTAACGCCCTTCGCGCCTGACTAGCCTTCATTGCAGTCCCTTCCCGACCTCACTCCCCCGGCGCCCACCCCTCGGCCGCCATCTCGAACCCCTCGAACCGGAACGCCGGCGCCACCACGCAGCTCACCAGCGTCCACGCCCCCAGGCTCCGCGCGTCCTGCCACGCCATCGCCGGCACGACCCCCTGCATCACCTCTCCTGCCCCCAGGTCCGGCCCGAGCCTCACCTCCCGCGCCGCCACCCCGTCCTCGCTGATCCCCAGCGCCAGCGCCGCCCCCGCCTGCCACAGCCACAGCTCCGCCGCGTCCACCCGGTGCCACCGGCTGCGCTCCCCCGCCTCCAGCACGAACAGGATCGCCGTCCCCACCCCCCGCCCGCCGCCCTCCGCCACATCCCGCCAGGTCTCGCGGTAATGCCCGCCCTCCGGATGCGCCTCAAGCCCCAGCGCCGCCCGCACCTCCGCCGCCGACACCCCCAAATCGCGCAGGTCCACGCTCACGCGCCCCACCCTCCCGCCAGGATCCCGCACCACCCTCCGCAACCGCGCCGCCAACCCGTCACGTGCATCACCCCTGGCCTGACCGCAGCACGGTTGCATCCGCCCGCCGCCCCCGCCACAAAAACCGCTGCTTGCCGACCATCCTCGCCAGGCCCCGCGATCGCCGCACGCCTGCCGCCGCCGAGACTGGAGCCCGCCATGCCGCCTGCCTCCCCGATCCGCTCGGTCGCCGTGTTCTGCGGCTCGCGCCACGGCCACGACCCCGCCATGGCCCGCGCCGCCGAGGCCCTCGGCACCGGCCTAGCGCAGCGCGGCATGCGCCTGATCTACGGCGGTGGCCGCATCGGCCTGATGGGCGTGCTTGCCGACGCGGCACTCGCCGGCGGCGGCGACGTCAGCGGCGTGATCCCCGAGTTCCTGACCCGCACCGAGGCCGCCCACGAGCACGTCGCCGACCTGACCGTCACCGACAGCATGCACACCCGCAAGCAGCGCATGTTCAGCCTCGCTGACGCCTTTGTCACCATGCCCGGCGGCCTCGGCACGCTCGACGAGACGGTGGAGATCATCACCTGGCGTCAGCTCCGCCTGCACGACAAGCCGGTGCTGATCTGCGACGTCGGCGGCTGGGCGCACGGCCTGCTCGCCGCCTTTGCCGCCGCCGTGCGCGACGGCTTCGCCGACGAGCCCTGCGGCACCCTGTTCGAGGTCCTGCCCGACGTCGCCTCCGTCCTCCGCCGCCTCGACGCCGGCACCGCACCCACGCCGGGCCGCGTCGAGCGCATGTAGCCGCCGCAAGCCGCTTGCCCCAGGCCGAGCCAGCCGCTATAGCCGCGCCACGGTCGGAGTATAGCTCAGCCTGGTAGAGCACTGTGTTCGGGACGCAGGGGCCGGAGGTTCGAATCCTCTTACTCCGACCAAGACATCGCGCCGCCCCGGGCGAAGCAGGCAGGCAAGGTTGCGGCCCGCCCTACGTATTGACCTGCAAGGCAAGCAAGGCTGGGCTCTCCCTCCGCTGCCCATTCCAATGGCCCAAGCGGGCCATCGGAACCTTTGGGCAGCTACGCCCAGACCTGCCAGGGGCGAGCCGCCCCTGGACCCGGCACAACTTAAGTAAAGCCGGTCCAGGGGGGCTCCCCCTGGCGGAGTTTGAGGCAGAGCCTCAACCTTGCCTCACCGGCCACTCCAAGGGCCGGCTGGTACCAGCCTCCGCCAAAGGCCGGCCATTGAAACTGGCAGAGCCCGGCCTCGCCGGCCTCAGCCCGCCCTACTTCTCCGGCTGCGCCAGCAGCGCCCCGATCAGGTCGATCGCCGCCGCCTTCACCTGCGCGAACACCTGGTCCTCGCCCGGGAACTGAAGCCCCAGCGCGATGCTGGACCGCCGCGCCGCGTCGAGCGCTGCCGCCACCATCGGATTCTCGGCCTCGAACGCGTCGAACGCCGCCTTGAGCCGCACGATCTCCCCGGTCGCGTCGCCCTGCGCGCTGGTCAGCGCCGCCTGGATGGTGGCGTTCACCGTGACCAGTCGGTTGCCGGCCACGAGCCCGATCAGGGCGGGGATGTTCTGCAGCGCCATCGCGGCCGTCTGCGTGGTCAGTGTCTCGGACATGCACTCGCTCCTGTGCCCGCAACGGGCAACGCCACCGCCGCGGAATGCGTCGGTGGAAAGATCCCAGGCGGCACGGCGCCGGCCTGGGCAGCATGATCGGAATCCGGCGCGAACAGCGCCGCACGCACCCGCGCCCACCCCCACACCGCAGCGGCAAGTCCCGCGGCAGCGTCGAGCAAGGGCGCAAGTGTTTAGGAACGTCCGAACCGGCGAGCGCAACGAGCGGCGCGCCAGGTCGAGCGTGGCGCGGAGGCTACGTCGGAACGGGGCATTTGGCCAAGAGCACATGCATCATCCGCTGTCCCGGCGAACCCGAGGCCCATGCGGCGGTTCACACTGCGACCACGCACACCCAGCCCGACAGGACCGCCCCATGGCCACCCGCACCCTGCTGCTTCTCGCTCTGCTGCTGTGCACCGGGCTCGCCGCCTGCGCCGACAACGACCAGGACCGCGGCGCCTTCCACAGCTACCTGCACGACCACGGCCTGGAGTAGCGCCCCGCCGCCCAGCACGCGCACGAACGCGCCACGCTCAGCCTGCCACGCCGCGCAGCGCCACCCTTACGCCCGACGTTCCGGGATCGACATCAACCGCCCGACCCGTCACGCGCGGCATGACGCGCACCTCTGGCAGGGCCTGTTTCGCCACGCCGCGCGTGACTCAGGCGTCATGCCCGCCATGACACCCGCAAGGTCCCACAAAACGCCTCGCAACACCGTCCGCCACATCGCCCGCGATGCACCGTGCGGCACTCCCCCGCACGTCGGCACGGCGCCTGCAGTCACGCCGGACGTGTCGCCTGCACCCCGTAGCCGCGGAACGCCTCGATCGCCTCCGCGACCTCCGCCTCGCTCAGCAGCACCGGCCCCAGCGCCAGGCTGTGCCAGTATTGCGCCGCCAGCGTCTCCAGCTCCATCGCCAGCCACAGCGCCCGCTCCAGGCTCGGCCCGCACACGATCGTACCGTGATTGGCCAGCAGGCAAGCGTTGCGCCCCTCCAGAGCCGCCACCGCATGCGCCGACAGCGCCGCCGACCCGAACAGCGCATACGGCGCGCACCGCACGTCCGCCCCCCCGAACATCGCGATCATGTAATGACACGCCGGGATCGCCCGCCGCGCGATCGACAGCGCCGTCGCATAAGGCGGGTGGCAATGCACGACCGCCGCCATCTCCGGCCTCGCCCGCAGGATATCGAGATGGAACCGCCACTCCGTCGACGGCCGCAGCGGCCCCGACCACGTCCCGCCGCCCTCGATCGGCATCGCCGCCACGTCGCCGGCCCGCAGCCGCTCCGGCGGCACCCCCGACGGCGACACCAGCACGACGTCGCCCCGCCGCAGGCTGACGTTGCCCGACGTCCCCCGGTTCAGCCCCGACACGGCCAGGTCGCGACACGCCTCGACCACCGCATCGCGGTCCCCATCCTCAGTCATACGCACCTCCTGACCCACCAGAAAGCAAGGCTGGGCTCTGCCCAGACCCGCCAGGGGCGAGCCGCCCCTGGACCGGCTTTACTGAGACAAGTGGATTCCAAAGGCGAGCCTTTGGCGGAGTTTGAGGCAGAGCCTCAACCTTCCTTGCTTGCCGTCGCCGCCTCCTCCACCGCCTCGAACCCGCACACGTGCACCGTCCCCGCAGGCAGCTCTCCCACCAGGTCGAGCAGGTGCCGGTGGTGGGTCAGCACGATCACCTGCGTCCCCTCCCCGAGCGTCAGCAGCGCCCGCAGCGCCGCCACCGCCCGCCGGTCGTCGAAGCTCTGCAGGACGTCGTCCACCAGGAACGGCGGCGACGGCCCGGCCGCCACCTCCGCCTCGATCGCCGCCAGCCGCAGCGCGAGGAAGAGCTGGTCGCGCGTGCCCTCCGACAGCGCCTCGATCTCGCGCGGCGTCTCCTCGGCGCCACGCTCGCACGCCACCAGCCGTGCGGGCCGCCCGTCGCCCTCCACCACCCGCACCCCGTCGTAGGCGCCCCCGGTCACCGTGCGGAACACCGCCCCGATGCGCCCGGCCAGCGCGCCGTCGCCGCCCTCCTCCACCGCGTCGAGCCCCCCGCGCAGCAGCAGCGCCGCCGCATGCTGCACCAGCGCCTCGTCCAGCGACCGCGCCACCAGCGCCCCCGCGGAAGCCGCCGCTGCCGCCGCACGCGACGCGCCCTCCTCGTTCAGCACCCGCGCCATCTCGTCGGCGCGCTGCTGACGCTCCGCCGCCGCCCGGCTCTGCGCGGTGATCGCCAGCGCCTGGCGCGCCTCCGCCGCCGCCAGCTCCAGCGCCAGCTCGTCCGGCCCCACCGCCTCCGCCTCGCGCCGCAGCACGTCGAGCGCCTGCCCCGCCCCGGCCTCCAGCAGCCGTGCCTCGGCCTCGTCGCGCGCCACCTCGTGCCGCCGCCGCTCGGCCGAGGCGCGCAGCAGCGCCTCCGCCCCCTCCACCGTGTCCGCGCCCGCCAGCGACACCGCGCGCCCCAGCGCCACCCGCGCCAGCGCCAGCGCATCGGCCGCGATGCGCTGATCCTCCAGCACCTGGTCGCGCACCTGCCGGAGCTGTCCCAGCCGCACTTCCGCCGCCCGGGCCCCCGCCAGCTCCGCCGACAGGCGCTCCGCCACGTCCACCAGCGGCAGCTCCCCGAGGCTCGGCGGTCCCAGCCGCGACAGCGCCAGCGCCCGTTCCGAGAACACGGCGCAGCGATGCTCCATGCCCACCACCCGCTCGCGCTTCTCCCCGGCCGCCTCCAGCGTGGCGCGCAGCTCCCTCAGCAGGTCGAGCACCACGGCGAACGATGCCGGCGCCTCGCCCTCCGGACGCCCCAGCGCCGCGAGGCAGCGGCGCCACTCCGCCTCCCACTCCGCCTGCCGCTCACGCTCCGCCGCCAGCCGCGCCGAGTCCTGCGCGATCTGCCGGGTCACATGATCCAGCCGCCCGCACAATCCGGCGCGCCGTGTCGCCGCCTCGCGTGCCGCCATAACTGCCTGCTCCGCCGCCGCCAGCAGCACCGCGAGCGCGGCAGGCCCGTCCTGCCCCAGCAACGCCGCCAGACGCGCCGCCCACCCCGCGTGCAGCGCCGTCAGCGCCGCCTCCGCCGCCCCGGCCGCGTCCGCGGCAGCCATCGCACCCAGCGCCGCCTCGCGCAGCCGCAGCATCTCGCGCACGTCGGAGGCGGTGTCCGCCTCGCCCAGCCGCAGCGGCGCCACCGCCTCGCGCCAGCCCGACAGCGCCGCCTCCACCCGCACCCGCGCCGCGTCCGCCGCCGCGTCCGCGTCCAGCAACGCCTGCTCCGCCTGACCCAGGCCGAGCCTCGCCTGCACCAGCCGGTCGAGCCGCGCCGCCTCCTGCACCCGCCGGTCCGCCAGCCGGTCCGCCTCCTGCACCGCGCGCACGTACGCCACCGGCAGCGACGCTCCTCCGGCCCAGTCCCGCGCCGCCTCGCCGGCGCCAGCGTCCCCGGCACCCGGCGGAGCAAAGGCGATCCGTGCCACGAGGTCCCAGCCGCGGTCGCGGTGGCCACGCGCCGCCGCGAGCGCCGCCGCCTCCACCGGCGCCTCGCCCGCGACCAGCCGGTCGATCTCCGCCCCGATCGCGTCCCTCGCCTGCCTCGCCGTCGCGGCGTCGCGCACCGCCAGATCCAGCGCGCGCCCGCACTCCACCAGCAGGCCGTAGCGCCGGTCGTAGCTCGCCGGCAGCTCCGGGCCCAGCGACGCCAGCGCGGCCCACGCCCCGCTCCCGCCCCAGCCCGACACCAGCGCCAGGGCGAGCGCCGCGTCCAGCCGCCGCGACACCGCCGAGGCCGTCGCCACGGCCAGGCCGCGCACGGGATCGCCGGCCTCGCGCACCTCGCGCAGCAGCGCCTCGACCGCTCCCGGCTCGTCGACCTGCGGCAGCGCCGCCAGCGCCGCTTCCAGCGCGTCTCGTTCCGCCGCCAGGCCGGCCAGCGCCTCGGGAAGCTCCGCCAGCCGCGCCGCCAGTGCCGCGTGGCGGTCCAGCAGCGCCTGCGCCTCCGCCAGCAGCGGCCGGCCCGGCAGCGCCCAGCCAGGCAGCGCCACGTCGCCCGCCTCCTCCAGCCCGAGATCGGCGCGCAGCGCCGCCACCCGACGCTCCGCCGCCGCCAGCTCGCCGGCCTGCGCCGGCAGGTCGCCCTGGATCTGCTGCACCGTCGCCGCCTCGCGCAGCAGCGCGTCGATCGCCGCCGCCTGGCCCAGCAATCCCGCGTCCGGCACGATCCGCGCCAGCGCCTCCGCGTGCCGCCCCAGCGGCGCCTCAAGGCCGCCCACCCGGTCCTCCGCGCGCAGCGCCGCCTCGCGCGCCGCCGCCAGCTCCTCCGCCAGCGACTCCGCCAGCACCGGCGCATCGCCATGCGCCGCCAGCCACTCCCGGGCCTGCTCGTGCTGGCGCAGCAGCGGCCGCGTCAGCCGGATGCGCGCGAGCCGTGCCAGCGCCGCGCCCAGCGCCGCCACCTCCGCCTCCGCCCGCCCGAGCGCGTCCGCCGCCTCCGCCAGCCCGCGCTGCAGCGCCTCCCAGGCCTCGGTCGTCAGGGTCTCCGCCCGCCCCGCCTTGCGGGCCTCCAGCAGCGCGTCCAGCCCGCGATAGAACGGCCGCGCCGCCGACCTGCGCCCCGGCGCCAGCGCGTCGCGCCCTGCGACGAACCCGCGCTCCAGATCGCGCGCCCGGCGCAGCCCGGACCCCGCCGACAGCAGCGCCTCCGCCAGGTCGCCCCCGGTCTCCAGCAGTTCCCGCCCGCCCGCGCGCAGCCGCTCCGTGTCCATCGAGAACATCTGCTGCAGCCGGCGCGCGTCCGTCCCGCCTAGCAGCCCCGCCAGCAGCGCCGTGCCGTCCCGCCCTTCGCCGTCGAGCAGCGTCCCGCCCTGCCCCTTGCGCCGCACCAGCCGCACCACGCGCCCATCCGCGCCAAGCAGCTCCGCCACCAGCCTCATCCCCGGATAGCCGAAGCGGAACCCCATCGGCGACTGCCCGCCGATGCCGAACATCAGGTCGGTGAACGCGCGGCGCAGCACCGACTTGCCCGCCCCGTTCGGCGCCAGCAGCAGGTTCAGCCGCCCGGGCCGTGGGTCGAGCCGGACCACCTGGCGCTCGAAATTCCCATACCGCTCCAGGCTCAGCGAGACGAAGCGCACTCAGCCCTCCCCCTCGGCCAGCCGCGCCAGCAGCAGGTCGCGTGCGCGGCGCAGCAGGTCCTCCGGCACCTCGCCCGCCGCCAGCCGCACCGCCGGATGCGCCTCGCCCAGCGCCTCGCCCAGCCCCGCCGCCTTGCCCAGCATGTCCGCTGCATACGCCCGCAGCCCGCCCGCCAGCGCCGCCCCGTCCGCCGCCTCGATGCTGCGCACCAGCGCCCCGAACGCGTCCGTGCGCGCCCGCATCGCCGCGCGCTCCAGCCGCGGCGCCGTCTCGACCTGCACCCCCTCCAGCCACGCCTCCTCTCCCGCCACCGCCAGCAGCTCCGCGCGCACCCTCTCGCGCGTCTCCGCCGCATCCCCCGCCAGCGCCCCGTGCACCGCGCTCGCCCCTGTCAGCACCACCCGCAGCGCCAGCAGACGTCCGTCCGCGCGCTCCATCGCCTCGCCCACCGCGGCCCGCACCAGCGCCATCGCGTCCCCGACATCGCCTGCCGCCGACACGTCCACCGCGAGCCGCTGCCAGCGCACCACGTCGAACGCCACGTGCCGCAGCGACGCCCGCCCGCCCGCCACGCTCACCAGCGTGCCGCCGCGCGCGCCGGCCTCGTTGACGTGCCGACCCTGCAGGTTGCCCGCGAACACGATGTGCGGGTCCTCGTGCAGCACCTCGCGGGTGTGCACATGCCCCAGCGCCCAGTACTCGTAGCCATGCGCCGCAAGCTGCTCGACCGAGCACGGCGCGTAGTTGGCGTGCCCGTCCCGTCCCGTCGCCGCCGTGTGCAGCAGCCCGATGTTGAACGCGCCCTCCACCCTGCGCGGGTAGGACGCCGCCAAGTTCTCCAGCATCTCGCGCGTGCGAAAGCTCTGCCCGTGCACCGCGACGCCGATCTCGGGGAACCCCACGGTCTCCGCCTGGTCCGAGCGCAGCAGCGTCGCCGGCGCCTCCCAGCGCACCCTGCGCGACACCACGCTGTCCGCGTCGTGGTTGCCGCTGATCGCCACCACCCGGATGCCCGCCCGCGTCAGCCGCCCGACCTGCTCCACCAGGAAATGCCCGGTCCGCCAGTCCTTCCAGTCGCCGTCGAACAGATCCCCCGCGATCACCACCAGCGGCAGCGCCTCGTCGAGCGCGAACTGCACCGCGTTGGCCAGCGCACGGCGCGACGCCTCGCGGATGCGCAGCGCCGGCGCCTCCGCCTCCAGGCCGCGCAGCGGGCTGTCGAGATGCAGGTCGGCGAGATGGAGGAAGCGAAGCCCGACCATCGCGATCTCCGAAGAAAGGAAAGGAAAGCAAGGCTGGGCTCTGCCCAGACCCGCCAAAGGCCAAGGCCTCTGGACACCGATTTACTAAGTAATGGATTCCAAAGGCGAGCCTTTGGCGGAGTTTGAGGCAGAGCCTCAACCTTGCTTGCCTACGGCCGCCCCGCCCGGTGGTAGGGGTGCCCCTGCGCGATCGCCCGCGCCCGGTAGAGCTGCTCCGCCAGCAACACCCGCGCCAGCATGTGCGGCCAAGTCAGCCGCCCGAGCGAGACCGCATGGTCCACCCGCGCCATCACCGCCGCCGACAGCCCCTCCGCCCCCCCGATCACGAAGCACAGCGGCCGCTGCCCCGCGAGCCACCCGTCGAGTCGCGCCGCCAGCCCCTCGCTGTCCGGCGCATCGCCCCCCGGGTCGAGCGCCACCGCCAGCGCCTGCGCCGGCAGCGCCTCCAGGATCGCCTCGCCCTCGCGCCGCTTCACCTCGGCGGCTGTGCCGCGCGCCTCGGCCAGCTCCGTCACCGCCAGCGCCGGGCGCAGCCGCACCGCATAGCGCGCGAACAGCTCGGCTTCCGGTCCCGCCCGCATCCGACCCACCGCAATCAGGCGCATGGACTCGCGCCCGGACCTGTCGCTCCGCCGTCTTCGTTCAGCTCAGGCGGACTCCGCCGATGGCGTGACAAGAACCGGCTCACCCTCGTCCAGCTCCGCGCCCCACATCCGCTCCAGCGCGTACAACGTCCGCGCCTCCGGCTTGAACAGGTGCACGATGATGTCGCCCGCGTCGATCAGCACCCAGTCCGAGCCGCCCGCGCCCTCGATCAGCACCCGCTTGACCCCGGCCTTATGCAGCGATTCCTCCAGGTGCGTCGCCATCGCGGTGATCTGGCGGTCGGCGAGGCCGGTGGCGATGATCATGCGGTCGGCGAAGCTGGCCCGCCCGGCGAGGTCAAGGGTGACGATATCCTCGCCCTTGTCGGCCTCCAGGCTCTCCACGATCACCGCCTGCACCCGGTCGAGCTGCGAGGGCTCGGCCGGCGCCTCGCGCGGCTCGGACGGCGTGGCCTGCGGGCGCGGTCCGGCGGCGGCGGCCTTCTTGCGCGGCGTGCCGAGCGCCTTGGCCGCCTCCGAGAGCACGGCGGGCGGCTTGGGCGAGCGGCGCTTGGGCGGCTCTCCCGTAGCACCCCGGGCGGCCTTGCTGGCGGACTCGGCAGGTGGCTTTCTGGCGATCGTCTCTCTCCGTGCAGCACAGGCCGATGCGGGTCGGCCGATCATGGTCCAGGCATCGCCGGTCGGGACCGGAAATCAACGCGCCGGCACCCGCCAGGCAGCCAGCGCGGCCGCCCGAGGCAGCGGGCGCGTTCGCGGCAGAAACGCCTGCCCCCGCCCCGAGTCAAACGCCCCACGTCAAACGTCCCACGCGATGCAGCTCGACCCGCGCAGCGCGGTGGCCGAGCAGCCGCTCTCGCGCGCCGGCAGAAACACCCAGGCCGGCGGCCCGCGATCGGCCAGCGTTGCCGCCGCCCGCGCGGGAATGCGATACGCCCGCAGCCGACGCGCCGCACGCCCCGCAAGCGCGCGCCGAGTGTAGGTAGGCCGCGGCAGCACCGCAAACGGAACGACGCGCACCACCTCCGTCCACCGCCGCCAGCGCGGCAGCTCGGCCAGGATGTCGGCGCCCATCAGCCAGACGAACCGCGTGCCGGGAAAACGCCGCCGCAGCGCCCGCAGCGTGTCCAGGGTGTAGGACGTGCCGAGCCGCCGCTCGATCCCGGTCGCGACCACCCGCCTGCCGTCCGCGACCAAGGCCGCCGAGGCCAGCCGGCTGGCGAACGCCGCCATCCCGCGCCGCGGCTTCAGCGGATTGCCGGGCGAGACCATCAGCCACACCTGGTCGAGCCGCAGCCGCCGCCGCGCCAGCTCTGCGACATGGCGATGCCCCGCGTGCGCCGGGTTGAACGACCCGCCCAGCAGCCCGACCCTGCGGCCCCGAAGCGACATCCTGCGGCCCGCCCCCCGATCCCTAGCCACGCACCTGCCCGTCGCCCTCCACCAGGTAGCGGAACGTGGTGAGCTGCTCCACACCCACCGGACCACGCGCGTGCAGCCGCCCGGTCGCGATGCCGATCTCCGCCCCGAAGCCGAACTCGCCGCCATCGCAGAACTGCGTCGAGGCGTTCCACAGCGTCACCGCGCTGTCGCTGCCCTCCAGAAACCGCCGCGCCGCCGTCTCGTCTGCGGTGATGATCGCCTCCGTATGCTCGCTGCCGTGCCGCGCGATGTGCGCGAGCGCCCCCTCCACCCCGTCCACCACCGCCACCGACAGCACGGCGTCGAGCCATTCCGTGTCGAAATCCTCCGGCCCCGCCGCATCCAGCTCCGGCAGCACCGCGCGCGCGCGCTCATCCGCCCGAAACCCGCACCCCAGCGCCCGCAGCCGCGCCACGATCGGTGGCAGCAGCGCCGCCACCGCCGCCGCGTCAACCAGCAGCGTCTCGGTGGCCCCGCAGATGCCGGTCCGCCGCATCTTGGCGTCGGCCACGACGCGCACCGCCATCTCCGGGTCGGCGTGCGCGTGCACGAAGGTGTGGCACAGCCCCTCGGCGTGGGAGAGCACCGGCACCCTGGCCTCGCGCTGCACCCGCTCCACCAGCCCCCGCCCGCCGCGCGGGATGATCAGGTCGATCTGCCCCGCCGCCGCCAGCATCGCCGCGACGAAGCCACGCTCCGCCGTCGGCGCCTGCTGCACCGCCGCCTCCGGCACGCCCGCCTCGCGCAGCCCCGCCCGCACCGCCGCCTGGATCGCGCCGGCGCTGGCGAAGCTGTCGGAGCCGCCGCGCAGGATCACCGTGTTGCCCGACTTCAGGCACAGCGCCGCCGCGTCCGCCCCCACGTTGGGCCGGCTCTCGTAGATCATGCCGATCACTCCGATCGGCACCGCCACCCGGCGCATCCGCAGCCCGTTCGGCCGGGTCCACGCCGCCAGCGTGCGGTCGAGCGGGTCCGGCAGCGCCGCGACCTGCTCCATGCCCGCCGCCATCGCCTCCACCCGCGACGGCGTCAGCGTCAGCCGGTCGCGCAGCGCGGCACTGCCCTCGAAGCGGGCGAGGTCGGCGGCATTGGCGCCCAGGATCGCCGTGGCGCAGGCGCGCAGGCTGCCCGCGACCCGCAGCAGCGCGGCGTCGCGCGCCGGCCCCGCGAGATGCGCCAGAGTGCGGCCGGCCTCTCGCGCGGCGGTGGCCATGGCGCTCAGGGCGGGGACGTGCGGGTCAGGGAGGGCGGCCTGGGTGTCCATGGCGGGCAGAATGCCCCGCTCCGCCTCGCGACGGAAGGCCACGGCCGCCAGGCAGAAAGCAAGGCTGGGCTCTGCCCAGACCCGCCAGGGGCGAGCCGCCCCTGGACCGGCCTTACTTAGACAAGTGGATTCCAAAGGCCTGCCTTTGGCGGAGTTTGAGGCAGAGCCTCAACCTTGCTTGCCTCACCGTCACCCCAGAGAGCCGTCGGCCTCAGCCCCTCGGTCCGGCGTCGCCGTGCCCGTCGGCCCCGGCGACCGGGCGCACCGCCCAGCGCATCAGCTTGTACACCGGCAGCACCCACGCCACCCCGAACACCGCGTAGAACACCGCCAGCGCCGCGCCGCCCGCAGGCCGCACCACGTCGGCCAGGGTGGCGGCGGCCACCAGCCAGGCGATCACGAACGCCACGCCCAGCAGGCAGGCCACAAGCGTGCGCGACATGACAGAACCCTCGCCTGGTGTCCGGACCGGCCGCCGCGCTGCCGGTTGCGGCGCGGCGCGGTCGGGCTATACCTCCCCGACCCTCACCGTGCCAGCGCGCCGCCCGCGGCACAGCCGCACGCAACCCCCTGGACGGACGCCCCGATGAACCTCAAGGACCACATCCGGGCCGTCCCGGACTTCCCCAAACCGGGCATCCTGTTCTACGACATCTCCACGCTGCTGCGCGACGCGGACGCCTGGCAGGTGGCGATGGGCCGCATGGCGCGCGCCATCCAGGGCCACCGCCCCGACCTGCTGGCCGGCATCGAGTCGCGCGGCTTCCTGCTGGCGGCCCCCCTGGCGACCAAGCTCGGCATCGGCTTCACCATGCTGCGCAAGCGCAACAAGCTGCCGGGTCCGCTGGTCGGCCTGGACTACGCGCTCGAGTACGGCACCGACCGGCTGGAGATCCAGGCCGACGCCGTGCGCCCCGGACAGCGCGTGGTCCTGCTCGACGACCTGCTGGCAACCGGCGGCACCCTGGCGGCGGGGCTGTCCCTCCTGCGCCAGGTCGGCGCCGAGGTGCCGGCAATCGGCGTGCTGATCGAGCTGACCTTCCTCGCCGGCCGCGCCAGGCTCGACGTCCCCGTGGAAACCCTGGTCAGCTACGACGAATAATATCAACCGCCCCTCGGAGTGACCGACAAGCAAGGTTGAGGCTCTGCCTCAAACTCCGCCAGGGGGAAGCCCCCCTGGACCGGCCTCTCTTGAGTTGCGCCGAGTCTAGGGGCGGCTCGCCCCTGGCGGGTCTGGGCGGAGCCCAGCCTTGCTTCCTGACAGGTCAATACAGGGGGACTGTTGGTACAACCCATCCTCTGCGCCAGGCCGGGCCGCATCGGCCCATCCGGCACGTCGGCCGCCGACAGCACCGGCCAGCCCGCACTGCCCGGCACCTGGTAGTGCCACCACTCCGGCAGGTACGGCTCCCACCCGCTGGCGACCATCAGCCCCAGCAGCAGCGCCCGGTTGCGCACCGCCTCCGCAGGCAGGCCATGCGCGCCGTGCGCCGAGTCAGCCTCCATCGCATCGAACGCGGTGCCCATCGGCAGGGCGCCCCGCGCATCCTCCAGCGCCAGGTCGACCGCCGCCCCTCGCGCATGGCTGCCGCCGCCGGTCCGGGGATCGGCCACGAAGCGCGGGTCCGGCAGCGCGTGCCACAGCGCCCACTGCGCCTCGACCGGCCGGAACGCGTCATAGAGCCGCAGGCGCAGTCCCAGCGACGCGGCCCGCCGCACGGCGTGGGCCAGCAGCGCGCCAGCCCGCGAGTCCAGCATCGCCACCGCATGGGAGTAGATCGGCCGCCCGGCCAGGTTGTCCGCGGTGGCGTAGCGCAGATCGACCGTGACCCCGTCCGCCTCGCCCACGCGCACCAGCCTCGTCACCCGCCGAACCAGGCCGTGGCCGCCTGGCCCGGGACTCCTCAGCCGCCCCCTGCACCCAGGGAACATGCCTGGGCCGGCCGCTGCCTGCCCCTTGCGCGAGGGCAGTCCGCTGCCGACACCCTACAATCGGCCGCTCAAGAGCAGCACGATCAGCACGATAATCAGGATCGTGCCCAGACCGACGCCGCCATAGCCGTATTGGCCGTAGGCGCCGCCGCCCCAGCCGCCGAACGTGGTCCCCAGCCCGCCGCCAAACAGCAGGACGATGAGGACGATAAGGATGATCAAACCCAAGGGCGCTCTCCTGTTTGCCGCGCCAGCTTGCCTTGCAACCGGGGCGAGAACAAGTCGTTGCAGCGGTGGCACTCGGCCGACGTAGAGGATCGGCCTGTCAGCAAGCAAGGCTGGGCTCTGCCCAGACCCGCCAAAGGCCAAGGCCTCTGGACACCGATTTACTGAGACAAATGGATTCCAAAGGCGAGCCTTTGGCGGAGGTTGAGGCAGAGCCTCAACCTTGCTTCAGGCGCCCAAGGCCGCATCCGGCCGCCGCCAGGCCGCCATCCAGTTGACCCGCGTGTTCGCCCGCCACCAGGCCCGGTTCACGCCCGGCAGGTACCCCATCCCGGTCAGCCGCAGCCGCCGCAGCCCGAGCGCACGCACGATGCCGTCGATCTCCCCGGGATCCCGAAACATCGACCAGCGGTGCGTGCCCACCGGCAGCACCCGCGCGACGTACTCCGCCGCGAACTTCGCCAGCACCAGGCTCTCCGGCGTGCGCGAGATCGTCGACACGAACAGCAGTCCGCCCGGCCGCAGCCGCTCGACGCACGCGGCCAGGAAATCCGTGGGGCTCTCGACATGCTCCACGACCTCCAGGGCGCAGACGACGTCGAACCCGCGCTCGTCGACGACCGCCTGCAACGTGCCGGCGCGGTAGTCGATCGCCAGGCCGGAGCCCGCGGCGTGCCGCTGCGCCACCGCCACCGCCTCGCCCGACACGTCCACCCCTGTGACCACGGCCCCCGCCTGGGCCAAAGCCTCGCTCAGCAGGCCGCCGGAACAGCCGACATCGAGCACCCGCAGGCCGCGCAGTCCCGCTCCACCCGCGCCAGGTCCCGCCTCGCGCGCCCGATCAGCGATCCAGGCGGCGCGCAGGGGATTCATCGCGTGCAGCGCGCGCATCGGCCCGTCCTGGTCCCACCAGCGCGCGGCGAACCCGTCGTAGCGGTCCTGCTCCCCCGCCGCGGCGCCATCCCTGTGCACGACCATGCCCCGCCTCCACCGATCCTCAGACACCGGCCATGCCTTACGGCCCTGTCGTTCGTCGAGCGATCACTACCCCCTGCGAGTGAACGCGCAAGGCGGACCACCCCGCCATCCTGGCCGCGGCGATCAGCATGTCGCCGCATCTCCGGACAGGATGCGACCGGCAAGCGAGTCGCCCGAGATCCAGGCCGCCTCGACACGCGCGCCCAGGCACCAGTCGCCGCACAGCCCGAGGCCGCGCGCCGCGTCCCAGAGGCACGGCTCGCCCAGCGCCTGCTCCGTCCTCGCCTCGCGCCACAGCGTGGCCGTGCTGTACATCGTCGCCGACAGCACCCCAACCAGCTCCGCAAACGCGGCCAGCAAGGCAGTTGCAACTTCGTCGGCCGGCCGGCCCAGCCAGGCGCGCGACCACGCCGGCCCCGCCTGCACCACCCAGCGCTCCACGCCGTTCCCCGAGCCTGACCCCTCCGCCACGTCCAGGCCGACCGCCGCACCCGCACAATGACCTGTCGTGCCCGGCGCACCCGGCCTGGCACTGTCACGCGACGCCCAGGACACCGGCCCCGCACCCGGGTGCAGCACGTCCGGCGCGTCGAGACGAGCCTCCAACCCCAGCATCAGCGTCCAGCACGGCGCCATCGTCACGCCCGCCAGGCTCGCCACCACCTCCGGCGCCACCGCCCGGAGCAAACGCATGGCTCCCGGCGCCGGCACCGCAAGCACCACCGCCACCGGACCCTCGCCCACGCCTCGCGCATCCGGGACGGTCCCAGCCGACCCGCCAGCCTCGACACCGGCCGCCCCGACACCGGCCACCTCGACGCGCCAGCCGCCCGGCACCGGCATCAGCGCGGTCACCTCGGCCCGCAGCACGATGCTGCCCCCCGCCGCAGTGGCCCGGCGCGCCATCGCGGCCGGGATCGCCGACATGAACGGCGCGCCTGTCCAACGCCCCTTCCCCGCCGCCGGCCACGGCAACGCAACGCCCTCGTCGCGCAACTCGCCCATCAGCACGGCGAATCCGCCATCGCGCGCCGAGGCGAACTGCGCCCCGTGGTTGAACGACAGCGCCCCCGCGACCCGGGTGGACACGCGACCCCCCACCCTGTGGCTGCGCTCGAACAGGGTCACCGCGCGCCCACCGGCGGCCAGCCGGGTGGCACAGGCAAGACCGGCCACCCCACCGCCCACAACCACGATCCCAGCTTCCCCCGCCCGCCGCCCCGAGGACGGCACAGGGTTCAGGACCGCAGCACCCGTCCCGCCACCGCATCCAGCCTGGCCAGAGCCGCCGGATCGCGTGCCGCCGGCGCCGTGATGATCGCGTGGTCGAGCGCGTGGTCGCAGCCGGCGCGACACGCTCCACGCACACCGCCCAGCGCCGGGATCACGCTGCGCACCAGCGCGCGGGCCCGCTCGGCATTCTCCAGCAGCACGCGCACCACCGCATCCACCGTGACGTGCTCGTGCGCCTCGTGCCAGCAGTCGTAGTCGGTGACCATCGCCACCGTGGCGTAGCAAAGCTCCGCCTCGCGGGCGAGCTTGGCCTCTGGCATGTTGGTCATGCCGATCACGCTGCACCCCCAGGAGCGGTACAGGGTGCTCTCCGCCCGGGTGGAGAACTGCGGCCCCTCCATCACCAGGTAGGTGCCGCCCCGGCTGCTCGGCAGGCCAAACGACGCAGCACTCGCCTGCAACGCATCGCCCAGCCGCGCGCAGACCGGATCTGCGACCGACACGTGGGCCACGCAGCCGGTGCCGAAGAAGCTCTTCTCCCGCGCGAACGAGCGGTCGATGAACTGATCCACGATCACGAAATGTCCGGGCGGCAGGTCCTCGCGCAACGAACCCACCGCGGACAGCGACAGGATGTCGGTGCACCCCGCCCGTTTCATGGCGTCGATGTTGGCCCGATAGTTCAGCCCGCTCGGCGGGATGCGATGCCCGCGCCCATGCCTGGGGAGGAACACGCAGCGCACCCCGTCCAGGCGCCCGAACAGCAGCTCGTCCGATGCCTCTCCCCAAGGCGTCTCGATACGACGCCAGCTCGGCTGCTCGAGGCCCGCGATGTCGTAAAGTCCGGAGCCGCCAATGATGCCGACGACCGGTTCGACCTGGTCCATGTCCCGCTCCCTGCGCCCTCATGCAAGAAGGGCGGACCGCGTGCGCGGCCCGCCCTTCCGCACCCCGCCTCGACAGGCCCTAGTGCACGTCGGCCCACACCTTGCGCTTCACGATGTAGGTCAGGCCGGTCATGAACGCGAGGAACAGCACGATCTTCACCCCAAGTCGCTTGCGCTGCTCCATCTCCGGATGCGACGCGTAGGTCAGGAACGAGGTGACGTCTCGCGCCATCTGGTCGACGCTGGCCTTGGTGCCATCGGCATAGGTCACCTGGTCGTCGGACAGGGGCGGCGGCATGTGGATCGCGTGACCCGGAAAATACTCGTTGTAGTACGAGCCATCCGGCACCGTGACCCCCGCCGGCGCGTCCTTGTAGCCCACGAGAACGGCGTCGATGTAGTTCGCCCCGCCCTCACGCGCTTTCTCCAGGTCCGACTGGTCGGGCGGCAAAGCCCCGTTGTTGGCCGCGCGCGCCGCCTTGTCGTTCGGGAACGGGGAGCGGAAGATGTCGGACGGCAGGGCGTTGCGCTCCACCGCCGCGCCGCTGTCATCGGTACCGCCGGGAACCTGAACGCTAGCGGCGATCGCACGCACCTGGGCTGCATCAAGCCCGATGCCCTCCAGGTTGCGATACGACATCAGCTTCATCGAGTGGCAGTTCGAGCAGACCTCCTTGTAGACCTGGAAGCCCCGCTGCAGCGAGGCCTTATCGAAGGTGCCGAATGCCCCATTGAAGCCCCAGTGCTGCGACGGCGGCACCGGCGTCCCCTCCTGAGCCAGCGCGCCGCACAGGGGCGCCGTCACAAGGCACAGCGCCAGCACACCGGCACGTACCCCTGTGGCCGCAAGGCCCTGCATCACTGCTTCTCCATCGGCTTGGCCATGGCGCCACCGGGGAGCGGACCACCACCGCGCGGCATCCGCCCGGCGAGGACCGGACGACTGATGCTCTCCGGCAGCGGCAACGGACGCTCTAGCCTGCCCAGCAGCGGCAGTAGCACCAGGAAGTGCAGGAAGTAGTAGGTCGTGGCGACGCGGCCGATCACGACGTTCCAGCCCTCCGGACGGTGCGCGCCGACATAACCCAGGGCCACCATCGCGATCACCAGCAGGATCATGAGTTGGCGGTAGATCGGACGGAACCGGGCACTGCGCACAGGCGAGGTGTCCAGCCAGGGCAGCACGAACAGCAGCGCGATCGAGCCGAACATGCACATCACGCCGCCGAGCTTGTTGGGCACCGAACGCAAGATGGCGTAGTACGGCAGGAAGTACCATTCGGGCACGATCTCGGAGGGTGTCTGCAACGGGTTGGCCTGGATGTAGTTGTCCGAGTGGCCAAGGAGATCCGGCACAAAGAACACCAGCACAGCGAACACCAGCAGGTAGAAGGCGACGCCGACGCTGTCCTTGGCCGTGTAGTAGGGGTGGAACGGCAGGGTGTCTTGCGGCCCCTTCACGTCGATGCCAAGCGGATTGTTCGAGCCGGTGATGTGCAGCGCCGAGACGTGCAGAAAGATCACGCCCGTGATCACGAACGGCATTAGGTAGTGCAGCGAGAAGAACCGGTTCAGCGTGGGATTATCGACCGAGAAGCCACCCCACAGCCAAGTGACGATGGTGTTGCCCACCACCGGAATCGCCGAGAATAGGTTGGTGATGACCGTCGCACCCCAGTACGACATCTGGCCCCAGGGCAGCACGTAGCCCATGAACGCCGTGGCCATCAGCAGCAGGAACAGCACCACGCCGGTCATCCACAGCAGCTCACGCGGCTTCTTGTAGGACCCGTAGTACAGCCCGCGGAACATGTGGATGTAGATCACGATGAAGAACATCGACGCGCCGTTCGCGTGAACGTAGCGGATCAGCCAGCCGTAGTTCACGTCGCGCATGATGCGCTCAACCGAGTCGAACGCCAGGTTGACGTTGGCAGTGTAGTTCATCGCCAGGAACACGCCGGTCGAGATCATGATCAGCAGGTTGACCACCGCCAGCGCGCCGAAATTCCAGAAATAGTTGAAATTCTTCGGTGTCGGGAACGTGCCGTATTCTTTTTGCAGCAGCGTGAATACCGGCAGCCGCGTGTCCACCCAGTTCAGCACCGGATTGGTGAATTCGCTCTTGTGCAGCCCGGCCATCTTGGAGTCCTTCAGGCGCTTGGATGAGGTCCTCCCGTGACGCGAAAGGACCAGCGGATCATGACATCCGCGTGTTGGACCTACATTAAGGGTGGCTTGGCCAAGCTGCAACTCGCGACTGCCGCACATCCATGGCCAAGCTCAGGCTCTACCCGACGAGCGAGTAAGGTGCCTGTGTGGTGTGGCTCGGGTCGCGGTATGGCCACGGCAGGGCTGCAAGCAAGGCTGGGCTCTCCCTCCGCTGCCCTTTCCAACGGCCCAAGAGGGCCGTCGGAACCTTTGGGCAGCTTCGCCCAGACCCGCCAAAGGCCAAGGCCTCTGGACACCGATTTACTTAAACAAGTGGATTCCAAAGGCCTGCCTTTGGCGGAGTTTGAGGCAGAGCCTCAACCTTTCTTGCTGCCTGTGCGTGCCCCGGTGTGAACTGACCCGGTGTTGCAATGACGCCGGGCTGGCAGGAGGCCGCGATCCGTCTAGGATCGGGCGATGCAGGATACCCGCACGCCTACGCAGGCCCCGGACACAGGGGACGTCCAACCCCGCGACACGCAGGGCCCGCTCGCCGGGGCCGTGTCGCACCGTGCCTGGCAGGAGCCGGCGCGCCTCTGGTTCGAGACCCTGCGCGACCGGCTCTGCGCCGGCTTCGAGGCGATCGAGGACGAACAGGAGGTCATGCCCGGACCACCCGGCGACGCCGTGCCGCCCGGCCGCTTCGAGCGCAAGCCGTGGCAGCGGCCGACGGAGCAGGGCGAACCCGGCGGCGGCGGCGTCATCAGCGTCATGCACGGCCGGGTGTTCGAGAAGGTGGGCGTCAACGTGTCCACGGTGTGGGGCCGCTTCAGCGAGGAGTTCCGCGGCCAGATCCCCGGCGCAGACCAAGACCCGCGCTTCTGGGCGTCCGGCATCAGCGTTGTCGCCCACCCGCGCAACCCGCACGTGCCCGCTGCCCATATGAACACGCGCCTGCTGGTCACCACCCAGGGCTGGTTTGGCGGCGGCGGCGACCTCACGCCGATGCGCCCGGACAGCGACCAGGCCCAGGCGGACGGCCATGCCTTCCATGACGCGCTGAAGGCCGCCTGCGACCGCCACGACCCCGACTACTACCCGCGCTTCAAGGAGTGGTGCGACCGCTACTTCTTCCTGCCGCATCGCAACGAACCGCGCGGGCTGGGCGGCATCTTCTTCGACCGGCTCGCCAATCCCGACGTCGACGGCGACTTCGGCTTCGTGCGCGACGTCGGCCAGGCCTTCCTCGACGGCTACAGCGCCATCGTGCGCCGCCGCATGGCCCAGCCCTGGACAGAGGCGGACCGCGACCACCAGCTCGTGCGGCGCGGCCGCTACGTCGAGTTCAACCTGCTGCACGACCGCGGCACGCTGTTCGGCCTGAAGACCGGCGGCAACGTCGAGGCCATCCTGATGAGCCTTCCCCCCGAGGTGCGCTGGCCCTGACACGCCCGCCGGCGCGATCAGGACCGGCGGTGCAGGCCGACGCCCCGACCCGACGAGCAGGGACACCATGGCAGCGCACTCCACCTGGCCGCCACGCCTTGCCGCCGAACAGGGGCTGCAGCGCGCCGAACAGCGCCTCGCCGACACGCCGGACGACCTCGCGGCCCGGTTCGAGCGCGCCTGCTGCCTCGACCAGCTCGGGCGAACGTCGGAGGCGCGCGAGGCCTACCTCGCCGTAATGGCGATCGACATGCGCCACCGCGACGCCCTGCTCCGGCTCGGCGCCCTGCTCGTGGCGACCGGATACGCCACGGCGGCGCGAACCATCTTGGCCCAGGCCGTCGCGGCGCACCCGGACGACCCATCGGCCCGGACAAGCCTCGGACACCTGTTACACGCCGAGGGCCGCTCCGAGGAGGCTCTATCCCATTACAAGGCGGCGCTCCGGGCCGATCCCGCGCAGCCCGAGGCACACCAGGGATTGTCCTACCTGCTCGACGGCGTTGACGAGGCCGCCGCCGAGCGCCACCGCGTCCTGGGTTTCACCGGCCGCGCGCTGACCACCCGGCCGTTCCGCGGCCAGGGCGCCCCGGTGCGCGTGCTCCAGCTCGTGTCCGCGCGCGGCGGCAACGTCCCCACCGCCGCCCTGCTCGACGACATGACCTTCCTCACCCATAGCATCGTCACCGAATACGCTGCACCCGACCTGGCCCTGCCGCCCCACGACCTCGTGTTCAACGCCATCGGCGACGCCGATCGCTGCGGGATCGCGCTGCACAAGGCCGCGGCGCTGCTGAAGCGCACCGACGCGCCGGTGATCAACCACCCGGCGCGGATCACGCCGACGACGCGGGCCGGGAACGCGAGGCTGGGCCGCCTGGAGGGCGTCACGACGCCGCGCATCCTGACTCTGCCCCGCTCCGACCTGTCCCGGGGCCTGCCGCACGGCTTCGGGGTCCCGGTGCTCCTGCGCAGCCTGGGCTTCCACACCGGCCAGAACTTCGTCCGCCTGGACAGCACGGCCGACCTGCACGCGGCCCTGCGCACCCTGCCCGGCGAACGCCTGACGCTGATCGAGCCGCTCGACGCCCGGGGCAGCGACGGGGCCTGGCGGAAATACCGGGTCATGCTGGTGGGCGGCGCGATCCTGCCCCTCCACCTCGCCGTCTCGCCGCACTGGAAGGTGCACCACTTCCCCGCCGACATGCAGGACCGGCCGGAGCACAGGGCCGAGGAGGCGGCGTTCCTCGACGACATGACCGGGGTGCTGGGACACTCGGCCATCGCTGCCCTGCAGCGGATCGCCGACGCGCTCGCGCTCGACTACGGCGGCATCGACTTCGCCCTGGGGGCACAGCGCGAGGTCCTGCTGTTCGAGGCCAACGCGACGATGACGGTGGCGCTGCCGGCAGCCGACTCTGTCTGGAGCTACCGGCGCCCTGCGGTGGCGGCAGTGCTCGACGCGACGCGAGCCATGCTTCTCGGCCGGGCGAGGACAGGCACGGCCTGACGCACAGGTCGGAACAGGGCCGTACCGGCAGCCGGGGCTGTTGAGCCGTAAGCAAGCAAGGCTGGGCTCTGCCCAGACCCGCCAGGGGCGAGCCGCCCTGGACCGGCTTCACTGAAGGAAGGCGATCCAAGGGCCCAGCCCTTGGCGGAGTTTGAGGCAGAGCCTCAACCTGGCTTACCTCATCGGGCACGCACCAGATCCGCCAGCGTCACACCACAAGCGACGAGCCGCCCGGACCATTTGATCCCTTCGCCAGAAGGTAGCGCTGCACGAAGCGCTCCACGAACTTGGGGTCCTTCAGCTGCTTGATGTCGAGGCGACTCGTGATCGCCGTCTCCTGCGTCGCCAGGGGCTGGATGGCGATCTGCCGAGGCAGGCCCAGCGCGGTGGTGACCACGTCGCGCAGGATCGGATCGCCGAGGACCTGGTCCACCGACGTCACCGTGGCCGCCTTGGACCGGAAGCTTAACGCGTTCGACAGGCCGGGGGTCGTCACGTCGAGCGAGTCGCGCCAGGTCACCTCCGCGTAGGCGTTGGTGATGGTGCTGAGCACGCTTGGCTTCTGGATGACCGACAGGCCCTTGGCGGCGAACTGGTAGGTTTGCGCCGCAGACGCCCATGCCGAGTTCGTGGTCTTGAGCTGGTTCGCCACCGATTTCAGATTGGTCAGATCCGACATCAGCGCCTTCTGCGCGAGCGCGGTATACTGGATCTGGCTGCCCAGCCCGTTCGCGGTCAGCAGCACCTTCATCACCGTCGGGTTCGCCAGCAACTGCGTGACGCTGGTGGCGCCGGTCACCGCCTTGGTGAACGTCGCGATGTCGCGCGCCACCTCCGGCTGCTTCGCGGTGGCAGCGATGTCCTTGGTCCCGTTGATCTCGGCCGAGGTCAGGGCGGTGACCGGGTTGGTGGCGCTGGCGCTGCCGCCGCCGCCTGACAGGATGCCCAGGATGCCGTTGTTGTCGCTGGACGAACCGCCGAACAGCAGGCCGATGTTCAACCCCGACAGGCTGCTGACGCCGCTCATGATCCGTTCCTTCAGCCGCCGGACAGCCCGTCCGCCATCGTGTCGTTGATCGAGATCAGGAAGTCGAAGTCGGGCGCGCCGGATGCCATGGCACGGGCAACGGCGTGGCTGATCGAGATGATCCCCGCGCAGGTCTCCGGCGGCAGGCGGTTCGCCGGGTCCTGCAGGAAGCCGCGGGTTGCCGTCCAGAGCCGGGCGTTGTCCGCAAGCGCGCGCACGCGGTCCAGCTCGCCACCGCTGCGGGCGTTGCGCAGCTGCCCGCTCACCATGCGGAAGACGCCCGCCTCCCGCTCGCGCGGGCTGCGCTGTGCGCTGGCGTTGGCATAGGCCCGGAAAGCGCGGTTCGTCATCGCTTCACTCCGCCGCGGCCAGCGCGGGCGAGGCCGGGCTGGACGTCGTGTTGTCGTTGCGCCCCAGCACGTTGTCCTCGTGGCGGATGATCCGCCGCACCAGCTTCAGCGCCTGGTAGCAGTCGTCCGCCACGGCCGCCGCCAGCGAGCGATCCAGGATCTCTCGCGCCAGGGCCGAGGTCGTGGTGGTTTTGTACTCGGCGATCAGGTCGCTCGCCGTCTCCAGGCCGCCAGCCCGTTCGTCCTCGGTGCCGATATAGGCGGTCTGCAACGCGAAATAGATCTGCCGGGCCGGGCTGTCCGCCTGCGCCGGCGACATGATCTGCTTGCCGAACAGGAACCGCGCGCGCGCCGTGAGCTCCAGGCGGGTCTTGGTGCGGAAGCGGATCGGTGCGCCGTTGACGATCATCGTCTCGCCTTGGCGGAGTTCCAGGACCAGGTTCGACATGGGAGTCCTTCTTGGGCTGCCTTGGCCGGGGAGGCCACATTCGTCTTGTCGCGAAGAGGACGGCGGCGGGCGCAAGGCCCGCCGCCGCAAGCCATCAGCGGAACAGGCTGACCAGGCCGGACGGCGCCTGGTTCGAGATCGACAGCGACTGCTGACCGAGCTGCTGCTTGATCTGCAGCGCGGTCAGGTTCGCCGACTCCTTGGCCAGGTCCGCATCCACCAGCGCGCCGAGACCGACGTTCAGGGCGTCCATCTTGCTGCTGTTGTACGTCTGCTGGTTCGAGATGAACGTCGTGTCGGAACCGGCCTGGGCGGCGAGGGTCGTCAGTGCCTTCACCGTGCTGGTAAGGGTCGAATCACCCCCGCCGGCTGGCGGCTTGATGAAAGCTGACGCGCTTGCGGCATCCGTCACGCTCGCCAGATTGGTGAAGACAGACGATGCATCCTTCACCGAGAGAGTTGCCTGTGTGCCGCTCTCATCCAGGGTGATGGCCTGAGCACTGGCGGTAACCGGATCAGTCGCTGAGGTCTTGATCAGGGACTGGCCGTTGTAGGTCGCGCCGGTGAGGAAGGATTGCAGCTGCTTCACGTCCTGCGTGAACTTGGCCAGGTTGTTCGCAGTCTCGTTCGCCGTGCCGGCCGCGAGGTTGGTGATGTCGGCCGAGACCGTCTTCATGAAGTCGGTCGAGGTGCTGAACGCCGTGTTGGTGATCTGCATCAGGCCGTTCGCGTTGCCGAGCTGGTTGTTCACCGCCGTCAGCACGCTGACGTTGGAACGCACGCCCTGCGCCACCGCATACGCCGCGCCGTCATCGGTCGCATCCGCAACCTTGTAGCCGGTGGAGATCTTCTTCTCGGTCGACTGCAGCGCGCTCGCGGTGGAGTTCAGCGACATCAGGGCGGTCATCGCGCCCATGTTGGTGTTTACGGAAGTCATGGTGTCTTACCTTTGGGTATCCGGAGTTTTCTCTGATGCCGCAGTTTTGGCGGAATGAAAGCATTCTGCACGAAATACCTTAACGGCAGGTGAACACCTGTCGAAAGATTGCCTGCGTTCTACAGATACGAGACCAGGGACAGGTTCTGCATGTTGGCGATCAGCTTGTAGGACGTCTGCAGCTGTGTCTGCAGCAGCGACTGTGTCGTTGCCAGCGACGCCACGTCGGCATCCTCCACGCTCGACAGCTGGGACGTCAGCGAGATCTTGGTGCTGGTGAACGCCGTCTGGGTTGCGGTCAGCGCGGTCTGCCGCTCGCCAAGCACGCCCTGGTCCGTGGTCAGCGCCGTCGACGCCGCCTCCAGCTGCTTCGATGCGTCCTGCACCAGGGTGGAGTACCCGGCCGTCGTCGTCTGCGAGGAGCTGAGCGCCCCGATCGTGGCCAGCGACTGCATCAGGCTCCGCAGGTATGGCGTGCCGGCGGAGATGCCGTATGCCACCGGCGGACCGCTCCCGGTGCTCACGCTCTGCGGTGTGGACTGCCCCGGAGCCGTAGAGAACACGCCGGACATGCTGGCGCCCAGCGACCCGGCCTCCGTCGTTGCAACCGAATTGCCCGGCGTGCCCAGCGCCTGCACCGCGCTCGTCACCCCGGCCACGAAGCTCGCCGTGCTGCCGACCGGTGGGTTGGCGCTGTCCTGCCCGGAGAAGATGTAGCTGTCGCCGTTCCTGGTGTTGAGCAGCGACACCACGCTGTTGAACGCCTCGCGCGCCTCGGCGGCGATGCCGTCGAGGCCGCTGGAGCCAACGCCGGTGCCGCTGCTCGCCGTGAGCTTTGCCAGCACGCCCTGCGCCAGCGCGCCGATCTGCGTCATCGCGTTCTGCGTGACGCCCATCTGCGCCGTCGCCGCCGTGATGCCGCTCGCCAGCGCGTCGTTGTGCGCGATCTGCGGCCGCAGGTCGAGCGAGGTCAGCGCCCCCCCGCCCAGCCCGGCATAGGTGGTCGACACCAGCCCGGACGAGATCTGCTCGCCCACCTGCTGCAGCTTCAGGTTCACCGCGTCGGCGTTGCTGGCCAGCTCCCCCCGCAGGCCGCTCGACGCCACGCCGGCGGCCCCGCCCACCATCACGGGTTCACCGCCGCGAGCAGCGAGTTGAACATCGACTCGATCGCGGAGATGATCTTGCCCCCCGCCCCATAGGCGTTCTGCAGCCCGATCATGTTCGACAGCTCCTGGTCCACGGACACGCCCGACGCCGTGTCGAATTGCGATTTCAGCGAGGTCTGCACGCCGGTCTCCGTGCCCAGCGACGCGTTCGCCGCGGCACTCTGCTGGGACTGCGACGCCACCAGCGACGCCGCCTGCGACACCAGCCCCGGCGAGCCCCCCTGCGGCGCGAAGGTGACGTTCAGCACGCGGTCGATGGTCGTCGTGTCGCCGGCCGCCGTGCTGCCGCCCCCGGAGGTGCCGTCGCGCACCAGGCCCGGGTTGGCCAGCACCGCGGCGCTGACCTGGATCGACCCGGCGAAGCCGGCGGCACTGCCGCCTGCGGCCGGCACCGTGCCGGAGGCCGTCGTGAACAGCGTGAGGTTCTGCCCGCTGAACCGCGCCGCCAGGGTCTGCGAGTACCCGTCCAACGACGCCTGGTAGCCCGGCAGCGTCGTGTCGCGCAGCCTGATGTTGGCGCCGATCGAGCCGCCCGTGAGCGAGCCGGTGACATCCTGCGTGCCGATCCTGATCGCGGGGATCGTGGATGTCGCCGAGCCCGCGGCGTAGGCGTCGCCCGGCGCGATCGTGATCGCCGAGGTGCTGAGCGGCCCGTTGCCCGACACGGCCAGCCCGTGCGTCGGCAGCACCGTCCCGTCGTCCGTGGCGATGCTCATGTCGCCGTTCGCCGACACCTTGGTGTGCACCGACACCAGGCCGCTCAGCGAGGCCACCTGCTCGTCGCGCTGGTTCTCCAGGTCCGCCGTGTTCATGCCTTCCGCGCGCAGCAGCACGATCCGGTCCGACGTCGTGCCGACTTCCGTGAGCGTCTGGTTCGCCACCGTGACCTGCTGCACCAGCGAGTCCTGCGCCGCCTGCCGCTGCGTCGTGTAGGCCTGCGACACCGAGTTGATCCCGCCCGTCAGCGCCTGCGCCGCGCTGAGCACGGCCTGCTGCTGGGCCGCACTCGACGGGTCGGTGCGCAAGGTGGTGAAACTGTCCTGCAGCGCGCCCGCCAGGCTGGACAGGCTGCTGCCCCCCTCGCCCACGGTGCCCTGCGCCGCGTCCACCGCCGACAATGCGATCGAGGTGGTCTGCAGGCCGGACACCGTGGCGTTCTGCGACAGCAGGCTGGCCTGCAGCGGCGCGTCGAGCGCCCGCAGCGTCGGGCCCGACCTGACCCCGGAGGGCTGGTCGCCCGCCACCAGCGAGGTCTGCGTCGCCACCTCGCGCACGTAGCCCGTCGTGCTGGCGTTGGCGACGTTCTGCGACACCACGCTGATCTGGCGCTGCACCACGGCAAGCCCGCTGCCGGCGATCGATAAGGCGGATTCGAGGCTCATCCAACCGCTCCTGCTGCCGGTCCGGCGCTGGCCGGCCCGATATCGCCGGCCGAGTCTGCCGGGACCTGTGCCCTGGGCCAGCGCCGATATCGCGGTGGCGCTGGCCCGCTGCGACCGGCCCGCTTTTGCCGGCCCGCTCCTACTGGATCGTATTGATCGTCGTGGTTAACATCTGGTTTGCGGCGGTGATCATCTTCGCGTTGGCGCCGTAGGCCTGCTGCGCCACGATCAGCTTGGTGAGCTCGGTCGCGATGTCCACGTTCGACGACTCGACCTGGCCCACCGCGAGGCTGCCGGCACCGTTCGAGTTCTGCACGTTGACCGTGGGCTGCCCGGAGGCCGCCGTCGTGGTGAACGCCTCGCCGTTCTGCCGCTGCAGCGCGTCGGGGTTGCCGAACGTGACCACCGGCACCTGCGCCAGCGTCCGCGTCGTGCCGTTGTCGTAGTTCGCGACCACGCTGCCGTCCGCGTTGATCCCGATCCCGGTGTAGTTGCCCGCCGTCACCCCGTCCGCGGTGATGTTGCGCGACGTGTAGGTCGTGCTCGCGAATTGCGTGACACCGTCCGTCCCGTTGATCGTGCCCAGGTTGACGTTGATCGGCCCGCCCTGCGCCCAGCTCGGCGTCAGGGTGAAGCCGGCCTCCGTGGCGGACGCGGGGGTGAGGGCGGCGGCGCCTCCGGTGCCGCTGGCGGTGAAGCTCTGGATGGTGCCGTTCGGGTTGAACTGCGCGGTGCCCGCATTCACGGGGGTGCCGCCATCCTCGGTGACGCTCAGCGTCCACTGGTTCGCAACCGGCGCGCCGGCGTTCATCGCCGGCGCCCAGGTCAGCTTGAGCGAGTGCTGCGCGCCCGCGGCGTCGTACGCCGTCACCGCGCTGGTGCCGCCGGTGGTGCCGCCGGCCGGCAGGTTCGCCGCGACGGCGACGTTGGCGGTGACGACCGGCGGGTTCTGCGCCTGGCTGATCTTGATCGGCGACAGCGTGCCCTGCAGAACTGTGCCGTTCGCGTCCACCGGCCAGCCGTTCAGGTAGCCGCCGGCGCTGTTGACCAGGTAGCCGCTCTTGTCCTGCGTGAAGTCGCCGGTGCGGGTGTAGTTCGGCGTCGCGTTCAGGATCGGCACGCCGGTCGCGGTGACGCCGCTCTGCACGCTGACCTGGAAGAAGCCCTTGCCCGCGATCGCCATCGCGGTGGCGTCGGTGCTGGTCGTGACCTGCCCCTGCACGTCGTTCTGATAGGACGGCCGCGTCGCCACCGAGCCGGACTGGTTCTGCGTCGCCGTGCTGCTGCTGAGATAGTCGACGAAGCTGGTATTGATCCCCTTGAAGCCGACGGTCTGGCTGTTCGCCACGTTGTCGCTGATGTTGGTGAACGCGCCGGCCTGCGCCGACAGTCCGCTCACCGCGGTGTTCAAGGCGCCGAACAGGGACATGGAGCTCTCCTCAAAGGGTTTGGAGAGCACAAGGCAGAAACCATGCCAGTGCCCGCGCGCCGCCGGGACCGCCGGATCAGGCCGGTTCAGGCCTCCGAGCACCGCCCTTACAGCGTTCGATGCCCGGCACGACCGGGGGTCCCCGGCACGATCTGCCGGGCACAGCCTGCATGGTGTGGCGCCCGCCGCCTCGCATCTGTTGGCCGAAACCCTGGCCTGGAACTTGCTGCTGGTCTGTCCGAATGCCGGGACACCGCAATGCCAGCGATCGCCGCCTCCGAGCCGTCCGCCGTTTCCAGAACCGATCCCACGCCTGACGCGGCCCGCAGCCGTGCGGGCGGCGACAGCTTCGGCGCGGCGCTCTCGCTGGCCATCTCGCCCCAGGCTCCAAACGCCTCGTCGGTCCGACAGGCAGCGGGTCCGCCCCCCCCGTCCGGCACCCCGTCCGGCACCGAAGCGTCCACAGTCCAATCTTTTCTCCCCCCGGAAACGTCGGCCGGCGCCAACTCGCCAGGCGCCGTGGGGTCGTCCAACGAAACCGTCGCGTCCGTTGCCATCCCCGCAGCCGGCTTCGGCCTCGACGCACGCTCTTTCGCGACCCTGGCCGCTCCGGTTGCATCGGGCACCGTCGCGTCCGGCACCGCCGCATCACGCAGTGACTCTTCCGAACCGGCAGTGTCGGGCACCACCGCGTTCAGTTCCGCCACATCAGATACTATTACGTTGGGTGATGACGGAAAGAGTGTCACTGCGTCGGGCACCACCGGGTTCGGCACTGCCACGTCGGGCACCATCGCGCCGGACGCCAGTGCTTCGGGTAGCGTCGCATCTGGCTCGATCAGGTCCGCCACCAGCATATCCGGCACTGCCGCACCTGGTTCGGCCGGGCTCAGCGCCGCCGCGCCCGGCATCGTTGCGCCCGGCATCGTTGCGTCGGGCATCGTTGCGTCGGGCATCGTTGCGCCCGGCATCGTTGCGTCGGGCATCGTTGCGTCGGGCATCGTTGCGTCCGGCATCGTTGCGCCGCGCAACGGCACGCCTGACGCAACGAAGCCCGACGTGGCGCCCGCGAACACTGCGACGCCTGACACGCAGGACGTGGCCGTGACGTCCCCCTCGACAGCGGACGTCGTGCAGACAGGCCTCACCGCCGCCCTGCCGATGCGCCAAGGGGCCGCACTCCCTGCCGGTGTCACGCATCACGCCCTGGCACGTGACGCGGCGGCACGTGACGCGGCGGCGCAGGACCGGAACACCACCGCCGACGACACGGCCGCCGCGCCTGCGGCACCACCGCCGGCCAGCCCGCTGCCGGTTGCAGGCCTCGCCCTGGTCACATCGTTCGCCAGTACGCCCGCAGGCTCCGGGAGCATCGACACTCCGGTCTGCTCGATCGTGCGCGACCTAGCCGTGCCGGTGAGGGTGCAGACCGAAACCGCCCTCTCCGCACCGGCATCGGTCGACGCCGCCGCGGCGCCGGCCGCCCCGAGCACCCGTCCTGCCCCCGACCCCGTGATCCCGACCGGCGTGGCCCTTGCGGCCGCGACTCCGAACGACTTTTCCGCCGGACCGGGTCCTGCGTCCGGCCTGTTCGCCGTGCCGGATGCGTCGCAGCCGCAGGCACGCCACGCACCGGGCGACTTGGCCATGTCCGCGACGCGCGCCGCAGTCTCCTCCGAAACCATGACCCGGGCCTCGCCCGCCGAGGCGTCGGCGATCCAGGCGGCATCCGGTCCGGCGGCACCCACGCAATCGGCACAGGCGCCGGCGGCGCCCGCCCAGGACCCGACCCAGGCCACGGCACTCTTCCCAGCCCAGTTCGCCCCGCCCGCAGCTCCGTCCGCCACGCCGCCCGCCGCGGGTCCCGTGACGCCCGCCGAGCTTGCGCCCTCCCCCGCGGCGCAGGTCGTCCCCGCGATGCTGGCGATGCACACCGCCAACGGCGCGCAGAACATGATGCTGCGCCTGACGCCCTCCGAGCTGGGCACCGTGCAGATCCAGATCAGCCGCGACCATGACGGCGCCGCCTCCGTGTCGGTGCTCGTGGAGCGGCCGGAGACCCTGCGCCTCCTGCTGCACGACCAGGCGCAGCTGCAGCACGCCTTGACCCAGGCCGGCCTGCCGCAGGACCGCATCGTGGCGTTCCAGCAGGCTCCGGCCGGCAGCTTCGCCGCGCAGGAGCACCGTGCCTCGACCCAGGACCCGGGCCAGGGTGCTGGCCAAGGCCCGGGCGCAGGCAGCGACCAGGGTCAGGCCAGCCAGGACGGCGCGGCGCGGCAGCAGACCAGACAGGGGCACGATGCGCGCCCCGGCGCCGGCCGCTTCGGCGCCGGCGTCCAGTCCTACGCCTCTGCCTGGCAGCCCGCCAGCATCGACATCACCGCCTGAACCGTTCGGAGAGCCCAATGACCAGCATCGCCACCAGCACGTCCGGCAGCGCCGGCGCCGGCCACGCCGCCGGCGCCACGGCGGCGTCGAGCACCGGCACTACCGCCGGCGTCAACGCCCTCAGCTCGCTCGCCGACAATTTCCAGAGCTTCCTGAGCCTGCTGACCACGCAGTTGCAGAACCAGGACCCGACCAGCCCGATGGACACCAACCAGTTCACCAGCGAACTGGTGCAGATGACCAGCGTGCAGCAGCAGGTCAGCACCAACAGCAACCTCACCCAGCTCATCGCCCTGACCCAGGGCAGCCAGGTGCTGCAGTCCACCGCCCTGGTGGGCAAGACCGCCAGCGTGACGTCGAGCAACATCGCACTGCAGAACGGCAGCGGGGAGCTGCAGTTCACCACCCCCAAGGCCGAGCCGATCGGCATCGCCATCACCGACGCCTCCGGCAAGGAGGTCAGGACCGCCACCCTGACCTCGACCTCGGGCGCCAACACCTGGAAGTGGAACGGGACCAACGACTCCGGCCAGTCCGTGCCGGACGGCAGCTACGCCGTCTCCGTGATGACGCCGAGTGCCAGCGGCACCACCGCGACCGCGGTGCCGTTCACCGTGGAGGGCACCGTCACCGGCCTGGTCAAGAGCGGCACGTCGACGAACCTGCAGCTTGGCGCCACCACGGTGGACATCGGGGCGCTTCAGTCGCTGGTGAACTGACGCCAGCGACCTTCGGGTATGACCGACAAGGCAAGCAAGGTTGAGGCTCTGCCTCAAACTCCGCCAAAGGCTCGCCTTTGGAATCCAATACTTATGTAAAGCCGGTCCAGGGGGGGCTTCCCCTCTGGCGGGTCTGGGCAAAGTCCAGCCTTGCTTGCTGACAGGTCAATGTCAGGCCGTCCGGGAGTCGGTATGCCAGGTCACTGCCATCCGGCCACCCACCAGCCAGGCAGGAAATGCCGGGCCATTAACCAAGGAGTAAGCCCGGCCAGCCACCTTACGCCTACCGGCAGAACGTCGGTGGAGCGGAAAGCCGGAATGAAGGACTCGACCCAGCCCCAGGACGTCGCATGCACTCTCCCCGACACCGCGGAGCACATGCCGGCGACGGGCCGGAATCGGTTCGCGTCCACCGACGCCTCCAGACCGGAGGCGCCGCTTGAGCCCTGGCGGGTCCTGCCGCCTGTGACACCGTGGCAGTCCTGCGTCCTGCGCCCGCTGGCGGGTCGGCCTGAACCGCGACGGAACCTGCAATGAGGCCGGTACTCGAAGGCCTGCGCGCACTCGGGCCAGCACGGCTGGCGGCGATGGCGGTGGTCGCGGTGGGCATGCTCGGCATCCTGGCGCTGCTGGCGATGCGCGGCAGTACCCCCTCCTCGTACGCGCTGCTTTACGCCGATCTCGACCTGCGCGAGGCCGGGCAGCTCGTCGACGCGCTCGACAAGGCGCACATCGCCCACCAGGAGCAGGGCGGGGGCCAGACGGTGCTCGTCCCCGCAGGCGACGTGGCCCGCGCCAGGCTGCTGCTCGCCAAGGACGGCCTGCCCTCCGGCGGCTCCATCGGCTACGAGATCTTCGACCGCGGCGACAGCCTCACCTCCAGCCAGTTCCAGCAGGAGATGAACCAGACCCGCGCCATGGAGGGCGAGATCGCCCGCTCCATCCGCATGATCACCGGGGTGCGCGCCGCCCGCGTGCATCTGGTGATGCCCAAGCGCCAGCCCTTCTCCCACCAGCAGCAGGAGGCGCAGGCCAGCGTCGTGCTGACCATGGCCGGCGGCGCGCGCATGGACCGCGAGGGCGTGCAGTCCGTGCTCAACCTGATCTCCGCAGCCGTCCCCGGCCTGCGCGCCCACAACATCGCCCTGATCGACAGCCGCGGCAATCTGCTGGCCCGCGCCGGCGACCCGTCCGCGACCGAGGGCTCCGAGGCGGCGCAGACCGCAGAGGAGCTGCGCCACGCGACCGAGCAGCGCCTGTCGCGCTCCGTCGAGGACCTGCTCGAACGCTCCCTCGGCCCGGGCCGCGTGCGCGCGGAAGCGGCCGTGCAGATGGATTTCGACCAGCTTCACGAGACCCAGGAAAGCTACAACCCCGACCAGCAGGTGGTGCGCAGCACCCAGACCAACAGCGACAACTCGAAGTCGACCGAGGCCGCCGACAAGCCCGCCAGCGTCGCCAACAACCTGCCCAACGCCGATGCCGGCGCCGCTCAGGGCCAGGCTGGCAGCCAGCAGCAGAAGCAGGAGGAGACCACCAACTACGAGATCGGCAAGACCGTGCGCACCACCGTGCACGACCAGCCGCAGATCCGCCGCATCAGCCTCGCGGTGATGGTGGACGGCACGCTCGCGCCCGACGCGGACGGCAAGCCGGCCTGGCACGAGCGTACCCCGGAGGAGCTGGCCCGCATCGCCACCATCGCGCGCAGCGCCATCGGCTTCGACGAGAAGCGCGGCGACAAGGTCGAGGTGGTCAGCATGCGTTTCGTGGCGCCCGATCCCGACATCGCCGCGCCGGAGGTCGCCTCTCGGTTCGGCCTGCACCTCGAGAAATCCGACGTCATGACGCTGGTGCGGACCGGGGCGATCGGTCTGATCGCGCTGCTCGCCTTGTTCTTCGTGGTGCGGCCGACGATGCTGCGGCTGACCGCGCAGACCCCGGGCCTGGAGGCGCCGGCTGGCGTGCTTCTGGCCGAGGGTGCGCCCCAGGCGGGCCTGGCTCTTGCCGGCCCTCGCGGCTCGGCGGTGCCGGCCCTTGCCGGGCCTGGCGCGGATCCCGCCGAGGCGATGATCAACCTCGCCAACGTCGAGGGGCAGATGCGTGCCTCCACCATCCGCAAGATCGGCGAGCTGGTGGACAAGCATCCCGAGGAGAGCTTGGCGATCGTGCGCAACTGGATCTCGCAGGAGAAGTCGTAGTTATGGCGAGGACCGCGACGTCGGACCAGATCAGCGGTTCGCAGCGTGCCGCCGTGCTGCTGCTCACGCTGAGCCCGGAGCAGTGCTCGCGCCTGTTCTCGATGATGGGCGAGGACGAGATCCGCGAGATATCCGCCGCCATGGTCCAGCTCGGCCCGGTCAGCGCCGCGATGGTCGAGCAGCTCCTGGCAGACTTCACCGAGAAGCTGGGTGCCTCGAGCAACGTGGTGGGCAACCTCGAGACCACCGAGCGTCTCCTGCAGCAGACGATGTCGCGCGAGCGCGCCGGCCAGATCATGGAGGAGATCCGCGGCCCCGCCGGCCGCACCATGTGGGACAAGCTCGGCAACGTCCACGAAAGCGTGCTCGCCAACTACCTCAAGAACGAATACCCGCAGACCGTCGCCGTGGTGCTCTCCAAGCTCAAGCCGGACCACGCGGCCCGCGTCCTCTCGCTGCTGCCCGAGAGCTTCGCGATGGAGGTGGTGATGCGGATGCTGCGCATGGAGAGCGTGCAGAAGGACGTGCTCGACGGCGTGGAACGCACCCTGCGCGCCGAGTTCATGTCCAACCTCGCCCGCAGCGCGCGCCGCGACAGCCATGAGATGATGGCCGAGATCTTCAACAACCTCGACCGCCAGTCCGAGGCCCGCTTCACCGCGGCCCTGGAAGAGCGCAGCCAGGAGAGCGCCGAGCGGGTGAAGCAGCTCATGTTCACCTTCGACGACCTCTCTCGCCTCAGCCCGGCCGCGATGCAGGTCGTGCTGCGCGTGGTCGAGAAGGACAAGCTGCCGCTGGCCCTCAAGGGCGCGCCGGAGAAGCTGCGCGATCAGTTCTTCTCCAGCATGTCCGAGCGCGCCGGCCGAATGCTGCGCGACGACATCGAGTCGCTCGGCCCGGTGAAGCTGCGCGACGTCGACGAGGCGCAGTCCGCCATCGTGCTGGTCGCCAAGACGCTGGCGGCCTCCGGCGAGATCGAGATGGGCGGCGGCCAGGAAGAGGAGCTGCTGTATTGACCACCGAACGGAGTGACCAGCCGGACCGGGGACCGCGCGGCATGGACGCGCTGCTGCGCGACGCCGTGCGCGCCGCCCTGCACGACCATCCCGCGATGCGCGCGGGCATCGCGGACCCGGATTTCGCGCCTGACCCGGACCGGCCCGCGACGCGCCCGCTCGGCGGCATCCTGTATGCCGAGGATTTCGACGCGCCTGTGGCGCCGCCGCCCGCAGCACCCGCGCCGGAGCCGACCCACTCCGCGCTTGAGCTGGCCGATGCGCGCGAACTGGGGCGCGCGGAAGGCTGGAGGGCGGCCCGTGCCGCCGCCGAGGCCCAGATCGAGGCGCAGCGCGCCGCTGTGCTGCACGCCATCGCCGCCGCGCTGTCGGAGGCTCGCGACGCCGCAGAGAATTTTGCCGCCGATGCCGCCGAGAGCATCGCGCGCACCGCGCTGTCGCTGCTGGCCGCGGCACTTCCCGCCACCTGCGCCCGGCACGGCGAGCGCGAGCTGCGCGCCCTGGCGCTGGCCGTGCTCCCGGCGCTGGAAGCCGAGCCGCGCATCGTGATCCGGGCCAGCCCGCTGGGCCTGCGCAGCCTTGCCGAGACCGTGGCCCGGCTCGACCCGGAGCTTGCCGCCCGGGTGCAGCTCCTGCCCGCCGAGGCGCTGTCGGCGGATGAGGCGCGGATCACCTGGCAGGACGGGCGTGCCGTGCGCGACCGCCGCGCGGTGCAGGCCGCGATCGAGGCCGTTCTCGCCCCGCTCGGCCTGTTCGAGCCCGTGGCCCAGACTGTGGCCCACACCCCGGCCCCGACCACGACCGGAATCCGTGCCGAACTCCACGCATCACCCGATCCGACCACACCTGTCCCCAAGGAGATGGCTGATGCCCGCTGACATGGAACTGGCCGAGTTCACCGACCCGGCGCTGCCCGGAGAGTCCGGCCCGCGCGCCGTGCGCGACCTGGAGGCGGTCTACGACATTCCCGTCACCGTGAGCGCCGTGCTCGGGCGCGCCACGATGCAGGTCAGCCAACTGCTCAAGCTCGGCCGCGGTGCCGTGGTGGAGCTGGACCGCAAGCTCGGCGAGGCGATCGACATCTACGTCAACAACCGGCTGGTCGCGCGCGGCGAGGTGGTCATGGTCGACGACAACCGCCTCGGCATCACCATGACCGAGATCGTCAAGGCGGATCGCGGCTGATGCGCGTCCTGATCATCGGCTCGCTGGCCGCAGAGCTGGGTCAGGCCGCGCGCATCGCCCAGAGCCGCGGTGCGCGTCTCGACCAGGCCGACACCGCTGCAGCCGGCCTCGCCCGGCTGCGCGCCGACGCCCGTGTCGACGTCGTGCTCTGCGACGTCGCCCATGACGTGCCCGGCCTGGTGCGCGCGATGGCCGCCGAGCGCATCGCCGCCCCCGTGGTCGCCTGCGGCACCGAGGCCGATCCCGAAGCCGCGATCCGCGCGGTGCGCGACGGGGCGCGCGAGTTCCTGCCGCTGCCCGCCGACCCCGAGCTGATCGCCGCCATCCTGCTGGCCGCGTCCGGCGAGACCCACTCCCTGGTCGCCCGCGACCCCGCGATGCTCGCCACGCTGAAGCGCGCCGAGCAGGTGGCGGGTGCTGAGGCCTCGGTGCTCATCACCGGGGAGAGCGGCACCGGCAAGGAGGTGCTCGCCCGCCACATCCACCGCCGCTCGCGCCGCGCAGCCGGTCCGTTCGTGGCGCTGAACTGCGCCGCCATCCCCGAGAACCTGCTGGAGAGCGAGCTGTTCGGCCACGAGAAGGGCGCGTTCAGCGGCGCCGTCGCCCGCCGCCTCGGCAAGTTCGAGGCGGCCAACGGCGGCACGCTGCTGCTCGACGAGATCAGCGAGATGGACGCCCGCCTGCAGGCCAAGCTGCTGCGTGCCATCCAGGAGCGCGAGATCGACCGCCTCGGCGGCAACGGGCCGGTGCACGTGGACGTGCGTATCCTGGCCACCTCGAACCGCGACCTGCCCGCCGAGGTGGCCGCCGGCCGCTTCCGCGAGGACCTGTATTTCCGCCTCAACGTGGTCGGCCTGCGCATCCCGCCGCTGCGCGAGCGTCCGGGCGACATCGCGGCGCTGGCCGACCACTACGCCCGCCATTACGCCGAGGTGAACGGCGTGGCGCAGCGCCCGATCTCCGCCACCGCGCGCCTGCGGCTCGCTGCCCACCCCTGGCGCGGCAACGTGCGCGAGCTGGAGAACACCATGCATCGCGCGGTGCTGCTGGCGCAGAGCACGGAGATCGACGAGGCCGCGGTGGAACTCGCGCCGCAGCCCGGCGCTGCCCAACCCGCGTCCCTCCAGCCCCCATCCCTTCAGCGCGGGTCCCTCCAGCCTGGCGCCGGCCAGCCCGCCTTGTCCGGCGGCGGCATCTCCGCGCTCGTCGGGCTGACCATGGACCAGGTCGAGCGCGACCTGATCCTGCAGACCCTGAGCCACACGCTTGGCAACCGCACCCACGCCGCGACCATCCTCGGCATCTCGATCCGCGCCCTGCGCAACAAGCTGCGCGACTACTCGCAGCAGGGCCTGTCCGTCACCCCGCCGGCTGCCGGGGTCGCCGCCTGATGGCATCGCCGCCCCCGCAGGTCTCGCTGCAATCCACCGGCCGCGAGCAGTTTGGCCTGCTGCTCACCCGCTACGCGCCGGGCACGGACGTGGGCCTGGCGCTCGGCGTGGTGGCGCTGCTGTCGGTGCTGATCCTGCCGCTGCCGACAGTGATCCTGGACGTGGGCCTGGCGCTTTCGCTCACCCTGTCGGTGCTGGTGCTGATGGTGGCGCTGTTCCTGCGCCGCCCGCTCGACTTCACCTCGTTCCCGACGCTGCTGCTGCTTACCACGCTGCTGCGCCTCTCGCTCAACGTCGCCACCACCCGCCTGATCCTGAGCCACGGCAACGAAGGCCTCACCGCCGCCGGCCACGTGGTCGCGGCGTTCGGCGGCTTCCTGATGGGCGGCGACGTGGTGATCGGCCTGATCCTGTTCGCGATCCTGCTTGTGGTGAACTTCATGGTCATCACCAAGGGCTCGGGCCGCATCGCCGAGGTCGCGGCGCGCTTCAGCCTCGACGCGATGCCCGGCAAGCAGATGGCGATCGACGCCGACATGAGCTCCGGCCTGATCAACGAGAAGGTCGCGCGCGTCCGCCGCAAGGAGCTGGAGGAGGAGAGCGGTTTCTACGGCGCGATGGACGGTGCCGCAAAATTCGTGCGCGGCGACGCGATCGCCAGCCTGCTGATCACCACGATCAACATCTTCGGCGGCCTGGCGATCGGCCTGGTGCGCCACGGCATGGCGTTCACCGACGCCGCCGCGACCTACACCACGCTCACCGTGGGCGACGGCCTGGTGTCGCAGATCCCGGCGCTGCTGGTCTCGACCGCTGCCGGCATCGTGGTCACCAAGGGCGGCGTCGAGGGCCCGGCCGACGTCGCGCTGATGCGCCAGCTCGGCGGCGGCTACAAGCCGCTGGCACTCGCCGCCGGCGTGGCCACCCTGCTCGCGCTGATGCCCGGCCTGCCCGCGCTGCCGTTCCTCGCCCTCGCCGGGCTCGCCGGCGGCGGCGCCTGGCTGCGCTTCAGGACTCCTGTCCGCGACGAGTCCGAGGACGACGCACCCGCGCCCGCCACCCCCGGGGACGCCCCGATCAGCGACTCCATGCGCATCGACACCATCCGCCTGGAGCTCGGCTACGGCCTGCTCTCGCTTGCCGGCGGCGACACCCCGCGGCTGACCGAGCAGATCAAGTCGCTGCGCCGCTCCATTGCCGCCGAGGTCGGCTTCGTGCTGCCGCCGGTGCGCATCCAGGACAACGTGCAGCTCGGCGCCGAGACCTACTCGGTGCGCATCAAGGAGATCGAGGCCGGCCGCGGCGAGCTGCGCCCCACCCGGATGCTGGCGATGGACCCTGGCGGCGAGCCGCCGGACCTGCCCGGCGAGCGCACCACCGAGCCCGCCTTCGGCCTGCCCGCGCTGTGGATCGAGCCGAGCAGGCGCGAGGAGGCGATGGCGCTCGGCTGCACCGTGGTCGACCCCGCCAGCGTGCTGACCACCCACCTCACCGAGCTGGTGCGCGACAGCATGGCCGAGCTGCTCTCCTACGCCGAGACCCAGAAGCTGCTCGACGACCTGCCCCGCGACCAGCAGCGCCTGGTGGCCGACCTGGTGCCGCAGCAGATCTCCGTGGGCGGCGTGCAGCGCGTGCTGCAGGCCCTGCTCGCCGAGCGCATCTCGATCCGCGACCTCGCCACCGTGCTTGAAGGCATCCACGAGGCCTGCGGCGGCGGCCGCCCGGTGCCGCAGATCGTGGCCCACGTGCGCGCCCGCCTCGCCCGCCAGATCAGCGACAGCCATGTCGGTCCCGCCGGCTACATCCCGCTCATCACCCTCTCGCCGGACTGGGAGCAGGCCTTTGCGGAGAGCATGGTCGGCCCCCCCGAGGACCGCCAGCTCGCCATGGCACCCTCCAAGCTCGGCGACTTCATGCAGAAGCTGCGCACCACCTTCGACCACGCCGCCGCATCCGGCGAGGCGCCGGTGCTGCTGTGCAGCGGCGGCATCCGCGCTCCGGTGCGCGCCATCGTCGAGCGCATGCGTCCCAGCACCCCGGTGCTCGCGCAGGCCGAGATCTTCCCGCGCGCCCGCATCCGCACCGTGGGTTCGATCTGATGCCTGTTCCCCCGCCGGCACGGTGCGCGAGCCCTGACCATCCGGCGCGGAGGGCACAGCCATGCAGCTGAGCCTGTTCCGCGGCACCAGCATGCCTGCCGTGCTGGCCCAGATCCGCGCCGAGCACGGTCCCGACGCCCTGATCCTCTCGACGCGCCGCACCGGACGCGTCGTGGAGGTCACGGTCGGGCTGGAGCCGCCGGACGACGCCCCGCCACCACTCACGCCGCCCCCGCCCCCACCCCCCCCGCCACGTCTGCCCGCAGCCAGGGTTCCTCCCCAGTCCCCGCTGGCCCGCTGCCTCGATTGGCATGGCGTGCCTTCCGCCCTCGCCGAGGTGCTGGCGGGCTCCACGCTGGAGGACGGCCTGCGCGACACCCTGACCTTTGCTCCGCTGCCGCTCGGCCCCGACGCCGCCCCGCTCCTGGTTGCCGGGCCTGCCGGGTCCGGCAAGACAGTGTGCGTCGCCCGCCTGGCCACCCGCCTGGTGCTGTCCGGCGTGCGCCCGACCGTGATCACCGCCGATGGCAGCCGCGCCGGCGCCATAGAGCAGATCGCCGCCTTCACCCGCCTGCTCGCGATCGACCTCGTCGTGGCCAACCCGGCGGTGCTGGCGCGCGCCATCGCCCGGCGCACCGCGGCCCCGGTGCTGATCGACGCGCCCGCCCTTGATCCCACCGCGGCCGCGGACCGCGCCCTGCTGGTCGAACTGGCCGAAGCCGCCGCGGCCACGATTACGTTGGTACTGCCTGCGGGGCTCGACGCCGGCTATGCTGCCGAGCTTGGAGACAGCTACGCTCGATGCGGCACCCGTCTCCTGCTCGCCAGCCGGCTCGACACGTCGCGCCGCCTCGGCGGCATCCTCGCCGCGGCCCACGCCCCCGCCCTGCGCCTCACCGAGGCCGGCATCGCCCCCGGCATCGCCGACGGTCTCGCGCCCATCACCCCGGCCTTCCTGGCCGAACGCCTGAGTTCCGGCCCGGTCCGGACCCGCCAAGGAGCCGACACATGATTCGAGGCCTCCTCCGATCCAGGAGCCAGCAGCCCACCCTGCCCGCCCGCCAGGCCGGGCGGGTGGTCGCCATCGCTTCCGGCAAGGGCGGCGTCGGCAAGACCTGGTTCTCCGTGACCCTGTCGCACGCGCTGGCACGGCTGGGCGAGCGGGTGCTGCTGCTCGACGGCGACCTCGGCCTGGCCAACGTCGACATCCAGCTCGGCCTGGTGCCGGAGCACGACCTGGCCAGCCTGGTCGCGGGCAAGGTCAGCCTGGCCGACGCGATCCTGCGCCACGGGGCGGGCTTCGACATCCTGGCCGGCCGCTCCGGGTCCGGCGCGCTGTCCGCCCTCGACCCGATGCTGCTGGAGCGCGTGCTCGGCATGGTCGCGGCCGAGCAGGCGCATGACCGCGTGCTGCTCGATCTCGGCGCCGGCGTCGACCGCAGCATGCGCCGCATGGCCGCCGCCGCCGACACGCTGCTGGTCGTGGTCACCGACGACCCGACCTCGCTGACCGATGCCTACGCCGTGCTGAAGCTTCACGCGCTCGACCGCCCGCAGTCGGTGTGGGAGGAGGGCCACGTCAGGGTGGTCATCAACCAGGCCACGAGCCAGGTCTCCGGCGAGCGGACCTACGCCACGCTGGCCCGGGCCTGCGAGGCGTTCATCCGCCGCCGCCCCGACCTCGCCGGCATCATCCGCCGCGACGACCACGTCCGCGACGCAGTCCGCCGTCAGACCCCGCTGCTCACCCGTCACCCGAGCTGCGACGCCGCCCGCGATGTGGAGCGCGTCGCCGCCTCGCTTGTCTGACGGTGCACGGTGCGCCTCGTCTTCACGGTCGCGAGCGGGATACGGTCCGTGCACTGCCGCACGGTTGCACGACCCGGGAAGCGGGCGCACGAAGCGTGGCATGAACCTGATCCGCACCGGCAGGGATCTGCGCGTGGATTTCTTCCGCGGCCTTGCCCTGTGGTGGATCTTCACCGACCACGTGCCGGCCAACTGGCTCAACCAGCTCAGCCTGCGCAACTTCGCCCTGTGCGACGCGGCCGAGGTGTTCGTGCTGCTGGCCGGCTACGGCGCGGGCCTGGCCTATGGTGGCCGGATGCGCCGCAACGGCTGGGTCTCCGCGGGGGCGGACGTGCTGGCCCGTGCCTGGACGCTCTACATCGCGCACATCTTCCTGTTCGTGGTGTTCGTGGCGCAGGTCGCCTACTCGGCCGCCGCGCTGAACCGCGGCGACTTCATCGACGAGATCCACATCGACGTGCTGGGCGAGTCGCCATACCGGGCCATGTTCGAGGCGCTGACGCTGCGCTACCAGCCCTCCTTCCTCAACATCCTGCCGATGTACATCGTCGTGCTGCTGATGTTTATCCCGGCGCTGAAGCTCCTGGCGCGGCCGAATATCCTGGCTGCCCTGTCGTTGTCCCTCTACGCCGTGTCCAGGACCTTCGGCCTCGGGTTGCCGTCGTGGAAAGGCGACGGCTGGTATTTCAACCCCCTGACCTGGCAGCTCCTGTTCATGCTGGGCGCGATCCTCGCCACATCGCCGGGTCAGCCGCCGCGTCACAGGCGATCGCTCGACATCCTGGCAGCACTCGTCGTCCTGTTCGGCGTCCTGATGCAGTGGGTCGTCTGGCAGCACCCCGAGCTGACCAGCCATCTCCCGCTCAGGATCGCGCGGGCGCTGCTGTCCGTGGACAAGGAAGGCCTGCACCCGTTCCGTCTGGTCTCGATCCTGGCACTCACCTGGCTGACGGTGCGCCTCGTCCCCGCAGGCGCGGCCTGGCTGCGAGGCCGGATCGCCGCACCGTTCATCCTGGCGGGACAGCACTCGCTCCCGGTGTTCTGCGTCGGCATCTTCCTCTCGTTCCTGGGCCGGCTGGTGCTTGAGTTTTCTCCGACCTGGGAGGCGCAGGTCGCGATCAACGTCGCTGGCGCCCTGGGGCTGACGGCGGTCGCGGCTCTCGCCGCCTGGTACAAGGCAAAGGGTGCCCGGCCTCGCGGAACCGGCCTCGTGGCCGAAGACAAGGATGGTCCGAGGATGGACGTTGCATGAGGTGGGCAGCAGCGCATGGTTCTTCCACGCCAGACCTGGCATGTCCGAAGCCACGGCGGTCGCTGGCGCTGCGCCCGTCCCGTGCTGCCGTGGCGTGTTGTGCCGCAACCATGCTGAGCTTGGTCTTTCGTCTCCCGGCGCTGGCCGCCGCCCAGCCGTCGGAGGCCGCCTGTCCCGCCCAGCCGGAGCTGATGCCGCCGCACGAGGCGCTGCCGCACGTGGCCGCCGTGCTGCACCCCGGCGGCCACGTGTCGGTCCTGGTGGTGGGTTCGACCTCGGTGTTCGGTCCCGAGGCGAGCCTTGCCCCCGGAACCCTGACCAGCAGGACCCTGCGGATCGCGCCATCTGCCGCGGCCGGGCCGACCGGCATCGCCACCCCCCCCGGTGCAGGCGATCAGGCCGGGCCTGTGGCGGATCATCCGAGTGAAGCCTCGTTTCCGGTTCGCATGAAGGCCGCGCTCGAGGCACGCCTGCCCGGCCTGACCGTGTCGCTGATGGTACGGGGCGGACGAAGCCTCACGGCCGAGGACATGCTGCCGTTCCTGCGCGCTGGCCTGGCCGTGCCGCAGCATCCCCAACTGGTCATCTGGCAGACCGGAACCGTGGATGCCGTGCGCAACGTGTCGCCCGGGCAGTTCAACCAGTCGCTGGCCGACGGCACCGATGCGATCATCGATGCAGGCGCCGACCTGATCCTCGTCGACCCGCAGTTCAGCCGGTTCCTGCAGGCCAACGCCGACCTGCCGCCCTACTTCGGCGCCCTGCGCAACGCGGCTGCGCTGCCCGGCGTGGTGCTGTTCCCGCGTTTTGAGCTGATGCAGAGCTGGAGCGAGTCGGGCGGCCTCGATCTCGAAGCCGCCGAGCCGGCAGATGCGCTCAGGTCCGTCGAGACCCTCCACGCATGTCTCGGCAAGCTGCTGGCCGAGATGGTGCTCGACGACGCCGCAACCCCGTGAGCCACACCCGCTTACCTTCGGCGCCAGGGCAGGGGCGGCCGGCGTCGCGGATGCGCCTGGAACAATGCAGCCAGAGCTTCGTCCAGGCATTCATGTGACAGGCGTGTGGCAGCCATGATGGACTTAGTGGTACCTCAGGGGAAACAGCGGGTGACCTTATTGGCATTTGGCTGTGTAGATCTCCGCGCGACGCCCTTAAAGCGCCACTCCCCGAGGAACTCGTTCGTCCGGCCTTCCGGCTTTCCAGAACCTGCTGATTGCGGGCATCTGACCCGATCCGGCATGGACCACATGCCCCCGGTCAGCCATGTGCTGTCGCCTTGCATGACAGCCGCTGCGCCGAGGAGCCGGCGTTGACCGCACCTCGTCTTGAGGCCGGACAGATCCGTTTCGTCGCCTCCCAGACCAAGGGGGCCCAGCACAATCGCGATCGTCTGATCGCGCGCTACGGCAATGCCGTGGGACCTGACGCCAGGGTCGTGGTTGCCCTCGGCGGCGACGGCTTCATGCTGGAGACCATGCACGAGACCCTGGAACATGACGTTCCGGTGTACGGGATGAACTGCGGCACCGTCGGCTTCCTGCTGAACCCGTTCAGCGAGGATGACCTGCTCGAACGCCTCGAACGCGCGCAGGACGCGGTGCTGCATCCCCTGCGGATGCATGTCGTCACCCAGGCCGGCGTGGTGGAGGAGGCGGTGGCGCTCAACGACGTGTTCCTGTTCCGCCAGACCAGGCAGGCCGCCCGGATCAGGATCACGGTGGACGGCCGGGTACGCCTCGCCGAGCTGATGTGCGACGGCGTGCTGATCGCGACGCCGGCAGGCTCCACCGCCTACAACCTGTCGGCGCACGGCCCGATCGTTCCCCTCTCGGCCAACCTGCTGCCGCTCACGCCGATCAGCGCGTTCCGTCCGAGGCGCTGGCGCGGCGCCCTGCTCCCCAGCTCGGCGGACGTGCTGTTCGAGGTGCTCGATCCGGACAAGCGGCCGGTGGCCGCGGTGGCGGATTTCACCGAGGTGCGCGACGTATCCTCGGTCGCCGTCAGCGAGGACCGCTCGGTGTGGACCACGATCCTGTTCGACCCGGACCAGGGATTATCGGAACGCATCATCGCCGAGCAGTTCACCGTCTGACCTGCCCACCCCGTGGGTTGCACCGGCGGCGCGGCCATCAATGGTTGTCCTTGCCACGCGACCGCAGCATGATGCCGTCCGATACCGGAGTTTCCTGCCCTTGTGGATGAAGAACCGCTACCTGCACCGCCTGTACGGCAGCAGTCGTCTCGCACGCGCCATCTCCATGGGAATCATGGCGCGCTTCGAGCTGATGAGCCTGGGCGGACACAAGTCCAAGGACGTGCTCGACCTGATCCGCACCACGCGGCGGCAACGCGAATCCCTGCTGAGCGGCACGGAAGCCTTCCTTGTGCACTCGATCGCGCGCGCGCAGAGCAACCTCGATGGGTCCATGGCCGAGGTCGGCGTCTACCAGGGCTGCTCGGCCAAGCTCATCAGCGTGGCCAGTGGCGGGCGCATCCTGCATCTGTTCGACACGTTCGACGGCCTGCCGGAGCCGGACCCCGCGGAGCGCAAGCATCTCCGCAAGAGCCAGTACTGCTCATCCCTGAGCTCGGTGCGCAGCTTCCTGGACCACGAGTCGGGCGTGATCTTCCATCCCGGCTGCTTTCCCGGCACGGCGGCTGGCCTCGAGGATGAGCGCTTCAGCTTCGTGCATCTCGACGTCGACCTGAAATCCAGCACCCGGGCATGCCTGGAGTTCTTCCATCCACGCATGGTTCCGGGCGGCATCATCATGACGCACGACTACTCGTTCCTGGACGGTGTGCGCGAGGCGTTCGCCGAGTTCCTGGTCGGCTGTTCGGGGCAGCTCATCGAGCTGCCCACCTCCCAGGCCCTACTGGTCTGTGCCGGCGTTGCGGCTCCTGTCGTGCACAGTCCGTCGCCGCACGGCCGGGTTCAGGAGTCGGCACCACCGTCCCGTCCGGCCGAGCGCCCGCTGGTTCACGGCGACGTGCCCGTGATGGCGATGACCCGGAACGGGGCGCCCGCCTGAGCACCCCGACCGACGCCACCACCGTTCAGGCCGCCGACAGCATGTCCACCGACGCGGCTACCTGAGGCATCTCCACCGCGGCCGATAGCCGGACCTTCGTGGCTTCCACCGGCTCGCGCATGACGTAGCCGCGGCCCCATACCGTGCCGATCAGGTTGCCGGCGCCGGCCTGCGCCAGCTTCTTGCGCAGCTTGCAGATGAACACGTCGATGATCTTCATCTCCGGCTCGTCCATGCCGCCGTAGAGGTGGTTGAGGAACGCCTCCTTGGTCAGCACCATGCCGCGGCGCAGGGTCAGCAGCTCCAGGATCGAATACTCCTTGCCGGTCAGGTGCACCGGCTGCCCGTCCACGCTGACCTCGCGGCTGTCCAGGTTCAGGTGCAGTGGCCCGACCTGCAGGCCCGGCTGGCTGTAGCCCTTGCTGCGACGCACGATCGCCTGGATGCGCGCCACCAGCTCGGCCTTGTCGAACGGCTTGGTGATGAAGTCGTCGGCACCGGCGGCAAAGCCCTTCACCTTGGCCTGCGGACGCGACAGCCCGGACAGGATCAGCACCGGCGTGTCGCGGCGCGCCGCGCGCATCCGGCGGATGACCTCGTAGCCCTCCATGTCGGGGAGCATCAGGTCGAGCACCACCACGTCGTAGTCGTAGTGGCGGACCATCTCGAGCGCCTCCTCGCCGGTGTCGATCACGTCGACCATGGCGTTGGCCGCCTTGAGCATTAATGAGACACCACGGGCGGTGGTGAGATCATCTTCAACCAGAAGGACACGCATGAGGTTTTCTCCGTTTCCGATACAAGCTGGATACCACCATAGCGTGCATCCATCCATCATTTTCTCATCTTTGCCGTGTATTTTTTGCGAACAGGCAGGCTTCGAGGCCGTTGCACCACTTTCTGAAGCGGATTGTTAACATGAATGCGACACACCTCACATAATGAGACATTCTGATGTCATGGTCCGGTTGCGCCAGGCCTCCGACGGCCTGCGCGACATCGTGTCCTGCCCGATTGACGGCCGGGTGAGCGCCTTGTCCGGCCTGTCCGTCGACATCGGCGGCCTTGCCGGCCATGTCTGCGCGGGCGATCGGGTAAGCCTTGCCTCTCGCAGCGGCCAGGACGTCGCCGCCGAGATCATCGGCTTTCGCGACGGCGTTGCCCGTGCCATGGCGTTCGGCGCGCTGGACGGAATCGGCCCCGGTTGCCGTGCCACCGCGGCCTCCGCCCTTCGCGAGGGTGCGTCCGGTGGCGGCCACCTGGCCGTCGATGATTCCTGGCTCGGCCGGGTGATCGACCCGCTCGGGCGCCCGATGGACAACCTGGGACGGCCCTCGCAGGGTCTCGTCCAGCGTTCGGTGCGCGCCTCGCCTCCCGACGCCACGCTGCGCGCCCGGCTCGGTGAGCGGCTGGACGTCGGGGTGCGCGTCATGAACGCGTTTGCCACCTGCCGCGTCGGCCAGCGCCTCGGGCTGTTCGCCGGCTCCGGCGTCGGAAAATCCACCTTGCTGGCGATGCTGGCACGCAATACTGCCTGCGACGTCGTCGTCCTCGCCCTTGTCGGCGAGCGTGGCCGCGAGGTGCGCGAGTTCCTCGAGGACGATCTCGGCTCCGAAGGCCTCGCCCGCTCCGTGGTGGTGGTCGCCACCTCGGACTCCTCGCCGCTGATGCGCCGCGAGGCCGCCTACTCCGCGATGACGGTGGCCGAGCATTTCCGAGACCAGGGCAAGTCCGTCCTGCTGCTGATGGACAGCGTGACGCGCTTCTGCCTGGCGCTGCGCGAGATCGGCCTGTCCGCCGGCGAGCCCCCCGCCACGCGCGGCTACCCGCCCAGCGTGTTCGCGGAGCTGCCCCGCCTGCTGGAGCGCGCCGGACCCGGCCTGCAGCGTGCCGACGGCACCGCCGGCCAGATCTCCGCCCTGTTCACCGTGCTGGTCGAGGGCGACGACCACAACGAGCCGGTCGCCGACGCCGTGCGCGGCATCCTCGACGGCCACATCGTCATGGACCGCCACATCGGCGAGTCCGGGCGCTACCCGGCGATCGACGTGCTCCGCTCCCTGTCGCGCGCCGTGCCGGGCTGCAACAGCGCCGCCGAGAACGCGCTGACCCGCCGCGCCCGCGCGCTGCTCTCCCTCCACGCGGAGATGGCCGACATGGTCCGTCTCGGCGCCTACAAGCCCGGCGCCGACCCGGCCGTCGACGAGGCGGTCGCCCTCGCCCCGCGGATCGAGGCGGTGCTGCGCCAGGACCGCCACGACAGCACCGGCCTCACGGACAGCTTCGCCGCCCTCGCGGGCGCGATGAACGACGTCACATTCCAGGAGACCGCCGATGTCTGACACCCTGCGCACCCTGGTGAAGGTGCGACGCATGGACGTGGACGCCGCCCGGCGCGGCCTCGCCGAGTGCCTCGCGATCGAGGACGAGGCCCGTTCGGCGTCGATCGCCGCGGAGCACGCCATCACCCAGGAGTCCTACGCCGCCAGCGCGCTGGCGGCCGACGACGCCGCGGTGGAGGCCTTCGCCGCCTGGCTCCCGGTGGGCCGGCGTCAGCTCGACCGCATGCGCCACGCCGAGACCCTGGCCGCCAACGCCACCGAACGCGCCCGCGCCGTCACCACGCTGGCCCGCGCCGCCGCCGAGGCGGCACAGGCCCTGCTGGAACGACGCGAGGCGGAGGCGGAGCGCGAAGTACAGCGCAAGACGCAGCTCGAGCTCGACGAGATGGGGCGGCGACGCACATTGTAGGAGAAGAAAGGTTGAGGCTCTGCCTCAAACTCCGCCAGGGGGAGCCCCCTGGACCGGCTTCCTTTAAGTTGCGCCGGGTCCAGGGGCGGCTCGCCCCTGGCGGGTCTGGGCAGAGCCCAGCCTTGCCTGCCTATCTCACGCCCGCGTCGGCCTGCGCGCCCGCTCCGGCCGCGGCGCCGCCCCCTCGCGCCGGAACGGCGGCCGCTTCGGCCGCCCGGCCGGCCGCGCCGACACCGCCTGGCCGCCGTCCTCGGCGGGGGTAATCTGCAACTCGGAGCCTTCCGCCGCCGAGACCGCCTCGGCGAACCGCTCCGCCGCCGCGCGCGCCACCTCGAAGCGCGTGTCGTGCTCGAACACCCGGATCGCGCCGATCTCGTTGCGCGTCACCGCCCCCATGCGGCAGATCAGCGGCAGCAGCCACTTCGGGTCCGCACTCTCGCGCCGCCCCACCGCCGCGCGGAACCACACGACGTTGCTGTTCTCCAGCCGCGGCGGACGCGGCCCCGCGGTGATCGGCGCCATCTCGGTCAGCCGCTCCGCCGCAGGCAGGCTCGCCGTGTAGAGCCGCACCGCCGCCACCGCCACCGCCTCGGGCGAATACGCCGCCAGCAGCGCCCGCGCCCGCGCCTGCTCCGCCTCGCCCGCCTCGTCGCGCAGCGCGGCGTTCTCCATCAGCGCCGCCTGGTCCTGGTCGCGGATCGCGTCGAGGCCGGGCGGCGCGCTCCACTCGACCGCGATCCTCGCCGCCTGCAGCAACTGCTCCGCCCGCCGCCGCTTCGAGCCCGGCACCAGCAGCACGCTCAGCCCCTTGCGCCCGGCCCGCCCGGTCCGCCCGCTCCTGTGCAGCAGCGCCTCCCGGTCGGCCGGCAGATCGGAGTGCACGACCAGCCCGAGGTCCGGCAGATCGAGCCCGCGCCCCGCGACGTCGGTGGCCACGCACACGCGGGACCGCCCGCGACGCAACGAGTTCAGCGCCTCGGTGCGCTCCGTCTGGCTCAGCTCGCCCGACAGCGCCACCGCGGAGAAGCCCCGGTCCGCCAGCGCCGCATGCAGCCGCCGCACCGCCTCCCGCGTGGCGCAGAACACCAGCGCCGCGGGCGAGTTGACCTGGCGCAGGACGTTGACCAGCGCCGCCTCCGTCTCGCCCGGCGCCACCTGCATCAGGCGGTACTCGATATCCTGGTGCGGCTCCCGGCCGTCGCGCATGTCGAGCCGCTTGGCGTCGCGCTGGTAGCGCCGCGCCAGCGACACGATCTCCGGCGCGATCGTCGCCGAGAACAGCAGCGTGCGCCGCTCGGCCGGCGTCACGTCGAGCAGCGCCTCCAGCTCCTCGCGGAAGCCGAGGTCGAGCATCTCGTCCGCCTCGTCGAGCACCACCACCCGCAGCGCCGACATGTCGAGCTGCCCGCGGCGCAGGTGGTCGCCAAGCCGCCCCGGCGTGCCGACCACGATGTGCGCGCCCGACGCCAACGCCCGCTGCTCGCGACGCGCATCGGTGCCGCCGACGCAGGACACCACCTGCCCGCCCGCCTCGCCGTACAGCCAGGCCAGCTCGCGGTGCACCTGCAGCGCCAGCTCGCGCGTCGGCGCCACCACCAGCGCCAGCGGCGCGCCCGGCGGCCCAAGCCGCTCCGCCCCCTCCAGCAGCGTCGCCGACATCGCTAGCCCGTAGGCCACGGTCTTGCCCGAGCCGGTCTGCGCCGAGACCAGCAGGTCGCCGCCGCTCGCGCCCGCCTCCAGGATCGCGGCCTGCACCGGCGTCGGCTCGGTGTAGCCGTGGTCCGCGAGCGCGCGGGCCAGGGCGGGATGGGCGTCGGGAAAGGGCATTGTGGGTCGGCCATGCTGCGGGGCCGCGCCGGATGGCCCGGCGGCGGGACGGCTGCATAGCTGATCCAGGGCGCCACGGCCACCAACGCCTGCGGGCGTTCATTCCCTACCTTCGCTGCGATGCAGCACTTGGTAGTGGGTCGTTTCCGAACCGGCGCATGGCTGTCAGGAAGCAGGCAAGGCTGGGCTCTGCCCAGACCCGCCAGGGGGAAGCCCCTCTGGACCGGCTTTACTTAAGTATTGGATTCCAAAGGCGAGCCTTTGGCGGAGTTTGAGGCAGAGCCTCAACCTTGCTCGTTTCCTGCCTCGCCTTGCCTGCGGAGACACCAGACAAACTGACCCACTGCCCAGCACTTGCGGCCGGTGCCTGCAATCGCGCATCGTCGTACGCATGGCAGACATTACCGCACCGCTCGACCTCCTGGGCCTGACCGCGCGCGCGCGCGAGCGCCTGGAGGAGGACCCGTTCGGCAACCCGGTGCTCGCCGTGGCCCTCTCGATCGGCCGGGCGATGGACGAGGGCTCGCTCACCTTCCCCATGCTGGAGACCCTGATCCACGAGCTGCGCGACGCCGCCTTTGCCGACCGGGCCACACGCCTTGCCGCCTATGTCGGCGGCATCGAGCCGGATCGCACCCGGCTCGGCCTGGAGCAGCTCGCGCAATCCCTCGTCCGCCCGGACCCGTTCGACAGCCCGGTGCAGTTCGCGCAGTTCCGCGACGCCGTGGAGCGCACCCGTTTCTCCGCGGTGTTCACCGCGCACCCCACCTTCGCCCTGCCGCCCGAGGTGTTCGCCGAGCTGGCCGAGGCCGCCTCGGGCCGCCCGGCTGCCGACCATGCGACCCCGGTCTCGCACCGCCCGGCCAGGCCGACGCTGGAGCAGGAGTTCTCCCAGGCCGTCGCCGCGATCGTCCGCGGGCGCGACGCCATCGACCGGCTCAACGCCCTGCTGCTCGACGCCGCGCGGCCGGTCTGGCGCGACCGCTGGTCGGAGCTGGTGCCGCGCGCCGTGACGCTCGCGAGCTGGGTCGGCTACGACACGGACGGACGCACCGACATCGGCTGGTGGGACACGCTGCGCCTGCGCCTGCGCATGAAGGCGCTGCAGTTCAGCCGCCTGGAGCACCAGTTCGTGGCGCTTCCCGGCACCGAGGCGCTGCGCGCGCGCGTCGCCGAGGCCGCCGACGCCGTCGCCGGCCAGATCGCCGCCTGCCCGACCCGCGCCGATGCCAAGCAGGCCAGCGCCTTTGCGGCCCAGCTCGTCGGCCGCCGCGACGCCGCCATGACCTCGACCGACGCCATGGCCGACCTGTTCCGTGCCGCCATCGCCGCCGCCGAGGCGCCGGAGGCGAAATCGCGCCTCGCCGTGATCCGCGCCGGCTTCGCGAGCCACGGCCTGTCGCTGGCGCACTCCCACGTCCGGCTGAACTCCGCGCAGTTGCACAACGCGATCCGCATGCGCCTCGGCTTCGACGAGCCGCCCGCCGACCCATCGCGCCGCCGCAAGCTCCTGTCCGACATCAACGCCGCGCTCGACGACGTGGAGACCGTGCCGATCGATTTCGGCGCCATCCTTGCCGAGCAGTCCTCCGCCGTGCGGCTGATGATGACGGTGGCGCAGATCACCAAGCACGTCGACAGCGCCTCGCCGGTGCGCTTCCTGATCGCCGAGACCGAGTCCGGCTACACCCTGCTCGCCGCCCTCTGGCTCGCACGGCATTTCGGCATCGAGAAGCAGATCGAGATCAGCCCGCTGTTCGAGACCGCCGACGCGTTGCAGGGCGGCGCGCGGCTGATCGAGGAGGCGCTGCGCTCGCCGCACTACCGCGCCTACCTGCGCGACACCGGGCGGCTCTGCCTCCAGTTCGGCTACAGCGATTCGGGCCGCTACGTCGGCCAGCTCGCCGCCACCTACCTGATCGAGCGCCTGCGCCTGCGCGTCGCCGACGCCCTGGTCCGCCACAAGCTCACCGACATCGAGGTCGTGTTCTTCGACACCCACGGCGAGAGCATCGGCCGTGGCGCCCACCCCAACTCGCTGTCCGACCGGCTGCGCTACCTTGCCCCGGGCTCCACCCGCCAGGCGCTGGCCCGCGCCGGCATCCGCGTGCGCCTGGAGAGCGCGTTCCAGGGCGGCGACGGCTATCTGCTGTTCGGCACTCCTGAACTCGCCGATGCCACAATCGCCACGATCGCCCGCCATGTGCTGGCCACCCCGCCGCAGGCCGACGATCCGATCTACGCCGATGCCGACTTCGCCGCCGACTTCTTCGCCTCGGTCGGCCTGTCAATGCAGGAGCTGGTGGAGGACCCCGGCTACGCCTCGCTGCTCGGCGCGTTCGGCCCTGCCCTGCTCGATGCCACGGGCTCGCGCCCGGCCGCCCGGCAGAGCGACGGCGCCGCCGGCCCCTCCGTGATCCGCCACCCCCGCGAGTTGCGCGCCATCCCCAACAACGCGATCCTGCAGCAGATCGGCTGGTGCGCGAACACGCTGCAGGGCCTCGGCGCCGCCGCCGCGCGCCAGCCCGAGAGCTTCATCGAGCTGCGCGAGTCCAGCCCGCGCTTCAACCGCGCGCTCGATTTCGCCCGCCACGCCCTGCTGCACTCCGACCTCGACGTGCTGCGCGCCGTGGTGACGCTGCTCGACCCCGGCTCCTGGCTCGACAACGCCGCGCATTCCCGCGACCCGGCCCGCGTGCGCGCGCTGGCCGAGGTCGCCCGCGCCCTGGAGGTGTTCGACCTGTGGGCGCCGGTGCAGGCCATGTTCCGCCGCATCCAGTCCGATCACCTGATGCTGCGCGCGGTCTGGCCCGACGCGCCGACCATGGGCACGCGCGAGATGCTGCTGCACGCGCTGCGCATCGCCGTGATCCAGGACATCTGGCTGCTGGCGATCCGCATCCCCGACTTCTCGGCACGCCACGGCGTCACCCGCCAGGGCCTGATGCAGCGCCTGCTCCGCCTCGACGTGCCCGGCGCGCTGGCGTTGCTCGGCGAGGTGTTCCCGGCCGCACCAGACCCCGCCGAGACCCACGACTATGGCGAGACCCGCGGCTCGCGCTCCGCCGTCTCCTACGACCGCGAGCACAAGACCATCTTCGAGCCGATGGGGCGGCTGTTCGCCCTGGTGCGCGAGATCGGCACCGCGATCACCCACGAGGTCGGGGCGTTCGGCTAGGCAAGGTAGAAAAGGCTGGGAGGCGAGGCCGCCCCCCAAACCCCGACCTCCGTTTAGAGGGAGATGTCGTTGCAACTACGCTCACTTGATGCAATCTGAGACGCTAACCGCTGGGTGGTATTGACACAGTATCGGCGCGAGATCGTGCCTTAAAGGCGGAGAGAATGCGCAATCGCTATAGTTTTGAGCTTTTATTTAGACATAGTAATGAACTTGCTTTTAACACACGCCGAACGCTAAAAAAGCAAATTACAGAAACAAGAAAGATTTTTACTTTCCTAGACCAACACTTTGAGGCATTAAAACAGAAAGATAAGACTCATGCTAATAATATTAAGATGGCACTTACGGTTCGGTTTATTAACAATATGTTTTCTGCGTTGTTTCTTATTGAACGTGGATTGTTTTTAGACGGGTTTAACTCTCTCAGAAGCGGCATAGAGGCCACTGCGTTTTACTGGTTAATCTGCAAAGACGAGGCGTCTGCATTATTCTATGACGCCGAGAGAAGCCTACAACCGGTGGAAGTACGAAAGCGTCTTGAGGTGCTTGGAGTTGATATCAGGACGATCCGCGAACTTTACAGTCTGACAAGCACCATCGCTCATGTTGGAAACCCATACGATCAACTTCAAATCAGATGGGGGCAGGAGTCGAATGGAGATCTACTAATTGGTAGAGGCAGTTATCCTGACGTTCAAAAAGCAATGCTCGAGGACATCCTGCGTGCCGTATTCCGATTTGTAAAATTTGAGAATGACTACATTGTTCCCGATGTTGATAGCTATTCCGAAACAGAACCTAGAACAGGATTGCCGCGCGATCAGTCCTAAATTGCACTTTGGAAGGCCTTTGCCGAAGTTTCCCACTTCGCCAGCCTACGTGGCTCCTTGCAGCTTCGCCCTGGCGGCGTCTGCCAGAAACCGCGACCGGTTCCGGGTGGTGCGGTCGATCGCCTCCACCACGTCCGCAGGCAGCATGACATTGATCCGCATGGCCCGTGCCGGACGGGCGGCCACTTCGACCAGGAATGCGACCGCGTCCCGGTTCGCCGGATCGCTCATCACACCATCCAGCCCCGACGGCTCAGGGATCGGCCTACGATCCTCCACGGTGCCTTCGACATGCAGCGCCAGAGCCTCGACTGCCATGCTGCGAGCCTCGTCCAGGCTTCTTCCCGCCGTCACGCAGCCCGGGAAATCGGGAAAATCCACTCCGTAGTCGCTATCCGGCTCCTTGCGGATGAGGGCGATGTAGGCTGTCACGACGTCCTCCCCAGCGCTACGCCAGACTGCTTTTCGATGCTCCGAAGCGTGCCAATCGGCAGGTCACGCTTCGGATGTGGCACGGTCACACGCCCAGGTCGCCCGGGATGCCGAAATTGCCAATGATCGCCTTTGGTGGCGACGTGCTCCCACCCCGCTTTCTCGATCGCACGGATGACATCGCGGCTATTCATCGACACCGCACCATGCATCCCGGTGGCTGTGTGCACGCCGTGACATCATACCGCTTTAACCTCGGGCTGCGCCAATCCTCGGTCGCCCGGCAATCTCCCTAGCAGCAGCACGCCCCTGCGGCACTCGTCGCCGTGTAGGTCGCCCCCTTCGTCTCGCGCGGATCGCGCAGCACGTCGCGCGTGCAGTCGAACGCGCTCGCCGCGTCCGGCGGCACCGCCACGCGCGGCTCCACCAGCTCGAACATCCCCTCGTACGGCGCAGACCCCAGCAGCCGGAACGTCTTGTCGCACACCGCCACCCGGTCGCCCCTGCGCATCCGGTGCCCGTCGTCGTCGAGCACCTCGCGGAACGGCCCGCGGTAGATCACGGCCTGGTTGCGCTCGACGCACGGCCCCTGCTTGCCGCGGAACGCCTCCACCGTGACGGAGCGGAACTCGATCCCCTCCACGGTGCGCCAGGGCGCCGCGTCCATCTTCAGCACCCGGATGCCGTGGAAGCCCGCGTCCTCGAACGCGCGCAGGAACCCGGTCTCCGTCATCGCCCCCGACACGCAGCCGCTCCACAGCTCCGGGTCGGCCTGCATCGCCGCCGGCACCGCCTCGTCGGCGACGATGTCGCTGATCACCGCGCGCCCGCCGACGCGCAGCACCCGGAAGATCTCCGCGAACAGCGCCGCCTTGTCGCCGGGCGCCACCAGGTTGAGCACGCAGTTCGACACCACGACATCGACGCTGCAGTCCGCCACCAGCGGCTGCTCGCGCCGCAGCCGTTCCGCCAGCGCGCCCGCGCGCAGGTAGGCGTCCACGCCACCAATCGGCGACTCCGCCAGGGCCGCGTCGAGCGCGTCGAGGTCCAGCGCCAGGTCCTGGATGCGCCCGCGCCGGAAGCTCACGTTGGCGTAGCCCACCCGCCCGGCCACCACCGGCGCCGCACGCCGCGCCACGTCGAGCATCTCGGCCGTCATGTCGATGCCGATCACCCGTCCGGACGCGCCCACCACCTGGCTGGCGATGAACGCGATCTTGCCGGTGCCGCTGCCGAGGTCGAGCACCACCTCGCCAGGGCACAGGTGCCGGCTTGGGTCGCCGCAGCCGTAGTCGCGCTCGATCACCTCGGCCGGGATCGCCGCCAGGTACCGCGGGTCGTAGTCGACGGGGCAGCACAGCGCCGGCTCGCTGGCGCCCGCCCCGGCGGCGTAGCGGTCGCGAACGGCGGCTTCCGGTGACAGATCGTTCATGCCCTGCGTCCTGTGCGGCCGTGCTGTGGGCCGGGCACGCCGCGCCTGACCAGGCGAGCCAACATGGCGCCCTGCGCGAACTATAACCCGCCGCGCCCCGGGCTTGCCATCCAGGCCTCCGAACCCGACCGGGCAGCGGATCAGCTTGCCCGGTGTTTCCGCAGGCGAGGCGAGGAAGCAAGGTTGAGGCTCTGCCTCAAACTCCGCCAAAGGCAGGCCTTTGGAATCCAATACTTAAGAAAGCCGGTCCAGGGGGAGCCTCCCCCTGGCGGGTCTGGGCAGAGCCCAGCCTTGCTTGCTGCCTGACAGCCGTGGGCCATCTGGAATCGACCCGCGACCGCGCGGAATTGACCGATCGGTCAGCCACCCGTAGCTTCCATCCCTCCATGGGCCGGCCCTCTTTCAACACCGCCGCCGGTTCCAGCCGATGACCGAGGTTCCATGCCCCGCTTCGCCTGTCTCCTGATGCTGACCGCAGCACTCGCGCCCGCGACGGCCGCCCACCAGGCTCTCGCGCAGGCCCCTTCGGGCAAGCCGCCCGCCGTCGGCGTCGTGCAGGCGAGGAAGGTGCCGATCACCCAGACCAGCGAGTTCGTCGGCCGCATCCAGGCGGTCGACCGCGTGGCCCTGGTGTCGCGCGTCACCGCGTTCCTGGAGCAGCGCCTGTTCACCGAGGGCAGCGAGGTCCACAAGGGTGACCTGCTCTACAGGCTGGAGCAGCCGCCGTTCCAGGCCGCCGTGGAGGCCGCCCAGGGCAGCGTCGGACAGCAGCAGGCGCAGCTCCAGAACGCCACCATCACGCTCGGTCGCGCCCAGTCGCTGCTCAACACCCCGGCAGGGCAGCGCTCCACCGTGGACGACGCCACCGCCTCGCAGCGCTCCTACGCCGCCCAGGTGCTCTCCGCGCAGGCACAACTGCAGCAGGCGCAGATCAACCTTAACTACACCGAGATCAAGGCGCCGATCGACGGCCGTATCAGCGCCACTGCGGTCACCGAGGGCAACGTCGTCAGCCCGAGCAGCGGCACCCTGGCCACGCTGGTCAGCCAGGACCCGGAATACGTCGTGTTCCCGATCGCCCTGCGCGACCTGCTCAACCTGCGCGAAAAATACGCCACCAGGGGCGGCTACGACGCCGTGGTCATCAAGCTGCGCCTGCCCGACGGCGAGATCTACGGCCAGACCGGCAAGCTCGACTACTCCTCGCCCACCGTGTCCACCAACACAGATACCGTGACGCTGCGCGCCAGCATCGCCAATCCGGTCCTGCCCAACGCCGCAACCAGCAAGCTGAAGCTGCACGAGCTGGTCGACGGCGAGTTCGTCACCGTGCTCGTCGAGGGCGCGCAGCCCGTCGAGGTGCTGCGGATCCCCCGCGCCGCCGTGCTCTCCGACCAGCAAGGCGACTACGTCTATACCGTGGACGCGGACAACAAGGCGCAGCAGACCCGAATCCAGCTCAGCCAGTCCGACGGCACCAGCGCGTCGGTGATGTCCGGCCTTGCCGAGGGCCAGGCCGTGGTGGTGGACGGCGTGCAGCGCGTCCACGCCGGCCAGGCCGTCTCGCCCGGCCCGGCCAGCCCGCCCCCGCCAGTCGGCGGCGGCGCCCTTAACAACGCCCCCGGCGCCTCCACCCTGAGCGGCCCGGCCCCGGGCCCGGCGGGCCCTGTCCCCGCGGGCCAGGCCTCGGGCGGCGCCGTCGGCACGAGCAACCCCACGACCGGCGCCAGCGCGGGCGGCGGGCACTGACATGATCTCCGCCGTCTTCGTCGACCGGCCCCGCCTGGCCGTCGTCATCGCGATCATCATCACCATCGCGGGCGCGCTCGGCCTGACCCGCATCCCGGTCGCGCAGTTCCCCGACATCGTGCCGCCGCAGGTCCAGGTCACCGCGAGCTACCCCGGCGCCTCGGCCGCGGTGGTCGAGTCCTCGGTCGCCCAGCCGATCGAGGCGCAGGTCGTGGGCGTGGACCAGATGCTCTACATGAAGAGCACCAACGGCAACGACGGCTCCTACAACCTCACCGTCTCGTTCAGCCTCGGCACCAACCCCGACATCAACACCGTCAACGTCAACAACCGGGTGCAGACCGCGCTGCCGCAGCTCCCCGCGCAGGTGCAGACCCAGGGCCTGACGGTGCAGAAGCGCTCCTCGGCGATCCTGGAGTTCGTCAACTTCTACAGCGCGAACGGCAAGCAGGACCCGCTGTTCATCACCTCTTACCTGACGATCAACGTCACCGACGCGGTCAGCCGCATCGCCGGCGTCGGCCAGGCCCGCCTGCTCAGCCAGCAGCAGTACTCGATGCGCATCTGGTTCGACACCAACCGCCTGACCCAGCTCAACCTCGCGCCCACCGACCTGATCGCCGCGATCTCCGCGCAGAACACCGTGGCCGCCGTCGGCCGCATCGGCGCGCGCCCCGCCTCGAACGACCAGCAGTTCCAGTTCAACGTGCAGACCCAGGGCCGCCTGGTCACGCCCGACCAGTTCGGCGACATCGTGCTGCGAGCCAACCCCGACGGCTCCACGCTGCGCATCAAGGACGTCGCCCGCGTCGAGCTGGGCTCGCAGAACCAGGACAGCGAGAGCCGACTGTCCGGCCAGCCCTCGGTGGCGATGGCGCTCTACCTCTCGCCCGGCGCCAACGCGGTCAGCACGGCGGCCGCCGTGAACGGCCGCATCGCAGCACTGGCGAAACGCTTCCCGGAGGGGATGAGCTACCAGGTCACCTACGACTCCACGACCTTCGTGCGCGACACCATCACCGAGGTGCTCAAGACGCTGGCCGAGGCGTTCGTGCTCGTGGTCGTCGTGGTGTTCCTGTTCCTCGGCAACCTGCGCGCCACCCTGATCCCCACCATCGCCGTGCCGGTCAGCCTGATCGGCGCCTTCGCCGGCCTGCTGGCGCTCGGCTACACCGCCAACACCGTCTCCCTGCTCGCGCTCGTGCTCGCCATCGGCATCGTGGTCGACGACGCCATCGTCGTGGTCGAGAACGTAGAGCGCGTCATGGAGGAGGAGCCCGACCTCAGCCCGGGCGATGCGACGAAAAAGGCGATGGAGCAGATCACCGCGCCGATCATTGCCATTACCCTGGTGCTGCTGTCGGTGTTCGTCCCGCTCGCCTTCATCCCCGGCATCTCCGGAGAGCTGTTCCGCCAGTTTGCGGTCACCATCAGCGTGGCCATGCTGATCTCGGCGCTCAACGCGCTGACCCTGTCGCCGGCGCTGTGCGCGGTGTTCCTGCGCCACACCGGGCCAAAGCGCGGCATCATGGGCCGCGTCATGCGCGCGATCGACTGGGTGCGCGACGGCTACGCCGCGATCGTCGCCCGCCTGGTGCGCGCCAGCGTCCTCTCGATCGCCGTGGTCGCCGGCTGCGCGGTGGCCGTGTACGGCTTCACCCTGATCACGCCCACCGGCTTCCTGCCCGAGGAGGACCAGGGCGGCTTCTTCGTCGCGATCCAGCTTCCCGACGGCGCCTCGGTCGCGCGCACCAAAGCTACGATCGAGCAGCTCGAGACGCTGGTCCGCCCGATGCCCGGCGTGCGCGACACCTTCGCCCTCGTCGGCTTCTCGCTGCTCGACAGCGCGGCGGAGTCCAACGCCGCCTTCATGTTCGTCAAGCTCAACGACTTCGCCAACCGCACCGCCGCCTCGCAGTCCGCGCAGGCGCTGATCGGCCGCGTGTTCGGCGCCTCGCAGCAGATCCGCACCGCGACCATCCTGCCGTTCAACCTGCCGCCGATCATCGGCCTGTCCACCACCGGCGGCTTCGAGTACGAGCTGGAGGCGCTGGAGGGCCAGGACCCCGCCTCGCTGGGCAGCGTCATGGGCGGCCTGATCGGGGCCGCCAACCAGAGCCCCGACCTGAACCGGGTGTTCTCCACTTTCACCGCGACCAACCCGTCGCTCTACCTCGACATCGACCGGCAGAAGGCGCAGGCGCTGGGACTGTCGATCAGCGACATCTTCGCCACGCTCGGCGCCACGCTCGGCGGCATCTACGTCAACCAGTTCAACCTGTTCGGCCGCGTCTGGCAGGTCAACATCGAGGGCGAGCAGGTCGACCGCAGCAGGATCGACGACCTGTGGAACATCTACGTCCGCAACAACACCGGCGGCGTGGTGCCGCTGCGCTCCATCGCCACGCTGCACTACCAGCTCGGCCCGCAGGTCATCACCCGCTACAACAACTACCGCGCGGTCACCATCAACGGCAGCCCCAAGCCGGGCGTCTCCTCGGGCACCGCGCTCGCCGCGATGGGCGCGCTGTCCGCCAGGACCCTGCCGCGCGGCTACGACTACGAGTGGACCGGCACCGCCTTCCAGGAGGTCGCCGCCTCCGGGCAGACCGGCGCCATCCTGGCCATGGCGATCCTGTTCGCCTTCCTGTTCCTGGTCGGCCTCTACGAGAGCTGGGTGATCCCGATCCCGGTGCTGCTCTCCGTCACCGTGGGCATCCTCGGCAGCTTCGTCGGCATCTGGATCGCCGGCCTGTCGCTCGACCTCTATGCCCAGATCGGCCTGGTCGTGCTGATCGCGCTGGCGGCGAAGAACGGCATCCTGATCGTCGAGTTCGCCAAGGACCGCCGCGAGGCCGGCGAGACCATCCGCCAGGCCGCGATCGACGGCGCCCGCGCCCGGTTCCGCGCGGTGATGATGACCTCGGTGGCGTTCATCCTCGGCCTGGTGCCGCTGGTGATCGCGCACGGCGCCGCGCAGATCAGCCGCCGCGACGTCGGCACGCCGGTGTTCGCCGGCATGATCGCGGCGTCGAGCATCGGCATCTTCATCATCCCGATGCTCTACGTGTTCTTCCAGGGCCTGCGGGAACGCACGTCGCGGCTGTTCACCCGGGCGACGCCATAGATCGGACATCGACGCCGCGCACTGATGCCGACGTCGGATCGTGCCCGAGCAAGCAAGGTTGAGGCTCTGCCTCAAACTCCGCCAAAGGCTCGCCTTTGGAATCCGACACTTAGGTAAAGCCGGTCCAGGGGCGGCTCGCCCTGGCGGGTCTGGGCAGAGCCCAGCCCTACTTCCTGGCAGGCCGGCATCAGTCGGCCCGGAACCTAAAGAGGGACGACGTTGAGCGCCACGATCGCACACTCAGCGCACCCGGACGCCGACGCCGCGGCCTGGCGACGCCGCCTGCACGACACCCCCGAATGCTGGCAGCACGGGCTGGAACTCAGGCGCGCCCTTCTGGCCGGCTACCACTATCCCGACTGCGACCCGGCCTTCCGCGCCAGCACCCGCCAAATGCCCGACGACGTATGGCTCGCGCATTACCGCGACCTCGCGCTGTTCCACCCCGACGACCTCGCGGAGCTGCGTGCGCGCGCCGAACGCCTGCTGGCGGAAGGCGCCGACGGGGCCGCGCTGCACGGCCTGCTGAGCCACATCGCCACGCAACAGAAGGACTACGCGGCGGCGGCGTCGCATCTGGCGCTGAGCAACACCCCGGACCGGGCGAACCGTGGCGCGGCGCTGGCGGTATACCGGCACATGGCGGAGTGGATCGACCGTACACCCGAGAGCGGCCCCTCCTACGCGGTCGCGGTCATCAACCTCGACCGCAACCCCGAGCGCCTGGCAGAACTGCGCCGCGGCTTCTCCCGCTCCGTGCCCCCCCTGCATCGCATTCCCGGCGTGCTCGGCAGCGCCCTGCCCGACAGCGAGGTGCGGCGCCTCGGCGGCGATCCGGACATGCGGGGCACACTGGGGTGCTTCCTGAGCCACGTCGCGGCCTGGAGGTGGATGCTGGCTTCGGGCCTGTCGCACTGCCTGGTGGTCGAGGACGACGTGGTGGCCCTGCTGGACCTGCCCGCCCGACTGGGCGTGCTGAACCTGCCGCCGGAGTTCGATGTGTGCTTCGTCAACGACCGCCTGCAGCCGGCCCTGGCGCGCACGGCCGGCTTCGAGGCCGTCTCCCTGGCCCGGGCGCTGCAGGATTTCGCCCCGGACGCCAACGCGCCGGGCGCGGACGGCTACCTGATCACCGCGTCCGGGGCGCGCAGGCTGCTGGCCTGGGTCGGCGCGGACGGCTGCGCGGACGACGTGGACTGGCGGCTGCTGGCCTACAGCCTGTCCGACCAGGCCTGCGCCGCGCTGCCACGGCCGAGCGTGCTGTGGGACCGGCTGGACGAACTGCGCCGCCAGGTGCCACGGCCGGGCCGGCTCGAGAGCTGGGTGCTGTTCCCGGCCCTGATCCGCACCGTGGGGCTGACCAGCGACCGGTGCGACGAGAATCGCCGGGGCGAGGCTATTAGCCCCGGCATTGACTTGTCAGCAAGTAAGGCTGGGCTCTGCCCAGACCCGCCAGGGGCGAGCCGCCCCTGGACCGGCCTTACTTAAGGAGTGGACTCCAAAGGCCTGCCTTTGGCGGAGTTTGAGGCAGAGCCTCAACCTTTCTTGCCCGGTTACACCCCAGCACCCCGCAGCGCCGTCACCACGGCCGCGCCCTTCGGGCTGCCCAGGCCGGTGACCGGGTCCCAGCCGACCGCGCAGCTATAGCCGGCGTTGTTGCCGTGAGTGATGTCGGTCATCGCCGCAGGGTGGGCGTAGAGCGTCGGGTTGACGAACCCGGCATTACGCCCGGCCGCCTGGTTGGCCAGCGCGACCAGCCCGGCCCACAGCGGCGCGACCGCGCTGGTGCCGCCGACCACCGCGGCCTGCCCGTCCACGCTGACGTTGTAGCCGGTCTGCGGGTCGGCGTCGCCGGCGACGTCCGGCACGCCACGGCCGGTCCGGGTGTTGCCGCTCTGCCAGGCCGGCCGGGGGAAATGCGTGCTGTAGCCGCCACCGGTGGCACCACCCTGGGCGCCGTCGTTCCAGGCCACCTCCGCGCCCTTGTGCGGCAGCCGGGTGCCGCCGCAGCCCAACACATTCGGGCTGGACGCCGGGAAATCCACGGTGAGCATGCCCGCCGTGGTGCCGTCGGACGCGCCGTTGTCGCCCGAGGCGGCGCACACCGTGATGCCCAGGCTGCCGGCGGTCTGGAACACCTGGTCCATCGCATCGATGTCCTGTGCCGACCACGAGGACTCCGGCCCGCCCCAGCTGATCGAGATCACGGAAGGCTTGCGCTGCGCATCGTGCACCGCAGCGGCGATGGCGTCGAGAAAGCCGCTGCCCTGGTTGGCACCGAAGTACACCGCGATCGCGGCCGCCGGCGCTACCGAGCCCACGACCTGGATGTCGAGCTGCACCTCGCCGTCCGCGCCGTTCGGGTCGCCCGGCGTATTGGTGGCGCTGCCGACCGACACCGCCTCCAGCGTGCCGGTGCGATGGACATGCTTGGCGGCGAAGTAGCCGGTCATCTGCGCCGGGTCGTAGCCGCCGCCCAGCTCGATCAGCGCCACCGTCTGCCCGGCGCCGGTCTGGCCGGCGGGGAAGCCGTAGTGCGCGGCCACCGCTGCGGGGTCGTAGGAGATGCCGGCACTGGCGCGAGGGCGGATGCGAAAATGCGCCCGGGCGATCGGGCGCTGGTCGAAACCCATCACCGCGACCAGGTCCGCGGCCAGCTCCGGCGGCACCGAGACGTGGCCGCTGCGGCCCACGAAGCTGCGGCCCGCCTCCTGGTACACGCCGAGCCCATCCGGCTGGAACGCGCTGCGCGCCTGGGCATAGGTGCCGCTCAGGACGAGCATGTGGAACCCGCCCGCGGGCTGCTCGACCTGCAATCCGTGGCTACGGGCGTAGGCGGCGAACCGTTCCGTGACCGCATCGCGCGTGCCGTGGCGCCGCGCGTATTCGGCGTGGGCCATGGGAGCCGCCGCCGGGTCGATCGGGGCATGGGGCTTGAGCACCACCGTGAGCCGGACGGTTCCGCTGTCGTCGACCTCGCCGGTGCGCGTGCCGGGAGGCTCCACCTGGAAGCTGCGCGCGAAGATCTGCAAACCATGTGTCGTCATCGGCAGGGCGCTCCTGTGCCCGGAATCGGGCTCGTGATCCAACGCGCGCAGGACGCCACCGTGCATCGTGGCCGGGCCTGCGTCGTTGGCGGCATCATGCCGGTGCAAGGCCGGAAGGGGCAACGAGGCAGGCTGCCGTGAAGACCGCCTGCCATGGCGCTGCCTCCGCCTCTCGCGTCAGGGTGGCGTCGCAACCTCCCGGGACCAAAAACCTAAGAAAGGCCGGTCCAGGGGCGGCTCGCCCCTGGCGGAGTTTGAGGCCCAGGCTTGAAGGAGGGGCCTCAACCTTCCTTGCTACCCATGTCTCCGCCGCCGCACCTCAACGCAGGTAGAGCGTGAGGTCGACCGTCCTGCCGCGCGAGTAGTTGTAGCCGTCCACCGTCGCGACGGAACGGGCAGAGGCCTGCTCCCGGGCCAGCGCCGCCTCGAAGGCCGGGCGATCGGGCCGGGCCACCAGGATCGCGTCCAGGCTGCCCCGCGCCCAGGCTGCGGCGGCGTCTGCGGCGGACAGCCACCGCACCTGCGTGCCGGCGAGGAACATCAGGCTCGGCTCGGCGAACCCCACCGCCGCAAGCCCCCGGCCGCTGGCGTTCCAGCCTGGCCAGTCGTCCCGCAGCGTTGCCTCGACCCGCGGCGCGATCCACAGCGCGCCGAGCCGCGGCAGCTCGAACCACAGGATCGCGGCATACAGCAACGGCATGGCCAGCAGGCCCGCCGCGAGCCGCCTGACCAAGGGTGCGCACGATTGACGCGGCGCCGGTTCGGCAACGCTTCCGGTCAGCGCCCGACTGGGCCGGGCCACCGCCCAGGCGACCAGCGCCGTGGCGCCCAGCGCCGGCACTCCCAGCCATCCTGCAGCGCCGATCGCGGGGAAGGACACGGCGTGCAGGGACGTCGGGAGCAGGGCCGCCGAGCCCTGCATTGCTCGCGCGAGCACGAAGGGAAGCACTGCGCCACCCACGCCCAGGAGCGCGGCGCCAAGCCAGAACCCCGTCCAGGAGAGCACGCGAAGCCAGCGCGGCGCCGGCCGTCCCGTGCCGTGCAGCAGCCAATGCGCGGCGGCGAGGCACAGCGCCGGGTACAGCGGCAGGACGTAGTGCGGCAGCTTGGTCGGCACCAGTTCGAACACCAGCCAGGACGGCGCCGCCCAGGCGACCAGGAACCGCGCGGCCGGCTCCCTGCGCCGCCTCCACAGCTCCGGCAGCGCGGGGAGAATCGCCAGCGCGCCGGGAAACGCCAGCAGCGGCAGCAGCAGCAGGTGAAGGCCCGGCCAGGCGCCGTGCGCATCGTCGCCGCCGTGCAGCTTGGCGGCCAGGTCGCCGCCGACCGCCTGGGCGAAGAACGCGCCGTGCGTCGCCACGCCGATCGCCACGAACCACGGCAGCACCACCGCGAGCAGCAGCGGCACGCCCCACCTGGCGCGCAGTCCGCGCAGCCAGGACGCCCGGTGCCGCAGACCTGCGCCGCGCCCGCCAGCGCCGTCCCAGACGAGCAGCGTGAGCACGCACAGCCCCGCGACCATCGGCGTGATCGGACCCTTCAGCAGCACGCCGGCGCCCACCGCCAGCCAGAACAGCGCCGCGGCGCCAGGGCCGATCGCGACAGCCCCGCTCGCGACAGCCCCGCCGGGCGGCTCGATCGCGACAGCCCCGCCGGGCGGCTCGGCCCTGCCCGGCTCGGCGGCCCGCGGCGCCAGGTAGGCCCGCGCCAGCATCGCCATCGCCAGCGTGGTGGCACCGAGCAGCGCGGCATCGGTCTTGGCGATGTGCACCTCCACCACCAGCAGCACGCTTGCGGCCAGCATCATCGCCGCCAGCAGCGCCGCGCGCCGCCCTGCGAGACGCAGGCCCAGCTCATGGGTCGCCAGCACCGCCAGCAGCCCGCCCAGCAGCGAAGACACGCGATACGGCCAGATCGGGTTGGCCGTCGCAACGCCCACCGCGCGCGCCGCCAGCGCGAACGGCGCCTGCAGCCAGTGGATGCCGATCGGCTTGCGGTTGCGCGCCTCCCCGCCGTTCATGATGCGGACGTAGTCGCCGGTCTCAACCATCTGCTTGGTGGCTTGCGCGAACCGGCTCTCGTCGCGATCGCCCGGCGGCAGGGTGAACACGCCGGGCAGCCACGCCGCCAGGCAGAACAGCACCAGCAGGATGCGGGGCCTGCCGGTCGAGGCCCGGGACAACCAACGCTCCACCGGCACCCTCCCGCCGGCAGCCGGCGGCGGGGCCGTCGCGCGCCCCGTCCGGCGCCGGCCCGGATGGCGCCCCTAGCATGGGCGGACGCGACGCGCCATGAACCGTCCCATCAGGTAGTGTCTCACTTTGAAATTGCTTCGCCCTTCGGGGCGCGTGGCTTGTAGGGACCGCGCGGCTTTGCCGGCTCGGCTCGCGCGTCGATCAGCGCAACCACGTCCTCCATGCTCCACAACGTCTTGGAGAGGCCCGCCGCCATCGCCGGGCTGCACCGCAACGTCCTGTGAATACGAGCAAAATTGTAGAAGGTGAAATAGAGAGCCAGCGCGTGAGTGTGGTTCTCGACCTTCTTGCTGAATGCGTTGGTGAGGCGGGTGAACCGGCGCATGGACATCCGCATGGTGAGGTTCTGCCGCTCCACGTAGGACGTGCTGACATGCTTGTCGGCGGGCTTGCCTTCGACGCGGGTGCGGATGGCTCCGGTGTATTCGGCCGGGCTGTAGCGACCCGCCGGACCGGGCGTGTTGCCGTAGAGCTTGATTAGCATGGCGTAGTCCACATCACACCCGAATGCGCCCTCGACGGCGTCAAGGTAGGGCTTGTGACCATCGATGGTGAGCTGCACCCGGTTCGCCAGCCGGCCCGCCACATCCTGCATGAAGTCATGAGCATAGCCGGCATCCCGGCCACCAACGAGGTAGGACACGATCAGCTTGGTATCGGCGTCCAGAGCCGTCCACGTCCATACGTCGCCGGCCTCTTCCGGGGCGGCCTTGGCGGTAACGACGTTCTTCTCCTTGGCGTAGCAGAAGGCCCAAATCTCATCGCACTGGATGCGCTTGGACTTCACGTCACGCACGGTCTCTTCATGGTAGGCGGCGCAGGCGCGCCCAGCATCCACCAGAAGGGCTGAGACGGTGTTGATCGACACGTCGGCTACGCGGCTGATCGACCGCATGGAAGAGCCCTCAACCAGCATAGAGAGAATTTGAACGCGCTTCGCGAGAGGGAGCTTGTTTGCCATGCCCCTGTTCTAACTGCATTCCTTACAATTAGCAAGCATTATTTTCATTTCAAAGACGCTAAGGCGGCAAGCGTTGCTCGTCGCTCTCTCCCGTTCAGGGCTTGCACATTAGAAGGGATAAGTGCGAAAGCCTCCAAATCCGCAGCCAATCCCTTGTCTAAGCTGCCACATTTTACAGCAGAATAAAGCTGCAATTGGGTATCTGAGTACCTGGGAGCTTGGTTAAAGCTAAAGCAGGTGTATCCCGTTTTTGACGGCGGCAGACACGGTACTCTGGAACAAGGGGCATCGTAATTGCACGAGTGGTTTGGTGCAGAATTTAACCACAGAAACACTGCCGATACATCGGCAGTGCCAACTTGAATACATAAGTGATATTTTGGTTTACCGATGCTGGGCGCGTATATGCGCACAATATCTCCTACAACAAACACTACAGGTGCTGTGATAGGAAGCATACCTCTTTGGCTGCGGCGACATTAGGCTCATCAAACAATAACGTGTAGCTCATAGGAAAACTACGCTGCTCACTGTTGTCTTCCCAAGCATCGATGTATGCTTGATCCTCGTGAGTTAACTTCCTTATCTGCCCAAATCGAAGGCTCTTTATGATAGTCAGCGCAGCGTATAGTTCCGTCAAATCTGAAGGAGACAGCACATCTTCATCTGGCGCCCTATCGGCGCCCTCATATGAGTAGCAGCTCTCGCAAATATCAAAAGCCTCTTTCCTAGTCCAGGGAAAAAAATAGATCCCGTTTGCGCGCATCGCGTAAGAGTTTTCCCTAAGAAAGTCATAGGCCAACATTGGAACTGGACCATGAAGAAGCGCTCGGTAGTTATCGTAAGTAATAGGGCGACCATATTTGTTTAAATGCGCCCGATCCGCTAAAAACAGTGACTTAACTACATCGTATTGCGTAACACGCAGGCCCCGGTTCCCTGCCTCATAAACGATTGCAAGGATAGCCTCGATGATGCGCTCAACATTGGGCGTCATCTCGTAAGCTTCGACTTTCTCTCTTTGAGAGTCACGCATGATTAGCCCCACCGCGCGCCAGCAGCCTTACGGGCCACGGCGCTGCGCTCCTCACTCGTCATCTTTTCCGCGCGCGCCTTGGCTCCAGCCAAGCCACTACGGACCTTACCGGAGGGCTCGCGCACCTCCTCAACGACCTCCCCTGTGGCGATGCGCGCCACAAGGATTGCCGCGCCGATCACGTCGGCCGGCCTCTTCTCGCCCCGGGGGCCTGTCGGCATACCGCGCTCCGTTGACCGGGACATGGACCGTCGTCGGTAAAGCTACCTATATCGCTTTTCCTCGCAATAATCCATCGTTGAATCAGAGACTTAGCTGATTACGGGAGCATGTTAGATAGCGCAAAAGGTAAGCATTTTGAGTTTCTTAGAGGTAAGGACCAGAAACTTCGATATCCGATTGCCTCATAATATGTCGGACATTATGAGAACATCGCAACTTACAGAAGCTCTATCCTCGCTGCTGAGACCAAAACGTTCATACAAGCTCACGAGGAATTTATAACTTTCTAGAAATTTAGCTTGCTCGAATCGGACGAATTATGCATTAGCCCCACGGCTCTCAATCTCCGCTTTTTGGTAGAAAAAAAACATTAGCATTCTAACAATTTACGCCATTTCAAACTGAGACACTACCTCCCATCACCTCTGGCACGATCCCCGGCATGGCCGACCCGACCCGCGACATCGCCTACGCCCTGCTCTGCGCCGTGCTCGACCGGCACCGCCCGCTGGAGGAGGCGCTCGACGCCCTGCCGGGCGGCGAGGCGCGAGACCGTGCCGCCGCCCACCGCCTCGCCGCGCTGGCGCTGCGCCGCCTCGGCTCGCTCGACGCGGTGCTGGAGCCGTTCCTTGCAAAGGCGCCGCCGGTCCCGGTGCGCCACGTGCTGCGCCTCGGCGCCGCCGGGCTGCTGCTGGCCGACACGCCGCCGCACGCCGCGGTCGCCACCGCCGTCGCCCTGGCGCGCGCCAACGGGCTGGCACCATTCGCAGGCCTGGTGAACGCAGTGCTGCGCCGGGTGTCGGAGTCGGGGCCAGCCGCGCTCGACGGGCTCGACGGCGCGCGGCTGGACACCCCTGCCTGGCTGTGGAGCAACTGGAGCGCCAGCTTCGGCCCCGCCGCGCGCGACATCGCCGCCGCCCATGCCCGCGAGGCGCAAGTCGACCTGACGCCTCGCCCCGGGTCGACGCCGGCGTTCGAGGGGGCGGAGACCCTGCCCACCGGCTCGCTCCGACTGCCCGCCGGCACCCGCGTCACGGCGCTGCCCGGCTTCGAGGAGGGGGCGTTCTGGGTGCAGGACGCCGCCGCCACCCTCCCGGCCCGGCTGCTGGCGGCGCGGCCGGGCGAGCGAGTCGCCGACCTGTGCGCGGCCCCGGGAGGCAAGACCGCGCAGCTTGCCGCCACCGGTGCCCGCGTGGTCGCGGTGGAGCGCGACGCCACCCGCATCCTGCGCCTGCGCGAGAACCTGGCCCGGCTGCGCCTCGACGCCGAGGTCGTGGAGGCGGACGCGCTGACCTGGCAGCCGGACGCGCCGTTCGACGCCGTGCTGCTGGACGCGCCGTGCAGCGCCACCGGCACCATCCGTCGTCACCCCGACGTGCTGCACCTCAAGCGCCCGAAGGACGTGGCCGTGCTGGCGCAGCAGGCCGACCGCCTGCTGGCGGCCGCGGCGGCGATGCTGCGGCCGGGCGGGCGCCTGGTGTTCGCGGTGTGCTCGTTGCAGTCCGAAGAAGGGCCGGGCCGGGTGCAGGCGCTGGCCGGCCTGGGGCTGCGGGCAGACCCGTTCTCGGCGGAGGAGCTCGCCGACCTGCCCGAGGCGCGCACGGCGGAGGGCTGGCTGCGCACGCACCCGGGCCTGTGGGCGGAGCGGGGCGGGATGGACGGGTTCTTTGCGGCGCGGTTCGTCAAGGAATAAGCAAGCAAGGCTGGGCTCTCCCTCCGCTGGCCATTCCAATGGCCCAAGCGGGCCATCGGAACCTTCGGCCAGCTACGCCCAGACCCGCCAGGGGCGAGCCGCCCCTGGACCGGCTTTACTTAAGTCGTGGATTCCAAAGGCGAGCCTTTGGCGGAGTTTGAGGCAGAGCCTCAACCTTGCTTCACCGGTCATGCCAAGGGGCGGTTGGCATGAAACCAGGGTCCGGGCCTCGCCCTGGCCAGGCACCTGTGCCACCTGATCCCCATGGTGCATCTGATCAAGCTGGCCGTCGGCGTGCGCGACCTCGACCACCTGCGCGAGGTGCAGGCGGCGCGCGCCGCCGCGGCGCCGCTCCGCCACCTCACCCGGTCCTTCCCCCGCCGTATGGAGGAGATCGTCGCCGCGGGCTCGATCCACTGGGTGGTGGCCGGGCTGTTGCTGGCGCGGCAGCGCGTCGTCGACATCGTGGCGACCCAACGCGAGGACGGCACACCCTGCACCGCCCTGATGCTCGACCCTGGCCTGATCCCGGTGGTGCCGCGGCCCGTCAAGGCGTTCCAGGGCTGGCGCTACCTGGAGGCCGACGCCGCACCGGCGGACCTGGAGGCCGACGCAGGCCTCGGCCACGAACTCCCGCCACGCCTGCGGGCGGAGCTCATGGTCCTCGGCCTGCTCTGACCGCCCGCTGCAACCCCGGGCCTCATGCCTCGCTGTTGCTGGATCACGGGAAAGGCTGCACGGGCATGGACAATCTGCTGATCGCGTCGTCGCCGGTCGAGATCGAGGCAAAGGCGGAGGCGGCGGGACTGGCCCGCCCCGCGCACGACCTGGCGCTCGCCCTGTTCCACGGCCTCACCGACCGGCTCGGCCACGCGGCCCGCTCGCTCCCGGGCCAGGCGGCGCACTGGCCGTCGCACCGCTTCTACTTCGCAGAAGCCGGCGAACCGGAGATGGCGGCGCTGCTCAAGAGGCTGGAGGACCGGCCGGACTTCGCCGAGGTCGGCGGCGCACCGTATGACGGCCAGCAGCCGGCAGGCCTGTTCGTGCGCGACGCCAGGGACGGCTACTGCGGCGTGCTGGTCGGGCACGAGAGCCACGACGGCCTGCGCTCCCCGCTCCGGCCCGAACTTCGCTGAACGTTGCGGCATCCTCCGCACCACCGGCCGGCGTGGCAGCACCGCCACACGTCCGCACGACCCTACCGCCAAGCCTTGCCCTACGCCTCGCGCAGTCGTCATAACCGGACAGGGACCGCGGTGCAGGACGGTCCGGGGGATGTCCGATGCGTCTGCTGCTTCTGCTGCCCTTCGTCGGGCTGCTCTGGGTGCCGTTCTACAATCTCCGTGAACCGGCCCTGTTCGGCTTCCCGTTCTTCTACTGGTACCAGTTGCTGTGGGTGCCGATCACCGCGCTGCTCACCTTCGTGGTGTGGCGGAGCGAGCGGCCGTGAGCATCGTCGCCCCCGGCGGGCTGCACTGGACCGCCTTCGCGGTGTTCGCGTTCTTCTTCGCCCTGGTCTCGGTGATGGGCTTCGTCGCCGCGCGCTGGCGCCGCCCCGCCACCCTCGCCCACATCGACGAGTGGGGCCTCGGCGGGCGCCAGTTCGGCACCTGGATCACCTGGTTCCTGGTCGGCGGCGACTTCTACACCGCCTACACCGTGATCGCGGTGCCCGCGCTGGTGTTCTCCGCCGGCGCCTACGGCTTCTTCGCCCTGCCCTACACCATCCTCGTGTACCCGTTCATCTTCGTCGTCATGCCGAGGCTGTGGGAGTACGCGGCCGCCGGCGGACACGTCACCGCCGCCGACGTCGTGCACGCCCGCTTCGGCTCGCGCGCCCTGGAGCTGGCGGTGGCGCTCACCGGGCTGCTGGCGACCATGCCCTACATCGCGCTGCAGCTCGTCGGCATGCAGGTCGTGATCGGCGCCCTCGGCCTGGTCGGCGAGCTGCCGCTGGTCGCGGCGTTCCTGATCCTGGCGCTCTACACCTACTCCGCCGGCCTGCGTGCCCCCGCGCTGATCGCCTTCGTCAAGGACATCATGATCTACATCGTGGTGCTCGTGGCGGTCGCCGTGATCCCCGCCCAGCTCGGCGGCTACGGCGCGGTGTTCGGCGCCGCCCAGACCGCGTTCGCCGCCAAGGGCTCGGGCGGCATCCTGCTCAGGCCCGCGCAGATGCTGCCCTACGCCTCGCTCGCCCTGGGCTCCGCGCTGGCCGCCTTCATGTACCCGCACACCCTGACCGGCGTGTTCGCGTCGAAGAGCGCCGACACGATCCGCAAGAACGCCATCCTGCTGCCCGCCTACACCCTGCTGCTCGGCCTGATCGCCCTGCTCGGCTACATGGCCTACGCCGCCGGCATCGACCCGAAGACACCGCCCACCGGCGTCGTGCCAGCCCTGTTCGCCGCCATCTTCCCGCAATGGTTCGCGGGCTTCGCCTTTGCCGCGGTGGCCATCGGGGCGCTGGTGCCGGCCGCGGTGATGTCGATCGGCAGCGCCAACCTGTTCACCCGCAACGTCTGGAAGGCCTACGTCAACCCTGCCGTCACTCCCGCCGGCGAGGCCCAGGTCGCCAAGATCACCTCGCTGCTGGTCAAGCTCGGTGCCCTGCTCTGCATCTTCTTCCTGCAGACCAAGGACGTGATCGACCTGCAGCTGATCGGCGGCCTGGTGATCCTGCAGACCTTCCCCTCGGTGGTGTTCGGCCTGTTCACCCGCCGGTTTCGCGCCGAGGGCCTGCTCGCGGGCTGGGCCGTCGGCATCGCCGGCGGAAGCTGGCTCGTGATCGGCGACGGACTGAAGCCTGTGCACCTGATGGTGATTGGCGGCACCACGTACGGCGTCTACGTCGGGCTGCTGGCGCTGGCGGCGAACATCGTGGTGGCCGCGGCGGTGTCGCTGGCGCTCGGCGGCGAACGCCACGCGGTGCGGGCGTAACCCTGCGCCTGAACAGGAAGCAAGGCTGGGCTCTCTCTCCGCTGGCCATTATCCACGGCCCAAGCGGGCCATCGGAACCTTTGGCCGGCCACACCCAGGCCTGCCAGGAGCGAGCCGCCGCTGGACTTGCTTCTCTTAAGGTAAGCCGGTCCAGGGGCGCTGCCCCTGGCGGAGTTTGAGGCAGAGCCTCAACCTTGCTTGCCAGCCGGCTTGGCAGCGTCAGTCCCGCCCTCGGCCCACCAGCCATTTCGGGTCGAACCAGGTATCGGCAGGTCCGTCGTAAGGCAGCCGGGTGATGTCCCAGTGCACGATCATCGGTGCGTACACATCCCACACGGCCGGGCCGCCGCCCACGAACACGACCCGGCCCGCAAAGCGCTCCAGCACCTGTTCCGGCTGGTCCGCGGAGTGGATGACCTGGATGGTGCGGTACGCGAACTCCTCTTTCGGGATGGAGGCGATCGTCTTCGGCCCGGCGATCAGCACGTGGCCCAGCGTCATCGCCCAGAAGCGGCGCACATCCTCGCGAAACGCCGGGCGCGGGTCGCCTTCCCAGGGCAGGCGACCACCCAACCCGAGCTGCCCCCTCTCCCCGATCGCGCACATCGACCGCACATCCACCATGCCATGCCTCCCGGACCGGCGCGAAGTGAAGCAGAGGCACAGCCAAGGGAGAAGCCGTATCGCGGGTGTGCGGTGGGACCATCCCTGGCAAGGCGACAAGACAGAAAGCAAGGCTGGGCTCTGCCCAGACCCGCCAAAGGCCAAGGCCTCTGGACACCGATTTACTGAAGTATTGGATTCCAAAGGCCTGCCTTTGGCGGAGTTTGAGGCAGAGCCTCAACCTTGCCTGCTTCCTGCGCCCCTGCACCGCCCGACCGGAGCCACGGATCGCCGGTCGCCCTCTACATCAGGCGGCGAAGCTCCGCGGCGACGCCCGGCGCCGCAGCAAGGATCCCGTCGCCCGTGGTCGGCCCGCTGCCCGCCAGGAAATCGCTGACCACCGCGCCGGCCTCCGACAGGATCGCGAGCCCGGCGGCCACGTCCCACAGCCTGATGTGCAGCTCGCAGTAGCCGTCGAGCCGCCCGCACGCCACGTCGGCCAGCGCCATCGCGCCCGATCCCGCCGCGCGCAGCATGGCGCCCGCCGCCATCACCCGCTGGTTCAGCGCATGGAACGCCGCCGTGTCGCTGCGCGGCGACCAGCCGATCTCCACCATGGCGCGGCCCATCCCCGTGGTGTCCGACACCCGGATCGGCCTGCCGTTCAGCACGGCGCCCCCGCCCTCGCGGGCAGCGTACGTCTCGCCCAGCGCCGGGGCCGCCAGCACCCCCGCCAGCGCGCGTCCCTCGCCCAGCAGCCCGAGCGAGACGCACCAGCGCGGCCGGCCACGGGCGAAGTTGCTGGTGCCGTCGATCGGGTCCGCCACCCAGCGCAGCGCCCCGGAGCCCGCGTCGCCCTCCTCCTCGCCCAGGAAGCCGTCCGCAGGGAACGCCGCGCGCAGACGGTCGCGGATCAGCCGCTCGACCGCGCCGTCCGCCTCCGTCAGCCAGTCCTGCGCGCCCTTCTCCGTGGCCTGCGGCGCCCCCGGCGGCGGCTGCAGCCGCAACGCGAGCGCCGCCGCCTCGGCACAGATCACCAGCGCGGCATCCAGGCGGCGTTGAAGGGCGTCGGTCATGGATCGCTCCTGGCGGTGGGCATGATCCGGCAGGATGCCCCGAAGCGACCACGGGCGCGAGGCGGGCGTGCCGCTCCGCCTGCGCCCCGCCTCGCTTGCGCGTCGACCCAGGGATCAAGAGCCAGGGATCAGCCCCTGCCCGGCTGGGCGGTCAGTCCCGCAGCCTCCTGGCGCCCACGCCGCCACAGCAGCAGGACACCCAGCATCAGCGCCCCGCTGCACGCCGTGGCAAGCGGGAGCCCTAACCCCATGCCAAGGCGACTGGCCAGGAAGTCGCCTCCCTCGGTGCCGGCGATCCTGGCCACGACGATCGTCGCCCAGTATGCCGCAAGCCCAGGGCGCCGCAGCGCACCATGCCCGAGCACCGCCGCCAGCAGCAGCACGGCGCACAGCCCTGTCGCCGTGCCCAGCCCCACGCTGTCGGCGACGAAGTCGCCCGCCACCGTGCCCAGCGTCCCCGCGGTCAGCATCGCGACCCAGTACCCGGCGTCGGTCACCGGCACCGGCCGCCCCGCCGGATCGGGCCGCGCATTCGGCACGAACCGGCTCCGCACCAGCAACACGCCCCCGAGCAGCACCCCCAGGCCCGCGCTCACCGCGAGGGCATCCAGCCCGGCATCATGGGTGGCCAGGTCGCCGAGGTTGGTGGCCGCCGTCCTGAGCAGCACGATCGCCAGCCAGTACCAGGCCTCGCCACCCCTCGGCCACCGCCGCTCCCCGCCCAGCACCAGGGCGAACGCCAGCGCCAGGACCGGCAACCCCCTGAGGTGGCCCAGGTGCAGGATGTGCGAGGCGAAATCGCCCATGTTCGTGCCGAACACGCTCGCCGCCGAGATCGCGGCCCAACTGCGTGCGCCGGTCGGAGGAACACTGCTCTGCCGCATGGCGCCACCCCGGAACCTTGACCCGACGCCTTGTCGGGCACGGCCACGCGGCACGCAAGCGGAGCCGTCGCACGGCAGGCGAGCAAGGTTGAGGCCCCTCCTTCAAGCATGGGCCTCAAACTCCGCCAAAGGCTCGCCTTTGGAATCCACTTGTCTCAGTAAAGGGGGGTCTGCTAGCAGCGGAACCGAAACTGCATTTCAAGGCTTCCAGGCGTCTTTCACGTTGATCACGGTGCATGCGGGGATTTGAATTCGACGCGCTCCGAGCCCTTGCCTGCATCGCCCGAAGCGGCAGCTTCGCGGCCGCGGCCCGGGAACTCCAAGTATCCCGCTCTGCCCTGAGCGAGACGGTTCAGAAGTTGGAGGCCCGGGTCGGCGTCCAGCTCCTCAACCGCACGACCCGGAGCGTTCGCCTGACCGCAGCGGGTGCGGCTTTGCTCGCCCGGTTTCAGCCTGCTGCGGATGAGATTGATGCCGCCATACACGACGCTAGGCAGGTGGCCGGCCGGCCGGCCGGGACGATCCGCGTCCATGCCCAGCGCCTCGGCTTTGAGATGTTCCTGCGCCCGGCCGTGCCCGAGTTCCTGGACCGTTACTCCGACATCATTATTGATGTGTGGCTCGACGATGCGGCGACCGACCTCGTCGCAGGCGGGTTCGACCTAGGCATCCGGCTTGGCGAGCTGCTCGACCAGGATGTAGTCGGGATCAGGCTGGGTCCAGGCATCCGCCAGTTGGCCGTCGCCTCGCCGGCCTACCTTGCGCGGCACGGAACGCCGGCCACCCCCAAAGACCTGCTCTCGCACCGCTGCGTGCTGTTCCGCTGGCCCGGACAAGATGCCATCTACGGATGGGAGTTCCAGCAGCCCGGTGATGCTTGGTTCACCGTCCCCGTCACTGGCCCATTGATCGTCAACGACCAGCGTGCCGCGGTCAAGGCGGCCGTAGCTGGCGTCGGGATCGCGTTTTGGGTCGAGAGCGAGGTGCGGCCGTTCATCGAGGCTGGGCAACTCGTGGCGCTGCTGGACGCCTGGTCCGGTCGTTTCCCTGGCTTCTCGCTCACCTTTGCTCGCAACCGCCATCGCTCGGCCGCCGTGCAGGCGCTGATCGACTTCTTGCGGGATCGGTCGCGCGCTTGAGCGTCCGGCCCGATTGTACACCGTTTTCCGGATAGGGCATCCGGGTTATGCGGCTTTGTCGATACACTGGGCCTTCCCACCTACCGCTTGTTCGGACTGGCCGGGCCATCGCTCTGCGTGATCCGGAAACAGTTGGAGGAGGCGCAATGAACGCACAGGCAACCCCGAATGAGGTGGACGGCAAGGTCGTGATCGTGACCGGGGCCGCCAGCGGCATCGGCCGCGCGACGGTGGAACTACTCCACGCCCGCGGCGCAAAGGTGGTCGCGGAGGACATTGATCCTGCCGTGGAGGGCCTGACCAGGGACGGCATCGCGCCCTTAGTCGCCGACGTGTCCCAAGAAGACAGTGCCGAGCGTGCAGTGACCCTCGCCCAGGAGCGGTTCGGCAGGCTCGACGTGCTGGTCAACAATGCCGGCATTATCATCAACAAGCTGGTCGTGGACACGACGCTGGAGGACTGGAACGGCATCCTCGCCGTGAACGCGACCGGAGCGTTCCTGCATTCCCGCGCGGCGATGCGCGCTATGATGCCCAACCGGTCAGGCGCTATCGTCAACGTCGGTTCGTATGCCTGCTTTCAGGCTTTTCCGACCATCGCCGCCTATGCAGCGTCCAAAGGCGCCCTGGCCCAGCTCACGCGCGCGCTCGCCCTGGAAGCGATCGAGCATGGCATTCGGGTCAACGCGGTCGGCTCCGGGGACGTGGTGACCAACATCGTCAGCCACATCCACGACGACGGCCCCGGCTTCCTGGCCGAGCACGGCAAGAATGCCCCGATCAAGCGGGCGGCGCAGCCGGAGGAAATTGCCGAGGTCATTTCTTTCCTCGCCTCAGATCGGGCAAGCTACATCGTGGGAGCTGTCGTGATGACTGATGGTGGGATGAGCGTGGGCCTCCACTAGCGGAACCGAGACGACGCCGCCGTCCGCTGAACGCAACAAACTTTTCCTTGATGCAAATGGGCGTGGCACCTTCCTCCGCTTAGGTTCCGGCAGCGCCCAAGGCACATCAACTCGTGCGTCTATCTCTGGCCAGCAAACGCCTGTTGCGGAGATTGATGGCGAAACGCACTTTTGGTTCGCCTGCCACCGGAACCCCTAAAGCCGGTCCAGGGGCGGCTCGGGGCGGAGCTACCCAAAGGTTCCGACAGCCCGCTTGGGCTGTTGGAATGGGCAGCGGAGGGAGAGCCCAGCCTTGCTTCCTTCCTGTTCCTTGCCTCTTCAGCCCTCGCCATGCTTCGTGGCCGTCATGGTCCTGCTTACCGGAGCCGCGCGCGTCGCCGGCGTCATCGGCTGGCCGGTGGCGCATTCGCGCTCGCCCCGGCTGCATAATCACTGGCTGCAACGGCACGGCATCGATGGTGCCTACGTGCCGCTGCCGGTCGCACCTGGCGCGCTCGCCGCCGCCGTGGCCGGCCTGCGCGCGGCGGGGTTGCGCGGCGCCAACGTCACCCTGCCGCACAAGGAAGCGGCGTTCGCCGTGTGCGACCAGCTCGACGCCTCCGCGGTGCGGGCCGGCGCGGTGAACACCCTGGTGTTCGGGCCGGACGGAGTCGCGGGCCTGAACACGGACGGCGCAGGCTGCCTCGCCAACCTGCGCGCGCATGGCGTGGAGCCGGGGGGGCCGGCGCTGCTGCTGGGCGCGGGGGGAGCCGCACGGGCGGTGGCGGCGGCGCTGCTCGACGCGGGCGCCGCGGTCAGCGTGGCCAACCGCTCGCGCGAGCGCGCCGAGCGTCTGGCCGAGGCGCTGCCCGGGCTGCGGGTGCTGGACTGGGCGGCGCGGGAGGCGGCGCTCGCGGATCATGCGTTGCTGGTGAACACCACCTCGCTCGGCATGACCGGGCATGACGCGCTGGTGCTGGACCTCGCGCGCGCCGGGCCGGGGCTTGCGGTGGCCGACATCGTCTACGCCCCGCTGGAGACCGGGCTGCTGGCGCGGGCCAGGGCACGCGGGCTGCGCGCGGTCGAGGGGCTCGGCATGTTGCTGCACCAGGCGCGGCCGGGGTTCGCGGCCTGGTTCGGTGTCGAGCCGGAGGTGGACGCAGAGACCTGGGCGCTGCTGGCGGCGGACCTGCTGCCCCGGCAGGACGCAGGATGAGGCGGGGCGAACGGCAGGCCCGGGCGGCGTGATCGTGGTCGGGCTCACCGGCGGCATGGGCATGGGCAAGTCCACGGCGGCGGAGGTGTTCCGGCGCGCGGGCATCGCGGTGTTCGACGCGGACGCGGCCGTGCATGACCTGCAGCGGCGGGGCGGGGCGGCGGTGGCGGCGATCGCGGCCCTGTTCCCCGGCACGGTGCGCGACGGGGCGGTGGACCGCGACCTGCTGCGTGCCCGGGTCGTGGGAGACGCGGCGGGCTTGCGGTGCCTCGAGTCGATCCTGCACCCGCTGGTGCAGCGCGAGGAGCGCCGGTTCGTGGCGCGCGCCAGGCGGGCGCGGCGGGGCGTGGTGGTGCTCGACGTGCCGTTGCTGCTGGAGGGTGGGGGGCGGACGCGGGTGGACCTGGTGGTGGTGGTGTCGGCGCCGGCTCCGGTGCAGCGCGTGCGGGTGCTGCGGCGGCGGCGGATGAGCGAGGCACAGATCGACGCGGTGCTGGCGCGGCAGATGCCGGACGCCGCCAAGCGCCGGCTGGCCGACGTGGTCGTGCGCACCGGACTGTCGCGGGCGCACGCGGTCCGCACGCTGCGACGGCTGGTGACCAGACTGCGCCAGACGCTGGCACGCCCCCGGAGACTGACGCGCCAGCAAGCAAGGTCGGGCTCTCCCTCCGGCGCCCATCGCCTGCGGCCTTGCAAACCCTTTCCTTAAACAAGTGGATTCTCAAGGCGAGCCTTGAGCGGAGTCCAGAGGCAGAGCCTCTGGCCTTGCTTGCTCCTTGCCCCTTCCCCCGCCGCCGTGCCGAACTCTCCGGCTCCCGGCGCTCCCCACCCAGGCAGGATTTCGGCCATGATCCGCAGCGTGCTGTTCGACACCGAGACGACCGGGCTCGACCCGCTCACCGGCGACCGGGTGATCGAGATCGCCGCGATCGAGCTGATCGGCGACCTGCCCACGGGACAGAGTTTCCACTGCCTGCTCGACCCGGAGCGCGACATCCCGCCCGAGGCGTCGCGCGTGCACGGTTTCTCCCGCGCGGACCTCGCCGGCAAGCCGCGCTTCGCCGACGTCGTCGATGAATTCCTGGCGTTCTGCGGCGAGGACCGGCTGATCGCGCACAACGCGCCGTTCGACTTCGGCTTCGTCAACGCCGAGCTGGCGCGGGTGAAGCGGCCGTCGCTGGACGGGACGCGGATGGTCGACACGCTGGCGATGGCCAAGGTGCGGTTCCCGGGGATGCCGAACAGCCTGGACGCGCTGTGCCGGCGCTTCGGGATCGACCTGTCGGCGCGCGGCACCCACAACGCGGTGCTCGACTGCACGCTGCTGGCCGAGGTGTATGTCGAGCTGACCGGCGGGCGGCAGCGCGGCCTGGCCCTGGTGGACTCGGCCGGGGCGGCGCCATCGGTGACATACCGCCACGATGGCCCCAGGGTGGCGCGCGTCGTCGTCGCGAGCGAGGCCGAACTCGCGGCCCACGCCGCCTTCCTGGCCCGCCTGACGGAGCCGCTCTGGAGCGCACCCTGACGCCGCGTGCGCTCCGGCTGCTGGCTGTCGCGGTGGCGGTGGCGTCGATGCTGGCGTGCTGGAGCCTGTCGCGGCGGCTGGAGCAGGCGGCGGCCCTGGTCGCAAGAAGCGGGGACCTCGCCGGGGCCGTGGATGCGGCGACGGCCGCACTGGAGGACAGCGTCGCACGCGCCAGCTTCGTGGCGCGGAGCCTCGCCCTGGAATGCTGCGTAGGACCCACCATCACGGAGCGTTCCATCGACCGTGCGGATGCAGCGGGCGGTCTTCCGGCAGCCGGGTCGGACGCCACCGCATCCACGGCGGGCGCAGCGGAGCCGGAGCCGTCGCAGGCCTCCCATGGCGGCACAGCCGCGAGCTCCGGCCGGACCGGCGAGCTGGGCGAGTACTGGCGGGCAGAGGCGGATGCCACGCGACAGCTCGACAGCCTGCGCGCGCTGTCGCTCGAGCCTGGCCTGGAAGGTCGTGTCCCACCACGTGGTGTAGGAGCGCCAGCACCGGCGTCTGGGTGGGCTGGGCCGTGTGTCAGTTCGCCATGGGCAGGCTGACGGGCGCAGTATCGCCCAAGGGCGCGAGCGTCTCCAGGC
>JAABUU010000553.1_pt1 | contig 82205 bp, 103 predicted proteins | sample 5559301 | NCBI WGS metagenome assembly JAABUU01 (sample SAMN10711884, study PRJNA513360) | rock metagenome | isolation source: Antarctica rocks | place: Antarctica: Victoria Land, Richard Nunatak white
GCGGCGGCCAACATGGCGGTTGCTGCAAGTGCGGGTGGCAAAGGCGCAGACGACGTCGAATCAGACATGTCCCTGTGCGCCAAGTGCTTAGACAGTCGCATGGTGGCCTGCACAAGTGCAGGATGCTGCCGCCCGCATGCAGGGGCATGCACGCCTGCTGTTCAGCGGCGCAGCCACAACAGCGCGCCGCTCCACAGCCAGACGCATGAAAATAAAGGATTGGCCCGAGCCGCTGCGCTTAACATGCTGGCTACGGCTTCGCACCTGCACAGCCTCCGCGAGCTCGCTGCCGACTGGGGCGGTCTCGGCGGCGCGCTGCGTGGCGGCCAGCGCGCCCGAGTGCGCCCAGGCCGCGCGGCCGGGCGCGTCATTCGCCAGCACGCGCCCCGCCTGGCCCAGCACCAGCGCCAGCACAGCTTCGCCCAGCGGCCTGCGCTGGCACAGGGTTAGGGTTAGGCGCCCTGCCTGGCCCAGCACCAGCGCCAGCACAGCCTCGTCCAGCGGCCTGCGCTGGCATAGGGTTAGGGTTAGGCACCCCGCCTGGCCCAGCACCAGCGCCAGCACGGCCTCGCCCAGCGGCCTGCGCCCGCCAGCGGCGCTCGTCGGGGCGCGCGCGCTGTTTTCTATGTCGTGGCAATCGAGCGCATGCTGCCGTGCGGGGTCAAGCGTGCCGGCGACCATGCCCTGGCCCGGATGTGGTCCCAGCAGCGTCATCCGGCGGTCTGCAGGAGGTTGGGGAATTATGCATCACAGCGCGTCCTTAAGCCGTGGTATACCGTGACAGCAGGCACATGCAGCATCGCTTCTGTCCTGCTGGCCAACTGCCTTGGCGCAGGCCCACCGGGGCGCGAGCGCGTCGAGCGTGGGCAGGCGCATGAGGCTGCCGACGGATATCGTGCCCACAGGGCCGTCAGCAGGGTGGGAGGGGGGGCACGCCGCTGCGCGAGCGCATCTAGCGCGGGCAGGTGCGTGAGGTGGCTGACGGCCAGCTTGAGCGCCTTGCGGCACTTGGCGCGCAGGTCCTCGCTCACGCCCGCGCCCGCCTCGGCCGCCACCAGCGCGGGCAGAGCGCCGGCGTCGGCCGCCGCGCGCGCGTGCTCGGGCGTGTGCCGCGCCACCTGCGTGGCGCGCGGCCACGCGTGGCTGGCTCGCAGGCGACGGCGCGCGCTCGGGCGGCCGGGCACCAGCCAAGCTGACCGGCTGCCTGGGTGCGGAGATCCAATGTCGTGGTGCGAACATGTGAGCCGCGGCCCGCTGCCATGCCGGGACAGGGTGTTGCGGGCGCGCCTGGCCGATGCTCCAGGCCGCGGCAGCCTTGAGGTAGTCCTCCGGCTCGTCCGCCAGCGTCGCCACCAGCGGCGCCTGCGCGGCCGCAGCATGCACACTCTCTCTCTTTCGAGCACCACGAGCGTGATCGGTCCGGCCTGGCTCTGCCAGTAGGAGTCTGGGCGCATGCACAGAGGACAATGCTGAGTTCGCACGCTGACATGCAGAGAGCGCTGGTACGCACGCCACGCCGCATGCGGCGGGCACGCAGGCCGCCCGCGAGGCCGCGCAGCACAAGCGCCCGCATGCGCGGCCCGGCTGGCTGCTGTTGCGCGCGGGTTAAGGGTTAGGGTAGGGCGGGCGGCGCGCCAGGCCGCGCTCGGCGATGACAGCGAGCGCGAGCGTCTCCGAGAACGCGGCGACGAAGCCGAGCGCCATGACGCCCGGCAGCCGCGCCGCGCCGCGGGCCTCGGCCACCTGGTCCACCAGCGCGCCGGCCGCGCCCAGCGCCACGAGCGCCGTTGCGAGGTCCGCGCGGTGCTTCACGACCTGCGCACGGCGGCCGGGGCGCCGCGTCGGGCGCGCCGCCCGCTCTGCGTCGTGCTCGAGCGGCGCGCCCGCCGCGCCGCAGCACACAAGCGCAGCGCGGTGCCTGAGCACCGCTTCGCGCAGCAGCGCATGCCGCGACACGCGTGCGCCAAACATGCAGCGCGCCAACGCCAAGGACACATTCTCAGACTACGCTTTTAGGCTTCTGTCAGGAAGATTGCGCCTGCGCATGTGTATGGCTGCCGGTCTCCATGTCATCCCACTGACACGCCACAGGCATGGAGAGGCTGCTGTGCGGCTGCGGGCGCCATGCCTCTGCCTTCCCTTTCCGGCGACACAGACATTGCACGAAGGTAAGTAAAGGGATGTACGCAAGGCAACCATGGTGAAAAGGTGCCCGGGTGATCCGGATTCCTGTGCGTCGGCGGGCGGCCGCACCTCGCGCACGAGCGTGGCGGCCGCGCGCCGCACGCGCTCATCGCCCGGGAACTTCAGCCCGGTGAGCGCGCGCGGGAATGCGTCGGCCGCCACGACCGCCTCGGCCAGCGCCGCGCCATGGCCCGCCAGCGCCGCCAGCGCCAGGCACGCGTGCCGCCGCGCGCCGCCGTCGGTCGACACGACCATGGGGACCAGGTGCGCGATCGCGCCTGCGGCGCGGCCCGCCCCGCGTGAGCGCTCCGGCCCCGCCCTGCAAGCTCTCTCTGGCCCTGCTTGCATGCGTTCTCTGGCCCTGCTCTGGGCGCATGAGCATCTCTGGCTGCTGCCCTGCATCAGGTCTCTCGCCATGCCCCACCGTGAGGTCTGGCCCACATGAGGTCTGGCCCTGCTTTGCATGAGCTCGCTGGTCGCCGCGGCACAGCCCATGGGCCGCGGCCACGACAGCTTGACAACCAGACCTCTTTGGCCGCTGCGCTCCAGGGTGCAATACGGGCCTGCTTGGCGCCTGCCCTGCCCCAATGCTGTTGGCAGACCCATCACGGTAACAGGGACGAGAGTGCGCAGCATGGCACCAGGCAAGCATCGCTGCTGATGCTCTGAGATGCACGCGCGGCGCACCTATGGGTTTAACCTCTCTAGAAGCCCTGCATCTGCCACCGTGCATGGTGTGAGAAGCATGCGGATGTGCTCCAAGTTAATGCTCTTGCCGCCTGGAGATGCAAGCACAACAACGCTCCCTGGCCGCTTGACCGCTGCCCCGCGCTGGAGCGACGGGCGGCGCAAGGCGCGGGCGCCGCGCCCGCGTCTACCACCGCCTGCGCCAGCTCGGGCGAGTGCTTGGCGATGTCAGCGAGCGCGGAGGCCGCCACGCGGCGCAGCGGCGCCTCCGGCTCCTGCGCCGCCAGCACCAGCAGCGGCACCGCGCCCGCGTCCACGACCTGCGCACCGCGGCGCGCCACGGTGGAGGACGCAGCGGAGGTTTGCCAAAAGCCCTAGCTAGGGTTCTGTGCACTGCGCATGAGGCAATTGCGCAACCCGCGGCTCTGTGCGGCGCGCCGCTGTATTACGCGGGCAGGCGGCCGGCGACGGAGCCAAGCAGTAATATGGCATGACCTGGTGCAACCCTACAAAAGGTTCAGGGGCATGCCCAAGGGGCATCGGCCTGCCCTGCGCGCGCGCCTGCTGCGCGAGCGCCGGCGTGTGGCAGGCCACGTAGCCGAGCGTCCAGGCGGCCTCCTCCTTGACGCCCGGGTCGAACTCCTCCAGGCAGGCGGCCAGGCCGGCCAGCGCGCCCGCGCCCGCCACCGCGCCCGCCAGCTCGGCGCTGTGCTTGGCGACCGCGCGCAGGCAGCGCGCGGCCGCGCGCTTCTGGTGCCGGCTCTGCGTGCCCAGCGACGCCGCCTGCGCCCCGGCGGCGCGCGCCCTGAGAGCGGCCGCGACACGCGCTGGGCCTGTGGCCGTGCGGAGTGCGCGCCGGCCTCCTGTGTGCGTCAGGCATCCCGTTTGTGGTCACTGCGTCGCAGGCAGTGCACAAACACTCGTTGCATGACACGGAAGTTGCTTGCATGCCCCTGCAAAGCCACGCACAGTTCTGTGGGGAGTGAAGCGCACGCGGTGCCGCGGACGCCTGGGCACACTGCCCGTGCACAGTCCCAGCCACCTGTGGGCGCTCTGATACAGCCCCAAGGAATAGGAATACAAGCACGCAAAACAAAACTTTTCACAAAAGCGCACCAAGTGCGGCAGGATGCCCAGGCGCACAACCTCGGCCGCCAGGTCGTCGCTGTAGCCCGCCAGGCGCCCGATGCCGCCCGCCGCCGCCAGCTGCACACTGCGCGCCCGCGGCTGCGCTCACCGGCAGCAAGCCCGTGCAGCGCATGGCCACAGGCCCATACCTCCCGCTCGCCGAGCGGTGCGTCCGGGGGCGAGTGCGCGCGCCCATGGCCTGGGCTGCAGCTTGGGGCTGGCGGACGCCACGGCGCACGGCAACACATGGGCAGCCTGCCTGGGTACGGCAGCACCGGCCCTTGTGTACTCAGCAGCTCTGGGCGCCGGGCGCCGGCGGCGGCGCTGACCTAGCTGCGCGGCTGACCCTGCCCGCCCGCGCAGCGCGCGCCTGCCGTACGGCGAGCGCGGCGGCGCCGGGGGCACGCGCCTGGGGAGCGGGTCCAGCAGCAGGGGTCCGAGCAGGACGAGCGCGCCTGCCTGCCGCAGCGCGTCCACGTTCTGCGCCGCACGCGCTCTCTTCAAAGTGCGCCTCAGGCTGAAGCCTTCAGCGTTACTCAGTCACAGGACGTGTGCGCGGAGGCAGGCCACTCTAAGGGCGGTGCTGGAGGGCGCGCGGGGGCTGGGCCGCGCAGGGCGGCACCTGGGGACCCTTTGCCATCTCGCCCACGCCGGCGGCAAAGGCCACGCGCTCGCGCTGGTACCGCTCGAAGGCCTGCAGCACTGCGCGCGTGCCCATCGCACTCGCGCGCACGGCCTGCGCGCAGCGGCGCCCAGGAGCGCGGTGGGCCGGCCGGCGGTTGCGCCGGCACGGGCACAGCGGGCAAGCCTGGAAGGAGTTGCAGAGCAACGCGGGCCTAGCCATCAGCCCTACCCTGGCTGCCGACCCTGAGCCTGCTCTGTCGCCGCCAGGCCCCGCTTCTGTCCTTTTACCACCTGTTTCCGACTTGCTCCCACACAACATCAGCCCCGGAGTCGCAGACAGCCAGCCATCATGGGCAAGGAGAAGACTCACCTGAACATCGTGGTATGGCCCTCGCGCGTGCCAGCAGACAAGTGCGCGCGGCGCGCGTGCGCGGCCGCTGAGGGCGCTGCAGCGCGCAGGTCATCGGCCATGTCGACTCCGGCAAGTCCACCACCACCGGCCACCTGATCTACAAGCTGGGCGGCATCGACAAGCGCGTGATTGAGAAGTTCGAGAAGGAGGCCGCGGAGATGAACAAGCGGTCCTTCAAGTACGCGTGGGTGCGCGCCCGGCGGTGCGAGCGCTCGCGGGGGCGCGGCGGGGGCGGGCGGTGGCAGCAGATAGGAGGCCCTGCCTGAGCCTGGTATCGGGATGCAGGTGCTGGACAAGCTCAAGGCCGAGCGGGAGCGCGGTATCACCATCGACATCGCCCTATGGAAGTTCGAGACGCCCAAGTACTACTGCACGGTCATCGACGCGCCGGGCCACCGCGACTTCATCAAAAACATGATCACGGGCACCAGCCAGGCCGACTGCGCCGTGCTGATTATCGACTCGACGCCCGGTGGCTTCGAGGCGGGCATCTCCAAGGACGGCCAGACGCGCGAGCACGCGCTGCTGGCGTACACGCTGGGCGTGAAGCAGATGATTGTCGCGCTCAACAAGATGGACGCGACCGAGCCCAAGTACAGCCAGAAGCGCTACGACGAGATTTGCAAGGAGGTGGGCAACTACATCAAGAAGGTCGGCTACAACCCGACCAAGGTGCGGCCCGCAAGCGCGCCGCGGTGCTGCGACGCCAGGATAGCGCGGCGGCTGGCCGCGCCCGCGCTGGCCGCCCTTTACGGCTGCGCAGCCTCGGTGTCTGTGCTTGGCTGACTGCGGAGCAGCTAGCCAGGGCCGGCAGCTGCGGGCGTGCGGCGGCGGCGGCGGCGGCGGCTGCGGCGCTTTGTCGCACGGAAAAGCGCGTCAGGACTGAGCGCTGCCGGGGCGGCGCGCGCAGGTGAACTTTGTGCCCATCTCCGGCTTCCAGGGCGACAACATGATCGAGCGCTCGGACAACATGAGCTGGTACAAGGGCCCCATCCTGCTGGAGGCGCTGGACCTGGTGGACCCGCCCAAGCGGCCGTCGGACAAGCCGCTGCGGCTGCCGCTGCAGGACGTGTACAAGATCGGCGGCATCGGCACTGTGCCGGTCGGCCGGGTGGAGACGGGCATCATCAAGGTGCGTGCAACGTTTGGGGCTGTGCCGGCTGATGGCTGTCCCGATCTGCTGCCCCCGCTGACGGCTGGGCGTGCGGGGTCGCGCAGCCCGGCATGGTGGTCGTGTTCGCGCCCTCCGGCCTGACCACCGAGGTCAAGTCGGTGGAGATGCACCACGAGTCGCTGCCGGAGGCTCTGCCGGGCGACAATGTTGGCTTCAACGTCAAGAACGTGGCCGTGAAGGAGCTGAAGCGCGGATTTGTGTGCTCTGACTCCAAGAACGACCCGGCCAAGGAGGCCACCGAGTTCACCGCGCAGGCGCGCGCCGCGCGCGCGTCCGCCTCTCTCCTCGCTCACCGCTCGGGCGGCCTGCCGCTTTGCTTGTGCCCTGGCAACCCATACTGCGTGACGCTGCGGGCGGCCCGGAGCTGCATGCCGCCCGGCGTCGGTTAGGGCGGCCGAGGCGCGCTTGGCGGCGGAGCGCGACAGCGACTGACAGCGCTCTTGCGCGGCGGGCAGGTTATCATCATGAACCACCCCGGCCAGATCGGCAACGGCTACGCGCCGGTGCTGGACTGCCACACGGCGCACATTGCGTGCAAGTTTGCCGAGATTACGCAGAAGATCGACCGGCGCTCGGGCAAGGAGCTGGAGGCGGCACCAAAGTTCATCAAGAACGGCGACGCCGCGTACGTGAAGATGGTGCGCCAGGGCGGAGCACGCGCGGCCGGCATGAAGGCGTGCTGTGCTATGTGAACCAGAGCAGCACTCCGAGCAGAATCAAACTCCTCGGAAGCTGCTTAATCCGGAAGTGGTGCAGGGCGTGCAACACTGGGCCAACAGAAACGCACTGCGGCGACACTGACCGCGGCGCACGCTGCGCGCAGGTGCCGACCAAGCCCATGTGCGTGGAGCCGTTCACGGTGTACCCGCCGCTGGGGCGCTTCGCGGTGCGCGACATGCGCCAGACGGTGGCCGTGGGCGTCATCAAGGCGGTGGAGAAGAAGGAGGGGGCCGGCAAGGTGGGGCACGCGCCCACAGCACTACTCCTGCTGCTGAGAGTGTCTTGAGGTGCATGCGTACGTATGTCAATCACGCGTAGGAGTGCGGCACAGCAGCTCAGGAGTGCGGCAGGCAGCAACGCAACCGGTCATGAGCAGCCCAAGTCGTTAAACAAGTCTTTGGTATGCTGCTGTTGCCAGAGTGCAGGCCTGCCAGGCAGTCCAGGTGTGAAGCGTCGTGGGCTGAGAGCGCGGCCGTGCGCTGGCAGGTCACCAAGGCGGCGGCAAAGGCCGTCAAGAAGTGAATCGCTATGCACTGCGCGGCACCAGCCGCGCCGCGCCCGGCGAGGCACGCTGCCGCGGCGCGGCACGCGCAGTCCTGGGTGCTCGACTTTCGGTGGCGGGGCTGCGCGGCGGCGGCAGCCTGATGCGGGGTCGTGCGGGGTGCGGCCGGGCGGCTGCGGGCGGACGGCCGTGCCACTCCGGCGTGGCGGGGAGAAAGTGGGGCGCTCGGCTGTGGGCGGCTGTCAGGAGGGAGAGGGGAGGGCTGTCGGAGCTTCCAGTGGTTGCGGCCGGCGCGGGCTCCGGCGTGGCGCACCAACCCTGCTCTTTCTTGGTTTAGGTTTTTGTCGGCGGCTAGGGCGGCCGCCAGGGCGTGGGCGCTGCGCCGCAGTGCGCAGACAGCGCGCGCGCATGCGCGCGCCCGCCCAGGTGTCTGTGACCATAGTTCAGTCTGGAGGGGCGGGGCGGGGCCGGGTGTGGGGGCCCGGGCAATGCACAATGCACTGTAGATAGCTTGGGTAAGCGGGGAGTTCTAGCTGCAATCTGGCTGGGCGCACTGCCGCCAGCGCTGTCTGCGCAGGTCCCAGTAGTGCCCAACCTGAGACTCCCTACCCGCCCGGCGAGTGCGCAAGGGCTGCTGCTGGCGTGGCGGGCGAACAGTTTATGCTGGGAGTGCTTGATGGCAGCGTGGTTGTTATTCGTGCAATAAGCCGTCCTGCAATGTCCCTGACGCTGCAGTGCACCTCCTCACTGCAGCTTAGTCGCCCATTGCTAGCCAAACGTCCCTACTCTGCTCTACTGCGCTCTCGAGCGTGCAGCCACCGCCGTCCCTTCTAAGTGCGCGCCTTTACCTGATACTTCTGTGGTTCACCTGGCATTCTGTGAGCGAAGCGAAGCGTCCAGAAAGAGGCCTTTACACAGGTGGCAGCACCACCACCAGGCTGTGCACCTCGTCAACACAGGACATCCAGGGCTAACCGTGCGAGGTCGTGGGCTTCTGCCATGCATGGTATGCGGCGCTGCGCATGCATCACACCTGCACCCAGAGCTGACACAGCACACGCAACAAAGTACAGGGTAGCAGCTGGAAGTGCTACCCCAGCTCCAGTCAGGCCGCCATGGAACAGGACGCACAAATCAACAGACGGCGGTGACTTCACTGCCGCACCATCCGCGCAGCCAGCAGTGCCAACCAGGCCACGCACACATCACGACCACATTGTTGCCGCACGCAGGCCATCCAAGCGCCCCTGTCTTGCTGGTCCCTTGGGTCTTCCCAACAGACGACCCAGTACAGACCCGCTTGGCCGCACATGCACCAGGCCCGCTCCTCGCACCGCCCGACGGCGCAGGCGGAGGCATGGGCACGGCCGCCGGCGCGGTACCCCAGCGCGCGCGCCGCCCCCGGCGCGCCGCTCCCCGTTTAGCTAGCACAGACACTCTGCGTGGACGCTCTCCTGCGGCCGCATGGCTGACCCTGCCCATATGCACGCCGCCAGCCGCCGACCCACCGGCCATACAGCGGCTGCTCGCACCGCAAGACCGCCGTCGCAACAGCCGCCTGCGCCCTACACCCGCGCACACATGTACGCAGGCGCCGGCGGCCGGGGCGCCGGCGGCCTCTCGCGCCGCTCAGCATGCTCTGCGCGCCGCCTCGCGATGTCCGCAAGGGACGGTGCGCGAGCTCATGCCCGCCCGCCCGACGCGCGCGGCGAAGACGCGGCAGCAAGAGCTGTGAGTGGCAGCGCGCATGCCGCGGCGCACCCGCGGCCCGGCGCATGGAGGCGCGGGCCCGCGCGCGCCGCGGCCGCGCGGCCGCGCGCGCTATGCAGACTCCTCGGCGCGCCGCGCGAGCAGCGGCGCGCGCTCCTCGCGCGCGCCAGGCGGCGCGGGGCTGCCGCGCAGCGGCCCGCCGCCGGCGGCGCCGCCGCCGCCGCCGCGCTCGCCGCCGCCGCCGGCGTCCGCGCCGCGCGCGGCCGAGGGCGACTCCTTGCCGCCGTTGCGCGCGAGCTCGGTCGCGCGCAGGGCGCCCAGGCGGTCGCGCCCGATCAGCGGCCCCGACTTGGCGGGGTCGCGCTCGCGCAGCAGCAGCGCCTGCGCCAGGCCGCGCTTGTGCGCCTGCGCGCGCGCGCGCGCGCGTGCCCCTCGCGCGCTGCAGGCCCCGCGCGTAAGGTTGGGGTCAAGGCCCGGGCTCCGGGCGCTGCGCGCAGGCGGCTTCGCCGGGGGCGCGGGGGGCAGAGCGCGGCCTGGCGGCGCAGGCTGGGGCGCCGGCGCGAGCGCGCCACGCCCTGTGACGCTGCGGCGCGTCAGGCCAGCCCGTCCCTCTCGGCAACCCCGCCGCACGAGCCGGCCCATCCTGCCCCGCCCCGCTCGCTCGCAGGCGGGGCCTTCCACAGCGCGCGCACGCGCCCGCCACGGCACGGCCGGCGCACACGCGCTCGCCACGGCATGGCCGGAGCCCTGCGCAGGGAAGGGCGGAGAAGGGGGCGGCGACCCCGTCACACGCCTGACAGCGCGCGCGCGCGCGCGCACCTTGACCGCGGACTTGGTCGCGTACCAGACCGCGCCCGCCATGCTCAGGCCCAGGCCCAGCGCGTTCCAGGGCGCGAAGCGGAAGTCGCCGAACGCGACCGCGCCGATGAACGTCATCGCGATGTTCTTGACGCTGCCGGCCACGCTGGTGGTGAGCGGGTCGTTGAAGCGCGTGCACACGAACGTGCTGTGGTTGATCGTCAGGCCCAGCGCGCAGGCCGCCAGCAGCGTCAGCTGCGCGCGGCCGGCCCCCGCAGGTCAGCGGCGAGGCAGGGCGGCGCCGGCGGCGCGCACGACCTGACACCTCCCTGGTCCTGCATGTCACCACAGTCGTTCGCTCTTTGGTGACCAGGCCCTGTGGGGCTCACCGGATGAGGATGCGGGGTGGGCACAGCGCATGTCGCACGCCGTGCCCAGCTGGTGGGGAGCTTGCTTGGCCTCTACAACACGACGAGCCTGCAGAGCGTCAGCGCTTGTGGCATGCCGGGCAGACCCAAGCCCCCTGCGGCTTGGCTGCGGCGCCAGGCCCTAGCGTCAGCTCCAAGGCCAGACCCTCGCAAGACCCTAAGACAAGCCCGCCCAGCGCCATACCCTAGAGCAAGCCCGCCCGGCGCGCCGCGCCTGGAAGCCGCGGCTGTGCTTGTCCGGGTAGGCCAGGATGCCCGCCGGCTCGCCCGACAGCGCGACCGCGCCGCCCAGCAGCGGCAGCGACAGCGCCGCGTTGTAGAACAGCAGCCCGGTGGTGGTCAGGCCGGACGACGCGGGCGAGTTCTTGACCAGGATGAGGTAGAGCGCGGTCAGGAAGTCGTTGAGCACGACCGCGGCGTAGCCGTACGCGCTGAAGGTCAGGTCGGTGGCCGCCGCGACGCCCGCGCCTGCGCCGCCGCGCGCGCGCGCCCGCTCGCCCGGCCGCCAGGCAGGCTGCCCGGCGCTGCGCCCAGAGCGCCTCCGCGTGCTTGCCTCCCGGCGCGACAACGCACGCACGCCTACCCCTACGATGAGGTCAGGTCAACATTGTCCTGGAAAGAGCAGCCTGTGCTGCGCAGTGTCAGGCATATGCTAATGCAACGGCACCCCCTGTCGCTCATGGCGCAGGACATGACGGCCTGTCCTTGACGAGCAGCCTCGACACCCAGCGCACACCCCGTCTCTACCAAGCGCACACATGGTGCACAGGCTTTGCTGGGCGATGCAGCCTGGCCAGGTGAGCAAGTCGCGCGCGCGCCCTGCCGTGACGAGCGACGCACCTCCAATCATGATCGCCACGGCGCCGAGCGTGGAGCGGTCGTGCCGCTTGGCCATCATGACGCGCTCCAGCACGATCGTGCACAGCAGCGTGAAGCGCCGCAGCGCAATGAACATGGGCACGTTCAGCCCCGCCGTGCCTGCGCGCGCGGCGCCGGGCACGTCAGGGTCGCCGCCCGACCGCCTCCCCGCCGCCCGGGCCCCTGCTGCATGCGTCCCCGCCAACCCGCCCAGGTCCCTGGATGCCGGCGAACAACCCTGTCTTGCGGGCCTGCTGGGGCCGCGCGGCGCGCAGCTAACGCCGCTGCCATGTCAGGTCGAAACCCCAGTCAGCCCCAGCGGCTCAAAAGCGGGCAGAAGGCCATGCGCTCCCGGGGCCATGTGCAACAGGCTGAGGTTGAGCAGCTCCGCCAAATCCGGGGCCTGGCCGGCTTAGCACCTCGGCGCGAGGCACTGCAGCGCCCTCTGCCGCTGCGGACACGCAGCCGGCAGCCCGCTACTGCAGCGTGGCGAGTCGCGGTCGGCAGCCGGCAGGCACGGGCGCCCGCCGGGCCGCGCACCCACGAGCCCGCACACCACGTTGAGCACGTTGACGAGCGCGAGCGGCGCCGCGCCGCGCGCGAGGCCCCACTCCAGCTTGGGCCGCGCGACGGCGTAGCAGACCGGTGCGATGACCGCCATCTGCAGCAGCGCGACCATGACCGGGAAGTTGAAGCCGTACAGCGTGAACAGCGCCTGCCGCGCTCGCGCCGCGAGCGCGCGAGATGTGAGCGCGCTGCGAGGCAGCACTCTTGAGCTCCTCTGCACGCGGTGCGCGCGAGTGCGCGCAGTCGAGCAGCGGGACGCCGTGTGAACGCCTCGGCCGCACGGCGCTGTCGCGCAGGGAGCGCGCCGCGCCAGGGCGCACGAGCGCTTGCAAAACTCCGCAAACGGCTTGCGTGGTGGTTGCCAGGCTGCCATCGTGTGCAGGTGAACGCGCTCGTGACCCCAGTGTGAACGGCTGTTGGGACCACGCCTTGGCAGCCCCTTGCTTCAAGCTGCGTCTGTACGAGATGTGCCCCGGAATGGCTGGGCCGACCGGTGTGCAACCCCCTCCAGGCCAGTGCCCAGCATCACAGGCCGACCCCGTGCTCTGCAAACGCTGTAGGCAGCAAAGGCGTCCACCACCGCAGAGGGCCCCACGCGCGGCGGGGCGCCGCAACACCTTGCTCAAAAACTGCACGGTCATCGACGCCACGCAGTAGTACGCAGCCGCGCCCAGCTTGAGCCATCCCGACCTGGGCTCCGCAGACATGGCCGCGCGCCAGGCCCCCGCCGACGCCTCAGGCGCCCGGCCAGGCTGTCGCAGCCTGTCGGGCCGGCCATGCACCCGCCGCAGCGGGCATCACGCTGCCAGCGCGCGACCGGGCCGGCGGTGCGCGCCGCGCGCTCGCGCCGCGCAAGCAGGCTATGCCCCTGTGAAGATCCACCTGGCACGGCCAGTGCTAGCTGGGCGATGGCGTTCCCTGGCCGAGGTCCTGCATGGCTGGCGAAAACTCCGCCATCTGCTGGGCATTCCTTCACCCTGGCACGTGGGGAGTAGGGCCAAATGTGCATGCAGAAAGTGCTAAAAACGTGTGATTTGAGGTACTGTATGAACAAAGTGTGTTGTATAGACGACTGTTCAAGCTTGCGCATAGTTGTGTTGTGCGCAGTGCAGCTAAACAGAGCATAGCAATTAGATCGATATCACAGCTGGCTATAGACTGTGACATCTGCTGGTTGCCTGCCAAGTTTTGCTGCGCTAACGATTCCGACAGCTACGATCTCGCATGTGGTCAAGTCCCGCTGTTGGCAGCCAGGCGTGAGTTGTGACCCAGCTGCTCATAATCAGACAGCCAAAGCGCTTCAAGCAAGCTCTGAATGACAGCGGCAGGCGCCAGAGCGCACAGCCAGCGGGTCCCGTGCGAGCCTGGCACGGTGGCGCCAGCGGGCAGGCTGGAAGTTCAGCATGCCGGGTGTGTAGCCAGGCAGCGAGGCCTGCGGTTGCTGGGGGTAGCTGTTTCAGCCAGTGCTGTCCAGTAGGGCTTGCTGGAAGCGCTGGTGGCTGTCCGGCGATGAGCAGCGGGAGCACCACTTTTGCCTGCCCATCGATAATTGCGTTTACAGAGTGAACCAGGCGAGTTCGGAGCTGTTGGAGCTGTAAGCGCAGCAAAGTCTGGCAGGCAACCTGTGGACGTCACAGTTCACAGCGAGCTGTATCTGCGCTTGATCACCCGCTCTACTCTGCTGCAGTGCGCACAACACAACCGTGCGCAACTTGATTCTATGAGAGCGTTGTAGGCCCAAGCATTCCGCGGACGATGAGGTTCTCCGGAGCACTGAAGAAACCAATAACTCACAGCGTTTCAACAGCGCTTATGTTACATGGACGACATACAGCAACAGGTCTACAGCGCCAGGCGGGCAGCAAGCAGCAGGCTCTCACCTCATCCAGTACACACGCACACCTCGTACTCACAGGTCTCAGGAATTACACACACAGGCTGCAGCTCCAGAGGATAAGCGCCCGCTCGCAGGCCGCGCCAGCCGGGCATCGCAGCCGCCCGCCTTGCTGGGGGCCGCTAGTACACATCGCCGGGCTGCGCCTGCTCCACCAGGTCCCGGCCGCTCTTGGACGTGCACATCAGGCCTGCCGGGGCGTGCGCTTGTCAAACATATGTCAGGAAAGCGCGTCATGCAACCAGACGCATACCTTACAAAACTAAGCACCTTGCACCATCCTTGCACCAGCCTTGCACCAGCCTTGCACCAAGCTTGCACCTGCTCTACGTCTATCCGCTCCAACCCTCTGCCCTCCCTCTGACTCTCATGCCTCCTTTCTCACCCGGTCCGTCCCTTGCCCAGCACTACGATATGCTCAGTGACACAGACGGAGCTCGTGAGGCGCCGCACCGCAGAAGTGGCCCTTGCTGTCCACGCGCGGCACAGTGCGCACGGGGCGCGCGCTGCGCGTGTGGCGCCGGAAGTCCACGACGCGGTGGTCGCCCCCGCCGTCCTCAGCCTGGCTCTGCGAGGATGTGGCAAAGCGTGAGGGGCGCGACCGAGAGCTTTTAGAGCAGAGAGCTGAGGCTGACATGCCGGCCCGGTTGCTTTCCTTCCAGTGTCGCAATACTTGTCCTGAACTCCCAAGGGCCATGCAGCACGTAGCTGCCACAACAGACGTATGGCAACTGCGCTCGGCGCACAGCGACGCACGCCTCCCCAGCGCGTCAACGGCCAACTGGCGTGTATCACATGCGGCTGCACCAACAACGTGTGCGTGTTCCACATAGTCATGCGTAATTTTTGCAAGCGAAGGGCATACAGACGAGCAGCAGGATGTTTGCACGAGGGAGGACGTAGCGTGCGCTGCCAGAGCGGACCTGAGGCCCCCGCCAGGGCCGCTACCTCAAACGCGCATCCGGCAGGGAAGGCGCTGAGGCGGCCGGCGGGCGAGGTGGCGAACAGCGCGTAGTCGCCCGCCTTGTCGGCGCCCCAGAACAGCGGCGATCGGCCGCTCGCGGAGCGTACCGCCATCGTGTAGCCGGCGCCCGCGTCGTGGAGCAGGAACGCAAAGTCGCCCTGTGCATGCAGGTCCATTTTTTTCAACAAGCTTCAGCTCACAGTTGTCAGACTTCCCTGCTAGGTGATTCCTGCTGCCAGGTGCTTAAAGGTTTCAAGGTGCGACGCAGCTTGCTTAGCAGGAGGCCGAGCTCCAGGACATGGCACTGCATGCTTAAGGCGTCACAAAGCTGTAAGAGCAGGAGAGCAGCTCTGCAGGACGCCACTGCAGGGCAGCACGTCTGCCTCCTGCTGGAGCCCGCACCTCCAGCGCAGACAGGAAGGTGAAGGGCTGGTCAGAGTCGTCGCCCCACTCGTCCGGGTACCCCTGGCGGCAGCAGCGCTGTTGTCTTGTTCGGACACAGTGGCTTTGTATGCTCTGACTTCTGTGTGGCCTTGTGGGCCTGCACGTCTTTCACAGAGCGTCTACAACGTGCTGTGAAATTCCTTAGGAGGCGCGGCGCACCTCCAGGTACAGCGTCAGCATGAGACGCGCACAGTCATGCGTGACGGTCAGCTCCGTGGGCGTGATGTAGAGCTCACAAACGTCAGCATAGTTGCTCAGTTCACCGTGCCAGACGACACGCACCTGGGCACCGCCAGGGTGTCTATTTGCGCGCTGCTTCCTGCCATGCTGACTCAGGCATGCCATGGCCGCTGGGCCGAGGCCATGTGTGCTGTTGCAGTAACAGCGCAAGACAGCACAGGGTGCTGTCAAAGCAACACATGCCAGGTGGAGACGCGCAAGGGCTCACATTTGAGCCATGCAGCTGGCTCTCAGCTATGCTGCACGTGCCATCAAACACAGCCGCTCCGCCCTCGCACAGCTCCGCCTCGGCTGTACCCCCGGCCGCAAAGGACACGTCCTTGGCGACTGCGGTAAGCACTTGGTCCACATCCGCTCCATTGGAGCGGCTCGTGGAGTGCTCCAGAAAGGGGGCAGACAGCCGGCTGCGGTGCAGGGCGACCAGCATGCTGGCTTGTGTAGGCTGTGCGAAGTGCGCTTTCAGTCTGCCCAGATTTTGCCGGATTGCGCAGCTGGTTCTTTTCTCGGCGAGTTTGTTATCACAACTCCCTTGACATCTGCGGTTTCAAATTTGGTTCCCGCGCCATGGTCTTTCCAAAGCGACATGTACACTTGCTCACGAGCAGGCAACGCAGCAAGCAGCCACCGTCAGCCCAACCTAGACAGTTGACGGCTCTGTCCCTATACCAAGTTCGCTTGATAAGTTCAGTGCGCCTGAGCATAGCAGTACATCACTGCAGCAGCCAAGGCTCGTTCAGGCTTTACAGCTTTGTCAGGGCCTTCAAGCTCTGCCACACCGCAGACGGCCTCACTCAAAGTCTCCTGAAGCCAGGCTGTCAGCCAGCAGCTGCGCAAAGCCGGCCGGGTGGCCGTACAGCGCCTCCAGCTCCGCCTTGGCGTCCAGCTCCTCCATGGCCTGCAGCTCGTCCAGCCAGGCCGGCTCGGCGGCCAGCGCGCCAGCCCGCAGCGTGGCGATCAGGGACCGGTCGCGCTGAGACAGCGGGCCCTGCACATAAGGTAGTGGGTCAGCGAGCCCGTGCACGCCGAACGGAGGGCCATGCTGACACAACGAAAGGAGGGCAGTGGGCGACGCAGAGCGACACAGAGCGACAGGAGTGCTGGCCGCCAACCTGCAGGGCTGGCTGTGCCATGCAGTGCAGCTGCGCGCCGCGCGCCCCCAGCCAGCGAAGGCCCGGCGCGGTGTAGCGCGCCGCCTCGCACATGCGCTGCGAGCCGTACTTGTATGCCGCCAGGATGGCCGCGCCGGATGGGTTCCAGTCCACCACTGCGCGGCTGCGCACAGGCTTGATGGCTGCTGGGTCTGAGCAAGCTCATGCGATGCATTAGATGCAGACCAGGGGCGCACATGCGACGGCCGTGAGGTGCGGCGCGGCCGCAAGCAGGTGGTGCACGAAGGCGCGCGTGGCAACGTCGGGCATGCCCTTGGCAGTCACCATGATGCAGTTGGCCAGCGCACAGAAGTCGTCGTCCACCAGCCGCTGGTATACTGCATCCTTCTCCACCACAACCAGGTACCTGGCAACCAAGCGAGGCGCATGAGCTCCTGCAACGCATGTACTGTTGCTGTGCACTGGAGCGGGCCGCACCGCGCATCACTGACAAACTGGTATCCCGCGATGGTGCGGCAGTTGCCCGGGACAGCCTTCCCGCAGCCGCCGACGAGGCTGCAATCCACCCAGGGACAGCCTGGCCCCTCGCACACCGCCACGCGGCCGCAGTACACCCCGCGGCTGCTGCATACAATGCCCAAGGCTGCACGTGGCACATGCAGCAGGCCAACGAGCCCCTGGATGGCAGAACAAAGGCAGCCTCAGCAAATAATGTAATGTTAGCTGGCAACACAAATGCAAACGGATACATGTGATCTTTGCCACACTACCTGGATGGCCTGGTTGACATGCTCCGGCGTGCTGAAGATGCGGAGGTGCTTCAGCCTGGAGGTGGGACAAGCAGGCCCCATGGCAAGCAGGCTTTGCAGAAGTGTTGTCTTGCTCTGCGGCCCTCGGCATGCGGTAGAATGCGCTGGCAACGAAGGGCAGGTGCGTGCTCACCTGTAGTAGATGTCGCGCTGCGAGGCCTGCTCATCGTTGAGCAGCAGCTCATGCACCATGTTCAGCAGGCAAAGGGTGCGCGTGTAAGCCAGTGCGCCAATGCCCTGCTTGTCCATGAGAGACATGGTTCGCTGCGCGCTCTGCTCGCCTTGCCAGCCAGCTGTGGCGCCTGCGTGGAGGGGCACATCAAATTTTGTGGCGCACTCCATGCGTGCCTGTTGGAAGAAACAAGCTAATGCAAATCATACAACACAGACGCTTAGTTGCGTATAGCGCAGAACAACAGCTGCACGGCAATCAGAGCATGTACACAGTCAGGCAGTGAGGTGCTGGCACTGAAGAGCAGCGCGCACGCATGATGACCAGGTCAGGCGCAGTGCCAAACGTGCCAAGCTGCGTGAAGATAAGGCTGGTCAGCTTCTCTATCTGCTGCACCACCTCAGCTGGTGTTGCGTCATAGCTGAAGCTGTCCGCCTCTTCGATGCCGCTGCAGCCAGTGAGCTCACAGGCTGAGCTGACATCAAAATCCTCCATGAAGTCATCCATGGCCAGAGCGTGCACTCAGTGCACTGCACTGATCCACAACAGGTGGCACAAGTGCTTACAATGAAACCGCTTGTACATGCACACAACCACAGGCACACACTCTCCACACACACAGTGGCTCGCATTTGGTGTCTCGGACATGCAAAGCAAATGCATGTCTTCATGCGATAGCAGGGGTTTGCCAACCCATCTTCCAATCTAGCATCAGCATGCATTTGCAATGTAAAGACACTAGACGGGTGAGTGCTTGTTCGTGCAGTGCCACAGCGTGCTCGCAAGCTCTGTTCCCAGCTATCCATGAAGCGAACATGCATGCGTATCTCTATTACTGTTCAACATCGCACTCAGGTCACAGCATGTCCATGCGTTGCCACAATCTACAAAAAGGCTGGTTGGCTTCACTCACCGGTCTGCACATGAGTGCACGTCTGTCTAGAAGTTCAATGCACCACACTTGCATCTCAGATGTGTCACACAAAAGCTCTGGCCGCCAGGCCACTGAGCTCCTCGGCTGTTGCATGTGCATGCCACGCAGGGGCCACCTTCTCTACCTGTGCCAGCAGAGCGCGCGCTCGCGCGCCAGACCCGGCGCTGTGTGCCGGCCTGCGAGCCGTGCTAGCAGCTGATAGTATCTGGCTGACGGGCGGCAGCGTGCCAGGGCTGGTGTTGTCCCAGGCCGGCGCCCCGCCAGAGCCTTCTCCCGCCGCCGCACGCACCAGGAGCAGCCACACGGCATCCGCATCCAAGGCGGCCAGGGCCAGGATGGCGCGGCAGGCGGCGCTGCGCACAGCCGGGGCCTCGCTGCCCCCCAGGAAGGCGGCTGCGGCTTCCGCGGCCTCCGCGACGATGCCGCGCAGCGCTGGCGCCGCACGCTCGCTGCTCGCCATGCTGCGCAGCGCCCGCGCACAAGCCAACACTCTCGCACGGCGGCGACCAGACTGCAGGCGTGGGGCAGTCAGCATGCCGGCAATCGTGTCTGGCATACGGGACCACGGGCATGCATGCAGTCAGCAGGCCGCGCACGTGGACAGGCAGGCCAGCACGGCCACGCGCGCGCGCTCGAGCACCGCCGGCGCCAGCCGCTCCTCCCCCGGCAGCATGCTCGGCGTGCGCTCCAGCGCGGGGCCCTCGCGCAGCAGCCTGGCCAGCTGCGGCCACGCCTCGGCGCTCACGCGCCGCGCCAGGAAGCCGCCAGCCAGCTCGGCCACGCACGCCACGGCGGGCAGCGCGCGCTCGACCACCGCGATGCGGGGATCCTGGGGCAGGCGCCCCCGATGTTGGGACGTAGCACAGCTGGCGATCACGGCCTCACCTCAGAACTGCAGGGACGTGTGTTGGAAGCACATCTTATTAGAGCCATGTGCAAGTACCCTGGTGATGAGCGGCAGGCATCTAGGTGTGCTAGCGTAAATCAGTAAGGGGCATCAGTTGTATGCCACAGCGAGTCAGGGCATCACGGAGCGCTGGTACATCCTGATGTTAACGCGCAAGCTACATACAATGAAGCAGACCATCGGCAGCGCGCCTTGAGCGAGGCAGCAAGCGTGCCCCAGAACACGGCCACGGCCGGCAACAGCTGCGGCGTGTCGGGCGCGACCGGCTCGACCGCGTTCTTGGGCTGCACGCGCGGCGCGATCAGGCGCTCCTGCACATCCAGCGCTGCGGACACGCTGCGCAGCGCGCCCAGCGCCGACTGGCCCACCTCCATCGCCAGCAGCGCCACCTGCGCCCGGCGATCGCATTCGAAACTACCGAGCCACCGGTCACAGCCACACCGGAAGACCAGCATGATACTGCTCTGATCTGCCCCTGCGTCCTGACATGCGGTCCTGGCATGCTGCCTCGTCACCTGGAGCGTAATTCAGTAAGGTAAACATGCCCAGATGCTCATAAGCACATTGGATAAGCCCGCTAAGTGGATGGCATGCCCCGCCCCCGGACACGCTGTCAAGCAAAGGCGTGGCTGAGCATGCGCGCCTGGAGGTCCGGGGACATGAGCAGCGGCCCTGCCGCATCCGCAGCCGCCTCAGCAAGCACAGCGGCCGCATGCGCGCGCCGCCGCCGGTCCCCCGCAGCCGCCCACTCCTCGGCGCCCCATGTCACCTGCCAGCCCCCAGCTGCTTCAATGTCTTCTATCTTTGTCAGACACGCAAGACGAAAGACCCAGCCAAGGCGCTGCGACAGAACTGGCACGTACGCGGCTCAGGGCCAAGGGATGGCGGACCTTTGAGGGCTCATCCTCGTCGGCAGAGTTGGCGTCCGCGCTCCGCCCCTCTCCAGCCTCCCCGGCCCTGCCCGTCTCGCGCGCCTGGCGTTCCTTGAAGTAGGCTGCTATACCTGCAAATTCGGTTGCCTCTGCAGCGGCGGCGCTGCTGGCTGCCTGGCCGCATGCTGCGCGTACTCCGGCCGAGGCCGCCTGCACCTGGATAGGCGTATATGCACAGTCAGGAATCATCAGGAGTCATGTGTGGTGTTCGGTGTTTTACTAGCTTCAAATATTACATGGCATGCTTCTGCCTGAGGGTCAACGAACAAATGCAGGTCTCACAAGTCTGCAATCAGCAAGGTCTCAACACACGGATGCGCACAGGGGAATGCGTATTGGGCTTGCCATGGGCCTGCAAGCAGGTCGCTGTGCAATACATCGACAGTGACGGAGCCGGGCAGCCGCGCCTGCTGCTGCAGCCGCGCCGCAGCGGCGTCCGCCGCCGCGGCGACGGCCGCCGCGTCGGTGCCCGCGCCCGCGCACACCTCGCGCAGCGCCGTCAGGAATGCGGCGGTGTGCGCGGGGCGCTTGCGGCGCGCGGTGATGGCCAGGCCGCGCACGGCCGCGCGCGCCGGCTCGGCCAGCAGCGGCAGCAGCGCCGGCGCGACGCCCGCGCCGCGCAGCAGCGCTGCAAATAGCGCGGGTGCCCTGGTGCGCAGCGTAATCAGCCGTAGGTTCGACCGCCACACACTGACTCTCCAGAAAATGGCAGGCGACCTGCAGCCGTGCAGTCCGCGGACGCCCGTGTCGCAGCGGAGCTGGGTGGCATGGTCGCCCTGCCGTACAGCAGGAGGCAGATGTCTGTGAGGGCGCAGACGCTCACAGGCAAGGCGAACGCATACACCGTGCTGGGCGCGCGCATGCTGAGGCCTGCAGGGCGCACCGCGGATGCTCGTCCAGGTGCCGCAGCTGGCGGCAAAGGCCATCCACCACATAGTCCGCGTTCGCCGCGACCAGCGCCTCCAGGCCCGCATACCTGCGAGTCAGGCCGTCATGCTTGCCACTGGAGCAGCGTCACAGGGGCTGACTCTGTGATGACATATTGGACTGTTTCAGGGGAAGAAATGCATCACGCTTCCCCAGCCACTTGAAACAGCTCGCATGCTTCAAGCCGCAACTCATACAAACAAAATTTTTATATACAAAGCACGGCACATGCGCTCTAGCACCACCTGAGGGCTCGTGCTCTGTGATACGGCAAGCCAGTCAGAATGTGCTGCAAAATAACATGCTGCCCATGCACGTGACAGCGTGGAGCCATTCCCCTTTCCTGCACTCATGCTTTCACAACTGGCGGTGTCAGCACATGCGCCTGGTCAGTCAGCACATGCGCTCGTCAGTCAGCGCGCACCCGCAGTGGGAGCACACGGAGCCGAGCGCCGCACGCGCTGCGGCGGCCACAGACGCGCAGGGGTCCGCCAGCCGCTCCAGTAGCGGCAGCAGCGCCGGGCGCAGCAGGCGGCCGGAGGACGCAAAGCGCGGGCCGGCCGCGCGCGCCGCCGCGCCGACAGCCTCCAGCAGCGTGCGCGCCAGCAGCGCATTCTGGCCCACCTCCTGCGGCACCCTAACCCTTAGCTCAGGCCCTATCCCCTGCCTAATGAGCGGGCGCGGGCGGGCCGGAGAGCCGGGCGCGCGGCGGCGAGCAGCGAGGTGGCCGGGGAGCGCGCCTGCAGCGTCGGCGGCGCCGCGCCGCGGCCGTTGCGGCCAGCGGCGGCCTCGAGCGACGTCGGCACGCCCCACACCTCCTCGCGCAGGTACTCGGCCAGCGCGGCGCTCGCCAATGCCTCCAGCTCCGCGGCCGGCGCGCCGCCGGGCCCTGCGCGGCGCAGCGCGGCCGCAGCAGAGCCCCGCTTGCGCGGCTGCCACGCCGGCGATGCGCCAAAGAGCACCTCGGTCGTGGCGACTACCGCGGCGGCGGCCTGCAGCTGCCAGTCCGCGCCCGGAGTCAGGGCCAGGGCCTCGGCGGCGGCCATGCCGCGCTTGTCGGGAGGGCCTGCAGGCGCAGGCGCAGGCGCGACCGCCTGCAGTCCGCGCAGCAGCCCGTCCACCAGGGCGCGCAGCGCTGTGTCGCCTGCGCGCCCAGCTCAGCCTGTGGGCGGCGTGCGTCTTGACAGCCAAGGCGCAACAACCGCATACCTGAAGGACTTTAGGTCCTTAATATTAAGGACTTCAGCCGAGGCAGCACATCAGCCTGCGCGCCTACCACATATGAGAGGCGCCAGCCGCTTGAATGTGTGGGGCTACATCGTCGCAGACGACAGTACAAGGCTACACTCAACTTGTCTGGGGGGTTGCTGCGCCGCGCCTGCGGCGGCGGCCATGCGTCCGGCGCCGCGCGCGACGGACGCCAGCGCCTGGTACGTCCGTGGGTCAGCAGCCAGCGCCAGGCCGACCGGCATGCGCGGCAGCAGCACCGCGGGCGCCGCGACCGCGCGCGGCGCGCCCTCTGATGCGGCGCTGGGCTGTCCTGCCTCCCCAGCCTCCTCTGCTGTGCTAGGGGTAGGGTCAGGGTCAGGGTCAGAGCGGCTGCCTGGCAGCAGCCCGGCGGCGCTCGGCGGCGGCAGGTAGGCGCCGCCCTCCGGCACGGCGAAGAGCAGCAAGCGCGCGCCCGTGCCGTCGAAAGCGAAGCACTGGCGCAGCGCGGCGCACAGCGCGGCCAGCTGCCCCGGGTGGTGCACCAGCGCGGCCGCCATGGCCGCCGGCGGCGCCGCCTGCCGCCCGTGCAAGCCCCTGACTGTCAGAGCTCCAGAGGGCGGGCGCGAGCGCTCGCGCCACGTATCGCGCAGTGGAACAGGGTTGGGGCGCAGTGAGACAGGGATGAAATAGGGGCTTTAACGCGCGCCTGCAGCGCGGACACGAGTTTGCGCGCATGCAGCGCGCCCGCCAGCTCCCCGCCGCGCAGCGCGGGCGCCAGGCCGGCCACCAGCCGCGCGGCGAACGCCGCTACAGGCCCCCCAGGCGCGCCGCCGCCGAGGGCCCCCTCCGCTGCGGGGCCGCGGGGCGACGCCTCGAGCGCGGCGGCCGCGCCGCCGGCCGCAAGGTACGCGCGGGCCGGGCCAGCCACCTGCGGAGCGGCGCGGGGCGGATCCCGGGCTCAGGGCCAGATCCCGAGTGTGTGATGCTTACCCTACCCTACCTTGCTACCGGCGGCACAGAGGAACCGGCGTGACCAGGGTCTCTGACGCGGCCGCGCACAAGAGGACCATGCACCTGTACGTGGCACGAGCTGCGAGCGTAATGACACTGATTTGGCATTGACAGGGGCATGGCGCGTGGGATATGCAGTGAGGCGCACCTGCGGCCAATCGTCCTGCGCCAGCGTGAGCTGTGAGCATCATGGCATGAATTTTGGCTTCTGAACGGGGACTCTTCCGAGGGGGACCGCAGTGGGGGGCACTCGCCTGCGGCCACTCGTCCTGCGCCAGCGTGAGCACCAGCTCCAGCAGCAGCTCGGCCTGCGGCGCGAGCGTGCGCGGGCACGCCTGCAGCAGCTCCACGGCGCCTGCGCGCGCCGGGCGCCCGCCGCAAAGTCGCGGCTGCACTGTCGTCATAGCCGTTTGCATGGGCGCCCGGCGCAGGACATGTGCGCAGGAGCTTCTCACACTACTTTGATGACACACCATCAGGCATGGCCGTAAGACATGGGCGACACTGCAAGCACGCGCACTCTGCAGGCAAGTGATGATACAGGACATAAGGTGAAGGCAACTCGGACAGGCCCTTCATGCCCACGGTGCATGGCATGGTAGGGCAACGGACCGACAGGGACCCCAGCGGTGTTGTTAGCAAAGACCGCTCACAGGCCGTGCAACGCCGTTTCGACAGCCGTCCGGCAATGTCCAGACAGCCGCTCGGCGCCGTCCCGGCAGCGGGGGCCCTCACAGCGCGTGGCGGCGCGCGCCTCGGGAGAGCGCGGCGCGCACGGCGGCGCTCGGGTGCGCGCACAGCGGCGGCAGCGCGCGCGCCAGCAGCGGGCCCAGGCGCTGCGCGCTGCGCGCGCGCCAGGCGGCGTCGCGCTCGACCCTGAACCTGGCCGCCGGCCCCGGCGGCGGTCCCGCCCCGGGCCCCGCCCCTCCCGGCGCCCCGCCGCCGGCCGCCGGCCCTGCCAGCGCCGCCTCGGCCGCCTGCTGCGCCGCGCGCCCGTCCCCGCTCGGGCCCGGCTCCTCCGCAGCGCAGCCAGCGCGTTCCCGCCCCTCCTCTCCCCCGTCCTGCTGCGCAGCCCTGCGCGCCATCTGCTCCAGCGCAGCCAGCGCGGCGGCTCGTGCGCCGCGCTGCTCAGCCCCGGCCGCGGCGGCGGCGGCGGCGGCGGCCGGCCCGGCGCCCGCGTCGCGCGAAGGCGCAGCGGCAGCAGGGCGCGGCTCAGGGGCGCCGAGCGTGGCCGCCACGAGCGCCACGAAGGCGCGCAGGGCCTCCGCGGCGGCCGCGCTGCCGGCGGCCGCGCCCGTCTGGCCGCGCGGCCCATGGCTCGCGCCTGGTATGCCCAGCCGCACTTGGAATCAGCGGATGCCTACACATGGCACGGAGGTGGGCGACTCTGTGCAGAGCAGGTCCCCTGCCGCACCGCCAGGCAAGCCAGCGGGCGGCCAGCAAGTCGCGGCATGTGGTCAGGCGCAGCGGGCATGGTGCACGCAAGTTTCGCTTGGTAGGATTTTTGCGGTACAGCCATGCACCCGGTGTGCTGCCGCTAGCGTCGGGACAGCGCATGCAGGCGCAGCGGGCAGCGCGCAATCACGCGCAGGGCGCGCAAGCGGCCGCGCCTGCCGCCAGCAGCGCGCGCAGCAGGCCGCTGGCCACGCCGGGCAGCACAAAGGCGAGCGCGCCGCCGTCGCGGCCGGCAGCGCCGACCAGGCGCCGCAGCGCGCGCAGCGCGGTCGCGCGCAGCGCCTTGCTGCCGCCGTGGCCCGCGGCCGCCTCGCCCTCCGCCGCCTGCAGGCGCGAGGGTATTGGCTTGTGTGGACAATTGCGGCGCATGTCCTGATGTAGACGGGGCGCGCGCGCGAGAGCGCACATCGCAGCGCGCCTGCGGCGCGTCCCGAGCGCATGCTGCGGAGGCCGCCGGTTCGCCGCACTCTGTGTGCGATTCCTGCACCCGTGCTTTGGCCATCCCTGACAGCATGCACTTGAAGCCTGGCCACTGATGAACCCTGCCCTGTTTGCAGGCTCCACGGTGCGCCATAATGCCCCGGCCTTATGACACAGGACACCACTGACAGGCGCAGGCTGGGGCGCGCAAGGCGCCGACCTTCAGGAGCAGGGATGACAGAAAGGCGAGCAGCGGCGCGTTCGCCTCGTCTGCCAGCCCGCCAGCATCGGGCGCGCGCGCCGCGGCAACAAGCAGCGCCTCCAGGCAGCGCAGGCTGCCGTGGCGCACCTGCGCGCGGGCGGCCGCCCGGGCTCGGGCGCCCTGGTCGCGCCCTGCTGCAGGGCCCCTGCGCAGCACGTCAGTTCCCGAAGTGCAGCGCCCAAGCACGCCAGAACATGTATAGACAAACCGCACGGTTCAGGTCCTATTCCGGAATTTTTGGCATGGAATGATCTTTCGCGATGGGGTGTGGTGCACCTCTTCGGCGGCGTGGCTGGGCCCGAGCTCGGCCAGCGCGGCGACGCGCTGCAGCAGGTCCACGAGCACGCCCGGCGCGGGCACGGGTCCAGGGTCTGCAGGGCCGGGGCTCGCGGGGCCGGGCTCCGCTGCCTCCGCGGCGGCGTCGGCGCTCCGGCCTTGTTCCAGAGCGGGCCAGAGCTCCGCACCCGCGCCCGCCGCCGCGCCATGCTCAGCAGCGGCCCCTGCATGCCCAGCGCCCGCGGCGACCCTCGCGCCATCGCCCGCCGGCGCGTCCCAGGGCTCGATGGCGAAGGCGCCGCGCAGCAGCGCCAGCAGGCAGCCCATCGCGGCCTCGGCCACGCGGTCGCTGGCCGCCGCCGGCACCGGCACCGCGGGCTTGGCGGCGCCTGCGGCGTCCGCAGCACCGCGTGCAAGGTAAGGATAACCAGGTGGGCTCAGTTGCTGCGCATGATGGCGCCTGTGGCTGAGCGCCGGCAACTGCCAGAGCCAGCATGATGGCCACTCGTGCTGGCTGTCCGGAGGGTGCTGCCCAGAGAGGGTGCCAGTGCGACCAGCGGGGCCACCGACAGCTTTCTGCTCCATGCTCGTGCAACTAATGTCTGGCATGCGCGCATGCATAGCTAGCAGGGCCGCATGCAGACCAGACGGGGCCGTTGCTCGCGCCAAGCAGCCGAGCACGTTAAAGGACGCATGGTCTGTGAGGCAGCATGTGCCAGCCGGTGGCACCTGTTTGCGCAGACAGGTACCCATGCCGCGCCCACAAGAGCAGCACAGCACAGCCCAGCACCTCCCTCCCACTCTGCCTGCCGCTGGGCTACTCGCACCACGCGCCAGGCCGCATGCAAAGGTACATATTGGAACCAACCAGAGCTCGGTGCCCAGAGTGCCTAGGGGGCCGCCTGGCTGCAAGTTGCGCCAGGCGGCTGAGACAAAGCGATGGCGACGCCTGATATCGTGAGCGGGCAGCCCCGGCCGGCGTGCGGGGCACGCCTGGCGGCGCGGGCGCGCGCAGCAGCGCGGCTGAGTCCACGACGAACAGCAGCGGAAAGAGCACATAGTCGGCGCACGCGGCCAGGCCGGCGCGCCCGACGCCCGGCAGCGCCGCGGCCAGGCGCTGCAGGCCCGCCGCCAGCGCGCCCGGCTCGCTGCGCAGCGCCAGCAGTGGCGCGCACACGGGCTGCAGGCGCGCGAACGCGCGCCGCTGCTCGGCGGCAGCGGGCGCGGCGGGCGCGGGGGCCGGCGCGGCGCCGCGGCGCTCGACGGAGGGCGGCCGGCGGGGGCCGCCGGCAGCGGGACCGCCGTGGCCGTTGGTCAAGGGCGCTGCGACCGATGGGGCGCCAGTGGCGGGCATCGCCGCTCGAGCGGAGGTGCTAGCTTTTGCTGCAATCAAGCACTCTGCTCAAAAGTTCACTAGCCTGAACCAACTCGAACGTGGACACTGCAGCCAAGCTGCGCAAGTTTTTGATAGCACAGCACCTGCTCGCGTAGGAATGATGCATTGCCACGGGGCCCGCTCACAGCGTCATGCAGGCCCAGCTACACTCCGTACGGCTCAGAGAGGCGCTTCAGTGCCTGTCTCAAGGGTGCTGAAGCACTCTCTGAGCTCCGGTGCGTTCAACCAAGCAGGCAGTGTGCTAGCACACGCAAGCTTCAGACGTGCACAGGCGCAGGACCTCCCAAGCAAGGCGTCTTCAAAGCAGGACAAAGGAGCCTGCGCACGGCCAAAGCAGCTCCCAGGCTCCACGGAGTTCATAATCCCACAGTCTCAGCACAGCTCAGCAAAAGTGGTCCCAGGGCCAGCTCTCCCGGAAACGGCTCAGCAGCAGAACAGACGAAGTAGCGCAGGTGTGGCGTTGCGGCGCCTCTGCACATGCTCAGGCGCCTGTGCATGGCTGCCGCGACGAAGCTTCGCTGTGCGGGCGCACCGCGGCTGGCGCCGGCCAGCACGCCCGCCCAGCTGAGTTTCTTTCCAAGCCTGAGGCGCGCGCTGATGTCGCCACCGGCGTCTCCGTCTGGGTGCTTGTGCCGTGTCCCGCACAGCAGGAGCATCGTAGTTGCAGCCGTCTCTGCATCCGCTTCCGTCCTGTCCTGCCTGCACGACAGGAGCAGCCTCAAAGAATCTCGCATCATGCTCTTTGCAGACGTTCGACTGTTGGCACTTGAGCACGCGAGTGCCGTGCGTAGGCCTTTTGCGGCGGGCGCGCCGCGCCTGCGCAGCAGCCTCGCGTCGCCAGGCGCGACGCTGGTGCCGCGGGCTGCGGCGGACGTGTCCGTGGGGACGTCCTACAGCACGGAGCCTGCGTATGCAGAGGCGCCTGTCGGTGTCGGCGAGGCGCGCCCCTGCTTGCCGACTAACCAGGCGGTCCCCGGGGCCCACTACCAGAGCACCTCCCCGAAAAAGTGCACGTCTGCGTTGTGTGCACGTGCCGCCAAGCGCATGCCTCCTTTCTTATTGAATTAAGTATTAAATCCTTGCGCAGCAGTGTTGTTTGTGTCGCCTCCCTCCGCTCACAACCACGTTTGGTGCGTGTGAGCAGCGGTGCGACCTGGCTGCAGCGGGCACGCGCCTCGCTCGCTGTGTGCGGCGTCTCTGTGGTGGGCCGCCGGCGCTCAGCAGCGCGCGAGCGGCGCGCAGGTGGACTGGCGCCAGGAGTACTGCAACTCGGTCGCCCTCATCGGCACGCTCGCGCGCGACTTTGACGTGTTCAGGACGCCGTCGGGGCGGCCCGTCACCAGGAACCGGCTGGCCGTGCGCGGGATAAACAACCGCACAGAGTGGTGCGTGCAGCCCCGGTGTCATGAGCAGCCCTTGCGTGAGGCTGCTCTGCGCGCTGCTAGCTAAGCGCAGCTGCCATCATGTAGCCCCGACGTGCAAGTAACACACTTGCCTCTGAAACAGCCTTCTCAAGACAGTAATGTCCTGGACAGTGTGGAGCGTGTCTGTTTTGAGCCTGAGACAACAGGCATACACTGATACCTTTCCAGTTCTGCACATTACAGGAATGAGCGTGCACCGTGCTTGGCGCGCCATGTATAGGTGCTGAGTCTGGTTCGCGCCAGGGTTGACGTGGAGGTGTGGGGCGACCTGGCCGAGAGCGCCGCGGCGGAGCTCGGCAAGGGCGTGCAAGTGCAGGCGCGCGCCCTGGCTGGCAGCCCAGGCTGCCTACCGGCGCCCAGGCTCACAGCACTTTGGATCGGTTGTACAGCCGGCCGTCCCGCGCTGCAGCAACCGTCTGCTGTTGGTGGTGAGCAAGCGTACGGCGCCGCGCCGGATGCGCACGGCACGCTGTGCGCCATCAATACCAGCACTTTTGCATGTGTCATGCACCGAATGGCGTGGGCGCGGCGCTGCAGCCCCGCAGCGCCCCGGACGGCGCCGAGAACGTGCAGCCAGTCGGACGCGCGCTGCGGCAAGCGAGCACGCCCGCTCCCTGCCTGCGGCAGCAGGCAGGGGCGGCCTGCGCCCGGGGGTGGACAGCACGGGCGTTCTGAGGAGCGCGGCTGAGCGCGGCCGCAGGTGCTGGGCCGCATCCGCGTGGAGGAGTGGGCGGACAAGGCCACGCAGGCCAAGCGCACCGGCACCAAGATCGTGGCCGCCACGCTGGACCGCGTGCGCCCGTACAGCGGCGCGCGGCCGCCGGCCGTCCCCATGGCGCGCCGCCCGCCGCCCTCGCAACGCGTGGCGCGTCTTGCGCGCGCGCCTGAGTCCTGCGCGTGCCCTTCGCGGCAAGCGCGGGGCTGCAAAGCAGGGCCAAGCTGCAGCGCCCGGCGTGGCGACCACGCCGCTGCACTCTGAGCCCCCGCTGCGGCGAGCGTCCTGTCTGCAAAGATGCCTGCGGTCGGCCCTGCGCTGCGGGCCTTGCGCGTGTGCGCCACCGCGTGGCGGCGAGTGCGCACTGCTAGGAGGTGCGCTGCAGCGCCACAGCGCAGCGCGCCATGACGGGGCCTGCTCGCGCGGCTGACACGGCCGCCGCCTGGGCGCCCCGCGCAGCAGCCGGACGCGCCCGCGGAGGAGCAGGCGGCGTGGGGCAAGCCGGCCGGCGGCGCGCAGGCCGTCGACCAGCCAGGCGGCGAGGTCTGGCCGATTGACCCGGCGGCCCAGGCGCGCCTGCGCATCCTGGTGTGCTGAGTTCGGTGCCAATGAGGCCTGCTGCCGCAGAGTCGATGCTTTGGCGTGGCTATGGCTTGGCGTTGTCTAGCTTTTCATGTAGCTGTATAATCGAACCAGCGCGGGTGCTGGGTGGTGAGTGATGTGGGCCGGCGTGCGCTGCCAGGCCGGCGGCGGCTCCAACAGCGCGGAGGACAAGTGGCGGCGCTTCTTCGCGGACCCCGCCCGCTACTGGGACAACCGCTTCGGCAAGCGGAATCCCAAGGCGCCCGACTTCAAGCACAAGGATTCTGGCGAGGCGCTCTGGATCATCGATCGGCGCGCCCCCCGCGGCGCGGCAGCTGCGTCGGGCGGCGCATCCGCATGCTGCGGGGGTTCTCCACCCTGCGGATGCCGCGTGTGCCTGCACACTGCCTGCATGCTGGACCTGCCTGAGTTGCCAGGTGCCCAAGCTACTCAACTGCCTGTCTGGCGCTCAGTCATGGCGCCCGACGCGTGCTGGAGGGCCGTGGCCGCCTGCCAGACAGCCTTGGGGAGCGCCTCAAGGCCAGCATGCATGCTCAGCCGTCCGGGTAAGGTGGGGTCCACTCCCAGCCCTGCACGGCAGCTATCTGACTTGGCTCCGGCCGCAAGCAGGTATGCGCCGGGGTGGGTGGCCGCGGAACTGGAGCGCCACTTCCCCAGCGGCGTGGCGTCCAGCGCGGCCAGCGCGGCCAGCGCGGACCCGAGCGACACCAACCCCTACTAGCCGGCGCCGCGCGCGCTGGGGCGGCGCCGCTGGGGCGGCGCCGCAAGGGCGAACCCGCTCCGGCGCGGCTGGCCATGCTGCGGCGCGCTTAGCCGTGCTTGACTGCGGGCGCATGCGTGTGGGGTCCTGCTTGCGGCGCTGCACTCTGTGGCTTTGTACCAAGGCTCCTGTGTCTGCATGTGTCACCAGCCGGCACGGCGTGTAACCGTTGTGCACGACCCTGTTGAGCATGATGCTTGTTACGAGAGCGGCTGTCGGGGCTGCGCAACTAGCTGACAGGGTGGGAACAGCTGGTTGCGAGCAGTCGGTTGTTTGCCTGCTTAGGGTGCCTGCTGGTGTTTACTTGCTGTGGTGCTGCTTTGTGTTGCTTGGCGTCTTGCGGTGCATGTTAGGCTGATTTAAAGGCGCTCACAATAAGCACTGTGTTGTGTGCGGCATCACGATGACGGCACTGCCACTGGGCAGTTGATTTTAGCTGTAAAATTTTAGCTGAAGAATGTTTGGTACAAAAAGCCCTGTGGGGCTAGCCAGCCTCGCTCGCATGATGCCGCAAGCGGCAGGCGCGGCAGGACAGGCGCATCCTGGGCATGCAAGCAAAGGACAGCATGCTGAGCGCCGACGCAGACGCCTTTGTGCCCAGCGCGGCCAAGCCCGATGCGGCAGCGCAGCGCCTGCGGCTGCACTGCGCAAGTGCGGAGCAGGCGCGGTGCGCGCTGCTCGTGGCCTCCGTGTCAGGCGTGCGCGAGCGGCTGGACGTGTCTGAGGCGGCCGAGAGCCTGTCGCTGACGACGGAAAGCGGCGAGGCGGTGGAAGGCATCAACACCATTTGCCGCTACCTCGCCGGCATTGGTGGCTGCAGCACGCAGCTGCTCGGGCGCACACCGGAGGAGCAGGCGCAGGCGTGGTCCTGCGCTGCCTACGGCCGCCGGCAGTTTGTCACTTACTGCTGCAGACTCCTGCTCGCCAATGCTTTCTCCACACTCAACACTTTGCGTACACATAAGTCTAAAAGGAACAAAGTGTGCACGATTTCCTGTGCACATGCATTGACTATTGCTATGATGACTGGGGAAGGGAACTGCAATGTGGTGCAAGCTGCTTATGAGGCAGCTGTCAGTCCGAGGGACAGAGGAGGCTCCGTACCGAGGGCGCTCTCCCAGTGCGCCGCCTCAGGCGTAGGAGGAGCGCGCGCGCGCAGATCTCGGAGTGGCTCTCGTTCCGGCACACGGAGCTGGCGCCGCTGACGGAGGACGCGCTGCTGCGCGTCGACGCGCGCCTGCTGGAGCGCACGTTCCTGGTCGGCGGCGGCCTCACGCTGGCCGACCTGGCGCTCTTCGACGTCGTGCACCGTGCCGTGGTGCGGCCACCGCCGGCGCTGGCTGCTCTGGCGGCGGCGCGCGCGGCGCGCGCGCTGCGCCCTGTCCCCACTGCCGGCGCAGCTCCACGCTGTATGCTGGGCGCTTGTCACGGCCGTTGGCGCGTTGTTCTGCGCTGTGCAGTCGCCTGCAGAACACAAGCTCCTGCTTTGGCTTGCATGCTTGTTCCGGCTGCCCACCCGCGCCGCATGCCATGCCTGGCTCCGCGGCGCCCGCCACACGCATACTAGCCCCCAGCGCGGTCGCCCCGCAGGCGTCCTTCCCGGCTGCCCAGATCGGCCGCATGCCGTGCTTGGTGCGCTGGTACGACCACATGCAGCACGCGGCGGACGCGGGCGGCGTTTACCCGCGCGTAGCGGTGCCCGTGCCGCCGCTGAGCCTGCCTGCGCCGAGCGCCGCCGCGCCCAGGGTGCGGGCCCCCTGACGCCCTTGGCGCGCTGGTCACGGGACACAGTGTGCTCGTCGGGCTCACCTGAAGTTTCCGTCCGTCATGTGAACCGCGCGGGTGCTGCTGCTTACAGGATCCTCCAACACGTGGTAGGCAACGAGCAGTGAGGCAGGGATCATGTAAAAAGGCTTGCGAGGTGCTCCGGGCTGTGGCACGCAGGCTGAAAAGGCGAAAGCGGGATTGCCAGCGCCTGCGCCCGCCCCTGCCGCCGCGCCCAGCTCGGGCGCAGCCCCAGGGGCGCCCGCACCAGGCGCGGGCGCGCCAGCGGCGCCGCAGCCTGCTGCGTCGGCCGCAGCAGCGGCGGCGCCCGCCACGCCGGCCGCCAGCGGCCCCGCCGTGGTTGCGGGCGCCAATGGGTTGGCGCCCGCAGACGCCGCCGCGACGGGCGAGCCCGACACTACAGCAGCTGATGCCGGGAAAAAGGCGCGCGCTGCACGCTGTCCGGCATGCTGGGAGGGCTTGTCGTCTGTGCGCTGGGTGCTGCAGCCCTGGTCATCTAGAGCTTGAAGCGCTACTGTCACTGTGTGATTTGAGCTGTTAACTCTCGCATGCGGTGAAGGAGTGCTTGCGCGTCTTCACGGGCCCCCTAGCCTCCTGGCGCTCGAGCCGCGCAGCTCGTGCGCGGGGAAGAGAGACGTGCTAGTCATACAAAGCTCACCATGCCCAGGGCTGCGGCCACCAAGGATGCGGCGCTGTGTTCCTTTTGTGTCAGGTGTGCTACAAACCGTGCAGACTCCTGCGCCCGCCGTGCAGGGGAAGAGGGAGAAGAAGGAGAAGGCGCCGCGGCCGGACGCGGCGCCCAAGGCGGACGCGGAGCCGGGCGTGGACGCGCTGGACATCCGCGTCGGCCGCATCGTCGCCGTGGAGCCGCACCCGAATGCCGAGTCGCTGTACCTGGAGCAGATCGACCTGGGCGAGGCGCAGCCGCGGCAGGCGCGGGGTCGACTAACCCCAACCCTGGGGCTGTGGCGCGGGGTCACGCTGTGACCGTCACGGGGCGGGGCTATGGCTTGTCCGATGCGTGAGCTCGCCGCACCACCAGCCCGTCATGCTTGCCATGTGCTGGTGCAAAATGTACGCTGGAGCTGGGAGCAGACCGGGCGGGCACGCTGCACGGCTGTGCAAGAGAGCCAGGCGTCTGCGATGCGCGGTGGCCACGGGCGCGCCCTGGGGCGTCGAGCCAAAGGGGCACGCGGCGGCCCGGGGCGCAGGTGGTCAGCGGCCTGGTCAAGTTCGTGCCGATCGAGCGGATGCGCGACCGGCGCGTCATGGTCGTCTGCAACCTGAAGCCCGCCAAGATGCGCGACGTCATGAGCTACGGCATGGTGCGCCGCGCCGGGGCGGGCTGCAAGCCGGGGGGGCGCGCGAGGTGGCTGCCTGCGGGCGTGAAAGAGCTGGCGCATGGCTGTGCTCAGTACGGCAACCCCCGGTCAAGTTCAAACTGGCCGGGCAAGTCGAAGGCAAGCAAGCGCAGACGCCGTGGCCTGTGAGGACACCGCATGTGAGCGAGGGGCGCCAGCCCCGGTGCGCGTGACACCAAGTTTGAGAATATCTGAGGCTTCGGCGCTGCCTGCTGCCCTCAAGCGTGTGCATGGTTTGGTGGGCGATGTGCCGCAGGTCTGCTCACGAGAGACAGCTGGGGGCCTGAGAAAATTGCGCAGCCAGTGCGTATTTGCCCACGTCGTACTGGCCGCCAGCCCCCGTTGCCAGAGCGAGGGGAGTGGGGCGGGGACTCACGCGGCACGCCGGCGTCGCTGTGCAGTGCATCCGTGACGCAGCATTGCGGCGGCGCCTACGCGGATTGGGGCTCGCGCCTGCGCGACTAGACTCTGCCCGCGCTGTAGGCGGCGGGGTGCTCCGCATGTCGTACAGCGCGCATGCTTGGCACGCCTGGGCTCAAGACCCTGCAAAACCCCTGCCTGTGTGGCCGCCAGGTGCTGTGTGCGTCTGACGAGGCGCACACGCGCGTGGACCCGGTAGACCCGCCGGCGGCGGCCGCGGTGGGCGAGCGCGTCACGTTTGAGGGCTACGGGGCCGAGCCAGAGCCCGTGCTCAATCCCAAAAAGAAGGTATTCGAGAAGCCGGCCCCCGACCTGCGGACGGACGCCGGTATGCCCCTCCTGCCAGCCTACCCTAAGCTTGGGATTTACGTTTATAGTTTTAGAAGGTGTCCGATAAGCAGGCGCTCGATGTGCAGACAGACGCGTGTGTGCCCATGTGTCGCCTGGGAGAACACATCGCCTGGGAGCACAGGAGGCTGCGTTGCCGGAACACACATTTGCTCAACAAGCCTCCCACTGCCTGCATATAAAATTGGGAGGAGAGGAATGGCTGGCCTGTGCTATGACCTGTGCCGTGCAGCTGTGCGAGCTGTGCTAGCAACGTGCTATCAGTGGGCATCATGCGCATGTGTGCATTGGCGGCGCGGCCGCCTTGCCGGGTGCCAGCCTGCATGCGCCTGACGTGCGCGTGCGCGCGCGCGGCTTAGATGGCGTGGCCAACTACAAGGGCGTCGCCTTCATGACCAGCGCGGGGCCGGTGACGGCCAGCATTCCCAACGCGCATGTCGCCTGAGGGGCGGCAGGGTGCTGCATTGCTAGCGGGCGCCCTGTATGCTGCCTGAGAGGCGCGGGGCACTTGGATGCGTCGTGCATGACCGTCCGGTTTGCTTGCCTACAGGTGTGTGTGCACCTGCAGCACCATGGGCAGGTGAGGTGAAACGGTCTGGTACTGTACTAATACAGACATGTCCGGTATGCGTGAGCAGCGGGCAGCAGGAAGTGCACATGCGCAAGGCAGGTCTGCTTTGGCAGAGCACTTCTGCATGAAGCCATGCAGCAGGGGGCACAGGAGCGGACGAAGAGCGCGTCAGTGTGTCTCTGTGTCGGTGTGAGGTGTGAGGCTGCTATCCCGCTGTTGTGGTGCAGAAGCTCAATCGGACAGTCAGCAGGTCTGCTGTCGGGGGGGGTGCAGCTCCAACCTCCTGCAGTCCAGCCTCCTGCATGAGGAGTCCAAGGATGAAGCCCGCGCATGACATGACCCCAACGTTGGGCCATGGCATGGCGGCCCGCCACGCTGAGGGTGCTGAGGCCCTACTGTGGAATGCTTACGATGCATGCTGGCTAACTATGCCGGGCATAGTACGCCCGCTACCTATCTCCTACGCGGTCCGCGATGATCTCGGGTATCAATGAGAAGTTGCTGATCAAGCTGCCCGGCGGGGGGGAGCCTGAGTGTCATGCTTAGGTTGCCTCTTCAAAACTTTGGTCTGGAAACTTGCATTGCTTTCCAGAACTGCAGGCTTTCCAGACGCCAATGCATCACAAGCACACTCCAAGACACGATGAACAACCGCAAGCGCCGAACTGACAAGCAACGGAGTAAGGAGACTGCAGAACCCTCAGGACCTGACCAGACGAAAACGGGCACGAGGCACCAGGCCCGGTCGTGTAAGCAATGTCGGCGCATTCAAACCGAAATTGGCAGGCATGTGTGGCGCCTGCAGTCGCTGCGCCTACAGCCGAGGCCACACGTCGGGCATTTACAGGGTAGGCCTGCGGAGCGCCCGCACAAAAGCAGGTGGAACCTCTTACATCCGGAGGTGCATGCAAGCTCATCCGGCTTGCGAGCCTGCCTCGCCCGAGCCCGCAGGGCGCTCCACAACCCGCTGAGCTCCTGGGGTGGGGCCCCCGGCCGCAGGCCGGTCAGCAGCGCATGGGCCGCCGCGCGCGCGGGCGCCGGCTTCATGCCCCGGCGCAGCCCTGCGCTGGGCCCGCCGGCCGCACGCCGGTCTCCAGCTGCGCATAGTGCAACCGGCAGACGGGTGCATACTTGTCGGCGCCGCCGACGACCTCCTGCCGCTGGTCGGCCGCGATGCGCAGGCTGAACAGCGCGGGCGCGCCGCAGTACGCGCAGCGCGCCGCCAGCTTGGTCACGCTGTCGGCCAGCGGCAGCACGTCCAGCACCTGCGCGCGCGCGGCCCGCATTGGAATAGGGTTAGGGTAGACCTCGGGGCCGGCCGCGGCCCTGGCGAGCCCCCGCGGCCGCCGCTCGCGTCTCAGCACACTGACTCGCATAGCACCCTTCTTTGCATGAGACACCGAAACCCGGCAGCGCACGGACCCAGCACAGACTCTTGAACGCCGGGCGTTGCGTTCACACCACATGCATCGCTGGCTAGCGCGTCAGGGCAGGCGCAGGCGAGGCGGCGCCGGCGCCCGACCGCCTGCAGCCGGAGCGGCGCCGCCCGCGGGCGCGCGCGCGCCTGGCCGAAGCGCTGGCGGCGGAAGTCGCCGTCCAGGCCGGCCAGCAGCAGGTGCTTGGCGTGGCGGTCGGCGGCGAGCGCGCAGAACGGCAGCAGGTCCGGGAAGAACTGCGCCTCGTCGATCGCGACCACGTCGGCCGCGGCGTACGCGGCGCCCAGGCGCTCGCGCAGCTGCGCCAGCGTTGCCAGGGCATAGCACTCCTGCGCGCAGGTTAGGCTTAGAGTTAGACTTAGCTTTGCCCTCTGCAGCGGAGGCGCAGCAGGCCAGCCGCTGCTGGCCCAGCCGCGCAGCGCGCCGCGCGCAGCGGGCTGCCTGCACGTGGTAAGGGGTCCCTGCGGGCCTCCCCGCCTGAGAGGGGCTGCACACCCGCGTCAGGCCGTCGTGCGTGACGAGGCGAGACTGGAGGTAGCGGTTGTCTTTGTCTGATTTTACAACTACCACGCGCTGGCCCGCCGCCTGCCGCGCATGCGCCCCGCTGTCGAGCCGCCGGCGACTTGGGAGGGTGCAGCGCAGCCTAGGAAGCAGCGTGTGCGCGCCTCATGCGCGTGTATCCTCCGCAGCAGCTCGCTCGTCTTGCCGGCAAACATGGGGCCGAGGATGACGTCAATGCGCCCTGCCGCGGCCGGCGCGGGGGCGCTGCAGGGTGCGTCGTCTCCAACTAGCGCTGCCAAGGGCGCATCCTGCGCCGCTGCAGCCGCGGCCCACGCTTGACCAGGGGCAGCCGCAAGCCTGGGCCGGCTGTTTGCCAAGCCTTGCGAAAGGCTCTGCGGCCTGAGTGGGTGAGGCAGCATAGCTATAGCAGCAGACAGACAGCGCGCTTAGTTACGTGGCCGCCGACCCTCCTCACCAGCAGCGCAGAGCGGTGCGCGGCAGAGCGAAGTCAGCGGCGGCAAGACGCCGGACCAGCCGCGTAAGCTGGTCAGGCTTGCCTGCAGGCGCCTGCCCGCATGTATCATCAGACTGGGTGCAGATTGCCGCAGGGCGCCTGCTTGAAGCGGTGTCGGCAGCAAACTTGGCGCCGAGTCCTGAGCGCTCAGAAAGCCAGCGCACAGCTGCACACTCATCTACTTCAAGCACGTAAGAGAGGATGCGCAGCACCACACAGGGACTCTTTTGCGCTACACTCGAGCTGGAGACAGAAGAGTTGGCATTGGGTTTTTTACCCTGCAGTCCTCCTCGGAGAGCGCAGAGTCGCCGCGCAGAGGATGACTGCTGAGGTCGGTTCAAGAGCAGTCAAAGCACAGTATTACACAGTAGAGGGGCTAAAGAGGCAGACAGCGGTGAGCAGCTGGGCAGGAGTGTTGGCGGGGCAGTGCAAGGAAGCAGTTTGCGGACGGCGGCGAGCTCTTTCGCCGTGCAATGCAGAATGACGCTATCATATGGCAGGCAAGCTGCGGCCCCTGTGCAGCTCCTTAAGCCCCGCACGGAAACTTGGCGCCTCTGCGTCCTGCTCCGGCTTGGGCCAAGCAACACCGTGTGCGCAGAAGCAGGGCTGCACAGCAGCAAGCGGCACGGTTAATGGACGTGAATGCTGAGCCGCCGGGGCCCAAGTGAGTAGCAACTGTAATTTTTTAGCAGCCACGTGAGCCGGGGCCGGGCGGCGCGCAGGTCATCAACCACCACCACTGCACGTTCAAGGTCAAGACGAAGACGCAGAACTTCTGCCGCAACGAGTTCAACGTCACGGGCCTGTGCAACCGCTCGTCGTGCCCGCTGGCCAACAGCCGCTACGCCACCATCAAGGAGGAGGGCGGCCGCCTGTACCTGTACCTGAAGACCATCGAGCGCGCGCACACGCCGAACAAGCTGTGGCAGAAGATACGGTGCGCGCCCCTGCGCAGCAGCGCCCAGCATCCCTGTGCGGCAGGGCGCGCCCTGCGCAGCGGCGCGCGGCTGCTGCCCTTCGCTCGGCAAGGCGCAAGAGCTGCGCGGGAGCTGCGACCGCGGCGAAGCCTCCTGAGCTCACAGGCTGCCCCCGCGCTGCGACACCCACTCTCTGCGCCGCAGCCCCGCGCGGCCACGGCCCCTTCCCTTTTCCTGCCTGGCAGGCGCACAGCATCTACTAGACGCCGTCTAGCGCCTGGTCCTCCAGGCAGTGCAGCACCCGCGAAAGCCACGCCTGGCACACTCGAGCTACCCTTTTCGGCATGAGCCTCGCGCCAGCTGCCCAGCTGAGGTCGCGCACGCTCGGGCCGTGCGGTGTCAGGGCGGAACGAGGGCGCAGGCGTGGAGCCGGCACACGACCGGTCTGCGAGCAGCGCCGCCGCTGGCCGGCGCCGCGCCGGCCGGGCGCTGAGCCGCGCGGGCCGCGCGGTGCGCAGGCTCAAGGCGTCGTATGTGCAGGCGCTGGCGCAGATCGACGAGCACCTGGCGTACTGGCCCAAGTTCCTGGTGCACAAGAACAAGCAGCGGCTGACGAAGATCACGCAGTACCTCATCCGCATGCGCAAGCTGGCCGTGCGGCCGCGGCCTGCCCTGGTCACCATCCCCGCGCGGTGCGGCGCCTGGGTCTTACCTCGTCTTTTTAAGATGGAAATAAGAACATAAAGACGGTCTTTGTATTACAATCTGCTGGGTGAATGTGAGTGTGTGGGTGAAAGCGTTTCAACTGGCTAGAAAACATGGTGTGCTTGTCGTCGCTGCACAGCTGACCTCACCCTGTGGCCCACCTGATGCGGCTCCTCACTGCAGCTTGCTCTTGGGACTGTTCACACGCTGTGGCGCGCGGGTGTCGTACCGTGCTCGCCCCCGCTCATGTTTGTTGCTGGAGCGATGCTTGGTCAGGCCTGCCTCGTGACGAGAGGGAAGCGTGAGAGCCTGTTGCTTTGCAGGAGGTGCTGCTCACGCTGGCTGCAGTTAGCAGGCATGCTGACCCTGGCGCGCGTGCGCGCCGGCCAGCACCGAGAAGCGCGAGAACCGGCGCGAGTCCAAGGCGGAGACGGCGGCGCAGCTGGACCGCGCGATCGAGACCGAGCTGCTGAAGCGGCTGCAGGCGGGCACGTACGGCGACATCTACAACTTCCCCACCAAGCAGTACGAGGCCGTGCTGGACCGGGCCGAGGCGCGCCGCCCTCTGCCGCCCCTGTCTTGGGTCACAAACCCTAACAGTAGAGATCGTTTTTGGTGTGTGCGGCCGCGTGCTGCGCCAAGGCCAGGCATGCAGACCTGCTTTGCACCCTGTGATGCAGCGTGCGCTGGGTTTGTTGAGGGGCGCTTGGTGTCGGTGCGCTACGGGCGCGTGTGGCTGCCAATGTTGTTTGGGCTGCATCGGGTGCGTGTTGTTTCGGCGACGCGTGCTCTGTTCCAGGGGGTCCTGCGAGGCTGGCGTGCAGCAGGGGTGGTGCCTGCGGCGCGCGAAGCAGAGCGCCGTGGGTGTTGCACGTGCTGCGCAGGAGGCGGAGGAGGAGGCGGAGGAGTTTGTCGAGGCGGATGAGGAGGAGGAGGAGGAGGACGCGGAGGCGGCGGCCGCGGAGGAGGAGGAGGAGGAGGAGGAAATTGAGTATGTGGACGACGCTGACGTGGACCTTGATGAGGTGCGGCTCAGGGGTGGTGCAGTCGCCCTGCATTGGCCCCATGTTGCCGTGACATGCCTTGCTTGCCATGCCGCGCAGCCTTCCCGGCCGGCGCCTCTGCAGTGGCTGCGGGGACAGGAAGCAGTCGACCAGCCCTCGCTGCAGGCGGCAGAGCACGCAGTTAGTGGGCAGAGCGCCTGAGCCCTGGCCGCCTGTCTTCAACCCTGGAGGCTGTGAGCGACCTGTTGTAGTGTTTAGTAGCCAGCCTTGCAAAGCTCAGTATATCGCAGGACGAGGACATGGAGGACTTTGAGGCCCGTGGCGACGACGCGTCTGCGAGCGACGCCAGCGAGGACGGCGCGGGCGAGGGCCGCGGCGGCGCTGCAGACGCCGGCGCATCCAGCGACGACGAGGGCGGCCGCGCCGCAGGCCCGGCCGCGCCAGGGGCCCAGCGGCCGGGCCTGCGGCCTGGCAAGCGCGAAGCGGCGGCGGCGGCGGCCGCCGCCGCGGCCGGGAAGAGGCGGCGGCGGGGCGGGCGCGGCGTCGAGATCGAGTACGAGGAGGAGCGGGAGGACCTGGCGCGCGCGCCGCCGCAGCGAGGAGCGGCCGAATGGTAGCCGCCGCCGTCTGGCAGTTTGCTGTGCGTGCGGGCGCGCGGGTCTGGCCAGCGCGTGGCAGCGGCTGCAGCTGCTGCGGAGCTGGCAGATGTGTGGTGGGGAGGCCACGGATCGACGCACTGCGTGCGGCGCTGAGCTGCGCTGGCCGTTGCGGCGGTGACAGTGGCGGTGTGTCAGAAGGCGGTTGCTGGTTTCAGCGCGCTGGTGTCTGGCTGCTGTTGAGCTTACGCGCGCAGCCTAAATTTGAGCAACGTTGCATTCTAAGGCCCGGCTCGGGCAGAACATCATATTTGCATTATGAACAGCGTGCGGCTAGTATGTGCGCGTGTCAAGGTATTCCTGTGCGCATTGTCACCGAACGGTGTGAGCTTGCTGCAGTACATCAGCAGGTTGTGACGGCTAGCGGCCTTCACTGACACCTTACAGATCCTGTGCTAAGGAACGTCAAGCTGTGCAAACGCAAAGATAGCACAGTATTGGGACGACACTAACCCTAAGTGGAGTGCCAAAAATATTGATTTCATTGCCGCACGTATCGTATGCAGCTTTAGAACCACATCTCAATACTGTAGCAGACTCCAGTCCGGAGCTGCCACGCACAGCAAATCAACATTGACACCGTAGGAGGGGCAGGCGAAGCTTGGGGTGCCAGCAGACGGCAGCAGTACCCTGGCGAGCACCCGCTCAGCCACACGAGGGCCGCTCGACGTCAGGAATCCCAGGACAGTCTCAGACACAACCCTATACCCCAACCACAGAGCGCGCCCGCGCTCAGGCGCGCCGGCGGTAGACGGTGGTGTAGCCGGCGGAGCGGCCGTGCACGGTCAGGTTGGAGGCCACGCTGAGCGTGTCGCGGCCCACCAGCCGGAACACATCCGCGCCCTCGCCGCCGAACGGCTCCGGCCAGCGCAGCTCGCAGCGCAGCGTGCCGCCCGGGCCCGCGCGCACGCGGCCCACGTGCTTGCCTGCGCGGCAAGCACGGCGCCGCGCTGAGCGCTCCTGCCCGGCAGGCGCGGCAGAGGCGCCGGGCGACGCCAGACGGGGTGCGCAAGGGCAGGAGGGTGCAGGCAACCCTGCAAAAACACACTGTGTGTCTTTGCAGCTTCTAGTTATACTCCGTCCACCCAACTCTGGCAGGCTGGTGGGTGCGTACCCCGGCGGAGGTCGCGCCGTTTGAACTCGCGCGTGTCGCCCGACAGCGGATACCTCTCTGTGACCTGCAGCATCACCGCGTCCCTGTCAGCCAGAGGCATGGCTTCTGCTATAACAGATACACAGATGTCGCGCTCTTCCTCAACGCCCCTCCGGGGTTTCCACGCACCGTGCAATGCTGAACGGCTTCAAGTCGATACATTCTCCCAGTATGTTGCAGGGACGGGGCGTGTTGTGGGAGCGGACCTTGAACCAGGACACCACGGTCATCATACTGAACTCAAAGATGCCGCCGGCCTGCTTGACCTCCATGCCCTTCACCAGGCGCACGGCGGGCCGCAGCAGCCGGTTGAGCTGCACCAGGTCCATCGCGCTGTCCACCGTGTCCGAGGCCTCAAAGTCCTGGCGGGCGCCCGCGCTCGTGTCGAGACACCCCAAGCACCAGCCAGACAGCAACACTGCAGTGCAGGGCCTAGAGCGTGCACCAACACGCGGCACCCAAAGCAATAGCCTATACGACAGTGACGCGGCGCTCTGCAGGTCGCCCGTCACTGCCGTGCCGGCGCACACGTGTCGAGCACATGCGCAGGTGTTTCTTTGAGTGTGGTGCAGCAGGGGCGTGACGTGTAGGAGCCCCACCTTTATCCACACTCCGCTGAAGTCGGGCAGCGGTTCGGTCGGCACTGGCACCACTTCAGGCGCCTTGGCGGCCGCAGCAGGCACTTGCCCGGCTCGCTGTGGCGCAGCACAGCACTTGTGAACATAGCTTTGACTTGCAGGTTCGCAAGATAATCAAGCGCCCAGGCCCAAATCAGATTGCGTGCACTAAGCGCACGATGCCGCACCAGGAGCTGCAGCAGCGCGAGCATGGCCGCTAGGAGGGAAGCCACTGACATATAGACGCGGAGCCAGTCGTGCCGCCCGGTCTGGAGCTCATGGCTCAGCGTGCCTGCAGCAGCAGGGCACGCTCAGCAGGGACCTGTGATGTTAGCTCGGCACCACACACGAAACCACGGCGCTCACCTGCGGCGAGCGCGCAGCAGGTCAGCATTGCTGCACTCAACGGCTTCAGCCACGTGCTGTTCTGGGGCGGCTGGACGCCTAGGGGCGTTGCGCCATCTGCCTCTATGAGCAGCGCCTTTGGGGTGGCGGTCGCCGGCGCCTCTATGGCGGCAACGGTGTGTGCCGCGCCATACGACGTGCTGACTTCTGCGCGTGCGTGCTTGCACGTCTGTGCGGGGTTGACCCAGCGTGTTTCAGCATGCAGGCAAGAACGCAGGACCCACCGGCCGCGTCGTTGTCGCGCCGCCTCAGCGCGTGCGCAACTGCTGCGGTGCTTGCAGCGCCAGCCGCAAACGCGAGGACCGCCCTCGCAACCATGCTTGTTGAGGACCCACTGCAAGGCGCAGAGGCGAGCCCTGCAAGGGGTGGACCTGCTCCCTGTTCCTTGTTACTGCCTGCCCTGTTGCTGTCTTTGTTGCTGTCCTTGTTACAGGCCTCACTACTGACTGCACCCAGCAAGCTATGCCTGCCAAACTCTGCTGCAAGGCTCAGGGAGGTGCCAAGCCCATCAGGGGCCCCACAGGAGCCCTCTCCACATGCAAGACACCACATGCAGAACCAGCTCCCCATGGCCGCCACTACGGCAGGCACCGCCCTTGCACACAATGGCCAGCTACCGCAACTCGCCACATGCGGCAGCACACACGCCGCGCGCGCCGGTGGCGCCTCACTCGTCCGCGCTCTTTACCGCCTTGCCCTGGAGCTTGTGGAACGCTTCCCTCACGCTCGCCGCGCGCTTCACCTTGCTCATGGTGGCCTTGTAGCGGTCAAAGTCAGTCATGGCCGCCTTGGACGCGCGCTTGGCCAGCTTCCGGCCCCACGCAGAATTGTTGAACTTCTCGATGACGTCTGCGAGGGCGGCGCAGACTTCACTCACTAGTTGAAGGCCATGTCAGAGTCGCTCTCATGAACCTCTGCGCTGTATCAAACAGCACAGCAAGCTCGTGCATGATCAGCTGCTGGCAGGGCAGGTACTGCAGGTACAGACCAATGCATTCCAGCAAACAAGTAGCACTTGCACACCTCAGACCATGCACACTGGCACAGAAGCACTTGCGCACCTGACACCGTGCACACCGTGCACACCAGCTGACAGAGTCGGCACACTGGTGGACAGAGTATGCACACTGCGGAACGCGGTGCGCGGGCGCGCCCGACTCCTCCAGCGCAGCCGACAGGACCTTCTTCTTGGCCAGGCGCGGGATCTCGATCTTGAAGTCGGTCAGCACCAGGCGCTTGAAGTTGATCTGCTTCCGCACCATGTCTGGCCTGTCCACCAGCGCCTGCGCGCGCACAGCCCGGTGACGGCGTTGCTGGGCGGCTTACGCGCGTGGCCCTGCACAAGCGCTCCATGCACGCCCTGAAAGCTAGGCTGCAGGGCTGCTTGTGGCCGTGTGCTCTGCCGTGACACCACCACGCACCACTGATGAGGCTCAGAACTTGCTAGGGCACAGGCCTGGGCGTCAGCACCGGCGCGCAAACGAGCAGGCAAGCGCCCGGGCGCGTGCGCCTCCGCGCGGCTGCCTGGCAGCTCAGCGCCCCGGCTGCCCGCTGAGAGCTGGCATGAAGCACACTGCCTGCCAAAACTCACCACTGGGACTACGCCCGCAGACTGGTATGCTTCATTTCCGTCTGGACTCAGTTCTGTATCAGAAACCAAGCTCAAACCGCGTCCCAAGCTCGCGGGTAACAGGTTGCCGGGACTGGTACCCCCTCTGCAGTTAACACGGCGTGCATATGGCCCCAAGAACGAGACAACGGGATAGCGCGGCGCCCCGCAACCTGACGCAACCTGCCTGGCAACTGCCCAGTCACCTGCCCATGTGCGCACCCCAGACCAAGTACAGCCTGCCGCTCCCCCTACTTGGCTTCCTGCCACAGCCCACTGTGCTGGAAAACCGTCTACACTATGCCACGCTGCCTTCAGGCATCTAATCAACACCTCCCACCCAGCACGGTTTACGGAGGTGCGAGCGCCTGTGCTAGCAAGCTCTCTCCTGCCGCACCGCCGCAAGGACGTGCCAAAACACCGCTGCTCACAGCTGCAGCACCAGCGCTCCGAGGCAAGCGCCGCCCCGCGCCGCCCCAGCGCGCAGCGCCAGTCCGCCGACTCGGCCGCCGCGCTCGAAACGGAGGCTGGCGCTACAATCCAAGCACACTGCTCGGCCTGACAGGTCCAGGCGCGCACCCGGTTCTGGTCAATCACGTCCGAGATCACCACGAGCTTGCCATAGTCCTCGCCGTAGTTGATAAGCGCAACGCGGCCAATCTCCACATACCGCGTGAACGGCATCGCTGCGTCCCTGTCCTGCCTCCTCCCAGCAGCGCAGGCGGAACAACCAGGCCCGCTGGCGGCTTTGCCTCTGTGCTAGGGCGGGGCCGCGGGGTTGGTTTGGTTTGCAGGGTTCCTCCCAGGACGCGGAGCAGCGTCTTGACGGACCACGAGGCGCGGTGACTCAGACCTGGAACTTAGACTGCTGGACCAGCGCTCTTTGGCGCTGCCGCGAGCGATGCTGCGGCGGGTTGGGCCCGCTGACGGCGACAACCCGGCGGTGGTCGACCTGACCCGGCTGCAGCCCGGCCATGAGCTGAGCGTGGGCCGGTCCAGCAATGCCAAGGTGGCCCTGGCCAGCGTCGCGCTGCCGTTCCTGGCCTCGCGCAAGCACGCGCGCCTCGTGCTGCTGGGCGGCAGCGTCGCGCTGCAGGACCTCGGCTCCACGAACGGAACGTGCGCGGCCCTTCCCCCCGCCCCAGGCCCGGGCGCGACCGATGCCTGGCGCTTAGTAAGTGGGTGCTTCCCGGCGCGCCTTGCATATTGCAACGCTTTGCACACGACGAGCTTGACGCGCGGCGCGGTAGCTGCAGCGGTGCCTGAGGGAGCTGGTCTCTGCAGGTATGTCAACGAGGAGCGGATCACGGGGGTGCACATGCTGAGCGACGGCGACACCGTCAGCTTCGGCGGGCCCGCCCGGGTTCAAAACGGCACCAGCCCTGCGGCCAACCCGTTTGTGTTTGTGGTGCGCGGCCCAGTCAGTCCTGCGTGCAACCTTCGTGCCCACCGCACGCGTGCACGTGCTTCACGTCGCCGCGGCGCCGCCGCGCCAGGTGGAGGGTCTGACGCAGCTGCTCGAGAGGCGCGCCAGCCGGCTTCTGCCCCCGGCGTCCCCGGACGCGGCGGGCACCCAGGGGCTGCCGAGCAGTCTGCCCGCTCCGCCAGCCGACACCGAGGCCCTGCCGCAGGGCCAGCCGGGCCCCGGCGGCGCCGCCGCACTGGAGGGGCTGCTCTCCCCAGCCGCGTACGTCGCGCTTGTTGCGCTCGCGCACACGCAGCACGAGGAGGAGCATGCGCCTGCGGACCTCGGCGACGGCGGGCAGGCGGGGTCGGCCGCGCGCGAGCCGCTCGCCGGCGGCGCGCCGCAGCCGGAGGCCGCCGGGCCGGGCGGGGGCGAGGCAGACGCCCCGGCCGCGGCGTACCAAGACGACCCAGAGGCGCCCGCCCTCGAGGACGCCGCGGCCGAGGCGGCGCTCTCGGAGGGGCGCGACGCCATGCGCTCGGCGCGCGCGCAGCTGCGCCAGGCGCAGCAGCAGCACGCTGAGCGCCTGGAGCACTGGCTCGTGTGGGACTCGCGCGCCGGCGAGCGCCCGGCGCACGACGCGGGCAGCGCGGGGCCTGATGCGCGGCCGGCGCCGGCGCCGGGCGCCTTGGGGATGCTCACGGCGGCGCTGCATGGGAGCGCGGACGCTGGGGGAGGGGGGCCGGCGGCGGCGGCCGCGCCGGAAAGCTACGCGACGGCGCGCACTGCCCTGGCGCGCGCGCGCCAGCGGCAGGCCGATCTGCGCCGGGAAGAGACAGAGTTGCGCGCGCGGGTGTCGGAGGGGGCTGCGCGGGTGGCGGAGGCGCGCTCTATGTACGAGCGCATGAACACCATGGTCGAAAGCCGCCAGCTCAGCAGCGCTGAGGCGCTGGCGCGGCTCGGCGCCGGCGCGGCAGCGGTCGGCGCTGCGCAGTCGGGGCCGCGCGTTGAGCCCGCGGCGCCGGCGGCGGCGGACCCGGGCGCCGCGCAGGAGCTGCGCCGCAGGCGCGCCGAGGGCATCGTGCGCGCCGCCGCCGCGCGCGCCGCGCACGCGCCCGCGCGGCAGCGGCAGTCGCAGGCATCGCCGGGGTCGGGGCTGGTCGCATTTCAGGGCCGGGGCGCGATCCCGCGCACGCGCGGCGTCGGGCGGGCCGGCGCGCCGCCGGCCGACCAGGCCGTCACGCCGCCGGCAGACGCGGCGGCGACGGCTGCAGCGGCGGCGGATCCCGCAAGTGCGCGCTCGCGCCGGCTGGCGCGCCGGCAGGCGCGGGACGCGGGCGCGTCGACGGACGCGGCGGTGAGCGAGACGGCTGGGCCGTTCGCCGCGGACAACACCGTGTTCACCCTGGATTGGACTGGCGCGCCCGTCCTCCCATTAGCGGCGTGGCAGGCATGGCCCTCGCGTGCGGCGCGCGGGCGGCCGGCGGCCGAGCGCGAGTCACAAGGACAGGAGGGCGACCGGGCCGCGGGTGACCGGGCGGCGGCCGCGGTGGCGTCGTCCTCGCCGGGCGTGATCGACCTCACGCTGGTGTGCACAGCAAGGGGTGAAGGGGAGCCAGCGCGTTTGAATGTTGCAGCGGTGTTTGCTGAGCAACCCCGGCGGGTGTGCCACGGTCAGCCATGGTGCTGGTACCTACAATGGAGGCTGGCCCCGGTCCGCTGTTAGGAGGTGCGCAAGCAAGCACTGCTTCGCATCCGGCACCCGCGTCGGCACTTGCTGTTCCCTAGCAGGCTGTGCGCCGTATGTGTGACAGGCCAAGCGCGTGGTTGCCGACTCCGTTCGCGTCCCGGCGCCACGCACGATTGGGCTGCCCCTTGAGCGCGTGCGTGCGTCGCAGGACGATGACGCGGGCCACAGCTTCGCGGGCGAGCAGGAGGCCCCGCGGGCGTCCAAGCAGGTGCGCCCGGCGTCCCAGAGTAGCCGGCGCCCTGCCCCTCAGCGCAGCCCGGCACACGCCCCGCACCGCACCGGACCTGGCCTGCGTTACTGAAGCATCGTGCAGCCCCCAGGCGCTCACGCCGCCAGCGCCAGAAAGGTCGCGCATGTTCATGCCGCTTTGCGGCCGTGCAGCGCACTGGCCCGGCCCTGGTGCCGGGGCGCTCGCCCGCATGGGGCGGCAGGGCAGTCGGGCGCAGCCTGCCTGCAGCCGCGTGTCTCCCGCGGCGCGGCGGGGCGCGAGCAGCCCCGCGCGCGCGCCAGGGCGTCAAGCGCAAACGTGAGGCGATGGAGGCCGCGCCGGGGCCCATTGCGGCGCGCGTGCCGCCGCGCGGCGCGGCCGGGGCGCCGGCCGGCGCGCCTGCGGGCATGCTGGAGCGGCTGGACCACCTCAAGTGCGCGGTGTGCCTGGAGTTCATGGTGGCCTCGCACGCCATGGTGCCCTGCGGTGCGCCCCGCCTCCGGCCCGCCCTGGCTGTAGGGTTTCCAGGGCTTTCAGGCCGAGCCTGCCCGCGCACGCTTACCTGGGAGGCAGCGCCGTGCGTGCGATGCGCGCGCGGTGACACGGCGCCCGGCGCTTTTCACAGATGCGCGGGGTCCTGCCCCGGAGCGCGCGGCCTGCGTGCTGCGTGCCTGCCGTGGCCTATCCTGTCCGCGCTGCGCATTGCGCTCCAGCGCTCATATTCAGAGTCCGGCCTCGCCTGGCATCGCGCGAGCGCTGAGCGGGGCGCTCAGACGCCTCTGGTGGCGGGCGGACTGCCGTGGGCGCTTGAAGAGTCTGCGCGAGGGCGCGCACAGCGTGCTGAGGGCAGCGCGCGTGCCGTTCGGCTGTTGTGCGAGCGCTGACAGGGCCGCGCCCGACGCGCATGTATAGGTTGATGGTAGGATTAGGATTGGGCAGGGTTGCGCGAGCGCTGACAGGGCCGCGCCCGGCGCGCAGGCCACACGTACTGCGGCGAGTGCCTGAGCGGCTGGCTCGTCAAGAATGCGTCGTGCCCCAACTGCCGGTGTGCACCAGCCGCGCCCCCTGCCAGGCCCAGCATGCCCGCCTGTTGCATGTGGCCGCACTGCTGTGTGGCACGCGCCGCTGATTGCGGACTCCCGCGCGCGTGCGATGGCGTCCTGTCCGCATGCCACCTCCAGCGGCGGGCGGCAGCGGCCGCACCAGCAGGGACGCGCTGGCCGGGCTCCTGAAGCGCGGCCGGCGCGCGCGGCGCGCAGGGCGGCCGCGAGCGCGCCGCCCGTGCGCGCGCTGGCGGTCGACCACACGCTGGAGGCCGTGGTCGAGCCGGCGCTGGCGGCGGCCGACATGGAGGGCCGCCGCGAGCGCGCCGCGGCCTGGGAGGCGATGGCGCGCCCTGCCCTGGCCCTGCCGCCCTGCCCCGCCCGCCGCACAGGGCCTGCAGCAGCGACCTGAGCCGGCGCTGTCCGCTTGGGCGCCCCCGCTGTGCCGCGCTGTGCCGGGCGCTGCCAGGGCGGGCGCCGAGCGAGCCGCCTGGTGCCCGAAAAGGGAAGCGGGGGCTAAGCGTGAGCACCTCGGGCCGCTTTTTAAGCGTGAACACAGCAGGCTTGGGTGATGGGCCGCGGGGATTGTGGAAGGGGAGCGCCGATGGGCCGGCAGTCTGGCCGGCAAGGGCGCTGATGACATCTGTCTCATGCTGACTCTTCGGGGCGGCGCTGCCGCGCAGGCGGCGGCCGTGACGCGCGGCTGGGGCGCGCGGCTGGGCGCGCGCCCGCGCGCGCCGCCGGGGCTGACGGCGCAGCCGCCGTTCCCGGGCGTGCTGCTGTCCGGCGGCCTGCTGGAGGGGCACGCCGGCAACTTCGGGGACCTCATGCGCCGGCTGACGCAGGCGGTGCGAGCGGCGGCTCTGGCATTAGGGTAGGGTTAGGGTAGTCCTACCCTATTCTGCATGCCATGTGCGCGGGGCGCCCGTCAGCGCACCGCGCGTCATCAGACTGCATCCCGCCGCTCCGGCTGGTCTGGGCGGTCGCTGCTGGGCTCCTGGTGCTAGGCGCGCATCGTCGCGCAGGGCGGCCGAGGCACGGGCTGTCCCCCAGCGCGTTGCCAGTGACGCGGCGGGCCTGCCACATGCGCCGCCGGTGACCCGAGCAGGCGCCGCCGCGCGGGCGCCGGCTGCTGCAGCTGTGTTTGGGCGGGCGGCAGATGCCCGGCCTGTTCCAGCATCCAACCTTGCCGGCCTGCAGCATGCGCGCTGCCGGGTGCAGCACCCTGCTGTTGAGACATGCCTGGATATTCCCTGCGCCCTGGTGCCTGAGCCGGGCGGGGGGGAACCCGCCTGCTGGCGCGCGCGCTGACAGCCGCCGCGCGCGCCCTGCAGCGCCAGGCGCTGGACGACCCTGCGGCGGCGGGCGCGCCGCAGGCGCCCGGCGGGTACCTGCAGCGCCTGCTGCTGGCCAGCCAGCAGGGCACGCCGCGGCGGCGCGACCCGCGCGCGTGGCAGGACGCCGCCGCCGCCGCGCCGGCCGCGGGCGGCCCGTCGTACCACATTGGCTACATGTCCATCAATGACTGGGCGTTCAACTGCCCGGCGCGTCGCCCAGGCCCTGGGCATGGTTCATATGGAGCAGCATACAGCATACGGTCAGCATGCGGGCAGCATTCATGTGGTGGCCCTTATCATCTATTCCGGCAAAGACATGTGCAGCGAGCGGGGTCTCCACAGCCGCGTAGGGCAATAGTGGGCGTAACTTGGAGTGCATTGTTTAGGGTAGGGTTCACGCTTGGCCGTTAGTACCGCCGCACATGGCGTTGGGCCTGAACGTGCGTCTGCCAAGCTGATGGCGCGTCCAGGGCGCGGGGCGAAGCTCGAGTACCTAATGACACCAATTACTAGCGTTGCTGTGTTCTTGCCTTCCCGGCCGTCGCCTGACGCGCCTGCGCGCCGGCAGACCTGCGGCAACGGCTTCCCGCCCAACAGCCTGCGCGTGGGCTACCGCGCCAGCCCGGGCGCTGCCGAGCCGATCCAGTGGATGCATGTGGAGTGCATGAGCCAGGCGCGCTGGCGCACTGTGCCGGGCATGCTGGTGGGCCTGACCGGCCTCACGCCGCGCGACCGGGTGCGCTCTCCGCGCCCTTGTGACCCCCCACCATACCCTACCACACTTCGCTGGCAACCCGCTCCGAGCACTGCTGGTCGGGCCGATCGGTCTGATGCAGCGCGGCTGCGTTTATTAAGTGACACCCTTGGCAAACCCTGTATAATTTAGACCGTGCTGTTTCTTAGCAGCATAGGGCTGCAGTGACCCCGCGCATGTTGTAAATGCTCGTTGTGTAGGCAGGCGTGCTCGCACCGCAAGGCAAACGCGCGCCGATGATGGCGTGCAGGTGCGCGTCTCGCGGCTGATGGGCCTGGCGTAGCTCTGCCAGCCGCATTTCCAATTTGGCTGGGCGTGGACAACGCGGGATGCCTGAGACATCCCGGTGAGACATCTTGCGCAGCTCTCGGAAAACAGGAAATGGGTGGTATGTGCGGCGGGTCTTGAGTACCTGCGCAGGGGCTCGTGCACTCAGTGTGCTGGGAGGCGCCGCAGCCGCGCCGCGGGGCAGCCAGCAGTGCACGCAAGGGTGCAAGCTTGGCTGCAATCCATGCCTGGTGTGCAGAGCGCCCGCGCGGTCGCGTCTTATCGTTTTGGAGAACTTGCTTTCATGGTGCAAGCGCCGCAGCCGAGCGCTTTGATGCCTTGCTGCTTTCATGATGCGTGCGCGGCAGCCAAGGGCTTAGAGGCCTTGCTGCTTTCATGATACGTGCGCCGCAGCCAACAGCTTAGATGCGTTGCTGCTGGATTGTGAGGGGAGTGCGGACTTGTGTAGGCCAGGCTGCTGTCACCCACGTAGTGACCGGTTTTGCAGGCTTTGCTTCCTGACACTGTGTCGTGCAAGGGAGGGGCGCTGCACACACAGGTGGAGCCAGGCAGAGTGTAAAGGACCAGTGAGGCGCCGACGTTGAAGGCAGCGAGAGCACATAAACGCAAGACTGGTGTGCAGATGCAGCACTGCATGGAGCTTGTGGCGAGATGCTCAACATGTGCGCATAGCATGCAAAGATACTGCGCAGCCCCGTCCGCGCATGTCGCAGTGTGCGCTCAGGCATTCACGCTGCGCCGTCATGGGCAAGTATCCGGGCATACTCCTCATAGTATACTAGCCCGTCGTCATCTGCTGCCGTGCTGCCGCGCGCAGACTGAAGCCGTCAACATACCATGGGTTCGCTTATTACAGGCAGGTGTGCTTGCAGGCAGGGACTGTATTCATCAAGCCCCTTGAGCACCTTTGTGTTGATTGTGTGCTGCCGGAGAGCACCAGCCAGACCATGAGATGCTGTGAGCAGAGGCGGGGCTTCCGCCTTTGTACTCCAAGCATGCTTGCTGTACAACGCCATGCAGAGACAGGCTGCAGTCATGCGCGCGCTCACCCTGCCAAGCCCTCGCAGCAGAGAGGGAAGCCGAGGGTCCGCCGCGCGCGCACTCTGTCATGCCAGCCAGCTCGGCGGCGGACAGCGCGCCGGCCTCGCCGCCCAGCGCGGCGCGGAGCTGGTCGAGCGTGAGGAAGCCGCGCCGGTCGGGGTCCAGCGCGCGGAAGGCGCGCGCCAGGCGCGCAAAGTCGTCGCGCGCCAGCGCCGCGCGGTTCTCTGCCACCCACATCAGCAGCGCCTGCGCTGGCCAGCACGCAGGCTGGCTTTGGTTCACGCGGATCATGGCGCCACCCTGGAGACGCGTGCGCCCCCTGCAGCTCTTTTCAACATTTCAGGCAAATGACGCGCGCGTGCAAGCTGGCGCCTGCAAACACGCATGGCATAGGTCTGCGCTTGCCAGGTTGTCAAGGCTGCCGAGCGCGCTGCGGGACAGTGCCTGCGCGCCTTGTGCAGCTTCTCAAGTGGCACGCTGCGCGGCCGGCCGCCCGGCGCGCCCTGCAGCTGCGCCGCGGGGGGTCAACGGCGTCAGTGTTACGGTGCTGCCGTCTGTGCTCGGCTCTGATCATAGCGGCAGAGCGCCGCAGCGCGTCTTAGTCATAGCAAGTGGGTACTGGAGCTTGGTACAGGACCACCTGAGAACAGGAGTACAACGCGCAGGAGCGCCCAGTGCGTGGGGTGCGGCTGCGGTGCGCGCCTCTTCGAGCAGGGGCCTGAGGCAGGACGCTGTGGGGCTGCAGTGCGCGCCTCTTCGAGCAGGGGCCTGAGGCAGGACGCTGTGGGGTTGAAGCCCAGGCTGTGCAGCAACGTGAGCAGGTCCCTGCGCGCGGCGCGGCTCGCCTGTTTGCGCCGCAGCTCCGCGCCGCTAACACGGGCACACACGAGCTGCAGGGCATAGCACAAGTGCTTCCTGTGGCTGGCATAGAGGAGGCTGCGTGCCGCGAGTCCAGGCTGACCGCCGCGCCAGCCTCATCCCGGTGCTCCCGCTCCAGCACCGCGCAGGCGGCTTCCAGAACCTCCAACGGCACCACGTCCGGCATCCTGCAAAGCGCACGCGTCCTTCGACACTCGAGAAGTGTGTTGACCCTTGCTGTACGACAGGTTTTCGGCATCCATACCGAAATGGTTGATTTGGTGTGAAGAAACAGCCACAAGTTCGCTGATACACGGCTGTAGTCAGTAGTGATGCCCATCGCGAAATCATGGCGCTTGCCCTGCTCCTGATGCGCGTATTGTTGTTCCCTGTGCCACTGTTGCTCTGCGGAGTGCAGCACTTGCCTGCGCGCTGCCGTGCAGCGCAGCTGCCAGGAGGCGTGCCTGGACCTGGCCTGCCCGCGCAGCACGTGGCCGCGACTTTGCAGGGCCCCATGCAATCCCATACTAATCTAGGCGGGCAGCAGGCGGACACGCAGGTGTGCTGCTGTGCAAAAGCGCGCAGCGCAGCTTCAGCCGAGACATACAGAGTGGAATGTCGAAGCGTTAACGTAGCGCCTTGCGTCCTATTTCGTTAGCACAGTGTGCACAGCCTAAGGTACACGCAGGCGTAGGCAAGAACCAACGTGCTTACCTGCGTCGCGCAGGCGGCCCAACCAGCCGACCTGCCACAGCCCGGCACCGCCTTCGCTTTCACCGGTGCCGGCGAGCTGCGCCCTGGCACCCTCGCCGTGGGTGGGCACCGCGGGCGCGCTCCTACCAGCTACGAGTGCCCAGCATGTCATGATAAATGTATATCAGGATCAGCAACCTGGCAGAGGTACCCTTGGGCGTGGTCCAGTGTGCAACCGAGTGTGGCTGAGCCGACAAGTGGCAAGCCGCGGCGCGCCGGCAGGATGGGCGAGAACGTGGCCGGCGACGCGCGCGCGTTGCGCTTCCTCGAGAATACCGTGCGCTCCTTCGTGGAGGCGGCGCGCGCGGGCGCGAGCTTCGTCGAGTTTGATGTCCAGGCGCGGCCCAACAGCGTCTGCGTACACTGCAGCCACGGGGCGCCAGTGACCAGCGCGCGCTGCGCGCCTCTGGCACAGTCCGGAGCCTTTTGCCAGTGTTGCAGGTCCTGGGCAGGGTGTGGGACGCCATGCCTTCTATGTGCTGGATTTACTCCTTTCCTCTGCAGTCTTTTCCTCTTGTGATGGTGGGGGACGAGCGAGCGCAGGTGACCGCGGACGGCGTGCCGGTGCTCTGGCACGACGACTACGTGGTCACGCGCGCGCCGGGCGGCTCGCTGGAGCAGCAGCACGTTGCGCAGCTCACGCTGGCGGGCTTCAAGCGCCTGGCACGGCCAGCGCCGCGGGGCGGCGCGCCGGTGGGCGCGGGCGCCGGCGCGGGCGCGGCGGGCGCGCTCGGGGGCGCGCGGCGCGGCGCCCCGCCTGCGGAGGCCGCGTGCAGGGCGGACGGGGGCGGCCCGGAGCTCGTGCGGCTGTTCAACGACGGCGCGGGCGGCCGCGCGGCGGCGCCCGCGCCATGGGTGGTCGAGGAGGACGACGAGCTGCCCACGCTGGCAGAGGTTTTTGAGGCGCGCCTAACCCTACCCTGCTCAATTTTTATCCACCTTAGGCGCGCGCGCAGGGCACCCAGCCTGCTTGGTGGCCAAAGCCTTCGTCCCTGTGCTGTTGGGTGCGTCGAAGGCGTCCCCATGCTGCCATGCAGGTATCAGACATGCGCCGGCCAGGCAGACCCACACGCTCGGCGACCGACGCTGCGCCCCGTGTCGGACACTGGGCGCTCTGCATCTGTCGGGCATGGGCGAGCAGCGAGCGATGAGGCGGGGCGGTCGCGCGCGCCAGGGCGTGCCGGAGGACGTGGGTTTCGACATCGAGGTCAAGCTGGCGACGCCGGACAACCTGGCGGCCACGCCCGCCGCCGAGGTAGAGCGCATGGTCGCCCCGATCCTGGCCGCGGTGCGCTCCCCTGCTCACGCGGCACCCTGTGCGCCAATGCACCCTGCCCACACCCATCCGTCCGCGGCGCGCTCCCCACGCGCGCCGCTGGGCTGCGCAGGCCGCGCGCCTCCTGCTCGGCGCGCCAGCAGCCCGCAAGCCGGTGCCGTTCTGTCTTGCTTGCACGACATGCGAAGGCTGTGGTGTCCAATGGCTGCAGGCGGCATCAATCGGCTCTGGCATGAGCGTGCAGCAGGCGCGCGCGCGGAGGGGTTCAGGGTACGCTTTGGGGGCGCCGCGCAGGTGGAGCGCGGCGCTGCGCGCAGCCGCCGTGCGATCTTCTTCTCCTCCTTCGATCCAGACGTGTGCCGGTGCGCCGCACTATAGGATTCTAGCCCTATCCTCTACTTAAGTTGCCGCTGCCCATGCAGGCTCGTTGACCGGATGCCAACCAAGCCGCATGCTTGTGATCGTGTAGGCGGAAAGCTTGAGGGGATGAGTCGAAAGTGGGTCGTCCTGACGCGGGACGCTGGTGTGGCAGCCACGGCCGGCTCCTGTGCGAGCCAGGAGGGCCGGACCATGGGCTGGGCCCAACCCTGCAGCCGTGGCCTGCCTATCAGCACAGCCAGGCCGCCCAGCAGCTCTGACAGCGCAGCTGGCGATGAGCACTGTGGGCAGCTGTCGCTCTGATGAGCGCGTGCGCATGCGGAGGCCGCATGCAAGCGCACATGCGGGCCCTGCAGGGATGCGCGCTGGGACGGGGCTCCCAGGTGCTGTGACCGACGGGGAGATCTCCGGCATGCTCAGGCAGGGTTCCCGATGGGGGGCCGGGTGCGCGCAGGGCGCTGCGGCACCGGCAGGGCCGCCATCCCGTGTTCTTCCTGTCGGGCGGCGGCGCGTACGCTCATGCGGACGCGCGCCGCACCACCGTCGCGGCCGCGGCGGCCTGGGCGCGCGAGGTCGGCCTGGCGGGCCTGGTGCTGGAGGCGGGTGCCGCGCAGGCGCATGCCGCTGACGTGGCCGCCGCGCGCCGCGGCCCAGCATCGCTCCAGGCGTGCTGCGGAGGGCGCCGCGCGTCATGGAGGTGTTGGATGTTTCGGCAGCACCGCGTGTGGGCCTGCTACCTGCTGACTAGCCGCCTGAACAGGGCGAGTGGCCGGCGGATGCTGTGCGCTCGCCGCGCGCCGTCGCAGGAGCGTGTCTGTGCGGCGGCGGGCCTGCACTGTCAGATGTACCGACCGGCACTTAGGGCAGACCCATTACTATATGGCAGAGGTGATGCGACCTAGGATAGGTGTAGGGTACATTCAGGGACCCTGCCCCAGACCAACGGGCTTCGCCGGAAGCAAAGGGGCTTTGGTCGCGGCGCAGGTGATGACCTATGGGCGGCAGAACAACGAGCCGGCGTTCGTGCAGCAGCAGGCGCCGCTGGGCGTGCAGGCCGTCATCGTGGACGACGTGGCGCGCATTGCGGCCATGTACCCTGGCGAGCGCGCGTTCTTTGACGCGTGACCCCGCGCGGCGGGCCAGCTGGCCGCCCTGCTACAGCGCACAGAGTGCGCTGCCCAGCAGCGGGCCATGTTCCTGCTGCTGCATGGGTTGACAGGCGTGAGCGGGGCTGTGCCTGCGGGCATCCCGGAGGCTGGAGCAGCGGGGAAGGCATTAAGGGCCTTGCAGGGTCTGCAACCACCGGGCCTTGCTGGGCCTGACAGGCAATCTGCATGCTAGACGTCATTTGTTGGCAGTGACGCAGCATGCGTGCGGTGAAACGGGTAACCTGTCCTGCAGCACTACCAACCAACTTGGCACAGTGTGAAGGTGCTTCCTCCTACGATTTCCATGAAAAGCAGCCGTATGACGAGCGAAAGCAAACATGCAATGTGCTGCATGCACCAAAGCTGCACTGATCAGAGCAAAATAGCGAGGGTTGGCATTAGGCAAGCAGGCCTAAATTTCGCAAATAGGGGCCTCCCAAAGCAGCTTCCCAGCAAGCTGGCCAGGAACGCTGAAGGGAGCACTTGCGATAAGCTTAAATCCATCCCACTGACGAAGTCTGCAAGAGGAGCAGGCACCATGTTTGGAGGCTTCAGCAGCAACAAGTGGTGCGCACACTTAGGCCTAAAGCTTCGCGGGTGCCTGGCTGCTTGATACGCTGCTGCTGACGTTGCACCCGTGCGCGGCGCAGTAAAACACAATGCAAGCTGTGCGTGGGGCGCATCAAGCTGATGCGCAACAAGCGGATTCTCCAGGCACGCACCGGCTCCTGGGCGCTGCCAGCCTGCTTTGGGGCAGCTCCTGGCATGTTGTCAACAGCGGCGGGCAGCTTCAGCTACCCATGCCCCTGCATTTGCCTTACCAGCTGGCTCCTGGTCGATCGCCTAGCTGCTAGGAGCTGCGCTGCGGCTGCTGACTTGCACGGTGCGCGCAGCTCAAGCAGATGCGCAAGGAGGTCGCCGACCTGCTGCGCGCGAACAAGCAGGAGAACGCGCGGATCCGCGTTGAGACGGTCATCCGCGAGAACCTTATGCTGCAGGTGCCGCGCACGCGCCAGCCTGGGCACGCCGTTGGATGCGCAACCGCTCCTGGGTGTCTCCGGGCCCGTCCCAGCACACCTGCACGCTAGAGGCGGGGTGCCACCGCCATTGGTTGCGTGACCGCTCCTGAATGTCTCTGTGCTTGTTCCAGCACCTGCGCACGCTAGAGGTTGGGTGCCGCCGCAGGCATATGAGGTGCTGGAGCTCTTTGTGGAGCTGCTGGCGGTGCGCGTGCACCTGATCGAGAAGAGCAAGGAGCGGCCGCAGGACATGAACGAGGCGCTCGGCACGCTCGTGTATGCCGCAGCGCGCATCCAGGTACCCCAGCCTGTCCTGGTCTCATTTGGCTCCAGCCCTGCTGCGACGTGCGGAGCGAAGCAGGGGCTGACCTGCGCAGAGCCTCGGCGCCTGCTTGCTGGTGGTAGCTCTGTACGACACTTGCAACAGGTCTATAAGGGAGGCTAAGTGTGAAGCACCTGCTCCTGTCTCCACGGCAGAGAGCCCTCTTTGACGGTATGGTAGACGCGTCCGTGAGGCTGACACACTGCTGAGCAGGACTTCCCGGAGCTGCTGGCGATCCGCGCGCAGCTGGCGGCCAAGTACGGCAAGGAGTTCATACAGGAGGCCAGCTCTGATATCAGCTGCCTCAAGTGGAATGTGAACGAGAACATGATCAGGCGCGCCCGGCGCACCCAATGTGCGCCCAGGCTGCAGTGAGAGTGTACTACTGCGACCATGTCCTGTGCAGCAGCCCGCACCCTGCGATAGGGCAATTATCTGGTTGCCAGAGCTCATCGGAGTGCTGGCTATCTCCCACAGCGTGTGGTACACGCATGATGTGCTGCAGCGCCTCAACAAAGGCAATTCCTTGGGCCGGGCGTGCCGAGCTACAGTGTTGGCTGCCTCAGGACGCAGGGGGCGTTGCACCTGAGTGCGCGGCGCGGGCGCAGGTGCTTGACGCTGCAGCCGCCGTCGCCGGAGGACAAGCTGGCCACGTTGAGCGACATCGCGCAGGAGTACAGCGTGGAGTGGGACGCGCACGCGGCCGCGTCTGAGATGCTGCCGCCGAGCGGCGCGCAGCCGCTGCCGTACGGCGGCGGCGGGCCCCTGGTACGCTGGGGCGCCTGCCGAGGAGCGGCGTGTTCGGTCGGGGATCACATGGCGTCTGGCTGTCGTCCGTTCAGGCAAGGCGTGCGTGCAGGCTTGTTGTACAGTACGACACTGCGGGAGTCCTGACCGAGAACCTGCATGTCTTCGTGACATGTGACGCTTGAGACTGTCAGGGTGTCAAGCCACCTTGCTCTGCCTGTGAAGGTACGGCACAGGTATTCAGGTGGCGCCGGCTGTGGGCAGGGGATGATGCAGCCGCCGGCAGCTTCGCAGTGGGGCGCGCCGCCAGGCGGGGCAATGGGGCCCCCTGGGGGCCCCGCGCCGCCCGGGGGCCCTGCGGCCCGGCCGCCGCCGCCGGGCGGCGGCGGTGGCGGCGGCACCGGCGTGGGCGGGGGCGGCGTGATGGGCGGCCAGGCGCCCCCGGCCGCAACGTACGCAGATGCAGCGGCGGCGGCCGCCGCCGCGCACCTGTCCGCCAGCCAGGCAATGGCGGCCGCCGAGGCCGCGCAGCGCTTTGCCGACAGCCTGCAGGTGCGCCGGGCGCTGCGCCCCTTCGCCCGTGGCGTGCGGCCCGCCTCCTTGCGTGCTCAGCTCGAGCAAGTCGTTCGGCCGCCTTCTTTACACGGAGCAGCTGGCGCAGGGGTGCTGCTCCCCTCCCTTGTGAGTTTGCAGACATGCTCTGCGAGGCAGCGTGCGAAGCGCTTGCCTGCCAGCGCATGCAGGCCATGCCTTCTGCTTGAGATGGTGTAAGGGTGGCGGGTTGGAGACACGGGCTGGGTGCGCGAGTGCTCTGCGTTTGCCGCTTGCACGCTCCCCGCCAGGCTCTGTTGTGCAGTGTCATTATATGCACATGGGGGTTGATATATGGCAGCTGTGCAGGGCCGCGCCGCGGACGGAGACCCGGCGGCCGCCGGGGCGAGCGGCCCGGGTGAGGCCGCCCGGCCGCCGCCCCCCCCCGAGGCTGGTCTGCCGCGCGGCTTCGGCCTGGGCGAGGGTTTCCGCCAGGGCCAGCCGCCCGCCGTGGACGAGGCCGCCCTGCGGCAGGCCCCAGGTGCGGCCCCGCTGCCCTGCCTGCTGTGCCAGCAGAGATAGCGCGCGCCGCGCCTGCTTCTGAGTGTCGTTCGCTGGGCGGCGGTCGCAGCCCCGGGGAGGCAGGCCTCCTGAGGAGGCTCGAGCAGCCTGGCAGCTGTGTGGCTGTTACAACGTGTGATTCTCACCCTAAGTTTGAGGTGGGAGAAGCTTCGTAGACGGGTCATTCATGTGCAGGCCATGCCATGCAGGTGCTGGCGGCGGCGGCGATGGCGGCGCACCGGCGGCGCCGGGCGCGGGCGCGCCGGGCAGCGCGCCCGGCCGCTTCACCAAGCGCAGCGACTCCGCCATCCAGCGCAGCTACGATGCCGCGGCCGGGCCGCCCTCCAAGTCGGATGCGCAGCAGGCGCGCCGATCGCGTGTCGCACTGTCTCCTTTGACCCGCCCATGATGCTCCCAGGGTTATCGGTGACGCGACGGACCAGAGGTTGTTTGGCTTTGTGTCATGTCTGCCTTGTCTGTCGCTGATGGACAAAGCTGCTGCGTGGCGAGTCAAAGCAGTCTCGTCTTAGGTTTGAAGACACTGGTCTCTTCCTTGACAAGCCCAAAACATTAAGTGTCTTGTTGTGGTGCTGAGGCTGAGGCGTGGGGCAGGTGGGCAAGCCCTCGGCGCCGCCGCCGCCGCCGCCCACGGCACGGCCGCCGGCAGGGCCCTCTGCAGGCGGCGCCGGCAGCAGCTCCGGCGGTGCGTGCGGCGGGCATTTGCGTCCTGAGACATGCATACGTAGGGCACGCATGAATTGTGCTTCTCTGCCTTGAGAGTTTGTTTAGTGTCAGGCGCATGCACAGCGCATTGGCCACCTGTGAAACCACGTTGTCTTCTTGCCAGTGCGAGAGCAGTGAAAAGTCATAGCGACAGAGCACTTCATTATGCTTGCGACGCGCAGGTGGCGACGAGTACAGTGATCTGGCTAAGCGCTTTGAAGCGTTGAAGAGTGGGGTTGCGCGGAAGTGACGCGGAGCCTACTTCGGCCTGGCTGAGAGCCACTCAGACTGGGTGGTACCGCTGCATGGCTGTGTCTGGAACGCGTTCTGAGTCGGGTTAGTGCAGTTGCATGTTGCTGAGGGACATGGATTGTAGAGTCCATTATCAGTACACACAAAAGCTGAAATGCCTGCAAAGGGCAGCTCTGGCTCGCTGCATGCTGCATGCAAGCCAAATTAACAGCTCGCACGTGCACTCCAACTTGGCAAAACGAACAGAGCAAGAGTAGCCCAGAGTTAGGTGCTGCAAGGCCACACACATTCCCACGTATCAGCACAGTGCGGAGCCGCGCAACAGAAGCGCCGCATGGCTGGCCGCACTGCTCTTGCAGCAGCGTTCACCAGATGCATCAACGGCCTGCTCGGCAAGCAGCGCAGCGCATGCATACCCGTGCTGAAGGAGCTGCTACGCTTGCATGTGCGGACACTTGCTGCACTTGTATGTTTTAACAATCGGTGCATATCTATCTGCTGCAATGGGCTACATCCCGTGCTGAATATCCTAGAACACAACAGGTGTGCCCCCGGTGCTGCCTCCGCTTCCTGGGCGTGCTGGACGGCGGGGCCTATGCGCTGCCCGCACCAACTGAATACGAGCTAGCCTCTGCCGTGGACCAGCTTGCAAGCTCAGGCCACACTCTTGCGTGCGCGCCAGTTGGCGCGCCAGCCGGCGCTGCCGGGGCTCCTGACAGCGCAGATGTCAGGCCTGAGAGCAGCGCGGCAGCCCCCAGCAATGGAGCACAGCCGCCAGCTCTCGCCGCAGCATACGGCGCTGCTGCAGCAGCTCCACAGCAGCCGCCCTCGCCGGCGAGCGGCCTGAAGCAGCCGGCGAGCGGCCTGACGCAGCCACGCGGCTGTAAAAGCCCGTCCTCAGCAGGCCCCTCTGCCAGCGCGGGTGCTGCACAGACGGAGCAGCCGGCGAGCAACGCGGCGGCGGGGCGCGGCGGTGTGACCGAAGCGGCAGGGGCAGGTGCAGAGCGGCCGGCAGCCGCGAGCGCGCCGGCGTTTGCGGAGGACAAGACGTGCCCCGCGTGCCTCGGCATCCTGCAGGTGGGTGGCTGCGCAGAATGAGCTGCCAACTAGAAACTTACAATACTGTGCGCCTCGTCTGCGTCCATGGTTTTGGCGTCGCGGCGAGGACACGCATAAGGAACGCCGTCTGATTCGCAACGACTGTGGATGCAGCCCGAACTGCAGTCCAAAGGCCCAAGCACTCAGCGCTCCAGCGCAATTATGTTCAGAGGACTTCTGTGGACCTTGCATGCAGTACACAAGAGACGGGGCCCTGGGCAGGCGCGCGAGCGGGCGCTCGCGCCGGAGGCGGAGGCCGCGGTGCTGGCCGGGCTGGAGGACGATGCGGTGGGGACGCCCTGGCGGGCGCAGGCGGCCGGCACGCCTGCGGCGCTGGCCGCCGCTGTCAGGTGCGCTGGTGCCCCACCCTGCAATGCTGCTATAAGCCTGATGCATACATACGACAACATGCGTGCACAGGGTGCATGTCATGTTGGGCGCCGCATGCAAGCCCTGCGCATAGGAGCCGTGACCTAGGTTGCTATCAGACGCGCAGGTGTCACATACATGTCGTGCGAAGCGATGTCGTAATTAAATCTTGTGATGATGCACCCCCAATGCGCAGGGCTTCCGGGCACGGCGAGGCGCTGGCAGCCCTGGCGCTGGACCTCTCGCTGCCGGCCGCCACGCAGCTGCGGCAGCACGCGCTCGCGCTGCATGTGCGCCGCGCGCTCCCGGATGCGCGCGCGGGCGCGGCCGCCGGAGCGGGCGGCGGCGGGGCGGAGGCGCCCTGGGCGCCGGGCGGGTTTGTAACCGACCTGAAGGTTGCCGCGCGGCTGGCGCTGGGGCCGCTGATGGCGGCCGAACTGGGCGCTGGGCTGGCCTCCGACGCGCCCGTGCGCCCCATGCGCCTTGGCGGGGTTCTGCTGTAACGCTCTGAAGACAGGGTAGCCTGTGCTGAAACAAGCTGTTGCTTGCTGCGCATGCTATGTCAAGAAATGTGCCGCCCTCATGCTTCTTGTCCTTCGGGCTAAGGTGACAGGTAACCTGCTTTACAATGGCAGGCTGCGTATCCACTACCTGGCTATGGCGAGGCGCATACGCATGTGATGAACGCACATAGCATGCCTGCATGTACTGAAATGTTAGTGTGCGGGTAACCCAGTGCATTGCTCTTGCCTTTTGCACAAATATCGTGGACAGGACTCAACATGGATGCTTGACTGTTTGCTGCCTGGTGCAGGTGCGTGTAGGCCTCGCATACCTGCACGCTGCCAGCGCGGGTGAAGTGGACTTTCTATTTGCTGCAAGCGGCGGTGGGCGCCGCAAGCGCAAGCGCGGCAGTGGCGAAATCGTGCGCCCTGGTGCGCCACGCTGGGGTGCATACTGTGTATTGGCTCATGTGGTGTTCACATGGGTACAAGTGAGTGTGCAGCTACATGTGACGTGCGGGTGCTCCAAAATCATATGCATCCAGCTAGATGCGTGTGCAGGCACACTAGCTACTGTGAGGCGATCCACACGCGTCAATGATTCAGTGTGTTTCAAAAGGTCAATGTAAGAGACTGATCGACGTTTCGGCGAAGCAGTGCCCTGCGTTAGCAGTGCGGTGATCTGCACTTGCCCCATCCCATCACCAGTTGGTAATATCCTGTTTGTATCGACGCACAGCGTGCGCGCAGGGCGGACCGCCACGGCTGAGCTCGCCACCAAGCTGCGCACGTACCCAGAAGCCAAGCTCGGCGAGCAGGCGTGCGCCACACACAGTCCTGCGCGGGCGCTGGCTTGCACTTGCGCGGGGCTGCGCCAGCCCTCCAGCAAGCTGTGGAGTGGCAAGCAGGCATACGTACCAAACTTTAACCCTATATACCTCTTCACTGCCCACCGCAGCCCGTGGAACCCAGGACAAGGCAAATGACCTTGCGAGCGCCCTGGCGAGCATCGCTGCGGCTGAAGCATCAGTGTGCTGTCCATGGCTGCAGCTCGTACAGCGCCTGAGACCGCCTCTGGTCACAGGCGTGCGTGCCGCCCCGGGCGCCCGCTGCGCCCGTGGCGCTCGCGCTGCGCGTGCGCCGGGAACCCGTGTACGTCGCAGGCCGCTACCTGAAACTAGAGCGGTGCGCTGGCCGCTACCTGCGACTGCAGCAGTGCGCTGGAGCAGTGGGCCGCCCATACTCAGGTGACATGGTTGGTTGATATGCACTGACATTGCGGAGCACTGCTCTTCTGCTGCTCGGGCAGGCTGACGCGTACGCTGTCGCGTGTGATGCATGGTCAGCCACGCGAGCGCTGGGCGTGAGCCCAACCCCAGCCCTGCCTGGCGCGCAGGGATGTGAGCAACTCGCCCTTCTTCATCAAGGGCGCGCGCCTGGGCCGCACCAGCGTGCAGGAGGAGCTGGAGCGCCACCTGGCGCCGGTGCTGCGCTGCGACGGCATGAAGTTTTTGTCCGCGGGTGCGCCGCAGCCTGGGCCCTGCCTTGCATGCACACGCCCAGGCACGCTTACGGGCGGGCGTGCTCATGCCCAGCTTACAGCCGTCGCGAGGACAGCCGCGGTCATCACGGAGAGGCGGCCTCCCTGCATGCGGTGCAGAATGGTTGAGTCGCGGATCGAAGCCGTGCCGCGCGCACAGCGAGCCGGGCGCTCTGGCCCAAGGGCTGGCTGTCACAGCGGCGCCCCGTCCATGCCGCCAGGGCAGGCAGGCATGAGCATGACAGGTGCTGTAGCGCCGACCGCATGGTGCACTGGGGCATTTGCCCTAACCCTTTACCAGGCAGACGCGGCCGCGGCGCGGCAGGCCGCGAGGACCTGGACGTGCGCATGCTGGGCAACGGGCGGCCGTTCGTGCTCGAGGCGCACAACGCGCGCAGCCCGGCGCCCGGCCAGGCGCAGCTGGACGCGGCGGCAGCCGCGCTCGCGGCGGCGGGCGTCGGCGTGGAGGCGCGGCGGCTGCGGCTGGTCGGCCGGGAGGCGCTCGCGCAGCTCAAGGCGCGCGGCCCCGGCTGTCCCCCATCACGACTTACAAGCTGATGATGAGCTCTGTGTGAGCTTGAAGCGTGCGCCGCAGCCTGGAGGCCCGTGTCGCGACGCGCGTCTGTCCTTTTTCTCGTGTTAAGCGGCTGTGCTTGGGGTTTGGAGCGGAGGCTGACCGCCGCCGGCAAGGGGCTTTTAGCATGCGCAGGTGGGCGCGGTGCATGCAGCAGCCTGGCGCTTTGCGGGTCGTGGGGGAGCGGTGACTGGCAGGGCATGCACTTGACTTGAGTGCTCGAGGCACGGTTACAGGCTGCACCAGGGTCGCTGATGAGCGCAAGCTCAAATGCGGCCTCTGCTGCGGCCTTCGATGCACATGCCCGCTGTGGCCAGCACACTCGCGCCGAGGCAGGCAAGGTCGAGTCACTCACCTCCGCACTCCTGCTCATCTGCTCAGGCTGTGAGAGGCAGGGCTAGGGTAAGGCTGCTTACCCCAAAACCTACCCTAACCCTTGACAGTAGCTCCACTAACGCCAGAGCCCGCGCAGGCGGGCGAGGCCGAGAAGCAGAAGTCGTACGAGGTCACGTGCCGGCTGCCGGCCCCCGTCACGCCGGCGCTGCTGGCGCGCCTCAGCGCGACGCGCGAGCTGCTGCTGCAGCAAACCACGCCCGAGCGCGTCGCGCACCGCCGCGCGCTGCTGGTGCGCGCCGCGCGCTCGCCGCGCCCCCCCGGGCCCCGCACTCTCTCCATTGTCCACCGGCATCCAACATGATGGGCCGAGGAGCGCCTGCGCGCGGCTGGTTCGATGGGATGGCATGCGGTGGCAGGCGTGCAGTGCGCCGTGAGCAGATGCTCTGCGCATGCGCCCAGCCTGGCTCGCCCCAGAATGGTGCATTGACGGCGTGCCGCCGGCCGTGCGGAGGCAGGTGCGGCCGCGCATGGTGCACGAGATGGCCGCCACGGCCGTCGAGGGCGACCCGCACGGCATCGTCCTGCGGCTGCGCACGCAGGCGCGCCGCCCGCCTCCCGCGGCCTCGCCCTGAGCTCGTGCCCCCGCAGGCTTGTGGAGGGCCTGCGACATGCGCTGTGCAGGCTGGCAGTGTGGCATGCAAACGCAAGAGCGGCTGGCATTCCCTTCTGCCTGCTTGCTGCACCAGAGCACAATAAATGTGTGCGTGTGTGCTCGCCATTCTGTTGCACAGTGATGACCGCCGTGTGGGCCGGGCCGCATTGCTTGAGCAGGCGCTGGGTATGACTGCATAGCGCTGGGTATGACTGCCGTCCTCAAATATATTTATTATGCTTGAGCCGCAGTCTGCATGCGGCAGCCCAGCTGTGCCAGCAAATGCACAGAGACTGTGTGACACGGCGCTGCACAGCGCAGGCCGGTACATACATCAAGGAGTTCGTGCATGGAGACGGCGGGCGCACAGTGCCCAGCCTGGCCAGCCTGGCGGGCTGCTCCGAGGCAGCAGAGGTGCTGGCGCTGGATGTCATGCAAGTGCACATGGACTTTTTGTAAGTTCGAAGCATGAAGCATGAAGCCTGGCCTAGAACCTTGCATTCAATGACGCAAAAGAAGAAGAGCATTACTCTCACAGCATGCGCAGCAGGGCCTGAACAACATCGCTGGCATCGCTCAACGTGTAAAAGGTCAGAAGGCAGCTGCGGAGCAGAGAACCGATGCCTTTATCCAGCACAGGCGCTAGTGTAAACCGTGCGTCCAGCACCACAGTTGGGCTGCCATCCACATGACAATGCCTTGGGGCTGAAAGGGGCCTCGCAGTCAGTCACTGCAAGGCACGCGTTGCCACAGCCCGCGCAGCTCACTTAGGCGGCCCTGGGCAGTCGCTTCTGGTGAAGTGGAGTTGACATCGGGTCACCACAGTTGCAGAATGGGCCCCCCCAAGCGCGCCCGTGGTGCAGACAGCAGCTACCACGCTGCCTGCACCAAGCGGCCGCGCAGGGCGCACACAGCAGCGGCCAGCGGAGCTGACGCTGAGGGCGCCGCTGCAAGCGCACTAGCCCCGGCCACGGCAAGCGTGCTTGTCACCACCGGCGCGCAGCTGCGCAAGCGGCTGCCTCAGACCTGCGGCGTAAGCGCAGCAGCTGCAGGCGGACTTGCGCGGGGCCCGCATGGTGAGCGCGCTGGGCCGCCAGCAGCAGCAGCAGCACCTGCCGTGTCCGCACCGCCAGGCGCAGCGCAGGCCGCCGTGGCCCGGCCTGCGGCCAGCACGCCCGTATCAGAGCCTTGTCAAACACCTGAGCAGCCAATAGCTGCAAGCCCCGCCGAGCAGCGTGGCGCGCGGGGCACCGCACGTCCCACAGGCGCTGCCGGGGCGGGAGGCGCGCCGGTTGCTGAGACCGGGACCGCGCTCGAGACCGGACAGGCCGCCCGAAGTGGGTCGCACGCGGTTGCACCCGCGACTGCACAGACAGCGGGCGCCGCGCTTGCCGCGGGGCCAGAAGCGGACCCGGCTACGCAGCCGCGCGTGCGCAGCGCCGCGCCTGCAGGGGCCTGTGCTCCCAGCGCTGCGCATGCCGGCGAGGCCGGGGCCGCCGCTGAGGCGGCGCATGCCGCCGGAGCGCCCGGTGAGCCAGGTGAGGCGCCGGACGCGCTGGGGCGCCGCTTGGCCGCTGCGGCGGCCCGCTTCGAGGAGCGCGGCGGAGGCTTCACGCGCCTGTACGAGTGCGCGCCCTGCTCTCCCCAGCAGCGTTTTGTTATAATGCTTGACTGCCGATTTGGACGAAAACACACGAACAAGTGAAGTGTATGTTGCCAGGCTGGACGTGGCGACGGCGGTGGCGCCTGAGGCGCTGGTGGGCCGCCGCATGAGCCTGTGGTGGCCGGACGAGGGCGCCTGGTTTGGCGGCACCATCGGCGCGTACGACGCTGGCAGCGGGCAGCACACGGCGCGCTCGGCAAAGTCATTGACACCCAACGTTACTTACAAAGTCAGCTGCTTGGTTGAACATGCCCATGGAGCTGAGCCGATGCTGCACAGCGCCAGCGGTCAAGCTGTTGCCTCCTGTACCGTGCCAGCGCTCAGTCCCAGTCCCAGCTGCAAGCGCATCCTGTTTGTCTCTTGTGAGTCACCTGGTGCACCCGAGCAGCAGGCCGCTGACAGCCGCGCGCACAGGTCAACTACTTTGACGGCGACGAGGAGACGGTGTGGCTGGCCGCAGAGCGCGTGCGCCTGGCGCTCGCGCCGGGCGAGGCGCCGCCGCCCCCGACGCCGGACTCGCTGCGCCGCCTGAGCTCCCAGCTGCAGGCGGCCGCGGGCGCTGCCGACGCGGGTGCGGCCGCCGCGCGGCTCCATGCCGTTACCCCATCTCTGCTGCAAGCGCTACCCCGCATGTAAAGAGGAGATGGCAGCGCGCAGCGTTGGCATGATCGCTCTGTACAGCAGCCATCCCCGGCCTCTTGCAAGCTCTTTTTGATTCGGACATAACAACAGATGTGTATTTGAGCACGCTTTTGCTCCAGGGACGTGCGGCCACTGGCAACAGGGCAAACACGTTTCAACCCTGATCGCTCCGCACGCCTGGCAGATCCGCTTGGGAGCGCGCTGCGCGAGCGCGCCGCCGCACTCCTGGCCGCGCCCGCGGGCGGCGGCGCGGCGGCCGGCGCGGCCGTGCCGGCCGCGGGCCGCGGCCTGGGCTGCGTGGTGTGGGCGCGCGAGAAGGGCTGGAACGCATGGCCGGCGCTGGTCGTCACGCCGGCGGACGCCATGGCCGCCGCGCCGAAGCTTGCGAAGCTCGGTGTGGGCCTGCCGCTGTGTGCGCGCGGGCCTGTGGCAGGGCGCTCGACGGCATGGCAGCTGACAAGGCCTGCCATTCGGGCTCAAAGCGGACGCTCGCCTCACGCATGCAGGGTGCACAAATGTGTGGTTTGTGGCAGCTGATGCAAGGAACATGGGGTAAAGCACAAGACGGAGTAATTTTTGGGCGTAATTTCAACAGTACACAGTGCCAGCAGAGGTTGCCATGCGTAGTGTGCTGACAGGTGCATCCGGTCGTGCAGCCGTATGTGGTGTACCTGGCGAATGACCATTGCATACATTTACGCATATTACATGGCGCACTTACCTGCTGCGCAGGGCACATGGCCTCAGGCCCCGGCTATGTCTTTGTGCGCTACTTCGCGACCGGCGAGACCGGCCGCCTGCGCGCGGCCGACGCGGCGCCCTTCCGCGCGGGCCTGGCCGCCGGGCGCCACGCCGCAAAGGTATCCCGCAGCGCGCATGCGGCCTTTGCGCGCGCGCTTGATGAGGCGGCCGCGTACCTGCAGGTGTGTTGCCCTGATGCCACACCCGGCCCTACACCTGCACCCGACCACAGAACACAATCATGCATGTGACTCGTTTTCAGTTCCGGCTGCAACTGTTAAAATTCAAGATACAAGGTGTACACAAGCTAGCTAGTGCAGGCGCGGGTGACTCGAGCAGGGTCCACGCATGAGCAGGGTCCAGGCACGACCCGGCTCAAGCATAATGCGAGTTGATGAGTGCAGGATGGCGCCCTGCCCCCGGACTTGGACCCCGCGCTGGACGAGGAGGAGGGCGACGAGGACGACGGCAGCGACGGCGAAAGCGCAGAGGCGGCTGTGGAGGCGGACGTGCACCTGCCGCTCCGCGTGTCTGTCAAGCTCACCGGTGCGAGCACTGGCCCCTGCCTCACTGTGTCCTGCATGGTGGTGGCATGTTGCATGTAGCTGTGTGCCTGTACTGCATATACTGTGCAGCTTTCGTTGCCACATCCTGCACGGGTGCAACACTGCGGGCACTGCATGGCTTGCTCGCTGTACGTTGCAGCCGGAGATCAAAGTCTGCACCACGTGCTCACCTGTGGCAGCTGTCCCACCTGCAGCCCTAACCCTAGCCCTGTCATGGCGCGCAGTGCTGGCGCTGGGGCGCATCGAGTTCCTTCACCCGGGCTTCCACTCCGAGCGCTGTCTCACCTGCAGCCCTAACCCTAACCCTAGCCCTGTCATGGCGCGCAGTACTGGCGCTGGGGCGCATCGAGTTCCTGCACCCGGGCTTCCACTCCGAGCGCTGCCTGTGGCCGCCCGGCTACGCGGCCGAGCGCCTGGCTGCGACGCCCGCCTCCGGCGGCCGCGAGGTGCCGCACCGCTGCGAGGTGGTCGCCGCGGCGGACGGCACGGGGCCGCGCTTCAGGTGATGGCCGGCCGGAGCTTCAGCTGTATAGCGAAAGTGAAGCGTGAAGCATGCGTTCCCGTTGGCTGCTTGCGGCGCAGAGGGCGTCACACATGTTGTGTTCATGCCATGCCAGTAGCTTGCTCCCAAGGCGTGTGCGCTCTGAGGCAGGCATGCCTACGGCTGCCTGGTGTCGCTGCGTGCATGCCTGGCTCTGAAACCTGACAGACACTGCGCTGCTGGCCGGGTGCTCGCTGAGCTGCGCGGCGTATGGCAGCCAGCGCTGCAGCAGGACCGTGCCGCATGCCACGCGCAGGGTGACGCCTGCCGGCGGCGCGCGCGTCGAGGCCGGCACGCCCTCAGCCGCCTGGGCGCTGCTGCTCGCCCGCCAAACGACCACGCGCGGGCCCGGCAGCGCCGCGCCCGCCGCACCAAAGTCCAGGTCGGGCCGCGCCTCGGGCGCGAGCCAGTTCGGCCTGGCGCACCCGCGCGTGCTCGCCGCGCTGTGCGCGCTGCCGCACGCCGTCCGCTGCGCGCGCTTCGCGGCCTGGCCCGGCGCCCGGCCCGCCGTTGAGCCGCTGGTGCGCCTGGTCGGCGCGCAACGTGCTGCGCTGTCCGGCAAGCTGGCCATTGGGAGAGAGGCATGTGGCTTGAGGCATGTGGCTTGAGTCGGCCACTGTGAGTTTGCAGAGCGCTTGCTCTTGCTCCTACAAACGCCAGGCGGCCACACCCTCGACAGCATTGTGGGGAGGTCAGGTCAGCAAGTGGGGCTGCCGCTTGCAGGTACAACTGTAACTGCAGACGCTCATTATTTACCCAGGCCACTCGAGCGCCCAGGCACAGACGCGCTGCTTGCAGCCTGCCTGCCGCCTGCCAGAGAGGCTTTGCAGCATGCGCCACGGCCGCGACGCGGCCGCGCGCGCCGAGCGCGCAGAGCGCGGAGGAGGCGCGCCAGCGCGAGGCGCTCGCGGCCGCGATGCAGCAGCTACCGGCGGGCGTGCGGGCGCTGCCGCCGGCCAGCGCGTGCGCGGGCTCGCCGGGGCGCGGCCTGAGCCCGGCGGTGAAGGCGCGGCTGGGGCGGGGGCGGCTGCACGCGGGCGCGCCGCCGTGCGCCGCCGCGGGCGTGCCGCGCTGCGACGTGTGCGCGGAGGAGGCCGAGACTGAGGAAAATGCGCTGCTGCAGTGCGACGCCTGCCGCGTGTACGTGCGCGCCCGCCCACCGCACAACCTCCGGCCCAAGCCAAGCAAAGGTTTCATGCTGTGTGTGTGACAGGGCATCTGCGTTTGTGACTGTACAAGTAAATGGGTGCCATCGTGCAGCACACCGCTGCGTCAGCGCGCCACGTGCTGCGCACACCATGTTGGGGTACTTTGCTTAGCTGCAGAGCTTGACGGTCGGCGAGTGTGGGACGCATACCTGCCGCTGAGCAGGCGCACGCCGGGATGGTGAAGGGTGCTCCGCGCGCCGGGGGTGCAGGTGCACATGGACTGCTACGGAGTGCGCGACCGGCCCGACGGCTGCCTCTGGCTCTGCGATGTGTGTGCACTGGGTCCGCCCCCCTTGCCGCCTACTCCTTTGCCGTCGCGCCTCGGTTTCGCGCCTTCCCTTCCCACTGCAGTCACATGCCAATGCGGCCACGCTGCTCTTGACGGAGAGGACGCCATCAGCGCTGCAACCAGCACTTGCACCTGCATGAGAGGGAACCTGGCACATGGCCGCATCGCGTGGCCGCGCAGGCCCGGCCCGGCCGCCCGCGTGCGCGCTGTGCCCGCGCGAGGGCGGCGCGCTCAAGCGCTGCGCGGGCGGGCGCTGGGCGCACGCCGTGTGCGCGCTGTGGGTGCCCGAGACCGCGCTGGACCCAGACAGCGGCCTTATCCAGGGGTTGGACTGCGTACCCAAGGTGCGCTGCCGGCCGCGCGCCGCATACCATACCCTGCCCGCAGGGCGCTGGTTGTTGGCTGCGCACCTCGCGCCTGCGGTTCAAACAGTCTGCACACCCGGCTCGCCTGGCGCCAGCTCTTTCTCTGCTCGTAAGCTCGCCACGGTGCCAGCTGCGTTCCCGGCATGTCTGGTAGGGTAGTCGCTGCAAACTGCCTGGCTGCTACAGTGGGGCCTGAAAGCCTGCGCAGCTGTAACCTGTCACGCCAGGCTGCAACGGGATCATGTGCATGCGCCCCTTGAGCGCGCCCCTGCCCCGCGCGGGAGCCGGCCCATGCGCTCGCGCCGCGCCGCGCGCAGGCGCGCTGGGAGCTGCCCTGCAGCCTGTGCGGGCAGGCGTACGGCGCGGCCATCCAGTGCGCGGCCGCGCGCCTGTGCACCGCCGCGTTCCACCCGCTGTGCGCGCGCGCGGCGGACCTGCACATGGCCGCCATCCCCGACTACTCCGCGTCCTCCTCCGACTCGGAGCCGGACGACGACGGCGCGGAGGGGCGCGGCGAGTCCGCCGCGGCGGGCGCGCGCGCGGGCGGCGTGCCGCGCGCGGCCGAGGCCGCGGTGGCCGGCGGCGGCGTCGAGGGCGCGAGCAGGGCGCGCGCGGACGCAGGGCGGCCGCGCCGGCGCCGGCCGGCGCGCTGCGGCACCACGCTGGCGGATGGCTGGCGCCTGGTCTGCTACTGCGCGCGCCACACCGCCGCCGCCGGCCCCGCGGGCGCCGCGCACGCCGCAGCCACCGCCGCCGCCGCCCGCGAATGCGCGGGCGCCAGCGCACGACCGTCCCCGGCAGCAGAGGTGCCAGTTGGCAGCCCCGATGCAGAGCCAGGCGGGGCGCGCCGGGCCAGCGGCTGCGAGGGCGGCTGCGCGCGCACGCGCGCGTTTGACCATGGCCTGCGCCGCGGCGAGCGCGCGCCGGAGGCGCTGGCGGTTGCGCTCGCCAAGCGCGCGTTCGTGCGCTCGGTGCCGTACCTCGTGAGCGGCGCGGGCGGCGCAACGCCGCCGCCCTCGCGCTGCTACCGCGTCGTGGCCGACGACGCGTCGGAAGCCCTGGAAGAGGGCGGCAGCGGGGCTGCGTCGGACCCTGCGCCTGCGGCTGCAGCCGGCGCGACGCGCGCAGCGCTGCGCCTGGCGGAGGTGCCGGGGACGTGGGCGAGCGGTGCCGGAGGCGGAGCGGCGGCCAGGGCGTGGCCGGCCGCGCGCGGGGTGCAGGCGCTGCTCGGTCCGTCGGGCGCCGCCGGCGGGTCGCTCGTGCTGTCGCTGGCGCAGCGCATGGCGGCCATGCGGCGCACTCTGGCGCGGCGCGTGACCTGCGGCGCGCGCCCGGTCACGGCCGCCCAGGCTGCTGTGCACGGCCGCCCAGGCTGCTGTGCTCCTGTTGCATGTTCGTGGCATCTGAGGCTGCTGCAGCATGGTGCAAGAAAGAATCCCCGGTAGCGGGACGCCGCAGCTCGGACGCACTGGGGCACCCTGTCTTGTCCGGACCGCTGGCCAGCGGCCGCCCCTGCAAATGGGCGCATCTGCGGCAGGCGCACCAGCGCTGCCCAGGGCTGCTGCGCATGGCCGTGAGGCAAGGGCGCCCAGCGCAGGCAAGAGCGCGATCCACGGCTGGGGCGCGTTCGCCAAGGCGCCGCACGGCGCGGGCGACCTGGTCGTGGAGTACTGCGGCGCGCTCGTGCGCTGCACGGTCGCCGACGCGGCCGAGCGGCGGCTGTACAACCGCCTGGTCGGCGCGGGCACCTATGTGTTCCGCCTGTCCGACAGCCTGTGCGTGGACGCCACGCGCGCGGGTGCGGCGGCGCCCCGGCCCCGCCCGCTGACGGAGCGGCCGCGCGGGGCGGTGCGGTGCACCAGCCTGCAAGCCCGGTGGTACATGCGGAGAAAACTTTTTGTAGGTCCATTCTTTGAGGTTGACCTGCCCGTGAAAGGACAGCGTGGATGCAGTCTTGTTTGTTCATGTGCTGCAGTTGCTGCTGTGCCTTCCATATCTGCATGCTTCCTGCAGCGAATCATGTTCGTATTCAATACGGTTGCATGTATGGGACAGCGACGTCCCCCACGCAGTGAGATGTAGATACGAATGGCAAGTCTGTCTTTGTATTGAATGTGCCTGCTGTGAGGACGGCAGCGGCAGCAGTTACTGCAGACTGTGCTGCGACCATACCTTTGGTCGGGGCGCACCCTGTGCGCTGCTGGATCAGACCGGCCTGCTGCCCCCCCCCAAGCTGAGACCAGGCCGCCCGCCAACCCCCAAGCGTGCGCGCCGCCAGGCAACATCGCGCACCTGCTCAACCACTCCTGCGCGCCCAACTGCTACAGCCGCACGGTCTCCGTGCGCAGCGGCGCCACGGGCGCGCTTGCAGGCCACGTGGTCATCTTTGCGCGGCGCGACATCGCCGCAGGCGAGGAGCTGACCTATGACTACCGGTGCGCCCCGCGTGCCTGCACATGCATGGGGTAGGGCCATGTCCTTTGCAGAGCAATGCGGATGTTGCACATGATGTTAGTTGTGTGCATCTGCGAGGCCTGGCGGGAGGGGAGCGTGCAGCACTCTGGCTGACCTGTTTTTCTGGCAACGCATGCGGACCTCGCAACCAGCGTGAAGGGCTGTTTCGGGGGATGCTGCTTGGGCAGATGTGCACCTGTTCCAGACCCAGGCCTGTGCATGCTCGTGACACCAGCACTAGCTCCTCTGTGATCAGAAACTTGCCGTCCAAAGGAGAAGTAAAGGAGAAGGTGACTGCAAAGTTACCTGAAGTACAGCCTGCTTCCAGGTTGCAGAAACGCTGCTCCGCCCCGCGCGCAGGTTCTGCGGCGAGGAGCTGCTAGCTTGCCACTGCGGGACGGCGCAGTGCCGTGGCACCGTGAATGCGCCGGCGAGCGCCGACGGCGCGCTCATGCTGCCGCGCCGCTGCCTGAAGCCCCTGCGGCCGGGCGCGCTGGCAGCTGCCGCGCAGGAGGACAAGGGAGCCAACTGATGGCCCTGTGCATGCTGTGCGTGCATGCGGCTCCCAACCCGTCCTTGAGTCTTGTGGGGTCCATAAAACCAGCTTGCTGAATGACAATGTTGCAAGCTCTGATCAGTGTGAAAGGAACCTTGTGGGGGCTTATGTCGCTTGCTGTCTTTCAGCAACCCGAACGACAATGGCGCAGACTGCCAGCAGGTGTTATGGCAAGTGCAGGTGGTGTCTGACACTGCTGCTGCTGCATGTTGAGCAATGCATGCATTGGCAAAGGCCGTTGGCATGCTCGAGGCCTGCTCTGTCACAGCTGTTGGGCTTGCTTTCAGGCCGTGTACTCGGATGCCGTCAAATGCAGGAGGTTTTGTCCTTGTCTGCTGTGTCACATCCTGCTGTATCAGTGCATGATGTAAAACAGTATATGTCATGCCCAAGCAGCAATAGCCTGGAGCCAAGCTACGGACGGTGGTGCAGCAAGTCTGTGGCATGCAGGTTAAGGGTGGGGTGGCCTGAGCCTCTGGTATAAAAGTTCCCATCGCTCACTTCTGAAAAGGTAGCTACATCGCTTGGGAAGGCTACATATGTGGTGCGGGCCACAGTTACACGAACAGGTAGAGCATGTTGTGCGGGGCACATCAGCCTCAGGCTGCCCGCGATACTATTACATAACTGCATCCAGCACGTCCTTTACCTGTGCGGACATGTTTGTTCAAAATGGCGAGGCCTTTTGCAGATTCATGTGAGCCATGCTCTGCAATAGCTGGGGGGAGCGTGTTTGGGATTTTTGTAGGACGCCGCAACCACGTCACCATGGCAGCTAGGAGCGGTCTCCAGACTCAGCCTGGAGGTATGCAGCTGCAGCCTGAGCCCGCGGCCGCCGCAGCAGCCTGACAGGTACGCGAGCGCGGCCGGAGCTGTTGCAGCAGTGCTTCTTGCACAACAGCCATGAAGCTGCGCGCGCTGGTCGCTTGCGGCCGCCGCCTGGCTGCTGGCAGCGCGCTGAGCTGGCGCAGGCTGTCCTGAGGCAGTCGCAGGCGCGGGCCAGCAACGCCGTCGTCCCTTCTCTGCACGTGGACAAAGGGCGCCACGGACATAATTAGTTTAACACTGTCTATGTCGCATAGCCCCGCGGGCAGCCCCGGCCAAGAGCGGTCTGTCCCAGACGTGCTGGGCATGGCAGACGACTGGTAATCCAGGAGGCCCTACTGCACCTCGTGTCAAACGTACCAATGTACTGCGTTGACACCAATACCACTGTGCTTAGCATGCTGCTTGAGGCGGGGTGACCCGGCTGAATGGCTTGCCCACTGCAAGACATAATGGGTGATGCACTATCACCCATTATGTCACAATGATGTATTCAAGAAGCATTGCTGTGCTGCCTGACATGCCAGCATGCACAAGCTGCCGCAGCTGCTGAGCGTTATGGCAGTGCATGTGTTAAGTACTGAAAAAAATAATATTGACCATGGTGCGCTGGCCGAGTCACGGCCTCGAGCAGCATGCTATTCACAGTGGTGTTGTGGTGGAAGCGCAGTACCTAGGCACCTTTGACACGAGGTGCAGTCACGGCCTTGAGCAGCATGAGTCATGGCCTCAAGCAGTATGATGTTTATCAAGGCGTTGTCAACGGCGGAGTACCCTGGGCCCTTGGCACCAGGTACGCCATGCCCACCATGTTTGGGACGTAACTTCCCATGCCAAGCAAGGTGGTCTGATTGTAGCCGCGGTCGCGGGCTTCCGCGACAAGGCCGCCTGCAGTGACCACAGGCTGCATGCTCGACCCGGGGATGGACCCATGCAGGGGCGCGCGCGTTTGCACCGAGCCGGACAGTCTGACCGGCGCGCATGTGAGCGTTCGCGCAGTTGCAGTCCGGCTTGGCGACGGCAGCGTCGCCTAAGGGTCGCGCCGCAAAGCGCACGCGCAGCGGCGCTGACCCCCTCCTATGCCAGGCGCACAGCACCTGGGGCGGCGTGACCGGGCCTAGCGGGCTCTGTTGGCCTCGGTATTCAGCAGGACGCTGCTTGCAAGCTTGTGCACGCTGTCAAACAACACGCTGACAAAGGTAACACCATGAGCGAGTTTATGACACCGTGCACAAGCTTGCTGGCAGCGTCCTGGCTGGGTCCCGAGGCCAACAGAGCCCGCCAGGCCCGGTCACGCCGCCCCGAGCGCTGCGCGCCTGGCAGAGCCGCCCGGTACCGCTGCGCGCGCGCTTTGCCGCGCAGCCCTCGTTCAGCGCCGACGTGGCCGCGCCCGACTGTCTCCGCGCGGGCGTGCACATGCGCAACGGTCAGGGCTGTCTGGCATGCTTGGCGCGAAAGCGCGCACCCCTGCATGGGTCTCGTCACTGTGCCAATCGCGCAGCCTGCTGCCCCTGCAGCCTGCCTGGAAGCCCGCAATTGCGGCAATCAGCCAGACACCTGAAGTGCATAGCATGGCCTACTGCCTCCCTCAAGACCCTGACGACTGGCTGCCTCAAGTGTGAGGACATATCACCAGTCTGGCAAAAGAAGGAGAAAGAAGGTGAATGATCACCGGCTCGCATTTTGGGGAACTGCTTACGCGCTCCAGCGCCACTCAGCTTATGCAAGCTGGGCACCGTGGTGCCGTGCTGATTAATGACTTGCGCATCAAACATTTACATGTGACGCAATAGCCGCTTCTGTGATTCGGCACGCGACAGATACTGGGCACTTGCTTCCCTCTGTCTCTTTAACAGGGTCACGCATGGCCTGCACTCATGTGGTGTACACTGCCGCTAGTGAGCTTGCTGCATGTCAAGTTGTAGCGGCTCATGCATGAGCCCCACGACAGCACTGTCATCTGAATGCACAACTGCATGTATCACGCCATTGCGGTTGGTTTGTGCATACCGAGCCCCGTATTTTGGCCAGGTTCGCTGCAAGCCCTTGCTACCCTACACACGCGCTATGAGTCTGTAAAAGCACTACTGTTGCTGCCCAAGCTGTTCTAGCAGCAGCCACCCAGCACCTCAAGCACACTGCTCCACAGGTGTAGCACTAACTTTCTGAGTGTTAGCTGCATGGCAGAACGCTGCGGTGCAGCCAATCAAGCTGGAGCCACACTCACTCATAACAGCAAGGCGTGTGCACGTCGCAGCAGTGGCAGGCATGCCCGGTCCGTGGAGTGGCGGGCTGCAAGAAGCAAGCATACATGCATAAGTCAGGTCGCCCTGTCCTTGGACAACCACAAACCATGTCTTCTTCTGTGCTCCTTCAGCCCATCGAGCCCAGTGAGCTTCTATCTAAAACATTCTATTTGCATACTTGTCTGTAACCCCCTCCAAGGAGAGCCACTGCCATGTAACAGCCCTACTTGGCTGTTACGGCCAGTCCATGGACATTCTGGTCCTGGCTAATGCAAGAAATTTAAATCATTTTAGGCCGCATCGCGGCTGCAGGCGCGATGCGGCGCATCGCGCCGCTGCCCGGCGGCCTGGCCGCGCGGCTGCGCTCGGGGTGCGCGGTGCAGACACTGGCGCAGGTCGTGGAGGAGCTGGTCGCCAACAGCCTGGACGCCGGCGCGTCCTCTGTCATGGTGGAGCTCACCGTCGGCGCCGGCCAGCTCGCGGCCAGCGTGCATGACGACGGCGCCGGCATCCCCGGCCCCGACTTTGCGCGCCATTGTGCGGTGAAGCTCGTCAGCTGTGATATACGCCCAGTGCGCACGTGTTAGCAGAGCTGCTGCCCTGACAGGAGCATGCTTGGCACTCCCAGCTGGACACTGCCGCCCCGACGTTGCAATGTCGCTGAGGCTGTTTCAGGGGCTGCTGCAGAGAGCTCGGGAGGCAGAGGCCGGAGAGCCGAGGCAGGCATCTGGCAGCCGCCAGCACTGGCGGACCTGGCCAGGAGCGTGCACAATTTCTTGGGCGTGTACTGCGTCAAGGAGCTCGATGTTGTCAACTTCCTGGAGTCTGCAGGTGCACTTGCACCGCAGGTTGGCAGCTGCAAAGTGGGTGACAGTGTGGACTGGAACCACAAGCATGACTGGGGGCTTGGACTTGCTGAGACAGGTCTTACCAGGCTACCTGTCATGTCAGGTTAACAGGAAAGTCGGCAAACAAACACATGTCAGGCTGACACATAAAGTGGCGGGGGCGCTGCGCGCCATGCTCCACAGCTGCCTGCTTGGCACAGGCGCCTGGCCGTGGCTAATGCTGCTTTAAAAGGCTTGCCAGCATGCGCTTGCCCTGAGCTCTGCCTCGTGCTGCCTTCAGCCCGTGTGCATGCCTGTGTGCGGCCCTGCGTCGCGCCTGGTGCGCAAAACCCAGCCGCCGGGGATGTCGATCTGCATGTGCCGGCCTTGGACCCAGCACCTGTCCTCACTCCCCTACACCTCCGTTCGCCACCAGGCGTGTACAGCCCGACCGACCCGGACGCGCCGCCGCCCGACGAGGTCGCGCGCGACTGGCTGCCGCGCGTGTATGCCGCTGCGCCCATGGTTGTGCAGCGGTGCGCCTGTCATGTCCTGTCTCGGTGCATCCCTCCTTCACTTCCGGACGCCCGCCACGGTCATGTGGCAACTTTGCATAAGCCCGCTGCATTGCGCCATGAAGATTGTTGATACGGCGGTGTGCAGATGTTATGGCAGTGCCGCCGACAGAGACCCTCGTCCCCACTCCGCAGGCTCCTGGGCCTGCTGCAAGATCGGGGCGTGTTTGCGCCGGCGGACCTGGCGCCGCTGCAGCGCATCGCCGCGCTGTCTGTGGACGAGCTGCCGCGCTGCGCGCTGCTCGCCGAGTACCTGCCGGGCCCGGCGCAGTGCGCCGCGGAGCTGGCGCGCGCGGGCGGGCCCTTTGCGGCCGGCCAGGGCGACGCCCTGAACCTGCACGCCGATGCGCGCGCGCCGCTGGGCGCGCCGCCGCCGGCCGCCGCTGCTAGTGGCCGCGGCGGGGCGGGCCGACCGAGCGCTCCCGGGGCAGGGCTTAGGGTTGACGCTGCTGCGCGCGCCGCCGCCGGCCTGCTGCACAGCCGCTTCGAGCGGCTGTGCCCGGCGCTGGACTACCAGGCGGTGGTGGCCGCCGCGCGCGAGCAGGCGCGGTCAGGGCCGGCGGTCGTGCACGCGGCGCATGCGCGCATGCACGTGGCGGCCGTCTCGGACGTGCACGTCGTGAGCTTTGAGCCCTGCCGCGGGGCGGCCGCGCCGGCGGCGGCCGCAGAGGTGAGCCGCCCTCTGCAGGAGCGCCAGCCGCTGCGTGCTGTCGGTACAAGCTGCACGGCTTGCAAGCAGACAGATGCGCCTGTTTAGGTTGTTGTGGAGCGCCGCCCGCCGCCGCCGCTGCTAAGCCAGCACATGCGTAAGAGCGACCTGAGGCGCCTGTGACGCAGGCCGGCGGGCCGCCTGTCGAGGTGAGCTTTGAGCGGGAGCTGGCCGCGCTTTTCCGGCCGGGCATGGCCGTCACGGGCTCGTGGCAGCGCCTGGAGGACGGCAGCGCGCGCCTGAGCGAGCCGGGCTATGTGTTCCCGAGCTGGCACTGCCCCGCAGGCTGCTGTCTTGGGCAAGAGCCCTCCGCTCAGGCGCGGTAGCATGCATTCATTGCGAGCAGCCCATGGTGTTGCTTCACAGCTGCCACCATTCGATTGGCAAAACTCCCTGCTGAGCTGGGCATGCTTGCCTGGAAGTGGCCCTATCTTATCAAGTGCTGCTGGAGGAAGACGCATTCGAGGGGTGCGCTCATAGTTTATGCTTTGCCCATGTAGTTATCCGCATGTGGTGCTACCTTGCACACTTCTGGATGGCTGCCCACTGAAGCTAGAATGTACCAGCAGCTCAAGTCTGAGTACTGACACTTTCTGAGTGCTTGAGCTGCCAAGTGTTCTGCTACAGTGAGCTCATGCGCATTTGGCAAACTTGGTCTGGTCAGTCTGGTGTACTTGTGCAATAGTAATCAGTCTGCTGTGACTATATGACGTTGTCGAGTTGTGGTACCTCGTGCACTCATGTTGAAGCTTTGCTGCGTCTGTGTGCACTTAATTAAGTGCAAATCATGCTCCTATGGGGTGAAGCCACCCTGCCTTTGCCTGTTGAGGAAGGCTTGTAAGGGAGGCTGTGCAGCTGAGAAAGCCTGGCCCGGATGATGCCATCACAAGCACTCTGTACCTTCCAATGTGGGACCTGCTCCGCGCGGCCACACATGCGTTGAGGGCACAAGCTCATTGACAAGCACTCTGACTCACACTGGCCACATTTCAGCCGTCTGCTGTGGAACACGCTTACACCGTGTGAGACCTGGCAGGAATGCGCGACAGCTGCTCAAGTGCGGTTGCCTATTGCATGCGCTGCAAGCCCTTGCCCAGGTGCTACGTGCCCGTAAAGACGGGCGCGCGCTTCTCAGCAAAGGCGCGCAGTCCCTCCAGGCGGTCCTGCGTCGGCAGCACCTGCAAGACAGACTGCTTCTGTTGCAGAGCGCAGGAAGTGCATGAGAGCGACAGCAGGCCAGACAGGAAAAATATCTCTGCTCACGACCTGCACACCCTCGCACACCCTAGCACTACTGGTTCTTGCATGGTTGCACCAGTAGACCAGGACCCGACAGCCTCGCCTTAAGAACTGCAGGACACTGGCGCCCAAGCAAAGCAGGTATCCAGGAAAGCAAGTTATCATCTCAACAGCCGCACTCAAGCGTGCTGACATGCAGCCAGCGCGGCGGACCTGCGCATAGCACGCGGCCTCCATCGCCAGCCCCGTCTGCAGGTCTGTCTCCAGGCCGCCGTTGATGGCCGCCTTGGCCATGCGCAGCGCGATCGGGCCGGCCTGCGCGGCAGCAGCAGGCGCTGGCTGACCTGAGCCGGCCCCGGGCCCTGCTTTGATCTGACGGACCCTTGATTATCGCTGCGCCATCTGTCGTGATGAACCCGCTTCTCTCCTGACTATGTCTCTGTACCTAAGAACCGACTGTGCAGCAGGGGACACACCTCGCGCATGCAATCCTCGCTTGGTCATGTCGGCGCTCACCCGCTCAAGCACAGCCGCCGCTTCTTTGAAAAGATCGGTGCTGCAGGGCTTCATCTAATGAGGCCGTGCTGTGATCTTAACGTAAATGAAGGGGAGGGGGGGGGGGGGGTCAATTATGCA